>Ga0272442_10000324_pt1 | contig 80240 bp, 56 predicted proteins | sample SSMForm2O_FD_200262 | JGI IMG/M metagenome (GOLD analysis project Ga0272442, IMG submission 200262) | Marine sediment archaeal communities from Little Sippewissett salt marsh, Falmouth, MA, United States - SSM-Form-2O | ecosystem: Environmental > Aquatic > Marine > Wetlands > Sediment ...
TATTGTTCCATGTGAGAACCTGTCCGTTTGTCGCACCCTGCTGAGCAATATCCAGCGGGAATCCCGATGTACCGTCGCCAGCAATTCGAGATGTAACCATTGCCGCTTGAGTTCCCCAATCATCGCCATCATTCAATCCCGTTGGAATATTTGAAATATCCCCCCAAACCATCGCGCCGGTGCTATCGGAATAGAAAATTGTAATATCGTCGGGAATTTGAGTATCGATTGCAGTGCCAGTTAGGTCGGTAAAATCGACTGTTGTTAAATATCCCTGAATTGAATGGTCGTCCCAGCTAAAAGCCGCATCCCAATTGCCAATATCTCCTGATGTGATACCGAAAGCATCGCTCGATGTGAAAACCGGGTCTGTTTCATAGCCCGGATAGTTCGGGGCTTTGATTGGTCCACTGAAGAAAACGGTATCACCATGAAACGGGTCTATCCAATCTACATAGATTTTATCGAGCCAAGCGGTGTCTTTAGTGGATATCACGATAGTATCTGTAAACTGATGAAGTTTAATATTTTTTCCCGACATGAAAGTAACGCTATCCGTAAGCCAAATATTATTATCGGCGCGTAATTTCTGAAATCCTGATACATAAGCTGGAATCCAGTTCATACCGTCCCATTCCAGAATTTGCCCAATCACAACCTCGGTAGGGTCAACATCAAACAGGTCGCCAATCGAGTTATTAGATAAGTCATCGGCTTCATTATCAATAAAGACATTCCATGGTGTGCCGGCTTCCGTGATAATCAATTGATTCAAAGTGTCATTCCATTCGAGGTCGGTGATGAGTTCATTCTGTGAATCATAATCGGCATCATCGACTTCATCATTATCCGGAACCCAGTTGAAACCGTTCCATTTAAGCGCCTGTCCCAGTAAAGCTCCCTGAGAAGCTATATCCATTGGATTTAATGCGGTTCCGTCACCAATAAGACGGGTAGTTATATTAACTGCCTGACTGCCCCAATCATCGCCATCAGCCAGGTCGAGAGGAATACCGGTAATGTTAATCCAATCTACCGAATCAGCCGAGTTAGCTTTATCAGCCCTTACAGCATAAGCTACACTTACAATTTGCTGTCTGGGTGTCATTTCAGAATCTGTGCCAATTTGAATACCAATCCACTTATTTGCACCGTCAAAAATATCGCTTGTTAGTGGGATTGTGATACCCAGATTTGCGCTATAATAGCCCCTTTGGGTTCCTATTGTTTGGGATTCCTCCCAGATATGTGTTCCACCGGTTGGGACGTCATAAATGCGGAAGGTTACACTATAATCTGAATCCGGTACGGAATGAGCGGATGCATCTTTTAAGTATCCCTGAATATTTAGGAGATATGGGACATCGGCGTGTGCAGAATTTGGAATAAATACTAATAGAATAAATCCAAATAAAAACACCATCGCAATTTTATTATTCATCATTTTCCTCCTTTAAATGTCAAATTCCTATAATTACAAATTGCTACATACTATAGATAACAATAATGCAAATAAAAACATAAATTGCAACTATTTTCTTATATGTGTACAAATTACCCGAATATTTCACTAACTTAATCAAGTTGAATGAAACTGAATAGCGGTAAATAGGATACAGATAAAAGGAACTTGACCGAGACAGTCAAGCTTGTAATTTCACATTTTAACACTTATTTTACAAGCTGAAGCGTCTCGATTTGAATAACCGCCTCAAATATTTGTAAAATATGCAGGCTACCTGTTTTTAAAATCGATTTTATGTTTTTTTGCAAAATCAGCAACAGCTTTTTTCTCCGGCATCCCTGCATTGGAAAAAATCGAATATGCTCGCTCAAGGTATTCTTTGCCTTTCTGTCTATCGATAAACTTTTCATCGGAAGCCTCGATGCATATTTTTGCAATAACAAATAACACTTCACCCTCATTCTTCCTTTCATCCAATTCGCTGCATATAGCAAGGACTTCTTGATAGCATTCCATTGCTTTTTCATATTCCCCCTGCTCTCGATATATATTGCCAATATTACCGAGAGTTAGGGCAATTCCTTTTTTATCGCCGATTTCACGGCGTTTAAGCAAAGCATTATTGCAATGGTCGATAGCCATTTTGTATTCGCCTCGCTTTCGATATATCACACCCATGTTGTTAAGCGTGATAGCTTCGCCTCTAATATCACCGGTTTCCCTCCGAATTGCCAGAGATCCTTGATAAAACTCCATGGCTTTAGCAGTTTCATCACGGATTTTATAGACAATTCCAATATTATTGAGGGATATTGATTCTCCCTTTTTATCGTCGATTCTGCGATATTTTGTAAGCGCCTTGAGATAATACTCCATTGCTTTTTCAAGTTCGCCATGGTCTCTGTGAATGGTTCCAATGTTGCCAAGCATTGAAGCCTCGCCATGTCTATCCTTTGTTTTAACTCGTATCGCCAGAGCATCACGATAATATTGCATAGCCTTTTCAAGTTCGCTTCTATTCTTATGAAGTATCCCGAGTTTGTGAAGTGCATCCCCTCTGAGTTCTTCATTATCGATAATATGCGCAATTTGCATAACTTCTTCGCACAAAAGCTGTGATTCACGAGGCTTTCCAATCAATAATAGCACATCCTGCTTTCTCATCAACACATCGGCACGCATTTGCAAATTTAGGTCTTCCTTAAGCAGACGGTCATAATACCCGAGCGCTTGTTGATTGCTATATGTATTTTTAGCATAGTCAGCCGCTTTTCCTAAGTAAGCGATATATTTTTCATCGCTGCCGGCTTTTTCTGCATGACGGCACATGTCTGCATAGTGCGGTCCCTGCTTGTCTTCGGGATATAACATCTCGAATAATTCCAGCACGAGTGCGTGCAATTTTGTGCGCGCTCCCGGAAGCTGCATTCCATAAACAGCCTCACGCATTATCGAATGGCGGAAAAGATAGTAAAGCTCTGCAATTTCTGCAGCGTTTTCGGGAAATATGGCGCTATATCGTTCAGCCTCTTCTATGGTTGCCATTAGCTTAATTCGAGGTTCTAACATCTTTTCCAATATCATTATTGCGAATCTCATTCCCAATATCGATGCTTTTTGAAGCAAGTCCTTAACATGTGAACCCATTGCATCGATTCTTGCGATAATCAAAGCCTCGGCATCCGGTGGAAGCAATTCAGGTGCGGATATAAGGCTAATCTTGTTCCCGTGTTTCTCGACTGCATTTTTATCGAGTAGGTGTTTACAAAATTGTTCTGCAAAAAAAGGATTTCCTTCAGTTTGTTTATGCAGATATTCAAAAAGCTCTTTATCCGGTGTTGCACCTAATTCAGAGGCGATTAGTTCACGAAGTCCCTCCTGTGAAAGGTTTTCCAGAACCATCCTATGTTCGGGAGTATTGTGTCCGAATTTAATTTCACGTACATTGCCATTCTCGTCGGGGCGTTCCGTTGCAATCACAATGAACGGCACCGAATCGACATTGCGGGTCAGAATCTCGAACCAGGCTTCGGTTTCGGAATCGATTGAATGAATATCTTCTATTTCGATAATGGTAGGAGCTATTTCGGCTTCGGTTTTTAGCAAAGCTTTCATGGAGTATAGAAAGTTATCTTTCCGGTCTTTTGGATTGAGTGTCTCGAAAAGAGATTTGTCCCAGTGATAACCGATATATCCACCAAGAATGGAAACAGTCCGCAAAAGCTCTTTGCGGTTTTCTTCCGAAATTTTGGGATGATGTAAAAATTCCTCAAAAGCCCATTGGAATCGATATTTCATTTTTTCCATGTCTCCGAATTCAGCATACGGAAAACGAGCTTGGAGAAAATATATTAACGGATTAAAAGGATTTCTACCGATAGGGTCGCATGGCAAATATATCCAGCGGAATTCACGGTTTGCGGATTTGAGATTTTTTTGCAGTTCATATACAAGACGGCTTTTGCCCATACCGGTTGGACCGATAACTCGAATCACACCGCCAAATCCACCTTTAAATATCGGCTCGATAAGTTCATAAAGCAGCGAAAGTTCTTTTTCTCTACCACAAAGCTTTCCCTCGAATGGTATGCCGGCTTCGAGTGTCTTTCGACCGGTAATCTCGTGAACTTTTACAGGCTTGCTTTTTCCTTTAACGGAATGCTCACCGATTTCCACGAAGTCATATTTGGGAGCATGCTGTGAAACGGAATCGGAACAGAATATCTGTCCGGGTTTTGCCAGCCCAGAAAGTCGTTCGGATAAATTGATTGTATCTCCAAGGCATGTGTATTTAACCCGTCCGGCGCCTCCTGTCAATCCGGTATAAACTTCGCCGGAATTGACACCAAGCTTCACATCGAGTTCCAACTCGCCCTCGATGCGATTGCGTGCGAATAAAACAAATTCGAGCGCCCTGTGGAATTCATTCTCATGCGCTTCGGGAGCGCCAAAAATAACAAGAAAGCCCCAGCCTTTGGAATCGAAATGAAAGCCGGAAAAATAACCTTCAAGCGCAGCAACACCCTCTGCCACTACTGTATAAATCCGCTCGAGTCGGTCGTTATCGAGCTTATCCGGGAATCTACCAAAAACCGAAACCACTCGACGGGCTTCGCCTTTTGGCTCACGACCCACAAGCGCATCCGGTAGAAACTCTTGCATGTTACTGTCTGAAAGAACGGGATATTTCTGCATTTCGGGAACGGGACATTTTATTTGCTCCGGTGTCCCTCGAAAAATATTTATTTCACCAGTCGGGGCATTTGTTTCAGCGAGAGAACCTTTCTCGATAGCATCTCCGCAAAAAAAGAAGCCGCATTTACCGGCGATGTCGCCACTATCATCATGAACATATTTAACAATTCGGTATTCAGCTTTACCGAATGCCACACCGGCGCGAGCATCGATATTAAAATCTCCAGCAGGTGTTGAGCGGTAGCCATTTTCTTTAAGCCACTCGAGGCATTCCTGCGCGGCACAAACAGCAAGATAAACTGCATTTTCATTTGAGATGTCATCCCTTACGGAAAAAAGCGCTGCAAGGGCATCACCGGCATAGTCGATTATAAAACCGCCTCGAGACTCGATAGCACGAACCATTGGTGAAAACAAAGCTTCAAGCTCCGACGCAAGAACCTCTTCACCAACACGACCCATTGGCAGCAATGCCTCGCACATCGAGGTAAAACCCTTAAGGTCGATAGCTAACGATGCCGCGGAAAATTTGCACGAGCACCGATTGTCCAGATGAGTATTTGCAACGGGCAATGGAATATATCTATTCCGCATCATATTCTCCGGTGATTTTCAGATGGTCTTTACCGAATCAATTTAATACAAACTTAAGTGTTTGTCCACAAAAATCATAGGGAGCAAACCAAATAAAAAAAGGAAATGACCGGGATATATCGCTGGATAGAGTATTGGCACGGGGTGTTATCAATTTCTGGGGGACAGGGATTTGAACCCCGATTAGCGGATCCAGAGACCGCGGTCCTGCCTATTAGACGATCCCCCAGTGCATTGCAAATATTTATCCTTGTGGAATGCAATGTCAAGAAGTTTCATTCAATTTGTGCTCATTGATTTCTAAACCAGTGATGATACTGATTAAATGATGAAACATGATTCTCGTGTTTATTATCATGCAAAACCATATCATCATTCGTATCACTGGTTCAGAAATGATAACCCCTCCCAAATTACTATAACTCATTATTTTCTAACAAGATGATATATCCATCGTTGGAGTGTCAATATCAATTATCTTATGAATGAAAAGGAACGAGGATGGATAAAGAATGGATTGATTTGTGAATTGTTCCCTTCGACAAGCTCAGGGAACGGAACGGATGCCGCGGTCATTGAGTCTGCCGAAATGACCACTGGCAACGGGCAACCGACAACCGACACTACACTCCTTTCGGTTTTCGTCTGGGCTTGAAAATGATTTCCACTCGTCGGTTTTTAATTCTGCCTTCGGGCGTCGTGTTGACACCGACTTTTTTGCGAACCTCCTCGCCATCGAGCAAACGCGTTATCATAAATGCCTCCGACATGCCGAATCCTTTTGCGATAATTCGCGAGTTATGCCGGGATACCCAATTATCGAGTGCGGGAGCGTTGTCGAATGAAAGAAGCGCCTCGAGATAATCTTTCAGAATATCGAGTTGCTCGGTGGCTCTTCTGCGGGAGAGTCTTGCGTTGCTCCCGAATGTACCAACCGTGTCGGTGTGTCCCGTGATAATCACATCGACATAACCGGCTTCGATTCGTTCGATAACTTTCCTCGCAATAAGCTCCATTCGCGCATTCGAGAACTCCGATTCGCTTTGTTCGCCGGCAAATGCGAACTGAAGCAATATCAACCGCTGCTGAACCTCATTAATATTCTGGACACGCACACTTATTTTCTCGATATTCGTTTCGGCAAACTGCCCAAGTGTATCCTCGACTTCGGCGCTGATAAAAAAATCGTCTCCGGGTTTTGCGAGTTCGCCTTCCGGCAGACGCCAGTTCCATGAGCCATCACTTTCAGGATATTCCGTAATTGTGTTCCACGCATCGGATATTGTGATTTTCGACCGTTTTAGCGGAGTTTCGGAGTTTGGAATTATCTCGAAATTAACTTTGTCCCATTCCGGCTCGATAGAAAATCCCTCCTCCGGCTGAACAACCCGCGGCGGTCGATAGAGCAATCCCGCAGCGGAGAGAACAAGTTCGATATTTTCCTCGACACCGGTTTGTGAGAACATCTTTTCTCTGCACTCCTCGCAGATACTTTCGAGAAGCAGCTTTTTATATGCTAAAGCATCGGGAATATTGCCGGCTCGAACCGCCAGGATAACCTCGGGATTGTTGCTGAGGATTTTGTCGATGCTCTCGATAAGCGAATCCGATGGAGTGGAGTCGGTCGCGAGTTCGAATCGCTCATCGCCGATAATATCGATCCCAAGCTCGACCCTGCGGTTTTCCTGTGCTGTGTATTTCCTGCCGAGTCTTGTGCCCTGAAATTTCTCTTTCTCGGCGCGCAGGTGGAATATGTCATGCTCTTGTGATATGATAATCCTTTCGGCAATTCCCGGTTTTTCGTGAACTAGCGCGGCTTTCACGGCTCTCGAGCGGGCATGAGCAAGCTCATCCGGTTCATCCCCGAGAATATACCCGCGCACGGTCAATATCACATCGGGATTTTGGGACATGCGAAGAGAGACTATCTCGATTGTGCGATTGAAACGGCTGTCCAGTATCGAGTCGTCGGATTCAAAAAAAAACAGCGGCACAAGCGGTTCGTCCTCGGCAATCGAAAATTTTTGAATCAGGTGAAGTTCGCCGTGGTCGATAATAAGCTCCGGTTCGGGAGGTGCGAATATGTGAGTCGAAGTGTTGGCAAAATTATTATCCGGGTTTGTTTCTATGAATGCCGCATCCGAAAATCTCGATGGCGATTTGCGATTCAGCACAGCGGAAATCTCGATATCGCCGGGAGAATTAACCGGTATTTGAACCCATAAGGTTTCAGATTTTGAAGGCTTTAGAGCTTTTGCAGAAATTGAAACGGTGGTATCATTAGTTGAACCGCCGCCGGCATGACCGATTACCAAATGCACCGGAATTGCGGGTGTCTTAAAACGACCGATATTTTCAATCAGGAGACCTATTGTCATAGTTTCGCCGGGTATAGGCTTGCCCTCGATAATAAAACCTGCCGGTCGAACATCTGCAAAAATCGGCTGCGGCGGTGAAAAACGAAAATCGATTCCAAATTTATGAGTCGGGATATTAAGCCCCTCGAACGGATATGTCATTCTATATGAAAAAGCGAGTCCGCTCTCGGTGGCAAGAGCGAATGTGGCGCCGATTCCAGCTGTATGAGTCGAGCAATAGCTTTTCAGCATAAGTCTCGAGATAGGTTTGAATGATATTCCGAGTGATGGATCGAAATCGAGCAGGAAATTGCTATAGTGTGGGGAGTATTGCATTGCAATATGAACCAGCACATTATTAAAAGACTTTATACCGCCTATTTGTGCGATTGGGTTCAGTTTCTCAGGGTCATCGCCAAGAGCAAGGTCGGGGAAAAGAAGGTTGTATGCGCCGGCATAGATTTCACCCCATCTTTGTCTGTATGCAAATCCGATACCGAGATTTGGCGCAAGCTTCGAGTAATTATCACCGGCAAAAAGCGGATCCGGCTCGCCGAGTGTCATATTATTGGGATTATAGCTTCGTGAGAGTATGTCTGCCGTGGCTCCTGCAAATAGCCCGTATCTCAATGTCGCTATCGTAGCGGATATAGCCCGTGAAAGCCTTAATCCATAGGAGAACGAAGCCCGCCACCGCGATTCAATCGGTGCATTCAGCGAATTGAATTCGAGAGCTATACCCGTGCAGCAACTACTGTATCGCATAGAAATCGAGCTGCGGTGAATGGTTTCTCCGATACCCCAGAAAAGCCTTTCATGCGAGGCTGAACCCCAGCTTTGTGTAAAACTCTGGAGAAGCGCCGGATTGAAAACGACCGATTCCGGCGAGGGGTCGATAAAGCCATCGCCAAAAGACAGCGGATTTTCAAGCGGGTCGAAAGCTTGAGCGAAAGCCAGAACTGTGCAAGCTAACGATATAAAAAATATAAGTTTTATACTGTAAGAACTGCTATAATTCATGTTATCGACGGTTCAAGATTTTTCTTATACCGATAATGTAATTGAAAAGTGTGGGTTTGGCAAGGAAAAATTTAGAGATATGAATGCCATTTTAGATAGGGTATTCATCTCTTTCTATCCGATATCCTGTATCCTTATTTCACTCTCGCGCCGGAATAATACATCTCCCTGAAATACTGACCCTTTGCAAAAATTCCAAAAATTCCACCGGTGTGCCACAGGATAATGCTTTTGCCGTGCGGAATTTCCCCCTGCTCGATTAGTGCCAATGCGCCGTGAAAGGCTTTGCCGGTATAAACCGGGTCAAGAATTATGCCCTCCGTCCTTGCAAAATCGGCGATGAATTTTGCAATCTCTTCATCGATGATGCCGTAACCACTGCCCCAGAAACCATCGATGAGTGTTATTTCATCGGGATTCAGTCCGATATCGGCTTGATATATTTCTGCAAACTCTTGTGTTATCTTTATGATGTGCTTCTTCTGACCATCGATATCCGGTCCTGCTGTTATACCGATAATTTTGGTAGGAGCGCCGAGATATTTGAATCCTGTCCACAGCCCGGCATAAGTTGCGCCGCTCCCCGATGCAACAAAAGCATAATCCGGCACAAAGCCTTCTTTTTTACACTGCTCGAATGTCTCCTGCGCAGCGGTAAAGTATCCCCAGACACCGAGAGCATTCGAACCGCCTTCGGGAACAATGTAAGGATTCTTTCCCTGCATGCGAAGTTTTTCGGCTTCCTCAGCCATTATTGCATCTTTGTGCTCATACTGCTGTGGAGTAACCCACCTGAAAGTAGCGCCGAGAATGATGTCGAGCAGCCAGTTGCCAGTGGGACCTTCGCCGGTGCGCCGCAGGACGAGATGAACATCCATACCGAGTTTTCGCGCCACGAGCGCTACAGCACGGCAGTGATTCGACTGTTCCCCGCCGCATGAGATAAGGACATCCGCGCCTTCGGAAAGCGCCTGCGCCGCGAGAAATTCAAGCTTTCTTATTTTGTTTCCAGATTTTGCGGAACCGGTAAGGTCATCACGCTTGATCCACACTTTTTCATCGAGCCGTTCGGAAGTGCGTTGAAGAAATTCAAGTGGAGTGGGCAGCATTGCAACATTTAATTTTTCAGGTTTTTTTTGCATAAGTTAACTCACTTGCAACATCCCTTTCTGTTTGAAGTATTCACAAAGATTTTCATAAATACTAAATGGAACTTTGTATATGCCAAGAAGCGGTTCACCGCGAACTGTTCCGTGACAATCCGAACCCCCAGTAACTACAAGGTTATTATCATTAGCGAATTTTTTTAGAAATTCAATTTGATGTGGTTTGTGTGAGGGATAAAAAACTTCTACGCCATCTATACCCATCGTTCTTATTTTATCGATATGCCCGATACATCCTTCCGTAACGGCGCAATGCGCAAGAACAGCAATTCCACGCGCCTTATGGATAATATCTATTGCATCCTCCGGCGATGGCGCCCAGCGCATAACATACCCCGGTTGTCCAAAGGCGAGATATTTATTGAATGCCGCCTGAAGTGTAGGCACATAGCCAAGTTTTACCATTGCGTTGGCGATATGTGGTCGTCCTATAGAATCGGCTGAATTGGCTATTTCAAATACAAGTTCAATCGGGAGGTCTATACCGATTTCTTTCAATCTGGCGCATGTATTGAAAACTCTATCCTTGCGCGCTTTCTGGATTTTTTCCGTAAGTTCTGCAATTGCAGACGATGTATAGTCGATAAAATAACCGAGAATGTGCATTCTACCTTCACACCAATGTGTGGAAATCTCGATTCCCGGTACATAATCGATGCCGTTTTTTGCCGCTTCCGCAATGCCTTCGGGTATTGCCGAAATTGTATCGTGGTCGGTTATTGCGATGGCAGAAAGTTCGTATCTTTTTGCTCTTTGCACAATCTCTGCTGGAGTCCAACTTCCGTCGGAATGCGTGGAATGAGTGTGCAAATCGACATATTTTTTCATTTTATCCTTGAAAAAGATTAAAAAAAGGCGTCAGGGTTTTAACACCGCCCCAACACCTTTGAGATGCAGTATAAAAACAGTATTTTATTCACTATAGATGACATCTTCAACAATCTCGATTATTTCGTCGGCAATACCCTCGATATCATCGATTATTTTTTCGGCTTTATTGGCGATTCTATCGATAAATTCCTGATCCTCGATAGATTCGAGGTTAATTGCGACATTGAACCATGCCGATTGAAGCGCCGACTCCGCCATAATTGCCGCAACACCGGCATCAGAAATTACATATTTACTGCCGATTTGAGCAGCTTTGTGAGCAAGAACAAGAATCTCTCCGGCATGTTCCATTGTTCGTAGCGGCACATAGGCGGCTTTTTGCAGTGCATGTTGAAGAGCCTCATGACGAATTGTCTTTTCCTCATCGGAATCTTTCGGCATTTTCATCGAACTCATAACATCGCTGAACGCCTCGATATCTTGCTCGATAAGCTCCTGAAAAAGCTCGCGCAGTCTCTCGCTCTCGGAAAGAATGTTCTCGAGTTTCCGTTTAACAACTTCATCGTTCTTATTTTTGTTGCTGACATTGCAAACCATCGAGACAAGAGCACATGCAGTTGCGCCGGACAATGCGGCAACACTGCCACCGCCGGGCGTGGGCGCTTTCGATGCCAAATCATCCAGAAAATTCTGTATCGGTTTGCCTAAAACCATTTTCCCCCCTGAAAAATTAGAGATTAAAATAGCAATTGCCAAAGTTAGCGCAAGTGTTTTTTTTAACAAAATAATTTATGTATTAAATAAGTCGGTGAAGTGATAATGACCGATGATTGATGATTACCATGCCTTTCAATGCCGTTCCATACTATTGCAAAATGAATAGCGAATGGAGCGCTGAGAAAATGGAACTCTTAACATCGATATATATTAAGAGGAACTTTTTTTATTTGCCCCTTGAAATAAGTACATTCATCCATATTATTATATATGGAGAAGGCTCAAAAATGAAATTATTGCAAAATAAAAAAGGAATGTCTCTTTTCGAGATAATAACCGTGGTTACGATAATAGGTATAATATTGGCTTCAAGCTTTTTTATACTGGGTCGTGTTGCGACACACCTTAAAATAACCGCTGCAGCGGCTCAACTTAAACAGGATTGCTCGATGGCAAGACAAACGGCATTGGAAAAGAACAAAATAATTTCGATTCAATTTCATTCAACATCCCCTCGAAACAGAGGCTGGTTTATTCTTGGGGTAGATTCACTCGGATTTCTAACTGATACTGTGGGTTCTTATCAGATTGAACCGGCTGTCTGGTTCGGGGGACAGGATGATATTGGCGCTGTGAATGGTCCGGATGGAAATCCTATTCCGGATGATGGAATTCCTTTCCCGGCAAACACAATGGCATTTTTACCTAGACAAGGTTTGAACTCGACAGGTGTTATATATTTCACCGATGGTAAAGAAACTCAAGCAGTTATGATGAATCAAATTGGCAATGCGACGGTGATGTCTTATGTTGAAAATGGCAATTGGCAATAAACATAAAGCAGGTATCAAAAAGAGCGGCTTCACGCTTCTCGAGGTTATAGTGGCATTCACAATCCTCATTGTCGGAGTTATGGCAATCACGCCGGTTATGGTCTTTATGCTTAAGGGTAATATACATAATAAACGGGTTTCGAATGCAAAAGCTCTTGCTTCGCAATATGCTGAGAATTTCCGTGCACTCAATTATACCGATCTTTCACTTACCGATGATGCGGATACAACCGACCTCCAGGATATGGCCGCACCCGACCATGCCGATACATTGGTTGTCGAGCGGGAGACATTTTTCGTTATGTGGAATATTGCCCAGGATGTCCCAAAATCCGGAGTTAAAAGTGTCAATATAATTGTTGCATGGGATGATATAGCAATGAAGGGAAGGACACAGGTTAACTTTTTAACATATAAAGCCGCTGTGAACAGATGATAAAAATAAACTTAAACATACCTTTGAAAAACAGGAAAGGTATCAGCCTAGGTGAACTATTGGTCGCAATGGTTCTTATCGGTCTTCTTATGAGTGCGACATTCTATGTGTTTTCGAGTTTTTTTGCAGCATCGATGTCAAATGAAAGACAAGCTCATGCTCAATCCGACGTGCAGGTCGGTGCTGAAATAGTCAAATGGGATGTTTTCATGTCCGGTTATGGATGCCCGGCAAGCGTTATTCCAATCCAGTCTTTTGACAATGCCGGCGAGGAAAATTCCGATATTCTTTGTATGCAGTCTGTGGCATTCGGACTAAGCGGCAACCCGGGCAAATGGTCTTATATGCTCTCACCGGTTCAGGGACTTAATCAGATTGTCATCAGAAGATGGAACGATGTAGCGGAAGACATTACTGTTAGTGAAAGAATCGTAATTATATCTCCCACAAAAGGACAGGTTGGAATGCCGTTTTATAATGTTACCGACACAACAAGAGCAACAGGTCCCGCCGGTCAAGATGCTTGGATACTAACACTTGATAACACTATTCAGTCTTCACTGAATTTTGTATATGTCATTGGAAGCGGTTCTACACATGACACCACAATTTACGGTATCTCCAATGGCAATCTGATGCGCGACAACATGGTATTTATGCCAGGAGTTATTAATATGCAAATATCTTATTGGATAGACATTGATTCCGACAAACGGCTGGATTTTGGTGAAACTTTCAATAATTTGACTATAGTGGAATTAGAACCGAGACTGCTCGATAATGTTATGCTTATGCGAATGTCATTGGTTACTGCAACAAGGGGAGAAGAGAGTTATATTTTCGCATTCGACACACTTCAGGTAGAAAATACGACCATTTATATAGATTCACTCGGCAGGAATTTTAAATATGATTTATGGGAAAATGCGATTAACCCACGCAACTTATAGAAATGATAAGACAAAATATAAATAGAAATCGTCCCGGGATTGCGCTTGTTACGGTAATCATGGTTTTGTTGTTTATGCTTATTCTAACAGGATTAGTTTTAAATCTTTTATCGAGAGGCGCCGGCATACTGGGAAGTTCGCGAAGATACCTTTCGATTTTCGAGGCTGCCGAATCCGGAATCGAGTTAGCAATGATAAATATTGAAATAGCGGCAAGACAAGGAACAGCCGTAGATGATTCACCTGCGGGTGTTGACGGGAGAACCGTTGAACTGACAATCGAGCATATTTTTACCGGAACGGTTGCAGGAGCCAATATCGTTTTCGGGGGAACCGGCTATGAAGGTGTGGGAACAGGTATTTCATCAGGGGGTACAGCAATTTTTTATAGAATAGAATCCGATGCCGAAGGTCCGGTGGCGGAACAAGCGGTTATCGAAACAGCATATAGAAAAATTGTCGGCATCGGCGCTCATTAGTGTTGAGTTGCTTATCTCATAGAGGTGAATTTTGATGAAAAATACTACAAAAATAGAAAAGAAACTTACAATAGCAACTGAGTATTTGAAATCGTTAGGATGTAGGGAAATCATTCTTTTTGGGTCTTTAGCTAATGGAATTGCTGATGAGTCGTCGGATATTGATATCGCTATAAATGGTATTTCACCTCGAACATTTTTTAAAACAGTTGCAGTTATATCCTCAATAGTGGGATGGAAGGTGGACTTAATTGCGATGGACTATATACCTGGACTATATACCTGAGGATTTTAAAGAGAGAATACGAAAAGAAGGGAGAAAACTTTATGCAGCATAAAAAAGTAATAGAGGAAATTGAGTTTGAGATTAAAAGAATTGCATTCTTGAAACACTTAAGAAAGAATGGTTGCATTTTATTGCGTGAAGGAAAAAACATTCTGTTTATTGGAATCAATACAGCCGAAAAACATCGGCGGTGCCGCGGCACAGAGAAATGCTGATAAACTTGCACGAAAAATATGCAATGACATGGGAATTCCTGCAACACAGAGTCAAAAAGAAGGTAAAAAAAAAGAAATCTTAATGAATAATCAATAAAAGAACACAAATAGGAGTAAGATAAAATGAAAAATATTAAAATGAATCGCATGTTTATAAGCACCCCACGACTTAAGTCATGGGCTATGCAGGTGCTTCTCCTGCTGAGTTTCGTGCTGCCATTGTTGGTGCTCATGTTTCCCAGCAGCACCTCAGCAGCATGCCATTCATGGTGGAATAGGAATAAATGCACAAGAAAAGGTTGCTATTATTGGAACAGTAGTTGCCATTGGAATCAGCCAAGCTGCACACAACCCAATAACCAAAACGACTGCGAACTGTATGGTTACTACTGGTATAGTGGAAGCTGCCATTGCGACCCGATGGATTGCGAAGCTCATACTACCGAGGCGACCTGTGAAGCTCACGCCGGTTGTTACTGGTTTGAAGGTGCGTGCCATGGCGATGCGCCAACATGCGACATACTGACAATTGAAGCTGAATGCGATGAATACGGCTGCTACTGGTGGAACAGCGCTTGCCATGCTGAACCGCCGAGTTGCGAGGCGATAGATAACGAATCTGATTGTATCGAGTATGGCTGCAACTGGTATGATGCTGCATGTCATCATGAACCGCCGCCGGCGCCGCCTGAAGATGCCGATATGCCTTGCGCTGTGCCGCCTTTCCTATCGGAAGCCGTTACGCCTAATGTCCTTATCATTCAGGATAATTCCGGTTCTATGAACTACCTTGCTTATCCAGATATGAACTCCAGCAATCCGGAATATTATGATTATGGAAGCTATTCAAGCACTTTCAGGTATTATGGTTTGGCAGACGCGGATAGCTATTATGTTTATAACAGTACCAATCAGCGCTTTGAAGTTACACATAGCTGGGTTGGCACCGCCGACCCGGCAAATTATCGCTTCTCCGGTAATTTCCTCAACTGGATGCTCTCCAGGAGAATCGATATTTCCCGGCAGGTGCTTATCGGAGGGCAAGTCCTGGATAGAGATGTGGAAGGACGCAAGACACTTGTCTGGGAAGACCCGCTTCAAAGTACTGAACTCTGGAAATACTGGTGGTGCGATGATGGCTGCAGATGGCGGTTTAAAAACGATGATGATAACGCTTTTGATGTGTATAGATACTCGAGTTGCTCGAGTGGAAGCTGGAGCTATAAATGGAATGGTAAAAAACGAATTATTGGACCGGTAAATCCAACAGGTTTTATTCAGGAAACTTCCGATAGAGTGAGATATGGTATCATGCATTTCAATAACAGCGATGGTGGGTATGTTTCATCATGGATAGGTTCTCCCGAGGCAACACTTGTGAGCGATATTAATGATACTCGTTGTGAGCAATGGACACCACTTGCGGAAACCTTTTATGAAGCAACAAGATACTATCAGGCGATTAGTAGTTACTATAATAGTGGCGTCGATTATTCATCCCATGACCCTGTCCAGAACTGGTGCCAATCTAATTTTGTAATCCTTATAACCGATGGCGAAAGCACACAAGACTTGAATGTGCCCTCAACCTATCATGATTATGATAATGATGGCAACGACCCCGGCACCTGGGGTTCAAGCGGCTCCGACTACCTCGATGATGTTGGACTATGGGCTCATATAACAGACCTTCGGACCGATTTTGATGCTACACAAAACCTTACACTTTTCACAGTATATTGTTTTGGAGCTGAACCTAAAGCCATTCAGCTTCTTCAGGATGCAGCGCAAAATGGCGCTTTCAATGACCTTAACGAAAGTGGCACGCCGGATGAAACAATTGAATACGATTCTGATGCAGATGGTGACCCCGATGGCTATTATGGCGCTGCAAATGGCTGGCAGCTTGCCGATGCGCTTACAAACATCTTTTTGAATATTATGCGCCAGACATCATCGGGGGCGGCAGTCTCGGTGGTATCAACGAGCGATAAAGGCGAGGGTAATGTCTTTCAGGCATATTTCTCACCAGCGAGATTAATATCCGGCACCGAACTTGAATGGGTTGGAGAACTTCATGCGCTATGGATAGACCAGATGGGTAATCTTCGTGAAGATACCAATGACGATGACCATTTGATACTAACGGAAGATAGAATTCTTCACATCTATTTTAGTCAATCCGACCAATCGACACTTGTCGAGAGATGGGATGATAATGACGGCGATTGTGAAGAAGATGCAATTTATGATATTGTTGGTGTACATGATATTCTTTCAGTCTGGCGCGCCGGTGATAAACTCTGGAATACCGACCCGGATGATAGGAACATTAAAGTTACTCTACCAACAGTGGCTGTTCCTGGGTCTCTCGAATTCATTGATTTCGTGGTTGGTAATCAGACAACACCAAGAATTATGCCTCATCTCAGCTATAGCAGTGTTACTGCTGAGGTGGAAAGCTTAATCAACTATATTAGAGGAGAAGATTATATAAGTGTAGTCTATTGGCGTGGAAGAACAGCCGATTCAAAAGCCTGGAAGCTCTCTGATATTGTAAATTCATCACCAACTTATGTTGCAGCGCCAGCGGATAGGTATGACCTGGTTTATAATGACCTGACATATAGAGAATACTTTCAGGAATACAAAGACAGACAGGGTATAGTTTATGTTGGGAGTAATGATGGTATGCTTCATGTTTTCAACGCCGGAAGATACATCGAAACCGGAAATCCAACCGATAGAGGCTATCTCGATGATATGGGTGACGAACTTGGCGAAGAGCTTATGGCTATCGTGCCGTTTAATCTTCTACCTCACTTGAAATGGTTAGCCAACTACGAATACTGCCATGTATATTATGCCGACCTTAAACCCAAGTGTTTTGATGCAAGAATTTTCGATGATGACGATAAACATCCCAGGGGTTGGGGAACTGTGTTGGTTTGTGGTATGCGATTTGGCGGCTCAGAATATGTAATCCCCGGATATAACACATACACATCAGCATATATGGCGCTCGATATTACCAACCCGGATGATATTGAATTATTGTGGGAGGAAACTTACAATGATTTAGCCTTTACAACAAGCTATCCCGGTGTGGCAAAATGCGATACTACCTGGTTCGTACTTGCAGGCTCGGGACCAACATCTTATGGAGGAAGTAGTTCGCAACAAGCCAAATTATTTGTCGCGGATGTCGCCGACCCATCCGATAGCAGATGGTTTTCCGGCTCAGGCAGCGGGCATTTTGCCGATGCTACTCCCGTGGACATCGACCTCGATAGTGAAGTCGATGTTATTTATATCGGTGAATCATACTGGTCCGGTGGAAGCTGGTATGGTAAGATTTACAAAATATCAACCGATGAAAGTGATGACCTATCGGATTGGACAATATCTGAATTTATGTCTGTTCCCGGACCAATCACTGCAGGTTGTGCAATTACGATGGATGATGCCGGAAATCTATGGCTTTATTTCGGTTCAGGAAGATATTACTCCGATACCGACGAAGGCGACCATTCCGACCAGTATTTCGTGGGAGTGAAAGACCCGGACTGGGCTTCGGCATCGAGTTCGGTCGATTTCAGCGACCTTATCGATATAAGCACGGTTAATGTTCAGCAGACCGATTCCGGTTCTTATGTCTATTATTACGGTGACGACCCGGTAGATTATGACAGTCTTCTTGCCGGTATGGCTGCATCAAACGGTTGGAAGATGACACTGACAGGTGGTGAGAGAGTGATTAACCGCCCGCTTATTATCGGGGGTGTTGTATTCTTAACATCTTATGTTCCAGATGATGATATCTGCTCTTTTGGCGGTTCTTCAAGACTTTACGGTCTCGATTATCGGGCGGGTGTTCCCGGCGAAACAAGCATTTTGGGTATGGACGAAGATGGCTGGCTGTTTGAATATGTCGAAATCGGTGAAGGTGTTCCATCGGCGCCGGCGGCCCATATCGGTCTTACCGATGATGCAATGATTGCTATTCAGCTTTCAACCGGCGCTATTTCACAGCAATCCGCGGCGATTAATTCTCCCAAAAGCAAGGGGCTTTTCTGGCGTGGAAAATAATGAGACGGTAAAATAGCAAAAATGGTGTCATTGCGAGGAAATTACGATTCATCGTGATGACGAAGCAATCTCCGATAATGCAGCAACTATAACGAGATTGCCGCGTCTTTCCAGACAAGTCGGGGACTCCTCGCAATGACAGAATCTTCTATTTTGCATGAGACATGAGGAAAATAAATAAGGAGGATATGATGAAATATTTGATGCTGCTAATAATCTTGCTTCCAATTTTATTTTTCGCTCAAATTGGATTTGAATTAGATGATAAAAATGAATTCAGCTATTTGAACCTGGGCGAGGATACTACTATTGTTTTTGATAATCCCCAAACGGATACAGTTTATACAATCGACAATGTAGTTATGGACTTGCGGGAAGGGAAAATTGCACTGAGCGAGCATTACTATGAAGTTGATGAGGAAAACCTTATTGCCCTCGATGTCAGAGGGAATGAAATCGAATTCTACAATGTTCCCATCAAGGGAATTGTCCGGGTGCGTTTGGTTAAACGAGGGAAAAAATTCGTTATTGTTAGAATTCGTGTATTGAAGAATCCCGAATAGTATATAGAGACAGGTTTCAAACCTGTCTCCATAGCGTTCCAAAAGCTCTATCTCCTGCATCGCCGAGACCGGGAAGAATATATCCCGCATCATTCAATTCCCTATCCACCGATGCTGTCCAGAGATGCACCGGTATCTTTAGATTATCCGCAACGGTGGAAAGCTTCTCAAGTCCTTCCGGCGAGCTTATCACAGTTAGTATTTTTATTTCTGAAGGATTATATTTTGCAACCTCTCGCAATGAGTATGATAAAGTTCCACCCGTAGCAAGCATCGGGTCGAGAATGTAGACCACCTGATCGGATAATGCATTATTAAGATTTGAATAATATGTGATTATCTCCAGAGTTTTCTCGTTTCTTTTCGCACCGATGTGATATGTAACAGCATCCGGGAAAATGCGCAAAACAGGTTGGACCATAGCTAATCCCGCTCGTAGAATAGGCACAAGAACAAGTTTACTTTCCGGTTGTGAACCGAGTGTTTTTTCCAAAGGTGTCTCAATCTTTATTCCCTTTGATGGAAAAGAACTGCTCGCATTTATAAAAAGAATTGTAGAGATTGATTCAATCGCACAGTAAAAATCAGGTGTTTCTGTTGTTTTATCACGAAGTGTCGTTAACAAAAAGCCTGCAATCGAATGCGAAATTATGGTTACTTCCATTTATTCCCTCCATGTATGTCATTTTTCTTCTCGCTCTCATACTCCGCAGTCTGTTTCAAAAGAAGCCTGCATCAATTTCATGAATCATGTAATAATCTCTTCGTTTTTGTTTTGTGAATTAAAATAAATGTATTAAACTAAAAGTAAAGGATTTTAAAACAAATTGCGGAGCGTAGGAGCGAAATTAAAATTAAACTTCTTAATGCGATTATTTTACATTTTTATTGGTCATTTTGATATTTGCTTCTTGTTTTTACTATCCTTAATTAGGTATCCATTTTCACGATGAACCGGATTTTCTACGAGTAATATATTTTTCTGATTGAAATGGCATAAATTTGCTTGGAATTATTACAGAAAGTTATATTTTGCGCAAATAAATTGAAAATCTATTCCAACTTATTATCCGATGAAATATTTAGTAATTATTATATTGTTCGCGTTTTCATTTTTTTTCGTTTCATGCGAATTACCCGATACCGAGGACACTCTCGATGATATACCCGCGGTTTGGGCGGTATTCACACCTGAAGAACCTGTGGAGATTTTCATAACACAGGTTGTGCCATTTAGTGCGGGTGATTCTACAACAGAACATTCATTTATTTCCGGCGCTGAACTCACGCTATCATGGCAGGATGACGAACTTGTATTTGTCGAGGATTCAGTCCTTATTTATCCAACCTACAATTATGAACCCGTCTATATTCTCCCCGATACTTTTAGGGTTGTGCCGGGAAGAGCCTATACACTCACCGGGAATACATCGAAGGGTAATTTTAACGAGACATTTACCGTGCCGAATATTCCTGAATTTATTATTTCTCCTGACACAGCGGTATTCGATAATCAGAGTGAGTATGCTTTCGCGTGTTCGGTTGTTAGCGACCCTATTGTTTATGAATATGAGATTTCATTCCATGATATCTATGGTGGGCATGTTTTCTTACCCGATTCGATTGTTTTCATGGATTGCTATGAACTAAGATGGTTGAGAACCTCCGAGTCCGACGCTATTGGCGTTCCATGGTGCAATTTCTATTATGTATGCATGCATGAAGCCACCGTTTATGCTCGCAATAAAAAATTATACGATTATTTAAACTATTATTGGTATTTGGATGATGGCGGTGAAGGAATCGACGACTATCGCACTCCACCCGGAGGAGAGGGATATACGGGTGTCATTGGCGCTTATAGTAAGTCTATCGATACAGTATGGATAGAAATGGGCATTTAAAAAGCATTTCGCGTGGTGGAATACGGATTATAAATTGCGGAATTCGGATGGTGGAATGTATGAGCGATACGTACATCGCCCATTCAAACTAGTTGGTTTTCCCTGCAAGACCTTTTGGCATTTTCCTTAAAACATATATATTGAAATTCTTATGGGCAAAATATTTTTCATATCGGATGCACACCTGGGTGTCGAATCGTTGAGCAAGGAAACAGCAAAGCTCGAGAAACTACACAAGTTCTTTAAAATCGCTGCTACCGAAAGTGATACGCTTATTATTCTTGGTGATTTTTTTGATTTCTGGTTCGATTATAAAACAGTTTGCCTGACTGAATATTTTGAAATTCTATGTGAATTGAGAAATCTGAACTCCTCTGGTGTTGAAATATTGTTTTTCGGTGGGAACCATGACTGGTGGGCATCGGAGAAAGGTATCCTCGGTAAGGATATTGGAATGAAAATATACAAGGAACCTACGATTCTCGAGTTTTATAATAAAAAGTTCTTTCTTGGGCACGGCGACGGCATAGCACAGTCGGATTGGGGATATAGAGTTTTTCTTAGACCGATTTTGCGAAATAGAATCTCGACTTTTCTTTTCAGACTGCTTCCCGCAGAATGGGCAAGGTCGATTGCAAAAATAGTGTCATCGGCAAATAAACTCTATATTAAGAAGGTTACACCGGAGTTTGAGAAAGAATATAAGGATTTTGCTAAAAATACGATTTCAGACGGTATTGAGTTTGTAATTTTAGGTCATATACACAAACCCCAAATAAATATATTTTCCGATGGAGTATATGCGCATACGGGAGATTTTTTCGAGCATTTTAGTTATCTTGTGTTCGATGGTGCAAACCTTGAATTGAAAACAATAGATTAATGTATAAGGAGAAACAATGGAAAGGCTTAAAAATAGACTTGTTTCGGGACTTTTTTGGGGCGATGAAGGTAAAGCCAAGATAGTCGATTACCTGACAGAAGGGGCATATGTTGTTGTTCGCTATCAGGGCGGGGCAAATGCCGGACATTCTGTTGAAGCGGGCGGGAAAAGATATGTGCTTCATCAAGTTCCAACAGGGATACTTCATCCCGGCAAGATATGCATTCTGGGAGCCGGAATGGTTATCGATATTAAAAGTTTGGTCGCGGAGCTTGCCGCGCTCGAATCTCTTGATATTGACTGGAGCGGAAGACTCAAAATTAGTTCGAGAGCGCATCTTGTCCTTCCGTTCCACAAAATAATCGAGGAAATTCAGGAAAAAAAACGCGGGATTGGCACAACTAAACGAGGAATTGGACCGGCATATCGAGATAAAGCGGCAAGGATTGGAATTCGTATGGGGGATTTAAAACTAGGGAAAGCGCATCTGCTAAACAAAATCCATAATTGGCTTTCCGATGTCGGGATATTATATGAGAAAGCTTACCATGTAGAATTTCCTGAAGCTGCTGAAGTAGCTGACAATCTGGCAATGCACTTCGATTATTTTGCAGAGAGTGTAACTGAAGTTACAGCTTTTGTCGATGAAATCGCTCGAACCAAAGGGGGCGTTCTTGTTGAGGGTGCACAGGGCACGATGCTTTCTGTAAATTGGGGAACATACCCGTTTGTTACAAGCTCGGAGACCACATCCGGCGGAGCTTCCGAGGGTATTGGATTCAACCTGCGACTTATCGATGAAATTGTCGGTCTCACTAAAGCTTTCTGCACCCGGGTGGGCAATGGACCTTTCCCAACCGAAGGTGATAACGATATTCAGAGCAAGTTACGAGGTACGGGTGAGAAATCATTCGATGAATTCGGCTCGACAACAGGTCGTCCAAGAAGATGCGGATGGCTCGATGGAATGGCGTTGCGATATGCATCGAGAATAAATGGTGTCGATTCGATTGCATTGACTAAGCTCGATGTCCTTACGGGGATTAATCCATTGAAGATTGCAACCGCTTATCGGGAGTGTGAAGATTTCCCTTCGACGATACCAGAAGTGGAACAGGTGGTTCCAATATATGAAGAATTTTGCGGTTGGTCTGATGACATCTCTACGATTCATAAGTTCGAAAACCTTCCGATGGAAGCTAAAGTTTATGTGCACAAGGTCGAAGAGATTGCAGGTGTTCCAGTGAGATATATCGGTGTCGGTCCCGCAAGAAATGATATAATCATTAGATAGTTGATACTGAAAGAGCGGATTTTTATTGCCATAAGGTTAATCCATTGTAGTTCAGTCTGTCGGCAATCCGTGACCAAAGTCTTGAACTACACGAACATAGAGCAAAAAAAGTAAGTTCTCTATTCTTCCAAAGGATCTTCGAGATGTCCTATCGAATCGACAGGATAATACTTTTGTGCAAAAGGATTGCATCGCTGGAGCCTGTCGGAAGTCATGAGTAATGCCGATAAAGGATTCCTATTTTGGAAAGCGAGCCGCGAGTAATCCGAACATCCCGGATTAAACTGGCACTCCTGAGCATCCTGAGTGGTGATAAAATATTGATATAACAAAAGCGTCCAATCCGCACAAATCGCCATCCCATTTAAATAATGCGGAGCACGTTCATATTTCTTCGCAAGGCACAAAGATTCATTATTTGTATTATCGCCGATGTAAGTTTCAATCAAAGTTGCAATGGCTTCATCCCATCGAGATTGGTTATAGTTCTTCGCCATAGCAGTAGAATTTATCATCCCGCCAAAATAGTATCTATTCCATGCTGCGATGAAAACGACGCCAGCTTGAAGATAATTTGTTGCTAGAATTTCACCGATTGTAAGGAAACCGAAAACTCCATTAATAGTAAAGGAATTGATTCCCTGTGCGCTTTTACCGGAATAAATCTGCCCTGTTCCCGGCAACAGCCCCGAAAGCCATCGCGCAAAATAAGGTGAACGCTGAGGGATTTTATCGCCGTTGATATCGAGCCAGCGCTTTACGCCATAAGCCCGGGAAAAATAATAGGGATTGCGAATGCTTTCGCTGCATACATAATCGAAATCCTCCTTTGCGGATTCGATTTCATACTGGATGAGTCTTTGCCATCCGCGCCAGAAATAAATTTCCGTCGCATAATCGGGGAAATCACGCACGAGGTCGGAGAGCAAAAATTCACCCGTTCGCGGTTTGCCCTGTGCAGTCTCGACGATAGCTCGGAGCAGTCTCGCTCGATATGAAACCGCCCGGTCGAGAGCCTTGTAACCGAGTTTATCAAGGATACCCGTAGCAAGGTCGTATTCGCCAAGTTTAATATAGCATTTTGCTTGCTGGAACACCGAGTAATCATAAGAGTTTTCCATCGGCATGATATGAGCGGTTCTTTGATATTCAATTGCGGCTTCATCAAAAAGTTCCTGCTCAAATAGAAAATCTGCAAAGGCGGCATCGGGGGTGTATGAGGTTGGATTGCTAAACGGCGGAAGTTCGGCAACACGGCTGATGAATCTCTGATTTATCGAATACTCGCCAGCAAGGGGATATCCTGCTAAAATCAGTATTAATACCAAAGAAAATTTAAATTTGAATATATTCAAATTGGATACCTGCTTTCGCAGATATAAAATCTTTGTCATTCCCGCAAAAGCGGGAATCCATATTTGTTGAATTTCGAATAGAAGATGGTTTAAAGCGATGACTATTTCATGGCATCTTTTCATTTTTAATCTGATTATTCACGGTTTTATCGGCTTTTTTCTTCTTTTTGGTTTGCCTATATAATCTATATAAATCTCGTTTGGGTAGTTTCCAAATTAAAATTACAATTGCCAAGGCGATATATCCGATACGGATTTTTAGTGCAAAAAAACCCCAATATTCAGCTTTATCCTCCTGAACGGTGAAATCGGGATAGAAATGAATCCAGTTTAGTTTTGCTAAAGAATTGAGCATAGGATAAATTGCAGCACAGGATACACCCAATAGATAAGGGTCTTCGAATGAAAGCTTTAAGTGTGCCTCGTTCTTTTTATCGGTCTTGAGTGGTTTTAAAATTTTCTTAAGGAAACAATAAATTGCGTGCAAAACATTTTTTGTCATACGCCGGTATTGCCAAAACTTGCTAAGCTTATCAAAATCAAATCCCTTTTTGCGTTTCTTTTTTTGTTTCTCTTCAGTTTTTTTATCGGTTCCGATTTTTTCTTGTTCTGCTTCAATTTCTGTTTCGCCTTTTTGTTGTTTTGCTTTTTCACCATGTTTCTTTTTCGCTTTTTTCTTTTTCAATCTGAAACACAATAATCTTGTGCCATCGGAACCTGTCGCGGCAAGCAGATTCGATACACACCATTCAGATTTCCACCCGGGCTTTTTTGTCCATTCAAGCGATATTGAAAGGCTAAAAATGAAAACCAGCGTTAGGATGAAAACCGCTGCAAGTATTATTAAAATCCATAAAATCATATCATTGGTCAATTATTAGATTTGTTTTTTAAAAAGCAGTATTTGAATAATTAGTTAATCAGTATCGATGTTTCAAATGAAAAACTTGGTATTGTTGTGCTTTCCAATGGTAACATAATTATTTACAATGAATTTGACAATATAAAATTCGTTTTGAACAAGATATGCAAGTGGACAAAAAAGAATGTAAATCATGGAACAGAAATCATCTCAATTCTTTTTGCGTTTTTTATTGCCCAGAATTCTTTTGATGTTAAATTATTAGCATAACTTCTTTTTGCTCCCTTTGTGTTCTTTGCTCTGAGAGCACTTAGGGTGTCACTATGAAGTAACTTAAAACTAAACACTACAAACTTCAAAATGGAGGTTTTAATGTCAAACATAGGTTCCTACGATGAAGTCTATGACAAATTCGACTGGCAGCAGGCGAAAAACGAACTTGAATACAAGGATGGGGATATCCTTAATATCGGCTGGTTCTGCTCCGATCGCAACTGCGAACGCGGACTTGGCGACAAGCCAGCGATGATATGGGAAGGATTTAAGGGCGAAATAAAACGATACACATTTAACGAACTGCGTCTGAATAGTAACACTTATGCAGCATATCTGAGCAGCTTAGGAATAAAAAACGGCGACCGCGTGTGCATTTTCATGGATAAAATCCCCGACCTTTATTTCTCATTCATCGGAATACTCAAACTTGGCGCGATTGCGCAGCCGTTATTCTCCGCATTCGGTGAGGAAGCGCTACATACCCGAATGGAGAATGCTGAATCGGTAGCAATCCTGACAACACGGAAACATTTCCGCAAGGTGCGCAGAATCAAGGACACGCTGCCCGCGCTGAAGCACATCATCATCGTAGATGACGACTCGCTTAAACTAGAAGACCGTGAGAAATCGTTCATTCTTGAAAAAGCGGAACAAATCGAACACTTCGATATTTTTCCGAGCCATGAGGAAACTTCATCTGTACTGCATTATACATCCGGTACGACAGGACAACCCAAGGGAGCGCTGCATGTTCATGCCAGCATTTTCGCACAATACATGACAGCAAAATGGGTGCTCGACCTTACCGATGACGACATCTATTGGTGCACGGCGGACCCCGGATGGGTTACAGGCACGAGCTACGGTATCATCGGTCCATGGTGTCTTGGAATTACGCAGGTCATATATGATGGTGGTTTCGGAGCGGCGAAGTGGTACGATGTTCTCCAGCGGCACAAGGTAACGGTATGGTACACAGCGCCAACTGCAATCCGTCTGCTGATGAAGGATGGCACGGAGTTGGTGAAGCAACACGACCTGTCCGCATTGCGATATATGTGCAGTGTCGGCGAGCCGCTCAATCCCGAAGCTGTCCACTGGGGTATCGAGGCGTTTGATAAGCCATTCAACGATAATTACTGGCAGACCGAGACCGGTGCGATAATGATTGCCAACTATCCGGGGATGGCGGTCAAGCCTGGCTCGATGGGCAAACCGTTCCCAGGAATCACCGCAGTTGTACTCGACCTTAAAACGCATGAAGTTATCACCGAACCGAACAAAGTAGGACTGATTGCTCTAAAGCCCGGGTGGCCCTCGATGATGCGCGAATACTGGAACAACAAGAAAGTGTTTGATTCGAAATTCATCAAAGGTTGGTATATCACCGGCGATCGCTCGAGTATCGACCCGGAGGGCTATTTCTGGTTCGTCGGTCGCGATGACGATGTAATCAACACCGGAGGGCATCTGGTCGGTCCATTCGAGATTGAATCCGCATTACTCGAGCATGAAGCGGTTGCGGAAGCTGCCGCAGTCGGAAAACCCGACCCCGTCAATATGGAGGTAGTGAAAGCTTTTGTGGCGCTGAAATCCGGGTACGAACCCGATGGCGACCTCGAACTGTCGATTATGAACTACATCCGAAAGAAGCTTTCACCATTAGCGATGCCGCAGGAAATTGAATTTATGGACAAACTCCCAAAGACACGAAGCGGAAAAATCATGCGACGACTTCTCCGCGCACAGGAATGGGGCGAGGAAATCGGTGATATAAGTACACTTGAAGACGATTGATATGGATAAATAAAACAAGGAGGATACGAAATGGATGAAATGGAAAAGACAATTCTCGATTATGTAATCGAGGAGTATCTCGAAGAGGAAGACGAGGATGAAGTCAGCATCGATTCACCACTTATCTCATCGGGTATTGTCGATAGTTTCTCGATGGTCAGCTTAAAAACTTTCCTCGAACGAAAATATAATATCAGCATCCCCGATGACAAAGCGACACCTGATGCATTCGATACAGTGAAAAGTATCGCGAATGTGGTGCGCGGATTCGTAGAATAAGAATCATCGTTCCCGTTTGCTAAAGCAGAACAGCGATGAAATCAGCACGGCTTTAATAGCTCAATCGTTTTGGATGAGATTGGGAAATATAAACCTAATAGCGTAACCGTCTCGGTTGAGTTGGTGCAGAAGTCAATAGTCAACAAAAAACGGAGGAATATTATGGCATACAGCGACAATGCACGGGCTTATTATCAGAATGAGCTGAAAACAATTGTGGATGGTGGACTTTTCAAAGAGGAGCGATTTATCCAGAGTCCGCAGGATGCCGACATCGAGGTCGAATATCCCGCCGGCGCAGAACCACAGAAAGTCATCAACATGTGCGCAAACAACTATCTGGGCTTATCGAGCCATCCCGATGTTGTCAAGGCTGCGCACGATGGTCTCGAAGCGCGCGGATACGGCATGAGTTCCGTCCGCTTTATATGCGGAACGCAGGACATTCATCGTGAGTTGGAGGGAAAGCTCACAGAATTTCTCGAGACCGAGGACACAATACTTTTCCCGAGCTGCATGGATGCCAACGGCGGCGTATTCGAAGCGGTATTCAACGATGAAGATGTCCTTATCGCCGACAGGCTCGTACATGCATCTATTATCGATGGGATGAGACTTTGCAACGCATTGGGCGAGAGTTTTAAGCACTCGAACATGTCTCACCTCGAGAAAAAGCTACAGACGTATCAGGATAAGCGATTCCGATGCATAGTTACCGACGGTGTATTCTCGATGGATGGCGACACCGCAAAACTGGATGAAATCTGTGACCTCGCGGAGAAATATGATGCCATGGTCTTCGTTGATGATTCGCATTCATCCGGTTTTCTTGGTAAACGCGGCAAAGGCACGCACGAACTTAAAGGAGTCCTCGGCAGAATCGATATCATAACGACGACACTTGGCAAAGCTCTCGGTGGTGCTTCCGGGGGATGTGTCAGCGGACGAAAAGAAATAGTCGAGATGTGCCGACAGCGCGCTCGTCCATATCTATTCAGCAATGCTATGCCGCCGGTTGTGGTTGCCGCTGCGAATAAGGTTCTCGACATTATAATGACAACGACCGAGCGCCGGGACAAGCTGGAGCGTAATACTGAATGGTGGCGCAAAGGTCTCACCGATGCGGGCTTCGACCTCAAATCCGGTAACACACCTATAGTACCGGTTATGTTATACAACGCAAAGCTCTCGCAGGACATGTCCAACGACTTGTATAAAGAAGGTATTTATGCAATCGGCTTTTTCTTCCCGGTTGTAGGGAAAGGGCAGGCGCGTATCCGTACGCAGATTTCCGCCGCTCACGAAATGCATCATCTCGAAAAAGCGCTTGCTGCGTTCATCAAAGTCGGTGAGAAACATAACATTCTCGGAAAAAGCAAAAAAGAGATTATCGAGATGTATGGAATGTGAGCGATTGAAGTAAAAGTGTTATACATTGAAAGGCATTGTTTGCTTTTTACATATCAAATGTAAGACTGTAACTATTGAAACCAAACTTAAGGAGGATTCCGATGACAGCATTGGGAATTCTAATTCTGGTGGTATTTTTTATTATTGCCAACATGATACGGATATTGCGTGAATACGAGCGCGGGGTGATATTCAGACTCGGTCGTATTGTTGGTGCTAAAGGACCCGGCTTGATTATTCTAATCCCTCTAATCGACAAGATGGTCAAGGTAGGTCTGCGAACCGTTGTTCTCGATGTTCCACCTCAGGATATTATTACCAAGGACAATGTTTCGATTCAAGTTAATGCAGTTGTGTATTTCCGTGTTGTTGGACCGGAAAAGGCGATAATCGAGGTCGAGAACTTTTTGTATGCCACAAGCCAGCTTGCGCAGACAACACTTCGTTCAGTTCTCGGCGAGGTTGAACTCGATGACCTGCTTTCATCTCGCGAATCCATAAACATGAAACTTCAGGAGATAATCGACCGTGAAACTGACCCGTGGGGTATCAAAGTCTCGATGGTCGAAATCAAGCATGTCGATTTACCCGAGGAGATGCGTCGAGCAATGGCAGCACAGGCTGAGGCTGAGCGTGAACGAAGAGCTAAAGTTATTTCTGCTGAGGGAGAATTCCAAGCAGCGCAAAAGCTTACAGAGGCTGCAAAAATTATGTCAACATCGCCAGCAGCTATACAATTGCGCTATCTACAGACACTTAATGTTATTGCAGCGGAAAATAACTCGACAACAATTTTCCCCGTTCCAATCGATATCTTCGAGCCTTTTATAAAATCTATTTCTCGACAGAACAAGGAAAATGAGTAAATCCGTTTGCGATTTCAAAATGCAAGGTTCAAATAGTTCCTCTGTTTCAATGTAGAATCTGTTATTTTCAAAACATTCATAAAATTTTATTGACAATATAACTTAGTTCGCTATTTTCTAACTTGTATAATTTTGAAACCAAACAAAAGGAGGATGAGTATGAAAAAGGTTATGCTGACCTTAGCTCTGGTGGGAATTCTCACCGCAGTATTCCTGACCGGTTGTCAGGGTTTGGGCAATGCAGGTGCGCTCAAAGAGGAACTTGAAACGATGGTTACAAAGCTTACGACAACGGAAGCCGACCTAGCAATGCTGAAAACCAAGATGGATTTGCTTGAGACGGAGATGAATAAACTCAAGACAAATCATCCCGAGTTTTTTGCTGAAGCCGCCGCAGTTACAACACAACCGACAGTAACAACAGAAACTAAAACGACAACCACTAAAACAACAACTAAACCGACAAGTAAACCCAGCAAGAAAGTAAAAAAGACTAAATAGTTGTTATCAACCTTTTTTATCTTTTGTTTATGCTATTAACTTCAGGAGGATAGAATATGAAGAAGATTTTGGTTTTAGTAACCCTTATCGCTGTGGCTGTCTTTTTCTTTAACGGCTGCGATGAAGATCCTGCATCGCCTATAGAAGCGCCACGCAATCTTAATGTTATTGCCAAAACAGACGGTATTACACTCACTGTTTCATGGGCAAAATCATTGACCGAGGATGAAGAAGACGGCATCGATGGCTATGTTATCGAGTTTGATGGCGTTGAAATAGATGATGTTGCCAGCGGAACACTCGAGTTCGACTATGAACCTACTTCACTCGGCACTTTTAGTGTTTTTGCCTATCGCGATGAAGATGAAAGCGATAAAGTTTCGGTGAGCACAACGCTTGCGGAACATCAGGACATTACGCTTGCATCATGGACCGGCACCGACCCAAGCTCGATAGGCTGGACGCGTTCAAGCGGTATGTATACTCTTTACAGCACAATTGGAGCAAATGCACCTGATATCGACCTTGTATATGATAGCCGCGATTTAACTCTTAATTCAGGGGATGTCATTTTTGACGCCGGTGATAATCCAAATGCAACCTGGATTGCGCTCGATGATGGTTCCGGTATTGTTCCCGCTGAAGGTAATTATCAGAATTTCCGCGAAATGGTTGTAGGTCAAGCTTATGTTCTCTGGCTGAATGATGATTACTATGTTCAATTCGAGGTTACAAATATCACTGGTGAGGATATAATGGTTAATTGTGGCTTCCAATTGTTAGAGGGCTACACGAGAATTGAATAATTCTCGATTATTCACACAAAAAAACCCGTTCTGTTTTGCAGAGCGGGTTTTTTATGCTAAACCATTTTCACAATGAGAATGAATAAATAGTAGAATCGCCATTCTTGTCTGTTCAATAGGCAATCATCGATAGTCTTCGGATTCTTTCACACTAATTTTCCATCCCATAGTCGATGCGAGTGTTTTGATATGAGGAAGAAAATCCTCGATTGATGCACCGGGAATTCTGATAAGTTCGGTCTTTTTCCCTTGCGGCGTGAAACCATGTGCATAAATAAACTGTTGGGCTAGACTATGCCTGCCGCCGTGCATAGAGCCGGTCGAGACAACAACAGACATTATTTCACTCAAATTTTTACGAAATTTTATTATGGGCGAATGGATTGTCATTATCCGTGTAACCTGGTCGAAACTTCTCGGGAAAAGAAATCCGAACAAACGGATAAAAAGAAACGGAACAATAAGCATTACGACCATAGCAAACGCTATCGGTATAAAAATGGCGGTTTGAAATTCAGCGGCTTGTAGCTTGAGAATAATAAAACCAGCGAAACAAATAAAAGTAACGAACTCCATCAATATCACTAATATAATCACCTTTCGCTGCGTAGCGAATGTTTTGGACAAACCTGCAGGCTCGATAATGATTTTTTGTCCATCGAACCTGATAAATTCTCTATTTAAAGAAACCATGAGCACCCTTTATAATTTAAAAAAGAAATATATTACATAAATGATAAACAATCAATCAATACAAATGTCAAGATAAAAGTGGTCAATGATTCAGCCCGGATATTTCACAAATTAAGACCAATATCATTCAATGAAAATTCAAACCACAGAGAACACAGAGGATAGCACAGGGGACACAGAGCTTTTTTTAAATATTTTTTTACAGGATTAACAGGATTTACAAGATAAAAAAACATTGTGTTTATCCTGTTATCCTGTCCAAGTTTTTTCTTTTTTTAATGTGAAGTCTGTGGTTAAAGCATTATTGATTGTAAATTCTTTCGTTTATGAAATATGCATATTAAAGGTCATCATCAAGATCGATTAACTTTTTATAAATCTCTCCCAATTCAGAGTCCTTCGATTTAAGCTTATCATCATCCGGTAGGTCACTTTGCCTCGATTGTGGATGGGAAGTTTCAGCTTCAATTTCTCCATTCGAATCGATGTCGGATTCTTGAGAATCCGGTTGAGAATCTCCCTCTTTTTCTAATTCCTTATCGTCAAATTCAACAAATGGAGATTGCTCTTTTTCTTCTGAATCATCAGTGTTGTGAATTTTATCGGAATCCTGAATTATATCGACCGGAGAGACCGGTTCGTCCAGACTTATTATGGATTCTTCTGTATCCTTGTTACTCTCATTGATAAGCTTATCTTCCCTCTCATTCTCAGTAATATTCGGTACGGTTTCAAAATTTTCATCGTTTACTTGCTCATCGATATTCTGAACGGGTGTTTCCCGAGAAGATTCAAATGTCGGTTGGGCTTGTTCCCCCACCTTGTTTGGATCCTTCTGGATAATAGACTCAAATTGACGAAATGAACGGTAAATTTTTTTCAAAATTACTATTGCTAAAATCATCAGGACGATGTTGCATAGAAAAATTGCCAGAAGTAGAAGTACAACAAATAAACTTGCAAAACTCACAGAAAATAGTTTTTCTCCCGACAATTCTTCTGTTTGAGTAGCGCTATCAGTTACAGTTGTCGAATCAGTTGAAGATATATCGGAAATAGTATCCGATTCGGTTGAGGTTGCTGTTAAATTTGAGTCAATTCCCGCTATATCAACAGTATCGATAATTTCAACATAAGTCGTTGTATCGATAATCTCCGCAATAAAATGATGATTGGCGGTTCTTGTGGCAACAAAAGCAATCCAGACATCGATTTGCTCGCTAGGAGCAATTTCGGGAAAATCGAAATATACTTTTCGGTTCACATTATCTTTTGTTGCATACTCTCTCGGGTAAATCCCAGCCTTTCCTTTCCATTTTTTATCTCTCAACAAGCGCGCTGTTTTGGGGTATGTAACTTCAATTCGTTGATTCAAAAGAGTTGAATTGCCATCATTTATTACTTGAAATTCAAACCACCATACATTTCCATAATAAATCCATTTTGTCATTTCGGGCTGCACAATATACAGCGCATTATGGCTACCGATTTGAGCTACAATGAACTGCAACGGAAGTAAGGCAAAAATAATTAGAAAAGCAAATTTATTCGTCAATTTCCGAAATATCATTTTTCTTTTCCTCCAAAATTTCCAATTCCTTGGCAATTAACCGTTTTTGTGCTTCAATTAGTATCTTGAGGGTTTTGTTTGTTTTCTCCCGGTAATTTATAAATATTGCAATCCATATTACGATAAGTGCCACTAAAACCAATGAACCCAATAGTATTATTAACGAGCCAGGAAACTCATAAGTTCCGCCGCTATCCTCATCGTGTATTTTCGGGAGGACATCGAGATTGGATTCGATTAGTGAATCGGTGGAATCGGTAATAGTCTTATTCATTGGAAATATGACACACTGTCCCGATCGACTTTGCTCATATACCAGGGAATCCGAATCCCGCCACCGGATAAGATACTCAAATTCCGCCTTTCCATATTTTGTGGTTGTAAAAAAAGCAAAGAATTTATTTGGCGAATCGAGTGTGGAATCGGGGAATTGAAATTCAATGTAACGCTTATCGAAATCGATAAAATGCCCATCCGGTGGGAATCTGGAGACCATGTTTTTGTGAAATCTAGCAAGAATAGGTTCGACACCTTCGGGATAATAGAGCTTAGCGTTTATATCGTGCATCCACCCAGCGGTTCTATTTGAGAAACGGATTTCCACCCTGAATGTATCACCGGCAATATGCTCCATGACCAGACCGTGGCTCTCGACATCGATTGTCCATTGCTTTGCGGTATTTGCATAAGATAAAGTCGGTCTGTATAAAAACAGACCGACTATAGTAAGCAATAAAATGTATTTCTTTTTACTGCACACGAACTTTCACTTGCCTTGCTATAACAGGCTGATGCCCCGAACCGGTATTGTTATTTGTGATGGTTTGATAATATATCCAATCACCGTGAGTAACCCCCGGAGCGGGAATCGAACCGGCTGTCAAATATGGATTTATTAACCATTTTGGGTTGCCGGTTTTATCTTCAGCGTATATCACATAGATTGTTCCACCCTGATTGGTAAGCGTTGCAACACCACCATTCCATGTAACCTGTAAGCCGCCGATTAACTCAGCGGGCCCATATTCTATTGTTGTAGATTCGTCATTGATATCTCTATACAAGCCGGGGAATGATATTGCGACAGAATCACTGTATGAATCACCCCAGTAATCCACCGAAGCATCGACCGAGCGCTCTTTTGCCCGGTAATAATAAAACAAGTCGCCGTTAATATCGTTATATGCTTTGAAAACAACATAAGCTGAATCGGTTTGAATTTTACCGGGATCGGCTCCATTAATAGTCGGGATAATTGTTTTATACTGCCATACAGCTGTCTGCGAATAGGGAGATGGAGTGCTTAAGCCGCTAAGCTCCCAATTGAGACGATTGAAATAATGGTTATCACGAATCGTATTGCTGCATAAACCCCAGTCAACCCAGTATGCATCGTGCCATGGAGTTCCTCCCAATGGGTTTTGAAGAGGGTCGATTCTGAAGCGAAGGTTATAGTCGATAGGTGGATAAAGAATCGGTGGAACGCAGGATGCGGTTGGGTTTTGATAATAATCGCTTATGTCTTTCACTTCGATTGAATAGTTAATGAACTGGTGTGTGGCATTACTGAAAGTAAATGGGTCCGATGAAGATGTATGCTCGACAACATTCACTTGCAAATCCTGTTTCTGCTTTAATGGCTTGCATTTTGCCGTCCAGTTGACAGCATATTCGATTTCAGGTGAAACCACATTTTTGCCTGTTGCAGCGGATACGAGAACTTTTGAGACTCCGGGCTCGAAAGCTCTCACGATTACCCATGACTGATTCGATTTAATTGTAATTTCATCGACCGGTTCACCCGAATTTGGTAGAAGCCCATATACAGATTGTGGCAGCGGTGGATATACCGGACCGACACCAAGTTTTGTGATAATCTGGTCTGCAGAGGCGGGAATCTGGTTTTCTGGAACTCCAGCGCCCTTTATTATCGATACTTCGACACCGGATTTGCCTCCATAGGTTCTTCTGCTGTTTTCCATAAAAGACCATCTAATTCCGGTAATACAACTTATATCCACCGATGGGTCAACAGTTACTACAAGCAGCAATTTCTCTCCATAAGGGAATGCTGTAATTTTGGAAAGTGAAAGCCATGAACAACCGGGTTGAACGGTCATGTTATTATGGTCGATGTCAACATAGAGGTCCTGCAGTTTGCCCTCAAAATGTGCCTGACTGCAATCATACTCATAAGCGCTGACAATCAACGGTTCGCCGGTGAGCATGCTGGTGGCTTTGACGGCTTCATCTGCTGAAAGAAATTGAACAGTAGAAAGCACAAGAATCAGCAAGAAATAAACACTCTTTCTGGTAACCATCGTTACTCCTTTTTAAAAGTTTATGTTAATTCAAAAAATTTTCAAAAAACATTTGAGTATTAGACTTATAATAAAAATAATTTATTCTAAAAAGTCAATGAAAAATTTTTAAAATGATGTCTGCTTTAATCATCATGATTCCCGGAAAAAGATTGGCCATCTGATGTTTTAGTTGGTTTTTTTAAATTCACTTTTTTTATAGCCTTTTATTACAAAATGAAGTAATTTTGAATTATATTTAGTATTTGCATTTTGAACTTTGATATTTAATATCGAACTAAAATCAATATTTTCTGCAAAACTATTTTAGTTTTATATGAGATAGACGAAGATAGCATTTTTTTGAATATGAAAAACAAATAAAATCACATAGAAAGAAACACTGAGGAAAAAGTATTTTATATTTTTTTTCGGGAATTTTTTGGATTTACAGGATAAAAGGAGTATTTTAATCACAATCCTATTTATTCTGTTATCTTGTGTAAGTTTTTTATTTTATCTTTGTGGTTAATCTCCGTGTCCTCTGTAGTTTTCTTTGGGAGGTGCGGGGTGGCTGGCTTTCGAGAATAGGAAAATTGCCCAAAAGGAATAAATTTACAATAGTTTAGTGAGGAACAAACAATGTCAGCCTGCATCGAAATTGCAGAAGAACTTGCTATGGATAAATTCTCTGGTTCTATTCAGATTACCCGGAAATTTCTCCGAAAAGTAAAAGAAATCGATATCGATAAAAGCGAATTGCATCGATGTTTCGATATACTTATCGATTCACATACCGATATGGCAGCGCTTAAAAATGCGTATAGAGTTCTTGAGCGAGTTCCCGATGAAGGCATTTCCACAGCTATTGCAGAATTACTCCGGTCGTTGGAGCGAGCGCCTAAAAAGATTAGCGCGCATTTTGCCAAATTGCTTCCCGATAATGCTATTGTTATGACTTACAGTCAAAGCGGCACTGTCGGTGAAGCTTTTATCGAGGCTCAAAGAATGGGTAAACTCAGCGGAGTCATTCTTTCTGAGGGGCGTCCGGATCTCGAGGGCAGAAAATTCGCAGAATTCTTTGCCCTAAAGAAAATTCCGGTAACTATCACTATCGATATCGCTCTCGGGCAATTTGTCGATAGTGTCGATGCCGTAGCGATTGGCGCCGATGCCGTTACACCGGAATATATTGTCAACAAGATTGGAACTAATCAGCTTGCCATGCTGGCAAATCGCGCAAATAAACCGATATATGCTCTTGCATCGACTCACAAGTTCGCACAGTATGCAACGAATCGCAAAATTGTGCAGCCGGAAAGTATTTGGGAAAATCCCCCGAAGGATGTAGATATTCAGTCCCCGCTTTTTGAAAAAATTCCTCTTGCCCAGTTGACAGCGATTATTTGCGAAAAAGGACTAATGAGTATGTCGGAAATTGAAAGAATGTTGAAGTAATATTATTATGAAAAAAGCATTTTTAATATCGGTAGTGTTTCATTTACTACTTTTTATGTTGATGTTTATCGCGGCGAGTTTTGCTGCCCCAATGAAGCCGCCACAGAAAATTTACTCTGTGAAAATCCTTCCAGCACCGACTCAACCGGAAACAACACCGGCTGTCGATGAGAAAATCAAGGAGCCTGAACCGGAGGAACAACCGCCAAAACGCAAAATTTTTCCTCACCCGGCGTCGCAAAAGAAACCGAAACCAAAGAAACAACCAAAACCCAAGCAAGAAACAAAGCAGGAAACAAAAAAGCGACCCACTAAAAATCTGACTCAAGGTGCGGCATCGATAATGATAGAGGGGAAAGATTTTGCAGATGATTTCTACCTTAATCTAATCATTACGAAAATAGCAAACAACTGGCTGAATCCACTTCGCGGTGGACGAAAAATTTCGTGTATAATATATTTTCGGATACATCGCAATGGCGAGGTTTCAAATATAAAGGTAGAGAAAAAGTCCGGCAACTCGCTGTTCGACCAGTCGGCACAAAGAGCCGTGATGGCGGCAACACCATTGCCAACACTTCCGGAAAGTTACACTGGTGACCATCTCGGTGTTCATTTTGAATTTGAACACACTGGAAGATGATGCGAATTTATAATTCAGAGTTCAAAATCGCTCAACTATTCTCACACGGATGATTTTTAGCAATCATTTGAGCTTGTGCATTTGTATTATATGAGAAATAACAATTGAAAATTTGAATCCATACTTGTAAAAAAGATAGATTCTTTTTTTAGAAGCTTTTTTAGAAAAAAGATATTTATAAAGCAAAGTGAAAATCAGGATAAAAATATTCCCCAATTGCAAAGCGCCCTGTCGGATGAGCGCGAGCGCAGTTGGTTTTGACCTTTTCGCAAGACTTGAAATCCCGGTCATTCTCGAATTTGGTGAGCGGACTGTTGTGCCTGCAGGATTTGCTATCGAGATTCCGATTGGTTATGAGGCTCAAATCCGCCCGCGAAGCGGATTGGCTGCCAAAAAAGGTATCACTATGCTTAATTCACCGGGAACAATAGATCCCGATTATCGGGGAGAGGTAAAAGTGATTCTTGCCAATTTCGGAGAAGTGCCTGTAACTATTAAAAATACCGATAGAATTGCCCAAATGGTTATTTGTCCGGTAGTTGTCCCCGAACTTATCGAGGTCGATGAGCTTTCAGAATCAGATAGAGGTCAGAATGGTTTTGGCAGCACGGGTGTTTAATACCAACTTGCGATTATTAGAGTAACATTTTTTTATCCAATTAACGCATATATGCAGGGAGCAATATCAAATATCAAAGTGTAAAATGACATATTAAAAAATAAAAATGTTCCATCAGTCGAGTGTTAGATTCATGCGTCGTGTGCTGTGCACCCGGTTTTCCGTATTCATCGTTTCCTGTGCATTTTCTAAAAAATCTCTGTGTGCTTTGTGGCTTTTCTATGGGGATGGGTGGGGCATTTTTTACATTTTGATTTGTCATTTTGATATTTGATTTTAATTTTTAATATTGTTATCGGGTATCCATTTTGGCGATAAACAAAAAAAGAATAATATTTTTGCACGAATAATTTATTTCAAACGATGGCAATTGTAGTTTTAAAAAAGCACCTGGATTATGGTGTCGATAGACTTTATCGGGCAATGGTTGAGATGTTCGATTCAGGCGGATTTACTGCCGAAATCAGGCAGGGAGAAACGATTCTACTCAAGCCGAATCTTCTTATCGCTCGGACGCCTAATGATGCCGTTACAACGCATCCTGCAGTTGTAGAGGCTGCTGTACGAATCGTATCAGATTGTGGCGCAAAGCCTGTTATCGGCGATTCTCCCGGTGGAGCAATACGCAGCCCGGAACATGTATATAAGCAGACAGGAATGACAGAGCTTGCTCGAAAACTTGGAATCGAGACTGTTCCAATTGAATCGCAGGGAGTTGAGGAAATTACAATGCCCGATGGTCAAATCCTCTATATCTCGAGAATTATTCATTATGTTGACGGCATCATCGATATCGCCAAGCTTAAAACGCACTCACTGGTTCTAACAACGCTTGCCGTAAAGAACTTATACGGGCTTGTTCCGGGTTTTAGGAAAGCCGAATATCATAAGATTTATCCCTCCCCCAAAAAATTCGCAGAACTAATATGTGAAGTTTACACTCATGTTCGGGATAAAGTTCGTCTTGCAGTTCTCGATGGTATTTATGGCATGGATGGAAATGGTCCTTCGGCTGGTCGAGTGTGCAATTTCGGGCTTCTTGCCGTTTCAGATGACGCTGCTGCTCTCGATTTATCTGTCGAGAGAATTACGGGAATCAAGACACTCTCACCGATTACCCGCGAATTATTAAAAAGAAAGTTCATACCCGAATACGAAATAAAATGGCTCGGTGAACCTATCGTACAATTTGAAGATTTCCAGACCTCTATCAATTGGGCATATAGATTTGCTCCAGCGTGGTTGACACGAAATCTTGGACGGCTGGTGCGGGTTTATCCGGGCGTAAATTCAGGAATATGCACAAGGTGCGGGCTATGCAAGAAAAGTTGTCCGATCGATGCTATTTCGATGGAAAGCGATAAGTCAGTTCCCATTTTCGACTATAAGAAATGTATTCGCTGTCTTTGCTGCCATGAGATTTGTCCTGTGTCGGCTATTGTATTTAAAAAGTCATGGCTTGCAGGATTCATTCATTAATGTGGTTCATCTTTTCCTCTGTGTGCTCTATGGCTTTTCTATGGTGATAGGCAGAACATTTTTGCATTCTGATTTGTCATTTTGATGTTTGATTTTAATTTTTAATATTACTTTCTGCATATATTACTTTTACAATTGCAATTTCGTATCAGGAGATTATTGAAGTATGTTAAAAACAGTTTTATATTTTGTAATTTCATTGACACTCTGGGGGTACGCAATGAGCGAGACAAAGAACATCGGTCTTCCGCCGCCTGAAAGTATGGGCAAAATATCTGTCGAGGAAGCTATCTCTAGACGCCGTAGTTGCCGGAACTTTTCCGATAAAAAAATATCGCTTCAAGAAATTTCCCAACTCTTGTGGGCATGTCAGGGAATTACGGATTCGGTTCGCCATTTTCGTGCAGCGCCATCTGCGGGTGCAACATTTCCATTTGAAACATATCTTATAGCCGGAGCAGTCGATGGAATCGAACCCGGTGCTTATCGATATAACTATCGTACTCATTCTCTCGAGCTAATCAAGAAAAGCGATATTCGCCGGGAGCTTGCGAATGCCTGTCTTTCGCAAAGTTTTATCATCGATGCTCCCGCAACAATTATTCTCGCAGCGCTTTATAATCGAACTACGAACCGATATGGTGAGCGGGGATATCGTTATGTTGCAATCGAGGCTGGACATATAGGGCAGAATCTTCATCTGCAATGTGAATCGATCGGTTTGGGAACCGTCATGATTGGCGCGTTTCAGGATGATAAAGTGAAATCGTTGCTGGAAATCGAAGAGGAACCATTATATATTATGCCGGTCGGGAAACCGGAGTGAATTATGAAAAATCTGGCAGTAATACTTCTCTCGGGCGGAATGGACAGCGTAACAGCGCTTGCAGTTGCAGAATCACAAGGATATAATCTCGCATTGATTCATTTTGACTATGGGCAGCGGAATCGTGATAAAGAAACCGCTGCTTTTCAAGCTCTTGCAAAGCATTATGATGCCCAAAAAACACTCGTTGTGCCGATGGATTTTCTCACGGAAATCGGCGGTTCGGCTCTCACAGATAAAACAATCGCTATTCCCGCAAAATCACCTGCTCAAGGCGAAATCCCGATAACCTATGTCCCGTTTCGCAATGGCATAATGCTCTCGATTGCCGCGGCGTGGGCTGAGGTTATCGGTGCGAAAACCATTTTCACGGGCTTTGTCGAGGAGGACAGTTCCGGTTACCCCGATTGCCGTGAGGTTTTTGTCAATGCTATCGAGCGTGCAATCAATCTTGGCAGGCGACCGGAATCAGCTATCGAAATCAAAGCGCCGCTTCTTCATTTAAAAAAATCGGAGATAATCAAGCTTGGTACAAGTCTCGTGGTGCCTTTTGAACTCACATGGTCATGCTACCATAGCGGAGAAAAGCAATGCGGTGTATGCCCAGCATGCCGTCTGCGGAAAAAAGCTTTCGACGAGCTCGGTCTCGAAGACCCGGTCGGATATAAGTAACCGATAATCCTAATTATCCCTTTGGTCTGTTTATTATTCCCATGAAAAGAATTGTACCGGAGGTGTTATCCCGAATGGCGCACAGGAACGGACGATTGACCAGCATTCTGAATTCATTAACATGAACGGATGTCAATTTGATACCTGTCATCGTAACCGCAGCGGCTTCGGTGCCTTCCTCATTAACCTCGACAAATGCCTTATGCTTGACCACCGAAATACAAGCATCTATGTCATTTGCAAACATGCTGCCGAAATCCGCTTTGCCGAATGCCTTTTTCATCCCGAGAGTTTTTAAAATATCGTTAAGTAATATCTCATATCTAATCTCGAATCGAGGGAGCGAGATAGTTCCCTTGCTTTCTACAAAAGAAGACATCCAGCTTTCCCATTTTTCGGCAGTGATATCGGCGATAAAACTCTCGATGAGAATATCTTTATCCGGCAGGAAAACATACATACTGAGATTCTTATTGCCGTAAGGCAAGCTTATCGCTCCAAAATTTTCTCCTTTGAAATATGGGAATTTCCCATTTTGACTCATCATTTTGACCTCTAACGGCACACCGTTCGACCGGTAGAAAGGGCTATCGCGTGTTGCTTTTTCGTCGAATTGGTGTGTCCAGATACCTTTGAAATAAATTGCATTTATCAAAAACATCAGGTCGTCGGAAGATATTCTATCGATTATTTTGGGAATCAGCCCGTTGGTCTTGCTTTTCACCCAGCTATTAATGAACGATGGTGCCGATGGGTCACCAAAATCGAGAACACTTACTTCAGCCGCATAATAATTCTTGTTTATGTCGAGAAATTCAGAACTGAATTCGATGCCCTTTTTTGCCCATAGTGAGTTTGCTATCAATAGCTTGACATTTTCGTCGAGACTACTCAGCAATTTCAACAAAGATGCGAAAGAGTTATTCATATCCCCGGGATTTAAATCTTGTAATTGAAGCGCATTAGCCATCTCCTCCCGTGTTTCCCCGGAGGCGCCGTTATACACCATTGAAAGGCAAATCGAGATACTCAGTGGCGAGATAAATATATTTTTCCCGCTATCCTGTTCTGCAATTTGGTGCAGAAGATTAACTGCAAATTTTGTATTTCCCGAAACCAGAGCCGTGTCGAGAACGCTATCGGCGCTGCCTTTTGTGGGCAATTCATTCCGCACTTCAAGTAACTTTTCATCGGCTGGCGTTTCTGTTTGCGCTTTCCTGTGGGCACAACCATTGAGGCAAATCGCAATGAATGCTGCGATTATCATAACGATTGTAGTCGATTTACTGTAGCTTTTCATAATTCTATTCTCCTTGCTTTGAAATTTTCTTATCAAACTGTTGCTTTGTCGATTTTACATGATATATTTAACTATAACATAATATTGTTCTGGAGAAAGAAATGGCAAAAAGAATTTGCATTCTATCATTAGTTTTTTTTCATGCGATATTTGGAGTTGTGGAGTTACTCCCATGGCATGTTATCTATGAACCGGGACCGGGCGACAGGTTTGGCTGGGCGATAACATCGGGTGATTTCGATGGTGATGGCGCTCTCGATATTGCGGTCGGCGCGCCTTTTGCCGAAATGTTCGATGAATATGCCGGTGTGATTTATATCTATTTCGCGCCGGATTTCGATACTCCCGGACTTACGATTCCCGCCATTCATTCGCGAAGTCAAATTGGTATCTCGCTCGATTGCGCAGGCGATTTCAACGGCGATGGTTACGACGACCTGCTTGCGGGAGCGAACACTGTTTTCGATACAGGCGCTGCATATATCTTTTTGGGCGGACCGGATTTCGATTCTATTCCCGATGTTACTTTTTTCGGCGAGAACCATGTGGATAATTTCGGCTATTCATCGGCGGGACTCGGAGATATGAATGGCGACGGCTTCGATGATGTCGCAGTTACATCGCTTTACTACCGGTATCTCGCTTTCGACACAATCTTAAGCCAATATTTCTGTATCGATTCATTTTGTTTTGACACTGTTTTTTTTGTCGATAGTATCTATATCGACACACTGCTCATGCCCACCTTTTTCCCGGATACAACATATATAGATACATTCCGTATCGATTCCCTCGGTCGGCGTACCGGACGGGTCTATATATATTTCGGCGGAGACGAGCCGGACAGTATCCCCGATGTTGTGTTGACCGGGCTTGATTCGCTGGATGATTTCGGTACTGTTATCGATGGAGGATTCGATTTTGACAACGACGGTGTTCCCGATATTCTTGTAGGCGCTGTTCAGGCGGGAAATCCATATATAAAACCCGGCGCGGCTTATACATTGACGGGGAATAGGCTATTAATGGGTATTACTGAGCCTGAATTTAAATTCACTGGCGAACTGCCATTCAATTTCTTTGGGGGGACTGTCGCCGTTCTCGGTGATGTTAATGGCGATGGTTTCGATGATGTTATTTCCGGCGCATATAATTACGCGCATCCCGATATCCCCGATACAGCACGGGGGAGAGCTTATGTCTATTTTGGGAAAGCGGGCACATCGTCGCCGTTTGAAATTCCCGATTTGATAATCACCGGTAGAAGAATCCGCGATTACCTTGGTGGTTGCGTTGGTGAGATAAGTGATATCGATGGCGATGGTTTCGCCGATTTTGCAGTCTCTGCGGATTGGGATATAGACTCCGATTCCGCTCCAGGTGTGGTTCTTATTTATACTGGCGGACTCGAGCCCGATACTGTATTCGATTTTTTCTGCCGCGGGAGTGATAATGGAGAAAACTTTGGTGCAACAATCGAGTGTCTCGGCGATATTACCGGTGATGACTATCCTGATTTTGCTGTCGCAAATGCTATCTGGGGTGAACCATGCAAAGTATATATTTTCGAGGGTTTTTGCTCATTCGAGCCATTTTCTGCGGAAGTTCTTATTCCATTCGATGGTGCGATAACAACGGATTCGTTGCAGGAAACCGAATTGTTGCTTTTAACCGAGCGAATAATCGATGAATCAAGCATTGTAGTAACTATCGATGACGATACAATCTATAGCGGTGACCACAGGCTTTCGCTTTCGGGAGACAGCCTGTCATTTATGCCCGATGAACCATTTGCGGATGGCGATTCCATCAGGATATGCCTAATCTCCGCCCGAACTATTGCCGGCGACCCGCTTTCGGAACAGGTCTGCGTGGGCTTTCTAGTCGATTTAACTCCACCTGTGAAACTGCTTTCTGTGCCGGAGGATAGCGCTTCGGTGTTTTATCGACCGCAGTTATGCGCATTCCTTTTTATCGATTCGGTTAGCGGAAGATTTTCCGGTGCGCCCGATATATCAATAGATGGTGAAATCTGTGCGATTGAGTTTGAAAATCCCGGCAAATTTGCGATAATCTGGACAATTCCCGAAAGCGCTTCATTTGCGCAACCTCGTGAGTCATATCGGATCTGTATCTCCGGTATCTGTGATTCCCCTGATTTCGGTGAACCGAATCAAGCTGAAGAATATTGCGTAGAGATAGCCTTTTATCGCCAATGGCTGTTTGAACTGAAATCACAGGTTGGAGGAAAAGAACCGACAAGGGTATATATCGGGCAGGCTTCGGGCGCAACGGAGAGTTATGACCCGGCGCTCGATATACTGATGCTCCCGTTGACTCCAGCGCAAACCAATGTTAAGCTTAGATGCGAGCATTACTGGATTTTCAGAGACTTTCGCGCCGAACTTGCGGAAACATTATCATGGATAATTGTGAATCGGGATACCGGAGAAGCTGCAATAACATGGAATAACGATGACCTGCCGACAGGGGTATTCCTATGGAATCGAGAATTCGATATGGGCATTTTCGATTCTACCATTTTGTGCGCGGGTGATACCGCCGTGATTCTTGCAACTTATGGTTCCCCACAGCTTTGTGTGCTGCAAATCCCTTCCGGCTGGGGACTTCTTGGATTTCCGGGTTTCCCGGCATACAATAATATTTTCGACATAGCTAAAATAAATGTTTTTTATCGACCGCTATTCTTCAAATATGGCGGATATTTCGCATCGGATTACTGGCTTGGCGGAAAGGGATTTTTCACATTCGGATTTCAAGATACATATTTACCCGTGTGGACATATCCTGCCGACCGGCAAACGCATATAGTAGAACGCAAGTGGAATCTGCTCGCGCCGCCTATGGACAGCGTAAGCGTAATAACCGAACCGCCGGGAATTTTCCTCCCACCGGCATATAGGCTCGAGGGCGACTTTTACTTTGATGCGGACGAATTCAACAGCACTATGGGATACTGGATGTTTTTTCTCGATAATGGAATAATGCGATTTGAGTGATACTCTGGATATATTAAATTTTCATTGCCAATAATTTCGCTTCTATCAGACTTTTTTCTCCATTATTATTTTTCTTCCAGTTTCCAACGCTTCGCTAATTTTTTCCGGATTTTTAGCGCCCGCCTGTGCGAAATCATGTTTTCCACCACCACCGCCACTGGCAATTTGCGCAACTTTTTTAATAATCTCACCGGCTTTAAGCTTCTTAGTTTGAATTAAATCATCCGTTACACGACAGAGAAATGCCACTTTACCACCGGGAAGAACCGCACCGAGAAGAATCACACCGGAGGTTACCTTTGATTCAAGCTCCGTCATGACATTCATCAAGTCATCGCGATTGTCAACATCCACCTCGGTAACAATTATTTTGCTTTCATCGAGTTCATCAGCTTTATCGAAAAGCTCATCCGAAAGGCTTTGTGCGTGCAGTTCACCAAGACTCTGGCGAAGTTTGCGAAGCTGCGAAATCTCCTCGAAATCCTTGCGTAGTTTCTCGAAAACATTACTTCCACGAGCATCGAGCTGTTCCTCGACTTTTCGCCAGAATCCGCGAACAAAGAATACCTTGTTTATTGCCGCGTGCCCGGTGATTGCCTCGATTCTGCGCATCCCCGAGCCAATGTTTTCCTCGTGAATTATCATGAATAATCCGACCTGCGCTGCGTTGTTAAGATGAGTTCCGCCGCAAAGCTCCTTCGAGAAATCGTCAACCTCGACCATTCGTACATTCTCGCCGTATTTCTCACCAAAAAGTGCAATTGCACCGCTCTTGAGCGCTTCGTTGTATGTGGTCATTGTTGTTGTAATCTCGCGGGATTCGAGAACGACATCGTTGACAATGCGCTCGATATTTTCGAGTTGTTCGGGTGTGGGCGCCTCAAAATGTGTATAGTCGAACCTGAAGCCCTCGTGTGAGACCCGCGAACCAGCCTGTCGAACATGCTCGCCGAGAACGGTTCTCAGCGCTTTATGCAGAAGATGTGTTGCAGTATGATTTCTGCGGATATCCATCCTCTTATCGTGGTCGATTTCAGCGGTAACAGCGGGATTACTCGCAATTTTTTTCAGAACGTTATCTAAATCTTCAGTTTCGCATACATGAACAATTTTTTCGCCCTCACTTAATGTATCCAGAACCTCGAGTTGGTAATCATCGCCGCGAATAATACCTGTATCGCCAACCTGACCCCCTGATTCAGCATAGAAGGGCGTCTGCGAAAGAACGACTTCAAATAGACAATCGGTCAATTCTCGAACAAGCCTGATTTCAGCATCTGCAGTTTCCAATTCGTAGCATAGACTATTGCTGTTGTCCCCGCTTGTTATCACTTGCCATCCGCCTTTTTTCTCATGAACGATTTCAAACTTAGCCGATGAGCGAGCGCGCTCTTTCTGTGCATCCATGAATTTATTAAAACCCTCGGTATCGACTGCAAAACCGCGCTCCTCAGCCATCAATCTGGTTAAATCGAGCGGGAAACCATAAGTATCGTAAAGTTTGAAAGCATCCTCACCGGAGATAGTTTTCACGCCCGCTTCATGCGCTGCGGTGGATATTTTTTCAAAAAGCTCGATACCATAGTCGAGTGTTTTACCGAACCTTTCCTCCTCGGATTTCAGCACTTGAGTAATCAACTCTGCGCGGTCGCGAAGTTCCGGATACGCTTCACCCATTTTATCCACAAGCGGTGTTACCATTTTCCAGATTATCGGTTCATGGATACCGAGAACTCGAGAGAATCTTGCCGCACGGCGCAAAATTCTGCGCAGGACATAACCTTGCCCGGTGTTGCCCGGCAATGAACCATCCGCAATTGCGAAAGAAAGCGCTCTCGTATGGTCTGCAATTACGCGAAAAGCTGATTGTATTTCGTCGTTTTCATCGTATTCATGCCCGCTAAGCTCTGTGATTTTATTCATAATCGGGGCAAAAATATCTGTTGCATAGTTATCTAAAGTTCTCTGCAGAATCGCTACAAGTCTTTCAAAACCCATTCCTGTATCGACATTTTTTGCTGGAAGTGGGTCGAGTGAACTATCGGGATTGCGGAAGAACTGCATAAAAACGATGTTCCAGACTTCGACGAATCTATCGGATGAATTCGGTAATCCCTCCGGGTCGATTTCTTCACCCCAATCGTAATGGATTTCGGTTGTGGGACCGCAAGGACCTGTATTAGCCATCTCCCAGAAATTATCCTTATCACCGCAGCGAACTATTCTGTCATACGGGAGACCGATTTCGTTGTGCCATATTTCTGCGGATTCATCATCATCTTTATAAACCGTAATCCACAGTTTTTCCGGTGGAAGCTTGAATTGCTCTGTTAATAATTCCCACCCCCAGATTATGGCTTCCTTTTTAAAATAATCTCCAAAAGACCAGTTCCCGAGCATCTCGAAAAATGTGTGATGATAGCTGTCTTTACCGACTTCCTCGAGGTCGTTGTGTTTACCGGAAACACGGATACATTTTTGCACGGATACCGCTCGTCGTGGATTGTATGGACAAAGAAGTTTGCCGGTGAATATATCTTTGAACTGGTTCATTCCAGCATTTATAAAGAGCAGAGTAGGGTCATCGATAGGCACAACAGGCGAGGATTTAACCACTGTATGCTTTTTATTTTCAAAAAAATCGATAAATAATTTTCGCACTTCTTCAGAACGCATTATACAAACCTCCCAAGATTATCAATTACGATTATGAAAAAAAGAGATTTATTGGAAAAAAGCAAGTATCAAAAATCCTATATAAAAGAATTAAGGATACAGGATTAAGTACACAGCAGCATACCATGCCTATTTGAAGTAAAAAAGATATAAGTTTCATTAATCAAAAAAAAAGCTTGACACATAATAGTGCCCAAAATATATTAGCACTCCTTATGGACGAGTGCTAATATAAAATGTTAAGTTGTTCAATATCAACAAACAAGGAGGAACAGATGCAAGTTAAACCGCTTTACGACCGAGTTCTTATCCGCCCGATTGAGGAAAAAGAAACGATAAAGGGCGGAATTATTATTCCCGACACTGCAAAAGAGCGTCCCCAGGAGGGTGAGATTCTCGAGGTCGGAGAAGGCAAACTCGCTGACGATGGAAAAGTTATTCCCCTTAAGGTAAAAAAGGGTGATAAGATTCTCTTTTCCAAATATGCAGGCACGGAAATTGAAGTCGAGGGGAATGAATGCCTGATTATGCGGGAAACCGACATTCTCGCAGTAGTCGATTAGTTTTAACAGTTTAATTCCACACATAAATAGGAGGTTCACAAATGGCAGGGAAAATAATTGAATATTCAAATGAAGCGCGAGAGAAAATTAAAACTGGTGTAATGAAACTTGCGAAAGCCGTGAAAGTTACGCTCGGTCCCCGCGGACGCAATGTCGTTCTCGACAGGAAATTCGGTTCACCCTTGGTTACAAAAGATGGCGTAACAGTCGCCAAAGAAGTTGAGCTTGAGGATCCTTTCGAGAATATTGGCGCTCAACTTGTAAAAGAGGTCGCATCAAAGACTTCGGATATTGCCGGTGATGGCACCACAACTGCGACGGTTCTTGCGGAAGCAATTTTCATCGAGGGCATGAAAAATGTTACAGCCGGTGTCAACCCGATGGCTCTTCGAAGAGGTCTTGAAAAGGCTTCGCAAGTCGTGATTGAAGAACTTAGTAAAATGGCAAAAGATGTCTCCGATTCTCAGGAAATTGCTTATGTAGGCGCAATTTCCGCTAACAATGACATGGAAATCGGCAAGTTAATCGCCGAGGCTATGGACAAAGTCGGTAAAGAGGGTGTAATCACGGTTGAAGAAGCCAAAGGTACGGATACAAATCTCGAAGTTGTTGAGGGTATGCAGTTCGACCGCGGTTATATCTCGCCGTATTTTATCACAGACCCGGAGAAAATGGATGCAATTCTCGAGGAACCATTCATCCTTATTCACGATAAGAAAGTTGGCTCGATGAGAGACCTTCTCCCGGTTCTCGAGAAAATCGCTCAGACAGGACGCAGTCTGCTTATTATTTCCGAGGATACCGAGGGCGAGGCTCTAGCGACACTTGTAGTTAATAAGCTTCGCGGTACTATCAAAGTTGTTGCTGTGAAGGCGCCCGGTTTTGGCGATAGAAGAAAACAAATGCTGCAAGATATCGCAATTCTCACCGGCGGACAGGTTATCTCTGAGGAACTCGGTATCAAACTCGAAAACACCAGAATTGAAGACCTTGGTCAGGCTCAGAAAATAGTTATCGACAAGGACAACACCACTATTGTCGAAGGCAAAGGAGATAGCGAGAAGATAATCGGTAGGATAAGCGAAATAAAAGTTCAGATAGAGAAATCCACCTCGGATTGGGATAAAGAAAAGCTTCAAGAGCGTCTTGCCAAACTCGCTGGTGGCGTAGCTGTTATCAGGGTCGGCGCGGCAACCGAAACTTCAATGAAAGAGAAAAAAGCCCGTGTCGAAGATGCACTTCACGCAACACGAGCAGCAGTTGAGGAGGGTGTTGTTCCCGGTGGTGGAGTTACACTCATAAGGTCGATACCCAAACTTAAAAAGTTTGAAAAAGAACTCAAAGGCGATGAGAAGATTGCCGTGAATATACTTCGCAGAGCTTTAACCGAACCGCTCCGTTTGATTGCTTCAAATGCGGGACAAGAGGGTTCCATTGTCGTTAACCGCGTGATACACGGCAAGAGCGACTATGGATTCAATGCAAATACCGAAAAATTCGAGCATCTTGTAAAAGCAGGTGTTATCGACCCGAAGAAAGTTGTGCGTTCGGCTCTCCAGAACGCTGTTTCGATAGCATCATTGCTTCTCACCACAGAGGCAATAGTTGCCGAAAAGTCCGAACCCGAAAAGGCAATGCCTGCAATGCCAGGTGGAATGCCAGATTACGGAATGTAATAATTCTTCGGATTGTAGATTGCGGAATCAATAGGCGACTCGATAAATCGAGTCGCCTTTTTTATTGGGGAAATTCTCCCGTTCCCAGGCTCCAACACCAATTAGTCATTATTACATTTCACAAGTATTTGAATTGTATACTCGAAGCATACTGCTTTGTTTAGCGTCATACTTCTTTGTGTTATCTATGGCTACAAACATTAGTGTATTTTGTGGTTTGTTTTCAAGAAAAAAACAAATGCGATAAGTTTACAATAGTTCGGTCGTTATATTTTATAATACAACAATTCGATAGATTTGTGAAAAATACGGGTTAATAAGTGGTACCAATTTAATGATGAAAACCCCCGACACCATTAGGGTATCGGGGGGTGTGTGTTTATCGATATGACTATGAGAACTATTTCGTCAGAAGGAGTTTGATGCTAGATGTTATGCCTTCAAACCTGAGTCTTGCGAAATAAATACCGGATGAAATACCATCTGCATCCCATATCGCAATGAAATCACCTCCTGCGATAGTCTGGTCGAACAGGCTGGCTACTCTGTGTCCCATGACATCGACAATATCGAGTGAAACATCGCCGTATGTCGGGATATAGAATTGTATCGCTGTAGATGCATTGAATGGGTTCGGGTTTGCGCTGATAATTCTCATCCATTCCGGTACCTTGCCAAACTCGTCTATTCCAACCGAACCGCGCTTGAGATAGATATAATGCTCAGCGCCATCGGACGCAGTGATGAGTTCCCACTCATAACGAGGTATGTAGAATGTTCTGTCTGCTGTAAGACGATAGACACCATCTTGAACATTATATATACCATAGCTCCCGTCATTATTCGATACGCCTGTATATTTAACATAGTCCGTTGTTGGATCGATGAGGTAAATAATGGCGCCGCGCATAGGTTCGGATGCAGTTGTGTCGGTTTCATCATAAACTTTACCGGATACATTATGAGTTCCAAGTTCATGCGGAAGTGAATTTATGATAAATTCAACATCGGTAACATCACCCAAAACCATGATGCTGTCAGATTCCTGCCATTTTTGAGCGCCGCCGAGATATGAAGGCGCAAGACCCGGACGGAATGCCATCCCGCGATAATTACCTGTCCGGACGGGCATCGAGAAATTACCCAGCGAATCCGTGAGGTCGGAGGATACCGAAAGCTCTTCCTCGTCATCGTCCGTTGAGACCATTACCACAAATCCACGATCGACCGGTTCACCGCCAGCAGTTTGAAGATTACCGGAGATAGTTTGAGTCGTAGTTGTAAGTGTAGTCAGCGGCAATATAAGTCCGGTCTCGAAGTTTGCCCATGTTGTATCCGGCGCTGCTGGACCGATATGGATGGGGTCGGCATCGAGAGGGAAGTAATGGCTATCCCAGAAAATTATTGGTCCCACAGGTGGTCTGACCAGAACCATCCATCTTCCTACACCTACCTCGAATGAATAGAACCCGGAAGCATCGGTGAAAGTGAAATCGATAAGCTCGAATGCAGCGGGGTAGAGCCATGTGGGCCAGCCATATATGTAGGGCATTACTACTACAAGCGCATCTTCAATAGGCTCGAATGTCAGGATGTCTGTTACATTTCCAGCAATAACTCGAGAGAAAGCGGGAGCAATATAGAATGCACAATCCATATTTGCCCAGTTCGGATACGGGTAATACAGGTCATAAGAATAATCCGGGCTATCTCCTGCCCAGGCATAGATTGAAACACTACCATAAAGCACGATTCCGAGAAGGTCGAGGTCGATAGTGAAAACGCCTGTTGCGCTTTCCCAGCTTACCCCGGTCGATGTAACATTGAACGACCAAGATGTATCTCCCGATGACAGATGCACACCGATTGTAGCTTCATCGACACCGGAAAGCTCATCGGTAAATGAGATAGAGATTACTTCCGGCAATTCAGCCAGTGTATCACCGCAATCGGGCGAAAGGAACTCGATTTCCGGTGGTGTCAGGTCGATCATGAAACATGCCTCTGCAGTTCCAATCTCGAAACAGATTTCCGCGCCATCTTCCCATGGGTCGGCATACATACAAGGCTCGAAAAACATTGTATCGCCCTCGAACCAGACTTCGGGACTTGTCAATGTGTATTCGGTTCCATTAACAGTGAATGTGAAACCATCGGGAGCAGATTCAACGCCATCATCGAAGAATACGATAATGGATTTGCATTCATTGTTGACCCATGTGTCATTGAGAGGTTCGATAATCGTAACATCGACAATGGTATCCTCAAAGACATGGAATCCCCAGCAAGTATCCATGAAGTTGCCTGCATAATCACCGGCGGCAACACAGACCATATATTCGCCGAATGCAAGAGGGTCGTGTATCCAACTAATTCCCCAACCATAACAATCGATTGGTGCGAATTCCAATTCCCCGGTAACATCTACCCCGTTAACTGTAAAGATAATTGTCGATGAGTCAACACCGGAGTATGGTCCGGGTCCATCGCAGTTATCGCATAATGAAACCGAAACTTCTACATCGGGGTCATTTGTAGTTTCCGGCAAGGGCCACAGACCTGCGACACACGGAGGCAAAATGTCGGTAGTATCGGGACAATGGGTGGTAAATGAAATATAAGCATCGCTCCAGTTCCCGGCAGAATCGCTCGCCCAAATATTAACAAATACATTTGCACATTCAGGAAGATTGTCTATTGGATAGAGATTAACATAGTATCCAGCGCAATAGATAGGAGTGAGTTCAATATCAAAATCGATGCTTATGGTGTCGCCTTCGTCGGTGAGTGCCATGATGTCGGCAAAAACTGAATCCACACCTGTAACAAATTCAGCGCCTTCGCAGATATCGCAAATTCCAACACCGATATCGGTAGTTACCGGCACATTGACAGCGCCATCCTCGGGGAACCATTCATCGAAACATGGAGGCCAGATATCTGTTGTATCGGATGTTGCGGTTGCAAAGTCGATACAGTGCGTTTCCATCACGTTGCCGGCATTATCGGTTGCATAGATACATAGTTCATAATCAATATCATAATCGAGGACAAGAATCGAGGAATCCAGTGAGCCATAAGCCAAACACTCGACAATGTGGACATTAAGTCCAGATGTGGTTGTAAATTCATAGAATGAGCTGCCGCCATTAATTGTAAGAACAACGGATTCAGGGTTGATTCCCGTACAATAACATTCCGGCGGATAATAAGGGTCTTCGAGATTGAAACCGATAAATGCATCGACAGGAACATCGATTTCGCCGTCATCTATGCTTACACCGGTAACAACCGGTTCGCAAATATCGTCGTCTTCCGGGCAAACATACCAGTAATAACAAATCGGTTCAAGCACACTGTTGCCGGCAAGGTCGGATGCAAATACGCATATTTTTGCGGAATCTCCGGGAGTAAGTTCACCATACCAGAACTCGATTGTATAACCTTCAAACGGACCACCGGTGATGGCGCATTCTGTTGTAACATCCACATCGTTCCAATGGATAATAATCGATTCAATATCCACACCGGAAATATAGCATGGTTCTTCGTAATCATCGACGACCGCAAGCATGATATCGGGATATTCGCCGGTAGTATCACCGTGAGCGGGAAGACAACCGTCGGGATATTCGAGATAAACCATAGGTGCACATTCATCGACAGTATCCGGTTCGCCGCATGTGAGCCAATCGAAGCACTCGAACATGGAGTTGCCCGCATAGTCGTCAGCATCGATACAAAGCGTAATGTTCGTGCCTTCGGGCAGCGAATAAGTCGTGTGATTCCACTCGATGCCGACATTAAAGCCCATGTCATCGATTTCGCACTCGCCGGTTATATTCAGCGGTGGGGCACCTTCGACCATTAGTGTAACCGCGATTGTCGATGTATCGACACCTGTGGCAATCGGGCAAATATCATCGATTCTGTCCGTAAGTATCAAACCTAGAGGCGATTCTGGATCGATACATGAATCTGCAGTCGGGAACCAACTCGAGACAATAGGTGCGCACAGGTCAACATCCTCGACAGGAGCAGTATAGAATGTAACGCATTCGTAGCCTGTGTTGCCCTCGCCATCGACAGCCTGTGCGCAGAGTGTATAGCATTCCTCAGGCTCGAGACCGAGGTCGTTGAATTCATCATAAGCATATACATAGTTCGGGTCGATAATAACATCATATCCGGTAAGAGTCGTAGGTGTGGCTCCGCATTCCGCCAGATAGAGAGCATAAGTTTCGATACCTGTGGGTGGACAGCCTTCTTCATGCATATTCACATCGAACATGCTTTCGCCACCGGGTGTTAACCATTCATCTTCTTCTATATCATAGAATAGAGTCTCGCCTTCGAATGGTATCGCCCAAAGGATTGTCGGTGGACAGCTATCCTCAGGCATTGTGGTTGTATCGCACACAAAGAAAACGATGCATTCGCTAAATTCATTTTCAGCATTATCGAGACCGGAGACACAAAGCGTGCAGTAAGTTTCGGGAATTAGGTCGAAATATGCCCGGTCTAATGCAATATCAACAATACAATCTTCAACTACCTCAAATATCAGTCCGGCGCCGTGCCCAAACTCATAGAAATTGGGATAATTATATAGAAATACTTCAATCGATTCATAATCGATACCTGTGCAATAGCATTCCGGTGGGTCGAACGGGTCGATTATCCGCATCCAGACTGGAGCATCCGGCGGGCAAAGCGTATCGCCATCCTCGGGATGCCACTGCACATTCGGGGAACAAATATCCTCGGCATGTGGACATGTATGATATATATAGCATTCCTCGATGTAATTTCCTGCAAGGTCGGTTACCCAAACGCAAACTTCGACATCGGTATCCGCAGGGAGCACAAATCCGGTTGGACCCCATGTAATGCTTATTCCATTACCACCCCAGATGTCCACTATACACTCAGATGTAACATCGAGTATATCGCTGCCAATAATCACTTCAACATAGTAATTTGTTCTGTTGACGCCTGAAGCAAATGGGCAATCGGGCGGTTCTAGCGGGTCGAGGATATATACGCTGAACTCTTCACCAAATTCAAGGCATGAGTCGGGATCCCAATTAACGAATGCCGGCGGGCAATTATCCTCGGGCAATGTCGTATCGCATACAACGAACTCGATACATTCGAGCATGTTGTTGCCTGCGTTATCATCCGCACCGATACATAGCTCGACAACAGAATTCGGTTCGAGCCAGTAATATGCGGGGTCGAATCCGACATACAGATGACATGTTTCGCCGGGGTCGAGTATCAGACCGGCATCGGGTGCGAAGTAGTAAGTATCGACATCGGCGCCGGCTACACACACAAACATATAGGCTTCAACGGATTCCAAATCGATTCCGGTGCAGATAGGACATTCCGGTGTAACGCTTTCAGTATCGACCGGGTCAACGAGAAGTGCATGAATGTATCCATCGAAACAGAATGTATCACCGTTTTCAGGATTCCATGCCTCGACGATAGGGGGACATTCATCAAGTTCACCGCATACAGACCACTCGAAACATTCGGGTTCCAGAATCTCGTTTCCGGCATTATCTTCAGCATAAACACAGAATTCAAGTATGCTTCCCGGAGTAAGCCCTTCGTAGAACCATGTTACACGGTATCCGTCATAAGCAGAGACTATGTCGCATTCTTCCGTAATATCGATATCATCGCCAGCGGGATTATTAATAGTAACGAGGATGGACGATTCCATTATCCCGGTAGCGAAACATGTATCACCCGATGGGTCGATAATATCTGCAATTATATGTCCGGAATCGGGGAACAGACATTCGATATGCCACGGATATTCAAGATAAACCTGCGGTGGGCATGAATCGACATTCTCGACAGAATCGCAGACCCAGAACTCGATGCATTCGAGCATGTGGTTACCTGCAATGTCATCGCAAGCAACACATAGTTCTGCAATATCGCCGTGATGGAGATTGTAATACGCATCATCGAGACCGACATAGAAAGAGCAATCGCCGATTCTATCGAGCCAGAAACCCATTCCAGGGAGGAGGATAAATGTATCTTCGTGTGCAATGAGCCAGATATCGATAGATGATGAATCGATACCTGTGCAGATTGGGCATTCAGATGCAGCTCCACCATCATCCACAGGGTCAACCAAAACGAAGTTTATATTGTGCTCGAAGCAGAATGTATCTGCATGAGCCGGATGCCAGTCCTCGACAATCGGTGGGCATTCATCCACAATATCGCCGCAAGTTGTCCAGTCGAAGCAAATCGGTGCATCGGTTGAATTGCCGGCATTATCTTCGGCGGTAACGCAGAATTCTACTTCCACACCTTCGGGAAGGGCAGTGTAGAACCAGCTTATTCGCCAGCTACCCGAATTATTCCAAATATCGCATTCCTCGGTAATATTCTGGGAAACTCCATCGATTTCAATGGTTACAACGATTGTAGATGAATCGACTCCTGTCGAGTAACATGTATCCCCCGTCGGGTCGACAACATCCACAATAATATGTCCCGAATCGGGGAATAGGCACTCCATGAGCAATGGTGGGTATTCGAGATAAACTTGCGGAGGACAGCTATCTATGGGCATCGAATCGCATACATTGAAATCTGTGCATTCATACATCTCGTTTCCTGCGACGTCTTCGGCATAAACGCAAAGAACAACGAAATCTCCGAGTAGAAGATTATAATATGCATCATCGAGAAGCACTTGAATCCCACAGGTGCCGAGTTCATCAAGTATTAAACCGGAACCGACCGTGAGGTTGAATGTATCGCCGTGAGCGATAAGCTCTACTTCGACAGATGCTTGGTTAATATCGGTGCATATCGGGCATAAATCGCCGAGTGGGTCCTGAATGTTGAACCATATACCGGTTGGTTCAAAACAATATATCGGCATTTCGTCGCCATGGAACCATGCGGAAACAAAAGGCGGGCATTCATCCGCTGGTTCACCGCATGTGTGCCAGGTTCTGCACTGTTCGAGGACATTCCCGGCATTATCGGCAACATCGAGGCACAATGTAACATCCGTACCGGGAGGCAGGTCGCCGGTAATGGTAGACCAACCGATATAAACACAGTCTCCACCGGTATCCACATAACAATATTCTGTAATATCGGTAAATGTGCCTTCACCCAAAGCCAGAGAAACAACAATCGATGAATAGTCGATACCTGAAACTATGCACTCAATATCTTCACAGACCATAGCCTGGAAATTTGTGTATAGAGATATACATGAATCATTCGGAGGACTCCAGTGGTCAACGTACGGGGGACATGTGTCCACCTCGCAAATATTGAAAAAGATACCACCCGAACCGTAATTTCCGGCATTATCATCTGCATAAGTCCACATTTCGACACCAAAATCGTGCGCGTGTTCCCAGCCTGCCCATGTGAGGTAATATTCGGGGTCGAGAGTTACCTCTATCCTGCAATCATCGAGTGTCTCGAGGATAAGCCCGCTATCCGGGCGAAGTTCCAGAAAGTCAGGTGATACATATAGATTCACATAAATGGTTGATTCATCAATTCCTGTACAGATACAATCATCTGAATCCGGATCCTCGATAATAAACCAGATAGGTTCATCGGGCGGACAAAGTGTTTCATGTAATGCGGGATGAAAAGAATGGAAAATGGGTGGACAATTATCCTCGGGGGGTGCGGTATAAAATGTTACGCAATCGCCGCAGCGGTTTCCTGCGTTATCGCTTATTTCAAAACACATCTCATAACATTGTCCGGGTTCGAGGTCGAGAAGTCCGAAACCGCCACCCACATGACCGTAATCCCAACTAATATAACCATCGTATTCTGTAATGTCTGTCCATGTTGCCTCGCCGCATCGGTGAATACCGAGTTCGATAGATGAGCTGTCGATACCTGTGGATGGGCAACCATTCTCGATGAAGCTCACCATGAAAGTTGAATCGGCATAAGTTGCGCCATCCCAAAACCATGTGCCGTCATCATAAAACAGTGTATCGCCATCGATAGGTCTGTTCCACGAGATTTCCGGACAGCAGGTATCACCCGGGCAGACCTGCCAGACATAGCATTCTTCCAGATGATTATCTGCATGGTCGTATACATCGATACAAATTTCTACCTCGGCGCCGGTTGGAAATGCCATTCCTGTATGATGCCACATGATAACAAGGCAATCACCGGCGGGGTCGAGAAAGCACTGGCTTGTAATATCGCCCAGAATATCATCGCCAACTCTTGCCCAGACAACAACCGTTTCATTGTCTATACCCGAGTTGTCACACCTTTCATCATCGTCGCAAATCTCGAAACCGAGTTGTGTTTCGGTATTGATACAGCTATCATTCGAGGGCCACCAGTGGGAAACATAAGGCGGACAGCTATCCACAGGCGGTGTAGAAGTGTCGCAGACAGTGAAAAATATGCTGTCCCATAGAGTACGACCCCCGCCATCATATACATGAACAGTCAGAGTTGCGCCGGTGCCGGGTTCCAGAGCATAGGCTGCAGATGTATCGATTATGAATTTAGCCGAGCAGTCATCGATATTGATTCTGCTAAGTCCCTCGGATTCACTAAAATTATAATAATGTCCATTATTGTAAAGCATAGCTTCAATAAACTCTATACCGGTGCAAGCGCAGTATTCTGTTAGGGGGTCGATAATAGTGAACCAGATAAGCCCATCGTGTGGGAAACAATCAAGACTTTCAGGATTGGGATGCCACTCAGAAACATAAGGTTCGCATGAATCGGGTATTACCGGCGCCGGGCAGGTGTAGAATGTGTCAACCGTAGAAACACCGACGTTCCCAGCCATATCGATTACCTGGCACATAAATTCATAACACATATCGTGTTCGAGTTCAAAGTCGTTATAAAGCCCTGAGGCTTGACCCTCGAGGCGGCAATATGCTCCCCCAATATTTATCTCGACATCGGGGGCAAGAAGGAAAAACCAATCCGGTGCACCACAAGAACGGATTTGTACACCGATGGAATCCATATCGACTGGTGCGAATGGACAATTTGTGTAGTTTTCATCGAACCAGAATGACCATGAGGTGTCGCCATCATATGTATGCCAGTAGCCATCACCAAAACAAAGGGTATCATGACCATAAGGAATATAGATATTATTCACTGTGAATGAACAGGAATCGGTACAAGCCATGTATTCCACACATAATGTTTCGGGCATCCAGTTCCCGGCATTGTCCGCGGCAATAACGCAAATCTGGAACAGGTGGTCGGGAACAATTTTATAGAGAAGAGAATCGCAAGGATAATCGAAATTGAAATGAGTTTCAAAGCAGTGAGGTCCACCCTCGGAAAACCATATATGCGATGTAATATCGAGGTGTGTTACCAATGGGGTGGATAGAAAAACCCGGACTGAACCGGTATCAACTCCTGAAACCTCGAAACAATCCAGGCTATTATCGCAAATAGCAAAACTCATGTTTGGAAATTCTCCATACCAGAAGCATTCCTCCATTGGAGTCGGGTCGAATCCAAGAACTACCGGTGGACAACTGTCACCTGTTGCTCTCGTGTAAAAATGAACGCAGACGGTAGTATCTGTAATGAGCATGGTATCTGCGATATGTGCGCAAAGGTCATACATTCCACCGGGTTCAAGACCGAGCAAATTGAAATTGCCCCATACATCTCCGGTATAAGAACCGAACTCGCTTTCATAACTTTCCACCAATTCCAGGGGTCCGCCATCATGGCTTATTTTTATCCAGAGTGAAGCCTGATTGAAACCGGAAAAGCTTTCGAAAAACACTCTGAAACATGAATCAGGGTCGCCGCCAAGAGGTGGTGTGAACCACCACTGCCCGGAATCAAATTCTAAAAGAGCGCCTTCTTGTGGTGATTCCCAGTCGATATGAAGCGCTGTTTGAGCAAAGAATGGAATTAGGAGAGCAAAAAAAACAAATAACAACACACTCCTCTTTAACATGTTACACCTCCAAATTTTTAAAATTTCCGTTTGGTTTTTACTTCATTTTTAAAATAATGATATAGTTCCAATTTACTAAACAAATTCTCAATGTCAAGGTTTTCATAGTCAATTGTTTAATATATTCGAAAATGCTAAACCATTGTAATAGAGCAATTGCCATGCCAACCGATTATGATAATTTACAAGTATTTGAGTTGGCTTTTTTTTAAGCGAGACATTTCGGTTATTAAATTTAAGTCGAAGACATGGCGAAATCAACAGCTTGCCCGTCTGAAAGTATCAGCTTGAAAATCCCGGTTGAGGTCCATGGGAGTAACAGAAAGAAGCAAAAATACTTTATGCGCGTAATCGCAATTCTGTGTTATACTCAGTGTCCTCCATAGCTGATAAATTCTTAATCTTGGCTTTGGGAAATATCCGGGTTAAACAAATTATGCAATAATTGTTCCCAAATGGTCATTGTTGAACTTATATAAACATTTTTTATGATAATTCTTGACCAATTTTAAGAAATATTTATTTTGAAATGATAATCACAAATAAAACCGGAGGTTTTCTTATGAGAAGGATGTGTTTTCTAATCGCTGCATTTGCAATTTTGCTACCCACAATTTTGGCAGCGCAATGGACAGTAACACTGACAAGACCAGATGACCCTATTCCAAGGGCATTCGGTGTGCACCCATCCGCAACGGACAGCTTTGATTCCTATGACCTTCAAGCGCCCCCACCGGGGATGGTATTCACATGGCATTTTCTTATCGAAGATGACCTCATAACGGAAGTGCGCCAGGATATTCGCCCCGTTCGAGATACGATTCAGTGGCTGCTTGTGGCTATTTGGCCCGCCGATGATGATTCATTCTACCAGTTCTCATGGGATCCGGTTTCATTACCCACAATGCATGGCAATGTTTTCTTTGATACACTGGCGGATATGTCAACAGCCACAGACATGAGCGGGACAGATACTTATGTTTTCAATCATCCACCTCCAGGTATTTACAGGGACAGCCTTTACATTCAATTTGTTACCACGCCCGCTGATACCGATACATTTCCGCCTTATGCGATAAACTGGTATCCCGGATGCGGAATTGAAGATGTTTCAATCGACCTCGATTCAGTCTCGGTCGATATTCTCGATGCACACAACGGTATAGATGAAAGCAGTATCGTAGTCACGGTTAGCGGTATGGATATTACAATGTTTGTCAACAAGACTGCAATCGAGAATGGATTTCATCTTTATTATCACTTGCCGATGACATTGCCGTATGATACGGATATTCCAATCGAAGTTACAGCTTGCGATACTGTGGGGAATTGCACACTTCTCTCATGCGTTTTCCATACTGCGGAAACCACTATTGTCGGGCAAACATTATCCGGTTATGTTTATGATGCCTCCTCTCTTAATCCTATCGAAGGCGCGATAATTATCGACGCCACTCTCACCTATTCCGGCACCGCCAATTCCGAGGGATACTACGAAATCGATGATATTCCAGATGAAAGTTACACATTTAGCGCTGTTGCCGATGGATACGGAGCGGTTTTTGAAGATATTGCAATAGCGGGTGCAGATGTCGTCCAGGATTTCTATCTCCCGGTAGTCGATACATTCGATTTATCCGGCACCGTTACCGACGACTCGACCGGACTTGCTATCGAGGGCGCTGTAGTTTCTGCAACATGGGGCTCGGGTTCACTTAATGACACAACCGATGTCGCCGGCGCATACGCAATCGCGGATATCCCCGGTGGAGTCGCGGTTATTGTTGCTGAAGCCGCAAGCTATCTCCCGGATACCGCCATAGGCTCATTTAGCGTGGATACCACAATCAATTTTGCTCTTACCCCGATTGCTGTTTACTATCGAGTCTATGGTTTAGTTACTCTCGAGGATGAGACCGACCACAGCGGAACGGTTGTTACATTCGGCGGTATCGAGGACACCACCGATGCCACCGGCGCTTTTGAATTCCTCGATGTACCCGCAGGCGATTATGATTTCTCGGCGGAACACACGGGATTTGTAACTTTCGACTCTCTAGTTTCGGTCAGCGCCGATGTTGAGATTAATGTGGAATTGGTAATTGAACCTACAGACCTCGCCCCTGCAAGAAATGTCACCCCCACCTACGACGATTATGCCGGATTTATTTTCATAAGCTGGGAGGCGCCACTCGAGGAAGGACTCGAAGAAATTAAATATGACGATGGCGACCTTTCTTTACTTTATCTTATGCTCGATACTGAAATGATTACCCAATTTGGGGTAGCTTATAATACTCCCGAGCCTGTAACCTTGATGAGAATCGATATTCAATATAATGCTGAAGAAGTTCTGAATTGTAACATCCTGGAATGGGATGGCGCTGCTCCCGGCGCTACCATTGGCGGAGTAACGGCAGGCGAGGAGTGGTCAACAGATTATTTCTATTCCTGCGATTTCTCGGGCGAGGGAATTATTCTCGATGGTGATTTCTTCGTTGAATTTGATGCTACCGCTGATACACTTTACCCGTTCCTCGATGAGATTGCAACTGCGGATTATGACGAACTCACACTCATTAATGCCCCTGATTATGGCGGTTGGCTTCTACTGACTGCGGCGGGCGATTTCAGCGCTCATGTTTGGGTTATTCGGGTTTATGTCGAAACCGAAGGCGGAAGAGTAATGATGCTCACTCCGGATGGTCTTGAACCGGTGGTGGAGGAAATTGATTATAAACCTGTTATGCAACGCACATATCCCGGTATCGAGGACCGCTCGGGACTCGCAAGAATTACCGAAACAACGGACATTATTTACTACCGTCTATACCGCGCCGATTTTGAATTCACAGACACCACCGAAGCCGGTGTGGAAATGATTTATACATCCACAGGTCCCGATGACAGAAGCTACCTCGACATGGATATCGATGCCGAAACCGATTATTACTACGGGGTCGTTGCCGTATATGACGAGGGCGATGCACCACTTTCGGAACTCGGTATTGGTCGAAGACTCGCATATCGTCCTGCTGCCGATGTTCTAATTATCGACTGGGAATTAAGCGATTCACTCGCCGAGGGCGGAACCGCAGATGAAGTCGAACTGCTGGTTGAAAAACTTGAAGAACTTGTTCTCGATGATATCGATATATATGTCAGCGAGCCGTTCGAGATTCTCGAGCACTTCATGCTTAGCATTAATTACGATTGGATTTTCTTTGTAACCGGTCAATATCCAAATATCCACAATTTAATACCGGCATGGGATACGACACAGATTTCCGCTTATTTAGCAATGGGCAAATACATCTTTGTCGAGGGCAATGATTTCGCATGGAAACTCAGCGAAGGCGATGAACTCGATGTACTTCTCAATCAACTCGGTGTGAACTACCTCGCGGATGGATATGATACAACGGGTAATGTTCGCTTTCTCACATCCGTTGACCTTGATTTCTTCGATGTCGCTGAAGCATTCATGGTCGATTATGACTATCAGGGCGTTGCAGACCTCTATGTGGATGAAGTATCTCCCGTGATGGGTGCTGATGCGATTATGGAATCACAGGATGCCGACCCCGCTCCGATGGTTGACCCGACAAGGATGGTCTTTTACGACACCGGCTCATACAAGAGTTTCTATTCTACGGTATATCTCGGTGGAATGGTCGATTGTACCGATAGAGATGAAGTGTATAAAGGCATTTTCCGCGGACTTGATTTCACTGTCGATGCAATCGGCAGCAAACCCACAAAACCGAATATGCCAAAACTTATCGGTAACACACCCAATCCATTCAATGCGACAACGGCAATTAGGTTCGAATTACCCGCCGGCGATAATGTGAAACTCGATATTCTCGATGCCACCGGGCATGTGATTGCAGTTCCGGCGAATGGCAATTTCGATGTCGGGACACACGAGATAATATGGGATGCTAAGGATGCCGCAAGCGGTGTTTATACATACAGGTTGACAACATCGAACGGTATATTTTCCGGCAAGATGACGCTGGTAAAATAAGTGATTTGCTTATTGCGGTTTTATCGGGCGGACTGATTCAGTCCGCCCTTTTTTTTAGATTTAGACAGAGAGCGTTAATATCAAAGTTACAAGACTATCTTCATAAGTCGATAGACAGTTTTGGAAAAGCTATCGACAGCTCCCGACTGTCTTTAGACTGTTTTCTATAGTCGAGCGTGATATTCGATAATTCCAGGTTTCAATTTCATTCTGAATCCGTCCTGCACATTTTTTGTGCAAACTAAATTACCACAATATCATTACTGCTCCTATCTACAAGTCTCACAATAACATACCCGAATGGCACACCAATTGCATCATTCAGTACGGAAAGCAAAAAAAGGAGGATTATCATGAAGCGAACGGTTTTGATACTCGGTCTGGCGATACTTTTTATCGCCGGTTGCGACCACCCGAGCTGGTATTATTGCCATGACAACTGCGATGATTGCTATGACGATTGCTATTGCGACGATTATTATCCACCGCCCGAGCCATACAATGTCTATTCGGTAACCGGAGACGAATGTGTGCGAATTTACTGGAATCCTGTATATTCCTGCGACCTCGCCGGCTATCGAATATGGCGCGGATACGCCGAAACAGGCTATTACTATCTGGTAGCCGAAACGCCATCAGCTTATTATGCCGATTGGGATGTATATAACGGAGAAACATATTATTACGCTATCTCTTCTTACGATATCTGGGGTAACGAAAGCAACCTCTCTTATGACCTTGTGTTCGATACTCCCCGTCCTGAAGGCTATGGCGAGAGAGTATATTGTGCAGAGGATTATCCCGACGATGCAGGCTACGATTTCTCCGAATACTGGATTGTGCCATACGATTATCCATCGGCGGATGTATTTTTCGGCTGGGATGACATCGCAGGTGTCTATTACATGCAAGCGGCGAATGCTTCGACCGACATTATGATAATCGGACCGACATACGACCTGAACGATGTTGACTGGGCTCCCGAAGACGGCTGGTTATCGGGCGCATCGGTGGACATTTTCGCCGGATACTCATATCTCGTATGGACATCGGATAATCATTTCGCTCATGTGAGAATTACAGGTTTCTATGGAACATATATCATATTCGACTGGGCATATCAAACCGACTATGGCAACCCGGAACTTATAGCGCCCGAACGCGATAACAAATTCAGATACATCGGGGAGAACAAAAGCCGCAGTCATGCAGTAAATCTTGTAAATGCTTCAAACAAGGAACTTTAAAATTTTGGACAATAGGAGGTGCAAAATGTTGAGGAAAATATTAACAAAAGCGATTTTGGGAGCGGTACTCGTAGTGATTTTCGCTCCCGAACCGGCTCATGCCTACGGATACCGCTGCAACTGCGATTGCCGGGTGTATATCGATATCGACTGGGATATCTGGGACTGGTGGGCATGGTACGATTGGGATGATTGTTGCTGTTGCTGCAACGATGGCTGGTGGTATAGACCATACAGTGAATGGAGTCCATTCTACCGAAGAGTGGTAAGAATCTATTACAGCCCGTGCGGGTGGTATCGATATGAGTATTTTACTCATCACTGCTATGGCTGTGAGCGGGTTTATGTCGAGAACCGATGGGTCTATCGAAGGTCGGTTAGGCTCGATAGAAGATATTCTCAATCCGACCGGGGCAGAGATTTTGTGCAACGAAGAGGATTTGGTTCATCTACATACAGGTCGCCATCCGATGGCTCAACTCATGGAAATCCGGGTGATGCTCGATATCGCACACCAACCACGGGCAGCGATGATTCGAGAGCGAGAACAAGTTCAACTTCATCCGATGGCTGGCACAGAACAAAAAATACAAGCTCGTCTTCATCCTCATCGACATCCTCATCTTACAGTTCACAAAAACCGGAGTCACGGCAGAAATCTACATCGAGCGGTTCGAGTGGAAACAGGTCATCTACTTCAACGAGCCGAAGCAGAAGTTCATCGAGTCGTAGCAAGAGTTCGGGAAGTTCATCGAGCCGAAACAAATCGAATGGGAGACGCGCTAAATAGAGTATGCTGTTGGGGGAGCAGTATAAGCTGCTCCCCCCAAAAATAAAAACGCATATAAAAAAAATAACATAGAATATGGAGAAAAAAATCTTGCGTAAATTTATGAAGCCGATATTTTTTAAATATTATGGAGAAAAAAATGACACAGATAATCAACATAATAGTAATTCTGGCGTTTCTTGGAACTTTTGCCTTTGCGGATAATATATCCGAAAGTTCATCGGATTCGACCGGCGCCGATTCAGTTCGGGTCGATTCCACAAAAGTGGTCGATGATGATAATGCGGACAGCGATGAATCCGATGACGACAACAAGAAATATGACTACTTCATCGATGATAATAACAATGGTGTCGATGATAATCTGGAAAAGATTTTTCGCTCCAAAGATTCGGGTGATTCAAAAAAATCGACAAGCTCGAGTACAACAAATTATTCGACAAGCTCGAAAAATAGCAGTGGTTCGAGTCGTTCAAAAAGCTCGAGTAGTTCGAGCAGTTCGAGTAGTTCAAATAAATCCAAGCGAACAAAATCTTCAGGTTCAAGTAACGGCACAAAAGGCGGACGAAGGGAAAAGTGAAGGTAAGTATAGTAATCGTTGCCCGTAATGAGGAACGCTATCTGGGTAAATGCCTCGAATCTCTCCAATCTCAGTTATATCCCCATAACCTTTTAGAAGTTATGCTGGTCAACAGCGCTTCTACGGATAGAACTCTGCAAATAATGGAGGATTTTTCTCGTAATAGCGATATTGCTGCAAAAATATATGAAAATCCCAACGGTGATACACCCGGCGGAATGAATATCGGGATTAATAATACAACTGGTGATGCTATTATGCTAATGACTGCACACGGCTTGATGCCATCCAACCATATCGAGCGTCAGGTTAGAATTCTTAAAGAAAAAAACGCAGATGGTGTGAGTTCCAGAATCATTTCAATTGGGTCGGGGAAAGGCACCGTCTGGGATAATGCAGTTTCTGCTGCGATGGAATCACGATTGGGAATAGGAAATGCTACTGCTCGAACCGGGGGTGAATCCAGATGGATAAACAATCCCATGTTTGCTCTATACCGGAAAAAACTTTTCGATAAATTCGGTCTTATCGACAGTAAACTAACTCGAAATCAGGACTATGAATTTAATCAGCGATGCTTTAAAAGCGGTGCAAAATTCTGGTTTCAACATGATTTGTATATCTATTATCACAACCGTGCAAATCTAAAGGGATTATTCAGGCAGTATTTCAACAGCGCAAAATGGCGGGTATTTATGATAGGCAAATTTGCGGGTGCAACCAAGCTGAGGCATCTGGTTCCACCATTATTTGTAATCGCACTGTTAGCGGGATTACTACTCACGCCGGTATTCTCATGGGGAATCTGGACGCTTGCGGTAGTTATTATCCCTTATGCCCTGATGCTCTTTGTCTCTTCCTTTCAAGAATCTATTAGAAGAAAAAAGAACCTTTTCCATATTTTACCGCTTGTATTATCGACAATACATTTCGCTTTTGGACTCGGATTTATTTCCGGTTTCCTGAAATTCTTTCTTTTCGGCGGTAGAAAAAAAGTCAAAAAAGCGGTGAAACAGTGATTGCATGACTAATTAGGTTAGCGATGGTAACAACAATAGATAAACATAACGGCATTTCGCCAAAACTTTTTGAAAAGATATACGCATTTCCGCTCTGGCTGCGCTGGAAACTATACTGTCTGGGGATTTTTCAGCAAAAAAAACTCGACAGACCGGTAATTAGCATCGGCGGGCTGATGCTCGGTGGAGTTGGCAAAACTCCACTAACGGAACATGCAGCAAGGATATTATCGAAAGCTGGATTTCGAGTAACGATTCTCACGAGGGGCTATGGACGGAAAACGAAACGGAGGATTGCCATAACCGATGGCGATGGCGAATGGCGAGAAACCGGCGATGAGCCTTTACTTCTCTCGAAGCGCTTACCCGATATACCAATCGTTGTTCATCCAAATCGCTATGAGAGTGCAGAACTTTGGCTCGATAAGACCGATGTTTTTGTTATGGATGATGGCTTCCAGCACATTAAGCTTTTCCGCGACCTCGATATTGTGGCAATAAGCGGAGATGAATTCACATCGAGTGTTTTCCCATTCGGGAGGCGCCGGGACGGTCTCTGGAGATTGGAATCATTTGATAAAAAGATAATCGCAATAAATGCAGCGGCGGATTTTAACAGCTTGCCACTGTCGATAGATAATAACAAAGTATTTCGGATGAAAACAATAGTCGATGGCTTTTATCCGATAAATAATTGGAGTTTAGTGCAACCCGCAGAAAAGCTAGCGGGAAAAAAGATTTTTCTTGCTGCGGGGATAGCCAATCCGGGAAGATTTGAGACTTCCGTTGCAGAACTTGGCGCAAATATTGTCGGTACAAAATGGTTCGGAGACCATAAGTTTCATTCTACCGACAAAATCGACAAGGTTAAAAAAGAAGCGGATTCGAAAGATTCGGATATCACTCTAGTAACGATGAAAGATGCTGTCAGGTTATCTGATAAAAATACGGATAATTTCTACGCCTTGCAAACAAGAATAGAAATTGAAAATATGGAAGCCTTTGCAGAAATTCTGCTCGATGTTGCAAAGCAAAATTGCAAATAGTCGTGTACTATAACTTTCTGATTGAAATGTTATAAAATGTGGATTCCCGTTTTCGTGGGAATGACAAGGTTGTCTATTTTACTATTTATGTCTTCTCATTGTGAAAATGATATAACACTCAAGATGTTATCCTTGATTAGTTTCCTAATTTCTCCTTCAGCGCACCCGCTATTGCTTTTGGTAATTTGCCTTTCGAGATAAGTTCTTCTATTGTCGCTTTTTCAATCGCATTGAGTCCACCGAATTCCTTGAGTAGCTTTTTAGCGCGTTTTTCGCCGATACCTTCGACACGCGTGAGTTCGAGTTCGAGCAATTTTTTCCGATGTTTCTTGCGCGAAAATGTTATTGCGAACCTGTGAGCCTCATCGCGGATGCGCTGGAGAAGCCTTAATGCAGCAGAATCCTTCGGAAGATTCACCGGCTCGGAGTTGTCGGCGAGAAAAAGCTCATCGAGCCGTTTTGCGATTGCGATTACAGTAAAACTCTTGTCGAGTTTAAGTTTGGTAAGCGCATCCATAGCGGCAGACAACTGCCCTTTGCCACCATCGATAAGTATGAGGTCGGGCAACTTTTTGTTCTCCTCGAGCTGCCTGCGATAGCGGCGAAACACAACTTCGCGCATCGAGGCGAAATCATCCTGCCCGGAGACTGTTTTGATGCGATAATGGCGGTATTCGGAACGGTTCGCTCTTCCACCTGAGAATTGCACCATCGATGCCACAATCGTTTCCGCACCGAAATTGGATATATCGAACGCCTCGATAAGATTAGGCGGTTTCGACAAATCGAGATGACGCTCTAGTTCGAGCAAACCATACGGGATATGAACTTTCTGCTTCTGGAGCATCATCTCGCCGTGGATGAGTTCGGCATTGCGCTGAACAAGTATCATTGTCTCGTATTTTCGTCCTTTCTGCGGGACTTTTATCGAAACCGATTTCCCACGCAGTTTTGCAAGGAATTCGATGAGTTCATTCAATTCGGTGGGTTTCTCCGGCACGATTATTTCCTGCGGGACATCGCTATCTTCGGCGTAATATCTGTTGAGAAATTCGTTAATAGATTCGCCGAGAGTTTCCTTTTTCGGGACTGTCAACGGGAAAGTCTGGCGCGCAATCATCGCGCCCTGACGAACACGAAACACAACCGCAACGCCGACACCCGCGCCTGCTACAACCGTGATGAAATCCCTATCGGCAAGGTCGCTATCCATTTTTTGTGGACGAAGCATACGTTCGAACTCGCCGATAGTATCGCGCAGTCGCGCCGCGGTCTCGAACCGCAGTTCCGTCGAAGCTTGTTCCATCTGTAAACGGAGTTTCTCAATCAGCTCGGTGCGTTTCCCGCGAAGGAAAAGCACAACATTATCGACAGCTTCGGCGTATTCCGCTTCATTGCAGGTATCAACGCATGGACCGATACACCGCCCGATATCGAGCAACATGCACGGCTTGATTTCCCGCTTCGATGGCAACACATAATTGCATGAGCGGATGCGGAAGAATTTCCGTATCGTGTGGACAAGTCTTGTCGCGCGGACACGGTCGGCATAAGGTCCGAAATACCGCGCACAATCGTTCTCCTTGTGACGAACAACGAGTATCCGCGGGAATTTCTCACGCGTGATTTTCAGATACGGATAGCGCTTGTCGTCCTTGAGAGCGATATTATAGCGCGGTTTCTCCTTGCGGATTAGCGATGCTTCGAGGATGAGAGCCTCGAGTTCGTTGTCGGTGATTATCCATTCGAGTTTCTGCGCCAGTGTGAGCATGTTCCTGATTCGCGGCAGATGCTTCTTACTGACGATATAACTCGCCAGTCGTTTCTTCAAATCACGCGCCTTGCCGATATACAGGATTATATCCCGCTTATCGCGGAACATATACACGCCCGGTTTATGCGGTGCGCGGGTGTATTTCTTCTTTATAGCATCGTTCATTTATAGCCACCGAGACTACAGAGTTCACAGAGAAAAAGAAACACAGAGGTTGTAGAATGCAAATTATTTTCATAGGCAATACTTCATAAATATACCAGTAATTGTGCAAAATATCCCAATCGCAATTAGTATGAACAATGCTATCTTGCGGAAAATCTTTTCGCCGGTGAGACGGGATAGTTTGATGCCGATGAATGTTCCCAATACAAGTGCAATCAGCAGAATCGCAAAGTATGACAGCGTTGTTTGATTTATCAGCCCTTTTGCGATGTAGAAAGGCAAAGTAAGTATATTCAGTGATAAAAAAAACATTGCAAGGTTTGCTCTCATATAGTTTTTCGATACACCTTGACTTGAGAAAAACAATATCACCGGCGGTCCGCTCATCGTAACGCTACCGCCCAATATCCCCCCAATGAAGCCTATCGGGATAAATGCAGGTTTTTCATGCTTGAGTTTTATCCGAAATCCTTTGATAATTATCAGCGATGATACAACGATTACGATACCGACTAAAATCCGTATTATATTCACATCGACAACAAGCAGAATATATGTTCCTATTGGGATTCCAAGCAATCCCCCGGCAATTAGTATCCAGATGTGTTTGATATCAACCCATTTCCGAACATCGAATAGAACTTGCAGATTAAGGATGATACTGTGCATAAGAGCGATAGGCATCACGACTACAGGTTCAAAAAAGAACAACAGCCACGGCACGGTGAACTGCGAATATCCAAATCCGCTAAATCCCTGTATCAATCCACCGAGGAATACTATCACAAATGCTATCCCGAGTGTCATTATCTAAATCCCTTCCGATAAGTAGTAATTTCTAATGTATTGCGTTTTCCCGTAACTACCAACATTTTCATTAGTCATTCGATTTTTTCGCGAAAACCCATTTGTTTCGATTGTTGACGGGATATTAACAAATGGTTGTGCGATTTGACGAAAACTGTTATTTTAACGATAACGATATAGATATCCGAAAACGATGAAATGTATTGTATATACAAGAAAAACTTATTATAATTGAACTATGACGACACGACGAGAGAAAAGCAAAATGTAGAAATATGGGAGGCAAAATGGGACAGGTCTCAACAATGCCCGAGAAAACAAGAAAAGACAAGAAGCAATCTGAAATCGAATTGCTGACCAGAATCGCCGGGATATTGCCTACGAAACGCCGACGCGAACTACTCGATTTTGCCGAATTTCTAATTGAAACCGAGTAAGATAGAATTTTTGCCCAATTGATTGAAGAAGCCAAGGGGAACATAATATGCACCCGCAAAGATGCAATAGAACGATACATGCAAATTATTAGTGAATAGATTAACTAAAATAGTTTTTGTATTATATAGACAGAATCCAGGAATTGAAAGGATGGAAAGGATTAACCGGAACATCTTACAAATCGATTGTAGCCTGTTGTTGGTGGTGGGGAGTTGGGAATTCTTAAAATTCTTTTCAATTCGGTAAATCCAGGATTCAGTATTCAGGGAGGAAATCATGAGCAAAACATTGCTTATTGTATTGCTTTTACTCGTTCTCGCGGGTATATGCCGGGGCGGATGGGAGAGGACTTATGGAGGAAGCGCAAATGATGAGGGTAGTTCTGTTGTGCAAACGGCAGATGGGGGATACATTGTTGTTGGGTATGGACACACAATAGGTGGGCAAGATGTTTATATTGTAAAAACCGATTCAATAGGAAATATGATATGGGAACGCACTTATGGTGTAAGTGGTTGTGCAGATTGGGCAGAATCAGTTAGCCAAATATCAGATAGTGGATACATCGTCACGGGATACACACGTTCCTTCGGTACAGGAGGCTATGATGATATCTCATTAAGACCGACTCCCTCGGCAATGTAGATTGGGTAAGAGATATTTCCACAAAACCGCAGGAGTTCGAGATAAATGTATCGCCGAATCCGTTCAATTCCACCTGCCGAATTTCCGTGCCTGATGATGCGACTATGAAGATATACGATTTGCGGGGGAATGTTGTGGTAGGGGCGACCCGATGGGTCGCCCAACAGGGCGCGGCAAGCAGCGCCCCAACAAACCGCACATTCATCTGGACACCCGCTCAAACAATCGCATCGGGGATATATCTGGTGAGAGCGCGGATAGCGGATGAACAGCAGATAACGAAGCGAATCGTGTATGTGCGGTAGGGGCAATTCATGAATTGCCATTACAAAGATGGACGGACGGCGGAGAAAAAGGTGGTGTATTTGAGATAAGTTTCTGAACCGGTGATACGAATGATTGAATGATGATACATGATGAATTGGCGCCTCGTATCATGTTGTATCATTTCATCAGTTTCATCACTGGTTCAAAATGCAAGCAATGAAAGACCATCAGTCGCCATCACCGCGGCTGCGGGAGCGGAAATAGAGATATACGATATAAGGGGGAATGTTGTGGCAATCCCCTCACTCTCGGTCTCTCTCCCAAGGGAGAGAGATGACCAAAGTGTCGATGGAAGTCCTTCTCCCTTGGGAGAAGGATTTAGGATGAGGGGATTCACATGGCAACCCGACAAATCAATCGCATCTGGTATTTATCTAATCCGTGCGACAATGGGCGATGAGACAAGAACGAAGCGAGTTGTTTATCTGAAATAATTGATATTGAAAAAAGTAATCGACGACAAGATAAATACAATTGCCGAGACCGAAAAAGCATTGGACGAAACGAATGATACAATGGACGACACATAAAAAGCAATGGACGAGACGAAAAAAGTAAAAGTTTTTTGCGATTTTCCAAAAGGATTTCAGTTATTTCAAAAAGGATTTTAGGTGTTACCGAAGGGATTTCACCTATTTCCAAAAGGAATTTAGGTAATTATAAATAGATTTTGAAATTTTACAAAAGAATTTTGCCGTTTTACAAATGAATATTTTCTATTTACAATCGAAATTTGCAAAAATACTATCGCATTTCACCGATTTCCAGGAGCATTTATGAAAAATCATTCCACATTTCTCGTAATTCTAATCGTTTTTTCATCGTGTTACTTTGCATTTGCGGAATTCACAGCTGAGCAGATACTCGGTATAGGTTACGAGCCGGGACATCTGCTTGCACCGGTCTTTGTCGAGCGTGGGATTACCTCGGTCAAGGCAATCGCTCATGTCTGGGAGACCGACGAACCCGAACCGCCGGATTCATTCGGCGTTCACACATACATCTGGGACGAAATAGACAGCATAATTATCCGTCATCAAAGGAACGGGATTACGGAATTCTGTCTCTGGCTGGGCTGCAAATGCGACTGGGCGACATGTCCGCATTGGGCGCCGGTTACAACGAAAGACCGCCGTAGCCCATTGCCCGAACACGAAGACGATTTCTACGACTGGGTCTATAATCTCGTCGAGCGGTTCGATTGCGACGGTGTCGCCGATGCACCCGGATTGTTATATCCCGTCCTTCTTTATATGCTCGAGTCCGAAGCGCAACAATATTATTTCTTCGAGGGCTGTTCACGCGAGACTCATCTTCAGGATTACCTCGACAATCTCGCAATCGCGCACGATGCAATCAAGGATGCCTGCTCCGATGCACAAGTCGGGCTATCCGCCGCACTATTTATGGACATGTTCGACGATTTCCCCGGCGATTCGGTGCTACTCGAGCGGGTAGCATTCCTCGATTCGGTCGGCACCGAACTCGGCGATACAAATATGGGCACACGCGAGATGAATTTCATCACACAGACACTCGCAGCGGATTCGCTTTACGATTTCGCATGCATTCATCCGTTAACAAACTGGCAGGGATTGTTCGGCATGGTCGGTTTTATCCGCGATGTGTTCGATTCGCTGGGAATCGAGAAAATGCTTGTCGCCGACGACATCGTCTCCGGTCCGATGTATTATGCCGACAGCTTCGTCCCGCATTTACCGGATATTTGCGATTCGCTTTATCATGCAATCGGCGAGGGCACCGATGTCTTTCACGATTCCATCGATGCGTGGTTTCGTGCAAATCAGGCGCGCTCGGTCGCGAAGAACTATGTCGTGGGTCTCGGTCTCGGTCTTCAAAGAATGTGGATAGAGACGACAATAGATTGGCTGCATTTTACATGGACAGCGCCGCACTGGGCATATATCGGTCTCGTGGATTACAATCTGCTTTTGCCTGCGTTGTCTGTTCCGCGTCCGGCATTGCATACAATGAAACTGCTCGATGAGAAATTCGCCGGCTATCGAACAATCGAGCGGTGTCCGCCATTCGACGACCCGGCGAGGATTTATCTATATCGCTTCTCCGATGGCTATCGAACGGATATGTTATGTATCTGGTTCGAAGACCATCTCGATGAACTACCGGAGGATTTAATCGGCGACACGACCGATATCGAACTCGCGGGATTTTTCCCCGCGGAACATCGTGTCCTGCGAACACGCATCGTTACCTCGCGTCTCGATTCGCTCCCGCAGGTTGATACTCTCCTGACCGATGCTGCGGGGATACTCATTCTTCCTACTCTCGACAAGACACCGGTATTTCTGGAGGACATCGGTGCCGTAACGATTGCTGAGGATGTTCCATTACCGAAGGATTGGGAAGTATCTGTGTATCCGAATCCGTTCAATTCGGCATGTATTATTTCTGTAGAGACGCAAAATCTTGCGTCTCTACCAACCACAATCGAGATATTTGATTTGCGGGGGAATTTGGTAGAGGCAACCCCGTGTGATCGCCCAGATGATATGAATGAAATCATAGAAGGGCATCCACATGGGGATGCCTCTACATCCCGCACATTCACCTGGTGCCCCGATGAAACAATCTCCTCCGGCGTCTATCTCATCCGGGCAATGACAAATGACGGGCAGAAAATAACGAAGAAAACCGCATACTTGAAATAGGAGAAGCATAAAATGGCAAAGCAAATGACACCCGAAGAAGCTGCAGATTACATTCGTATTTCCGAAGCAATGGTACAGGAAAGAAAAAAGTCGCTAGCAAAGAAAGGTATCATTCATATGATTGTCGGGCTATTCTGGTTCGTCCTGGGTATGATTATTACAATATGCTCATACTGTGCAGTGGGAGCGGGAGGTGTGTATCTTATTGCCTTCGGCGTTATTCTAGGGGGGATAATAGAATTTATCGTCGGCACAAAGGCATGGTTGGAGAATAAAAATTGATGATGCGCATATAATTTGACGCTGATTCAGTTCGGACAAAATTGTTATTGGCAATAAGATTTGAATAGCAAACTGGAAATAATGGGATTGTATATTAACACAATGAAGTATCCGCAAAAGGAGAGAAAATGAATAGAAAACACTCAACAATGGATAGCTACCCCTTATTTATCATTGTGCTTGTGCTTTTGTTCATCATATTCATCGGTGCATCTTTCGCTGGATGGGAAAGATGGTATTATCGTCCCGGCGATGGGCATGAGCATGGTTACTCCGTGCTTCAAACACCCGACAGCGGCTATATAGTTGCAGGATGGTCTGCAAATACGGGATTCCGAATGAGCGCTGAAACATCATTACCCTGTCCCACAGACCTTTATTTACTCAGAACAGATTCCAACGGCGATACTCTCTGGACACGAGCTTATGGAACACATGCCGGTTTTGAACTGTGCGAAGGGCGGTCTATTGTAGAAACTTATGACGGTGGATACATAATCGCTGGGAACTGTGATTTTCAGATGTATCTCGTCAAAATCGATTCATCCGGCGATACACTCGACACCGGATGGACACGGGTATATTCCGGCATAGGCAGCGCTTATGAAATTGCACAAACACCCGACAGCGGATATATCATCGCGGGTTCTACAGGCTCGGATATGTTTCTCACGAAAATCACAGCGGACGGTGAATCGCTGTGGACACAAAGATATGGCGGTACAGAAAGAGACGAAGCGTTCTCGCTCGATGTTACAACTGATAGCGGATACATTATCGCCGGACACACAAACTCCTTCGGCGCAGGTTCGTATGATATCTATGTGGTAAAAACGGATTCTATCGGCGACACACTGTGGACAAAAGCTTACGGAGGAAGCGATTACGATTGGGGCACATCGATAGTGCAAACATCGGATGGCGGGTACGCAGTGGCGGGATATACATATTCATTCGGTGCAGGCGACTATGATTGGTATTTGGTAAAAACTGATTCTATTGGCGACACAATATGGACAAAGACTTATGGCGATGTCGAACACGATTGCTGCAATTTCATTATGCAAACCGACGATGGTGGATTCTTACTTGCAGGAGAAATCCATGGTGGCACAGGCGCTGCCGACCTTTACATCATTAAAACCGACTCGACTGGTGAGATTTCATGGGAACAAACCTATGGGGGAGTGCATACAGAAATAGCATACTGGGTAACGCAAACATTCGACGGTGGCTATATCATCTCCGGAACAAGGGACAATTGGAGCCCGACTTTTTTAGACCTCTATCTCTGCAAAACCGATTCACTTGGCGAGATTGATTGGGTGAAGGATATTCCATCGAAACCGCAAGAGTTCGAGATAAATGCTTTTCCGAATCCGTTTAATTCATCTTGCAGGATAACGGTTGATGTAGGAGCGTCGCTTGCTGCGCCCGCAACGGTGGAGATTTTTGATTTGCGGGGGAATGTTGTAACCCCTTATTCGGATGGCAAGCCATCCTCATTTGTCCCCCCTTATAAGGGGGACAGAAACCGTGCGTTAGCAAAGGTTTCAGAGGGTTCAGCATCGGCTCAGGGGATTTATGTCTGGACACCCGATAAATCAATCTCTAGCGGCGTGTATCTCATCCGTGCAGGTACGGGAGAGAAAATTGTAACAAAACGAATTGTGCATTTAAGATAAAATCGTGTATTTTATATAAAACAAGGAGGATTGAAATGAGAAATTATGTGATAGCTATCTTATCGGTGTTACTGATGGCAACGATGGCTTTTACCTACACCGTCCACAATGATATCGAGTACTATCCGGAAGGTACAGCGCCGCAACTCGATAAAAACATGCTCGATATCTATGTGCCCGATGGTGCGACTGCAAACACACCGGTATTCTTTTTTGTCCACGGCGGTACATGGATGTATAATGACCGCTCGGATTTTGTCCCGATTGGAACAAACCTTGCCGATGACGAGGAATTCATTGTGGTGATACCGTCTTTCAGGTTGAGCGATTCGCTGCATCCAGGGAATGTGCATCCATGCCATATCACCGATGTAGCGCAGGCATTCGCATGGACAGTCGAGAACATCTCCGATTACAATGGCGACCCGGGTAAAATTTTTGCAATCGGGCATTCATCCGGCGCACATCTTGCGGCATTGCTTGCGACAAATACTGTCTATCTCGATTCGGCTGGTGCTAATATTGATGACATCAGGGGTGTTATATCGCTTTCGATGGGAATTTATGACATACCGAAGCTCTATTATGATTGCGGTGCTTTTGGATCCATAGGCTATGACATGATGGGATTCAATGCTATATTTGGACCCCTCGCGGATAGTCTCATCAATTGGTATGACGCTTCACCGAAATATCATCTCAGCGAGACTATGCCGCCATTCCTCCTTTTCGTAGCGAATGAGGACCTCGAGTGGATAATAGGTGGAGTATTTTATGGGATGATTACTTTCGAGGGCGAGATAGGTTATTGTTATGACGACATGAATGTATATCACGCCACCGATAGTTTTTGGCTCGAGGGCGACCACGATATGATTCTATCGGATTTCGCATATTACTCGACCTGCCGTTCACGCATCGAGACGATGAATTTCGTGAATAACATCCTGAGTGGAATTAAATCGGATGGAGCGGTTAAACCTGTTACGCTGGAATTGCAGACATATCCCAATCCATTTAATTCGTCGTGCATGATAACGGTGGATGAAAACGCGATGGTGGAGATATACGATTTGCGGGGGAATGTTGTCGCAACCCCAATTAATATGGAAGCACAACAGGGAATTACCGAAAGCAAGGAAAGTTGTACAATGAAAAGCACTCACTGGTGCCCCGATGAATCCATATCCTCGGGTGTCTATCTCGTTTGTGCGACTACAATAGATGGTAATACAATAACGAGAAAGATAATTTATTTAAGATAGTATATTTGTGTTATGAAAGAATGCACATTTTATAGATGAGAGAATCAGAAGAGCATCGATTCAAAATAATATTAAGGAAATAAATGAATCGCATGAGTAAAAAGAAAAACCAGGAACTCGATTATATCGATTATCATGATCCTGATGTTCAGCGTGAAGTTCTCGAGAGGCAGCGACGGGATTTGTGGACGCCGGAACAGATAGACAGCTTTGCAAAGCATTTTAAGTTGAAACAGGGAATGAGACTGCTCGATGCCGGATGTGGTTGGGCTTATAGCCTGCGCAAATATGGACGCTATTGTATGCCCGGTGGAAAACTTGTTGGTCTCGACCGGGAGACTGTTCTATTTAAAAGAGCAAGAGAGCTTACCGGGGATGAAGGACTTATAAATGCTACTTCATTTATCAATGGTGATATTTTCGCAATGCCATTCGATTCCAATAGTTTCGACATCTCGATTGCGCAGATAGTGCTGTGCCATCTCAACCAACCCGAACAGGCACTGGACGAACTCATCCGGGTAACAAAATCCGGCGGCTG
>Ga0272442_10000326_pt1 | contig 79909 bp, 68 predicted proteins | sample SSMForm2O_FD_200262 | JGI IMG/M metagenome (GOLD analysis project Ga0272442, IMG submission 200262) | Marine sediment archaeal communities from Little Sippewissett salt marsh, Falmouth, MA, United States - SSM-Form-2O | ecosystem: Environmental > Aquatic > Marine > Wetlands > Sediment ...
CATCCATCCCCGGTTGATCTGCAACCTCATTCTCGGATACTTCGGGATTATCCTCGCCCTCAAACACGAGGATCGCTTTTCCCTCTCCCGCCTCAAGTTCATTATTTCCAATCCCACGGAAAACACATGCATCCTGGATACGAACGTCATTATCGACGGGCGGGTGAAGGATCTGGTGGCCACCTATTTCCTGAAGGGGGAAATCATCGTGCCGGAATTCGTCCTCAACGAACTCCAGCTCATTGCCGATTCCACAGATCCCCAGAAAAGGGCCAGGGGCAGGCGCGGGCTCGAAAACCTCGAGGAATTCCGGGAGGCCTATCCCAACCTCCAGATCTGGGAAAAGGATTACGAAGACATCAAGGACGTGGATCACAAGCTGATCCAGCTCGCCAAGGAGCTGGGGGCCGATCTTCTCACCAACGATTACAACCTGAACAAAATCGCCACACTCCACCAGATCCGGGTGTTGAACATCAACGACCTGGTTCAGGCCCTCAAACCCAGCTTCTTTGTGGGAGACGAACTGCGCATCAATCTCATCCGTGTGGGCAAGGAATCCCACCAGGGTGTGGGATACCTCGAGGACGGCACCATGGTGGTGGTGGATGAGGCCAAGCATCAGATCGGCAACGAAGTGGAGATCGTGATAACGAGTATCCTGCAGACATCGGCGGGACGCATGCTGTTCGGTCGATTGACCGGTCGGGATCGCTCCCGCATGCGCAATGGCAGGGCCGAGCGCCTTCCCAAGCGTAACCGCGAACCCCAAAAATCCGGTTTGGGCAAGTAGTTGAGAAAACCATCCCGATATACAATAATGGAGCCTCATAGACACCTATCATGACTGTTGCCGCTTTGATCCTGGCAGGAGGACGGGGGACAAGATTCGGAGGAGATCTCCCCAAGCAGTTCCTTCCTCTCGCCGACAGGCCACTCCTTTCCTACTCCCTGGACGCCTTTGAACACTCCCCCGATATTTCCGATATCGTGCTGGTGGTTCCCCGGGATCTCGAGCGCCCTTTATCGGAAATGATCGACCTCGAACCCTACCGGAAGATTCACGCCATCGTGCCGGGCGGGGCACTCCGGCAGGATTCGGTTATGAACGGCCTGTCATCTGTTCCCGGGCGAACCGATCTTGTCATGATTCACGACGGCGCCAGGCCCTTCCCTCCAATGGACCGGGTTTCCCGCGCCCTCGAGGCCGCCCGCGAATGCGGCGCCGCCATTCTGGCCCTTGCCGTATCCGACACCGTGAAAAAGACCGATCCGGATGGAACCATCGTGGCCACCCTCGAGCGGGAGGCTCTCTGGCTGGCCCAAACCCCCCAGATCTTTCGGAAAGAACTCATCTGGGAAGCTTACAAAATTCTCACCGGAAAGGGCGAAAGCGTCACGGACGACGCCGGGGCGGTGGAACAAATGGGCGTCAGTGTCAGAATCGTCCAGGGCGCTCCATCCAATATCAAGATCACCACGAGCTGGGATCTGACCCTGGCAAAACGTTTTCTGAATGGGACTGAGGAGGTTTTCCCGTGAGCCGTTTCCATATCGGACAGGGGTTCGACGCCCATCGGTTCAAAAAGGGGCGTGCCCTCATCCTCGGCGGTGTGAGCATTCCCCACGATCTGGGCCTCGAGGGGCATTCCGACGCCGATGTCCTGGTTCATGCCGTGATGGACGCCCTGCTGGGAGCCGCGGGACTCGGGGATATCGGGCGCCACTTCCCCTCGACCGATGATGCCTATAAAGATATTTCAAGTCTTGACCTTTTGGATAAAGTGTCCCATCTTCTCACCATTGATGGTTGGAAAGTCATTAATATCGATGCAACCGTAATCGCTCAGGCCCCCCGGATCGGGCCTTATGTCGCCGGAATGGAGGATCGCATCTCCCGCCGGCTCCGGGGATCTCCCATGGTAAACGTCAAGGCCACAACCACCGAACGGATGGGATTCACGGGCCGCGGGGAGGGAATCGCCGCCCTGGCCGTGGCGCTCATTTCCCAGGAACAAGAGGAATGACATGCTGAAACGACTGAACATGCTCGAAGAAAAGCTCGACTCCCTTCTCAAGCGGTTTCAACTCCTCAAGAAAGAGCTGGACTCGCGCGAGGAGGAATCCCAGAGCCTGAAAAAACAGTTGAAGTCCGTACAGAAAAAACCCACGAAAACAAAGGGTAAAGAGGGAAACGCGGCCGCCCTTTTGAAGGATCGGGAGGAACTCGAGGAGCAGCTCGCCGCTGCGGAGGAGACGAACCGCGCCCTCCAACAGAGGGTCGAGGATCTCGAACAGGAACTGGCCGATAAATCCGCCCTGGATGAGGAAACCATGAAAAAATTGCGGGATATTATCTCCCGGATCGATACCCTTGAAGCCGAAATTGGAGAACTTGGAAATGAGTAAGTTAACTAAGATTACACTCGAAATCTACGGTCAATCCTTCACGATTCGGGCCGATCCGGACGAGGAGAAAAAACTGAACCAGGTGGCTGACGAGGTGAATGAGTTCCTCAAACAACTCTCCCACAGCGGGACCGTGCCGATTCATCGCCTCGCCCTCATGGCCGCTTTTCAGTATGCCTATGAACTCGATACCCTGAAAAACACTCCCGCTGTATCCAAGAAAGTATACCGCGACGTGAACTCGAAAATCGACCAGATCATGGCCAAACTGCAGGACGCCCTGGATAAAGAGTAATATTTTATTGATTCGACCCTTCCTTCCCTGCAACAAATACAAACATACATTCACGAAGACAATTCCTTGAAGGAGAAAAATCGGATGAACCCGGATGAACTCAGGGGATTTTTCCCCCTGGTCGAGGAAATCTCGGACACGAACCTCCAAAAGGCGGTTTTGCTGTCTTTTGCCGAGGGACTCGAAAAAGGCGGGTGGAAACCCGACGACATGAAACGGATCCCCGCCACCCTTCTCATCCCCGACTGCCCCAACAGCTTCCTGGAACACACCAACGCCGTCACGGCCTGCTCCCTTGCCGTGGCCGGGGAGATGAAAAAAGTATACGGAGACAGATTCCAGTTCGACCGCGATGTACTCATTGCCGGAGGGCTCCTCCACGACGTGGGAAAGCTGCTCGAGATCGAAAGGGCCCCGGAGGGAGGGTTCCGGAAATCCCGGAGCGGCCGTCTCCTGCGGCACCCCATCTCGGGTATCGCCCTGGCCGCCCCTCATGGAGTCCCCGAATCCGTGCTCCATATCATCGCCTGTCACTCGAAGGAGGGCCAGGCCGTGAAAAGAACCACGGAGGCCGTGATTGTTCATCACGCGGATTTTTCCAATTTCGAGCCTTTTCGCGATTGACCCTCCCGGGCAGTTTTCGAACGGTTGCATCTCTCATGGAAAAAATCGGAAAAGTGATAAGGAATCGGGGGGAACGCTCTGTGGTGCGGTATCGCAACCAGTGCAGCGGCGATTGCGAAACATGCCCCGCCTCCCACCTCTTCAGGGGGGATCCGGAGGAATCGCTCGAACTCGAGGCGATCAACCGTGTGGGAGCAAAGGAGGGAGACACCGTCCGGTTCGAACTGGGCCCCGGCCCCTCCCTGGCCGCATACGGGCTCGCCTATGGCATCCCCATGGTGGGGCTCCTTGGAGGGGCGATCCTGGGAGCGATCCTCACCGGGCGTCTCATTCGGAACCAGACCCTTTGCGTTGGCCTTTTCAGCCTGCTCGGTTCCGTCGCCGGTTTTTCCTACACCATCTGTAAGGGAAGAAATTTCCACGCCGTACCCGTGATCACCGATATCCTCGACTCGGAACACCCCTCCCCTTCCCGGGGAAACCCTTGACCCCTGCCGCCCGCAGCTATATGATCAACGTTTGAAAAATGAAAAACCGGAAAACCGGTTTTTGGAAAATTCGGTATCGGGGGTATGAAACGATGTCGAACATGAAACGCCGGATGCATTTTTTCCTTCCAGGAGTGTTCCTTATTATCTCTCCTTTCCTTTTCGGCCAGGAGACAAAACCCGATGAAACGCCCGTTGTAAATATGCGTTACGAATCGTGGCGGTTGTCCCGGACCGGAGATACCGTGGTTTACAAACCGAAGGCCGGGGAAACCGGACCCGATCGGATCGAGAAAAAACTGCTGGATGCCACCCTGGGACGGTTCCGGATCCAGGTTCGTACATACCGGGGAGAGAACCTGCTCGAGGAGAAAACGGAAGATTACACCATCAGGGATAAAAAGAAAACCCTTCTCCCATCCGCCCTTGCAAAAGAAGGGACGCGGCTCGAACCTGTGAGGGAGATGTTCAAAGGTACGGTTTACTACTGCCAGAAATACAGCAATCCCGATGGAAGCGTCGAGATCGTATCGCAGAAACTGCCCATGGGCGGTCTTTTGAAAAAAATGAATCCCGAGGGCAACGTGGTAATGGAACTGGTCGAATTTTGGGAGGGGAGAAGGGAATCCACCACCATCAGCCAAATCAAGGAGGAAAAGATCGTCTCTCGCGATTCGAATAAAACAGCCCTCACGGTTTCCGAATTGATGAAGGGCATTCGACGTGAACGAAGGGAAAACTCCCGTCAAAACAGCGGGAGAAAAAGGATCGTCATCGGGAACGTGGGGAAAAGGCCGGTAAAAGAGAACGCCGCACCCGGGTTTCTCGATGAGGTGAAACAGAAGGGAGCCAAACCCACGGAACAATTCATCTCCGACTCGGCCCTTCTGGTCGCGGGTTTCAGCCGTCTGAATGCGACCGCCGTCTATCACTTAACCGAAAAACGCCTTCCTCCATCCGAAGGCGAGGGACCGGTCATCCCCCGGAAGGTCGAAATGATCTATCAGAAATACATCCCCAAATCCGGGGATAAACCGCCCAGGGCCGTTTTCGAGATCTCCTCCAGGGAACAAAAGGAAAAGATCGAAATCGAACTCGGAATCAATCCCTTCCCCGAGATGAAGGCCTTCGAGCTCCCGCCGGAGGCGGTCACGATCATCCCCGGATCCTTCAACTGTTTTCATATCCGCCTGGTTTCCCCGGAACCTGTAATCGATGTGGAACAAGGGGAAAAAGAGAGGGTGGTGAAAATCGCGGATACGAAGATCGATTTCTGGATCAGCAATGTGGAGGGTTTTCTCGTGGTGGTGAAAAAGCTCGAGACCACCCGGGAGCAGATCAACCGGACGTCTCTGGAGGGAGGGGATCCGGTGTCCGAAGAGATCGTCCTCGAGAAAAAATGGGTGCTTTCCGATTTCCAGCCACCCAGCCTTTAATCCCGGGGGGGCGGGCGTTACTGTTTTTCCCCATGATGCCTTCATGAACATCCATTTTACGATTTAAAAAGGATACATCGCCCCATGTGGTCTTGCCCTTTCTGTCAATCCGATAACTGCCGGCTCGTTATGGAGGCGAGGGGACATCCCATCCTTCGTTGCCCTTCCTGCGAGCTCGTGTTTACCGGGGTGAAAAGTGATTTTTCCTCTTCCGAAATCTACACAGAGGAGTTCTGGCAGGCGGACAGCGACGGGATCGGTTACCGGGACTATTTCAGGGAGCAGGAAAAATCCCGGAGAAAATGGGAGAGGCATTTGAAAAAAATATCCTCCCATACCGGGAAACAGGCCGGACGGATTCTCGATTTCGGATGCGGACCCGGTTTTTTTCTCAAAGCGGCCCGGGAAAGGGGGTGGGAAACCTTCGGGGTGGATATCTCAAGGTTCGCCGTGGATTACGCGAAAAAGGATCTCGGGTTGGAAAACATCCATTGCGGCCCCCTCCCACCGGATGAGTGGAAAAGGCAAGGGTTCGACGTCATTACCCTCTGGGCCGCCATCGAGCATCTGCCGGATCCCTGGAAGGTTTTGAAATCCCTCTGTTCCTTCCTGAAACCGGGCGGGCTCGTTTGTATGACCACCGGGAACATGGAGTCCATCGCGGCCCGGCGGGAGGGGGAGAACTGGCGGCTCATGACCCCTCCCGGGCACCTTTTTTTCTTTACCCGGAAAACCATGAAAACCCTGCTCGAGCATTGCGGCCTCCGGATGACGAAATACCGGACCAACGATTATTTCGGTAAAAATCCGCCCTCTCTTTTTCGCATCAAACCCGTAAAAAAGACCCTCCGCCTCCTCGGCAGGGGCGACATCATGACCGTGTTCGCCCGGAAGTCCTGATTAAGGGGAGCCCCTTCCCTCCCCTCTTTTTCCCGAAATAGCTTGACTCTCCATCATGCTCCCGGGTTAATGCCTGGAGTTTTTTTATGGGGGGCGGAACATATGACAGCGAAAAAAATCCGGGTGATTCAGTTCGGGGTCGGGCCGATCGGACAGGAATGCGCGAGATGGTGCCTCCAGAACGAGGGCATCGAGCTTGTCGGGGCCGTGGATATCGATCCGGAAAAGGCGGGGAAACCCCTCGAGGTTCTGATCGGCATCGATGAAAAAACCGGCATCAAGATATCCCCGGATGTCGAAAAAACCCTGGAACATGCCCGGCCGGATGTGGCACTTCATACCACCGGCTCGAGCCTTCAGGCGGTTTTCCCACAGATCGAAACCCTTTGCCGCTCCAGGGTCAACGTGGTTTCCTCGACGGAGGAACTCCTGGTTCCCGAACTCCGGAATCCCGACCTGGCCCGGAAGTTGAACGAACTGGCAACCGAGTGCGGCGTGACTGTTCTGGGAACTGGAGTGAATCCCGGGTTTGTCATGGACACCCTTCCCCTTTGCCTCTCGAGCATGTGCCTCGAGGTTCGCTCGATCAGGGTCCGGAGGGAACTGGATGCGGGGAAGCGCCGTCTCCCCCTCCAGAAAAAGGTGGGGGTCTGCCTCAGCCCGGAGGAATTCCAGGCCCTCAAGGAACAGGGCAGAATCGGGCACGTGGGACTGGTGGAATCCATGGATCTGCTCCTCCAGGGCCTGGGCTGGATTCCGGATCGCGTGCTCGAAACCCTCGAGCCCGTGGTGGCGGATCGCGAGCTGGCAACCGATTTCCTCACCGTGAAACAGGGAGAAGTGTGCGGGATCAAACACGTTGCAAGGGCACGGAAGGACGAAAAGGACGTGGTGGTGCTGGATCTCAGGATGTATATCGGGGCCCCGGAATCCTTCGACATGGTGGAGATCGAAGGAACGCCCCCGATCAGGGCCAAATTCGAGGGTGGAATCCACGGGGACCGGGCCACGGTGGCGGCCCTTGTGAATGCCATTCCAAGGGTCAAGGCCGCCCCGCCGGGTTTGAAAACCATGAAGGAGCTCGCGCTCCCTTACGCATTCAACGCATTTCGGCCATAAGGCATGACAATCGACCAGAGGAGGTAATACACATGTTTTCCGGATCATTATGCGCGATTATCACCCCGTTCAAAGGCGGGACCATTGATGAGGAATCGCTGAAAAAACTGGTGGAATTCCAGATCGAGAACGGAACCCGCGGAATCGTTCCCTGTGGAACCACGGGGGAATCCGCCACCCTGTCCCACGAGGAACATCGCCACGTGATCGACATCGTCCTGAAACAGTCGGACGGCCGCGTTCCCGTGATCGCGGGAACGGGCTCGAACAGCACGAACGAGGCCCTCGAGCTGACCCGGTACGCGAAAGAAGACGGGGCCGCCGGGGCCCTTCTGATCACCCCTTATTATATCAAACCCACCCAGGAGGGACTGTACCGTCATTACCGCCGCATCGCGGACGAGGTGGAACTTCCCCAGATCCTGTACAACGTGCCGGGTCGGACCGGGGTATCCATTCATCCCGAAACCGTGGAACGCCTGTCCTCCCATCCCAACATCGTGGCCATCAAGGACGCCACCGGGAGCCTGGATTACGCGAGCGAGATTCGATCCCGCTGCGATCTCACGATCCTGTCGGGCAACGATTCCCTGAACCTCCCCCTTCTTTCCATCGGGGCAAAGGGGGCCATCTCGGTTGCGGCGAATGTCATTCCGGACCTGGTTTCCAGCATGATCGATTCCTTCCTGTCGGGAAAGCCGGAAGAGGCCGGGGAGATACACAGGCGGATTTTCCCCCTGGTGAAGGCCCTTTTCGTGGAGACTAATCCGATCCCGGTCAAGGGGGCCCTCGAGATGATGGGAAAGATCAGCGGGGAGATCCGGATGCCTCTCACGCCCCTTTCGGACAAGGGTCTGCCGGTTCTGAGGGCGGAAATGGAGCGTCTCGAGCTCATATAGGGCGTTACATTGAAACATGTATGCGTTTTGCGGTCATGTTTTTTTCCATAATCTTGACCGTAATCTGGATCATTATCTCACTCGTACTCTCGAATCGCCCCTTCGAATCCCGATCTGCGAGTGCGAATATCACCCATGTCTTGGAACAACCCCCGCCAGCCGCCTTTTTTTTCATTTCCGCCCTTGACAAAAAAAGGGGCCCTCTCCATATCCTGTTAAACAGTAATTGTGGTTGGAGAGAAGAATGGGGTATCTCCAGATTCTCGCTTAATCGATACCCCCTGTTTTTTAAAGGGGTATCCGAACCCGGTCTTATCCGGCGACATCATTTTATATTGACACATATACCCTCCCATAAATATTATGTTTAAGATTTGGTATTACAGGAGGGTAGAAAGATCCCATCTTTCTTTCATTGCTCTCTGATCGCTTCTTCGAGGCAGGGATAGTGAAAGAAAGCGGTTATAAAAGACGTGAACTATAATCCGGAAAATCCCGTTGTTGTCCAGGCGGATCGCAGCATTCTTCTCGAAACCAATAATCCGCGTTTCGAGGAGGCCAGGGACGCTCTTTCCCAATTTGCCGAGCTGATCAAGAGCCCGGAGCATTTCCATACCTACCGGATCTCCCCCCTTTCCCTCTGGAACGCGGCCTCGGCCGGGCTTTCCGCCGATCTGATCACCGATTCCCTGGTGGAATACTCGAAATACGAAGTCCCCCAGAATATCATCCAGGACATCAAGGATTACGTCTCCCGATACGGCCGTCTCAAACTCCTGAAAAAAGAGGACACGGAACACCTGATCCTTTACTCGGACGACCAGCTCCTGATCACGGAGCTCCAGCATCACAAGGTGATGGAGCCCTTTGTAGAGGCCAGCCTGGACAAGAACAATATCCTGGTGAAGAAGGGAACGCGGGGAAGGTTGAAGCAGACCCTGATCAAGCTCGGGTTTCCCGTGGAGGACCTGGCCGGATACGTCGAGGGCGAACCCCTGGAGGTGGAACTCAGCGATATCACCACGGTTGGAGATCCCTTTCACCTGCGGATGTACCAGAAAGACGCGGTGGATATCTTTTACGCAGGTGGAACCAGCCGGGGGGGGAGCGGGGTCCTGGTTCTGCCATGCGGCGCGGGAAAAACCGTCATCGGCATCGGGGTCATGTGCCGCCTGAGGCAGCATACCCTGATTCTCTGTACCAATATCACGGCCCTCAGGCAATGGCGGGACGAGATTATCGACAAGACCAGCCTTACGGAACAAAGCATCGGGGAGTACAGCGGCGAAATCAAGAATATCAAGCCCGTGACCATCACCACCTATCAGATCCTGACCTATCGCAGGAAACGAGACCAGGATTTCGTCCATATGAACCTGTTCAATCTCCAGAGTTGGGGGCTGATCATATACGATGAAGTGCATCTTTTGCCGGCGCCGGTATTCCGTGCCGTTGCGGAGATCCAGGGCAAAAGGCGCCTGGGGCTTACGGCCACACTGGTGCGGGAGGATGGAAAAGAGGACGACGTTTTCAGCCTGATCGGGCCGAAGAAATTCGACGTGCCCTGGAAGGTACTGGAAAAGCAGGGTTGGATCGCCAAGGCCCTTTGTACGGAGATCCGCATTCCCCTGCCGGAGCCGGATCGCCTCAAATACGCCGTAGCCGATTCCAAGGCCAAATTCCGGATCGCATCGGAAAATCCCGCCAAAATAGATGTCGTAAGGCAGCTGATCGAAAAACATAGCGAGGATAACATCCTGATCATCGGTCAGTACCTGGACCAGCTGGACGTCCTGGCCAAGAGTTTCAACGCCCCCATTATCACGGGCAAAACGCCCAACAAGGATCGCGGCAAGATTTACAGCCGGTTCAAAAGCGGCGATCTGAAACGCCTGATCGTTTCCAAGGTGGCCAATTTCGCGATCGATCTCCCGGATGCCAACGTGGCGATCCAGGTATCGGGAACTTTCGGAAGCCGCCAGGAAGAGGCCCAACGGCTCGGCCGCATCCTCCGTCCCAAGGCGGAGGGCAATTATGCCTATTTCTATTCCCTGGTCACCAAGGGATCCAAGGACCAGGAATTTTCTGCAAACCGCCAGCTTTTCCTGACGGAACAGGGATACAGGTATAGAATTATCATGGCGGACAATAACAATAACCTGGCGGAAAAACTGGAAGAGAACCATGCATAGCAGGAGAAAAAAGTAAAATAACAATTGCATCGCCCGGGTAAATTCCCCGATACTATTATAAAGCATCGAGATTGAACGATTCGTCGAGCCCGGCTCGACGGGAGGTGGGACTCACTACATGAAACTCTTGAGTATTCTTAAAACGCTGGATTACTCCACCCTGGAGAGCATGAGGGAATTCTGGGGAATACAATCCCCCCCGATGCCGGAGAAGGGGACGAGCAAGAAAAATGTGCAGAAAAAGCTGATGCAGTACCTCTACCCCCGCCTTCAGATAGAGCAGTATTTCCGCCAGGCCTTCGATAAGCTGAATAAGGACGAAAAAGATCTCATCTTCTTTTTGACCATTCATGGGGGCGACCTCGAGGATTCCGAGGTGGCCGGGCGATGCTTCGACGGCGACCGGGAGCTTCTTTCGACAATCGTGGAAACCCTCACGGGCAAGGGATTTGTCTTCTACGAGGATCTCCGGAAGGAAAAGGCAAAAGCCCTGATGGTGGGCATACCCGAGCCCTACTTAAGATACATCGATCTACCCACCTACTGGGAAGGGTACCTTGGTAATTTCCTGAAGGAACGCTCCAGCCAGCAACTCAAACAGATGGCTGTCGATGGCATCCAACTCAAACCGGCATCCATCAAGAAGCATTACCTGCTTCTTCTCATCAGGAACTTCCTCCTGAATCCCACAAAGCTCAAACGATACATCCAATCCCTTCCGGCAATGGAGAAAGCGATCTTCGAGGCCCTGCTGGCCAAAAAGGGGGTTTGCGTTTACAGGGATCTTCTGGCCACCGGGTATCAGAAGCGCTATGATCATTCCAAGGCCGATTTCGTCAATAACCTCCTGTCCACCAGCGGCCTGGTTTTCACTGCGGTTCCCGATGCCAATAAATACAACAATCTCCTCATGGTACCGCGGGACATTTACCGCATTATCACAAGCGACTACAAGCCGGATCGTCGCAACCTGGCGGAGCTGGACACCGTGAGCCTGGTTGGGGAAGACGCCCTCCCGACCGTGATTCTCGATAATTCCAACTTCCTCCTGCGGGATATCGTGATCTTCGCCAGCCACATCAACCGCAACGTGGTCAAGACCCTCTCCAACGGCGGAATCGGAAAAAACGACCTCAAGAAGATGATCCCCTATCTCTCCGCCAGGAAAACCATGAAATATGTCTCCTTCCTCGCCCTGTTCTGCATCGTGAAAAAATTCATTCTGGGGGTCGGCGGGGTGTGGAAGGTTACGAATAATCTCGTCAATTGGTTGAGGGATTCCCAGCAGTGCTACCGCGATCTGTATGAATTCTGGCTTGAAACCAATGAGTGGAACGAGGAATACGTGGAAGGGGACACCATCCATGCGGAGAACTACCCCACCAACCTCATCAACATATCCGAACTCCGCAAGCTGGTGATGAAAAACATCGGCAATATTCCCCACAAACGCTGGATCCATTTCAGTTCCTTCATGGAGGGGATCCTGCCCCAGATCGAAATCAACATCCCCAATCGGGGGAGCCAGCTGGTTCTGGAAAAATACAACAGGCACAATTACATGATCGTGGAATCGATCATCGCCGAAACCATGTACTGGATGGGACTGGTGAGCCTGGGGCTTCGGAGCCAGAAGGATCTCGAGCGGCTGGGTGTCCGAAGCCTCAACATCCCCCAGATCGGGCAGAAAAAGATCAAGCGAAAACGTCAGAAGGGACTGGAAATCGAATTTTACTTCAAGCTGACCGAGTTGGGCCGCCATATCCTCGAAAAGGAAAATCCCACCGAACCGCAATCGCTCTTTAAAAAGAGACAGAGAGACGGCGTGAAGCCCCTGAACTATGAAATCCAGCATTTCATTGTACAACCGAATCTCGACGTGATCACACCGCCGGATCTGAATCTTCAGACCTTTTATCACCTGAACGAATTTGCCGATATCAAGAATATCGACGTGATGAGCACCCTGACCATTACGCGGGATTCCCTGCGGGAAGGCATGGATAAGGGCCTCCGGGGCGAGGATGTCCTCAACTTTCTCAACGAAGCCTGCAGGCCCGGTCTCCCCGAAACCGTCAAGCACCTCGTCAACGAATGCAGTGAAAAACACGGAGAGGTCTATATGGGGTTTGCCGGCGGGTATATCCGGGTGGATGATCCCATCCTGCTCGAGGACCTGCGTTCCCACAGGAAAATCCAGACCAACATCAAAGACATCATCGATAAGAAAGTCGTGCTCCTCAATCCCAACGTGGATGTGAAGAAGCTGGCCAAGGATCTCCAGAGGCTCGGGTTCATGCCACAGCTGGATTCCGAGCGGATCCATGTCACCACTGAACAGAAATACCACCTGACCCTGAGCCGGGAGGATCTCTACTACCTGATCGCCTGTCTCCGGTTCCTGCAACACATCGAGGAGGACCTGGGATCAACCCTGACCGAGGACAAGGTCGCCCCCCTCCTCGAGCACCTGAAGCCCGATCCATCGACATTCTACCAGATCAACTTTTATGCCGACGCCCTGTTCAAGTCCTTTGAAAAGCATTATCAAAACGCGATGAAGAAAAAGATCACATCCGTAACCAGCAAGTACAAGAAGCAGGTGTCGAGCCTCATCGCGACTTCGGTTCCCAAAACCCCCACCAAGTATTCCTTTGATGGCCCGAACCCGGCCACCAAAATTTCGGATATCCGGGATATGGTGGATTTCGCCATAGACAACGATTTTCAGATGGATATTGAATACCTCACAACGAATCGAAAGAAAATCAAGGAGGTTGTATCTCCTGAGTCCCTCGATAACGACAAGCTTTACGCCTTCAGTGAAAAACACGATGTTTACAAGATCTTCAGCCTGAAACGTTTCAAGAAGGCCACCCTTATATGATGCCTGTCGGGGATTCGCCCCTTTCGGGGGGGGCGGTCGGGAAATCTTTACCATTCATGACGCGCCCCAGCCTCCTGAAAAAACCGTGGATGTAACATGCGACTTCTGTACCAGCATGATGGCGATAAAAGTGAATGGAGAGTCCTCCCCAGTCGAAAAATCACAATCGGCCGCGATTCCGTTTGTGACATCGTCGTTCAGGATCCCAAGGTCTCCCGCGTTCACGCCGAAATCCTCTTCGAGGATGGACAGTACGTTTACGTGGACAAGAATTCCACGAACGGTTCCTTCATTAACGGGAACCGGATAACCCGCCAGATCCTCATGCCGGGGGATATCATCATCCTCGGTTCGAAACGACTGATCCTGATGGAGGGGACCGACTCCAACCGAATCGAGTGGACCGAGGAGGGGGAGGGGCTTCAAATCGCCGCCCAGGTTCCCCTGGACAGCATCTCGAAAAAGATTTCCCAAATTACCGCCCTTTACCAGGAAAAAGCCGCTGTCCCACGGGAAACAAAATCTTCCGGCTCCGATTTCACCATTGATTTTTCCAAAACTCAAAAACTCCTGAACAACCTGAACGTGATATACCACATCTCCCGTGTGTTTACCTCTGTCATGGTCTTCAGCGACCTGTATGCCCTGGTAGAGAAGTACATGTACGAGATTTTTCCCCAACTCGAACGGTTTTGCCTTCTGGCCCTGTCGGAGGACAGGAAGAAATTCGTTCCAAAATACCTGAGCTGCAGGGAACCGGAGGACAAATCCGAGTTCAAAATCAGCCGGAGCATTTTCAAACTCACCGTGGAAAAGAAGATCGGGGTTCTCACCGAGGATGCAGGCAGGGACGACCGTTTCCGCCATTCCGAAAGCGTTATCGGACTGAGCCTTCGAAGCATCATGTGCGCTCCCCTGGTTCTCAAAAACCGCGTCATCGGGGGGATTTACTGCGACAATCGAACCCAGCCCTCCTGCTTCGACAACGAGGACCTGGAACTCCTGATCGCCCTGGCCAACCACATCGCCGTGGCCTACGAAAACGCGCGTCTCTACGAAGAGGTCCAGCGTTCCTATCATGAGGCCATCCTGGCCCTGATTAACGCCATCGAGGCCAAGGATCCCTACACCATGGGACACACCCAGAGAACCAGCCGTTATGCCCTGGGAGTCGCCCAGGAGCTGGCACTCAACGAAAAACAGTGCCAGAGACTCAAAACCGCGGCGGAACTTCACGATATCGGAAAAATCGGGGTCAAGGAGCGGATTATCTCAAAAGGGGCCGATCTGACGGATACCGAGTTCCACTCCATCCGGCAACACGTCCTCATGGGGGAGAAAATCCTCACTCCGATCACCTATCTCCACTACGTTGTCCCGATCATCCGGGGTCATCATGAACACTACGATGGAAGCGGGTATCCCGACGGCCTGAAGGGGAACGAGATCCTTCTGGAGTCGCGCATCCTTTCCGTTGCCGACGCCTTTGACGCCATGACCACCCAGAGGCCGTACAATGCCCCCTTGAGTTTTGCCGGGGCACTGGAGGAATGCAAAAAGCATGCGGGAACCCAGTTCGACCCCACGGTCTTGGAGGCCCTCGAGCGGTTTATCGCGGCCAATTACGAATTGACCGATTCCAGTATGTTCGACAGCGATCACATCAAGGGAGAAACATACGATCCCTTTCTGTAAAGCGGGGATGAAATAGATTTCGGGAATCGTTCCAGAGAAAACGAAAGAACCTGTCCGGGGGGTGGAATGCAAAAAAAAGATCGTATCCTCTACTTGAACTATACCAGCATATTAACCCAGGGCATCCTGCTCTCACAGGTTGTGATCCCCCTGCAAAAACTGGCTTCCGAAGGGTATCGAATCACCCTTGTTTCCGGGGAACGGGGGGAGGATCTGAAAAAGAGAAAGGAGCGGGAATCCCTGCATCGGGAACTCGAGGAAGCCGGGGTGGAACTGGTTTTCTTTCGCAAGCTGCTTCCTCCCTATCTCCGTGTGGGAGCGAAAAACCGGGGAAATGCCCTCTCCAGGGTCCTGTGCTTCCTCATCGATCAGATCAGGTTTTTCTTCCTCTCCGGTTGGCTGATCCTCACCCGTAAATGCAGGATTGTTCACGCCAGAAGCTACGTCCCCGCACTGGTGGCGCTGTTTTACAAAATCTTCTTCCGAGTCCGCCTGATCTTCGATCCACGGGGAGTCCTGCCGGAGGAACTTCGCCTCGCCAGGAGTTGGGGCGAGAAAGATCTCCGATACCGCTTCTGGAAAATGCTCGAAAAAATCCTGCTCAAAAAAGCCGATGCCCTGTTCGCCCTGTCCCGGCCCTTTCGGGATCACCTTCAGCAAATCGTACCACGAAACGATATCCGGATCACTCCCTGCTGCATCGATCCCGACCGGTTTCACTACGATCCCGAGAAGCGGGAACACATGAGGGCGAAACTCGGTTTCGGAGATCGCTTCATCCTGGTTTATTCCATCGGATGTTTCGTTCCCTACCAGGTGTTCGAAAGCGCCCTGGATGTTTTTCACCTCCTCCGGGAGGAACGGGAAGACGCCCAGCTCATGATCCTCACCCCGGAACCGGAGGAGATGAAGAAATATGCCGTGCGTTACGGGCTGGACATGACCGCCGTCACGATGGCTCGAGTGCCGTTCTCCCGCGTTCCGGATTATCTCATGGCGTGTGACGCCGGACTCCTGGTCAGGCATCCCTCCCTGGTGAGCAAGGTGGCGTCACCCGTGAAATTCGCGGAATATCTCGGTTGCGGCCTCCCGGTCCTGGCCTTTTCCGATATCGGCGACACAGAGTATCTGATTCGGCGCTATTCCATCGGGGAATGTCTTCCGCAGGATAACGAGGAGGCCATGCGCATCTCCATCAGGCGTCTTCTTTCCCGGATCGACGGGTATCGGGACGGCCTTCGGGAGCAGTGCCGGGATATCGCGCTGAAATTTTTCTCCTGGGATGTGTATCTCCCCCTTTACAGGGCTGTTTACCGTTCCTCTCGAAGCAGGAAGAGAGTTTTGCCGGGAACATAAAAACACAAGTGGTTCCGGCCGGATGGGGTTATGCCTTCGGTTCTTCATATTTACAAGGATTACTATCCCCCCGTCATCGGAGGGGTGGAAAAGAACATCAACCATGTTGTGAACGGGATCAGGGACTCGTATGAGGTTCGTGTCCTGATTGCCAATACCCGCCCATGGACAGAGGTTGTGGAGCTGGATGGAGTCCCGGTGATAAAGGCCGCCTCCCTGGGAAGGTTCGCCTCCGCCCCCCTTTGCCCCGGTTTTCCCCGCCTCCTGAAAAAATGGTCCGCGGATATCCTTCATTTTCACTGTCCCAATCCCACCGGGGACCTTTCCTATCTTTTCTCTCATCCTCCCGGACGGGTCGTGGTCACCTACCACAGCGATATTGTCCGCCAGAAGTGGGCCATGTTTGCATACGGACGGTTCCTCAGGAAATTCCTCGATCGGGTCGACGCCATCCTTCCCACCTCTCCTCATTACATCGAGAGCTCCCCCTATCTCTCCCGGGTCCGATCGAAATGCACCGTGGTTCCCCTTGGAATCGACACGGAGCGTTTTCGCTTGAGTGCAGATATGGAGAGGCGGGCGGGGGAAATCAGGAGAAACGCCCATGGACGCCCCGTGATTCTGTTTGTGGGTCGCCTGCGTTATTACAAGGGGCTTCCCTACCTGATCCAGGCCCTCCCCCGGGTCGACGCGCAACTCCTGATCGTGGGCCGGGGCCCCGAGGAAAAAAACATCCGCAAGCAGGCCGCCCTGTTCAAGGTGGAAGACAGAGTCACCCATGTGGGAAGCGTGTCCGACTCCGATCTGGCGGCCTTTTATCATGCGGCGGACGTGTTCTGCCTTCCCTCTCATCTCCGGAGCGAGGCTTATGGACTCGTTCAGCTCGAGGCCATGGCCTGTGGCGTTCCGGTTGTGAGTTGCGATATCAAAACCGGCGTTACCTACATCAACCGGGATGGAGAGACGGGCCTTGTCGTGCCCCCGGCCAATCCCGCCCGTCTTGCCGAGGCCCTGAACGCCATCCTTCAGGATGAGGATCTTAAAGGGCGTCTCGGGAGCCGGGCCTTGACGCGTGTCCGGGAGGAATTCGACGTCTCCCAGATGGTTCAAAAGGTGAAAGACGTCTACAAGCGCTTACTGAAATAATCTTTATTCTTGACCCGCAGGATTTCTTTGGTTTTTAATATCTCAACAAACGAGGATAACATTTTCTGGATAGAGGAGGTGATTTCTAATGAAAAAAGCGCGGCTTTTCGTGCTCGCAGTCGGCCTGGTGCTGCTCCTGGGGGGATGCGCCTATCTTCCCAGTGGAACGGATTTGAGCGACGTGGCGGACGATGTCGGGATGATTAACGTCACCACGGGCGACGGGACCTTTGAAAACTATACCGCCACAGGTCATTTCAAGGGAACGGAAATCGGCATCGCCCTTGGAATTCCCTATCTCATCAAGTTTATGGAGCTCTATCCTGTTCAGTCCAACGAGGACCTCCTGGCCTGTATCGCCAGTGATGCCAAGGATGATGGGGCAAACGCCATGATCAACGTGACCCCCCACAGGGAGGCATACACGGGTTTCCCCTTCTTTTTCATCGGCATTTACGTGGATCAATGCGAGGGAACCGGGATCAAAACAAAATAGCAGAAAAATTTAAGTGAAATGCCATGCGTGACCCTGCGGGGTCACGTTTTTTTTGGGTAAATTGTCTGGGGTTCCATGCGGGATTATCTTCCGGACTGGCGGGTGATTTCCGTGAGCCGGCCCCTGATCCCCTCCGTCAGCTGATCCCACTCGAACCGCCACCTCCAGTTGCCCCCCGGGTTGCCGGGGATGTTCATCCGCGCCTCCCCCCCGAGTCCCAGAACGTCCTGCATGGGAGCCAGGGCGAACCGGGCCGGGGAGGAAAAGGCCAGGCGGATCATATCCCAGTGGATCTCACTCCCATCGGTCTTCATGTAACGCCTGGCAGAGTCCCGCTCCCTTTCCGTGGAGCTGTTGGTGTACCAACCAACAGTTGTATCGTTATCGTGGGTTCCGGTGTAAACCACGCAATTTTCTGGATAGTTATGAGGGAGGTAGGGATGATCCGGCCCCTCCCCGAAGGCGAATTGAAGGATCTTCATTCCCGGAAAGCCGAATCGATCGCGGAGGGCCTCGACCTCCGGCGTGATCACACCCAGGTCCTCGGCGATAATGGGGACGTCTCCCAGGGTCTCCAAAAGGGTTTGGAACATCTCCCTTCCCCTGGTTTTCGCCCATTGGCCGTTCATGGCGGTTTTCTCCCCGGCTGGAACCTCCCAGCAGGATTCGAATCCCCGGAAGTGATCCAGGCGGATGATGTCCACCATTAAAAGGTTCGTGCGGAACCGGTCGATCCACCATTGAAATCCGGTTTGTTCAAGGACGTCCCACTGGTAGAGGGGATTTCCCCAGAGCTGGCCTGTTTTGCTGAAGTAATCGGGCGGGACTCCGGCCACCACGATGGGGGAGCCGTTTTCGTCCAGCTGGAAGATCTCCGGATGGGCCCACACATCGGCGCTGTCGGAGGCGACAAAAATGGGGATGTCCCCGATGATTCGGATGCCGTTTTCATTGGCGTACTTTTTCAGATTCCCCCATTGCCGGAAGAAGAGATACTGGAAAAAGACGTGCTGTGAGATGAGGTCCCGGTTCTCGTTCCGTGCGCGATCAAGGGCGACGGCGTCTCTCGCGATCAGATCCTTTTCCCACCTGTTCCAGGTGGTTTTCCTGGTTTCCCTGAGAGCCATGAAGAGGGAGTAATCCCGGAGCCAGAAGGCATTTTTCTCCTCGAACTCCCGGAGATTGCCCCATCCGTTTTGCCCGTGTTTGCCGGGAAAGTTTTTCCGGGCCTTTCGAAGCAGGTTGAGCTTCCAGTCCGCAACCGCACCGTAATCCACGTAATCCGATGGAAACGAGGGGGCGGAATGAAGATCTTCCGTAGAGACAAGGCCCTCCCCGGAGAGGATTTCGGGGCTTATGAAGAGGGGATTTCCCGCGAAGGCGGAAAAGGAGGCATAGGGGGAATCGCCGTACCCGGTGGGTCCCGGAGGCATGATCTGCCAAAGTCTTTGCCCGGTATCCCGGAGGAAGTCTATGAACCGGCGCGCCCCCGGTCCCATGTCCCCGATGCCGAATCGACCCGGCAGGGAGCTGGGGTGGAGGAGGATACCGGAGGCCCTTGGGAATTTCACGGAGATCTCCTTTTGGAGGGTCTTTCTCTGTGAAACAGCGAGATGGAAAAAGAGTGGAAAGAGCGTTACTCGACAGCGATTTTTTCGATGATGGCGCGAACAATGGGCTCTTTATCGAGGGCCTTGCCCGCCGCTTCGTAGTTGAATTTCCCGGTAGCCATAAGCAGGGCCCGGGGCACGATTCTCTTTTTCCACGTGCCGGCGTTGATATGCTCGGAGATGGGGGACTTGATCTGCTCCTCCGTGGGTGTGTCGGTTTTGTAAATGGAGCGAAGTACGCTCATGAAGGCCGTGTCCTTGTCCACACCGATGATGTCCCTCAGGATGTCGATGGTGCGATAGAAGAGTTTTGTGTTGGAGATATTCAGATCGACCATGCGGTTCTGATAGATCTTGCCCGAAAGGATGTGGGCGCCGGTGGTAATGGCGTTGATGACCAGCTTGGTGGCGTACTCGGCCAGCATTTCGTTATTTAAGATGAGACCTGCGGGATCGATGCGTAATTTGACCACTGCATCAAACCCCGGAAAGGTTTTATAGATCGGATTAATCAGGACGGCGCCCAGTTTCGCCTCCATGGCCTTTATTTTTTCCAGGATCTCCTCGTGGGCGTTGATCGTGCTCTCGTGGCCCAGGATGATCACAAGGTCCTCGGTCGAAAGATGAGGCAGCTTCTGCTCCTCAAAGTCTTTGAGGGAGATATGATACTCCTTGCCGGCATTGGAGAGGTCCCTGTCCTGGTTGAGCAGTTCCGGCCATCCCGCCGGGAGGTAACCGCGGACGTCCTCGAAGGTGGCGCCGAAGGTGGGGGGGCACTCGGAGGCGTCGATGGTTCCCAGGACGCCGTACACATCGGCCCCGATGTAATAGATGTGTCTCTGGGAGCGGAGGGCAAGGCCGCCCAGTTCCACCAGCCGGGCAATGTCGTCGCGCTGCTCGTAAGTATCCATGCGGGTGTTTTCATACTCCCGGATCATGGAAGTGATGAGGCTTTTCATGTCCCACGCATGCATTTTCAAGGGATGAGCGAGGTTGTTGGGGGAGAGGATCTTGGCCTTGATCAGGGCGGCGGTGAACACAACCTCGATGAGGAGCTTGGTGGCGCCTCCCCCCTTCATTCGGGTGGAGCCGGTAATGGCCTCGGGACCCACCACGGGATTCAAAAGGACGCACCTGGGATGATCCTTGATTTTCTGTACAATATCGAAAAATTTCTTATCCCAGTGTTCGATCACGAGTTTGCGGGCGAGTTCCGGGGGGTTGAACCCGAGAAGGGCGCTGAAGTACTTCGGGTCATCGGAGGCCATATCCAGTTGCCCGGCGATATAGGCGGCGGAAAAGCCGCAGGTCACTCCCACATAGAAGATTTTTTCGGCGTCTTCAACGATTTCCCTGAGCTCCTTCTGAGCGGTCAGGGGGTCGTCCTCCGCCCCTTCCTGGGCCTTGATCAGGGCCAGATCCCCGCCTGCGATCATATGGCGGAAGCAGGGCTCGATGCCGATTTGTTCACAGAGGTGGTTGAAGGTGCGGGCGGCGAACATCGAGAGGCGCCCGCTGGTGCCCGCCCCGGAAAAAATGATTCTTTTCTTTCCCTTGAAGGAAAGCACCTTTGCGGCCTCGCTCACGGCCCGATGGATATTCGAAATGATTTCGGGATCGCAAAGCGCGTCGTAAGTATCCCAGCCGTTGTAGATTTGAGCGTCCACCGCACGCAGGATCTTGACGATGCCTTTGGGAGAGGCCAGGTCGATATCGGTGGTGAGGGAATTCGGTATTTCCGTAATGCTGAGGGTCGGTTTTGCCATCTTCATCTCCTTCGGTGTATTGTTTGGGTCATGATCAGGAACTATCTCAAAAAAAGGTTTGCCTTAATCTTTGGATACGGGTATCCACAAGCTTGTTTTTTTTAAGCCTATGCGTAGTGGAAATGTCAAAGGTTTTTCCAGTTTTCCCCCGTTTGCCGGGGATGCCGCCTGCCTTCATGCCGTTGTAAAGGTGGAGGCGATTGCGGATCTCTGCCGCATCATGGAGCTTTACGAGGGTGTGGCCTTTATTCGCACGAGGGATCCCGATCGGGGAATCGTGGAGTTCTGGGTCTCTCCCTTTTTTCTGGAGGATTTCAGGCAGATCTTCGAGGCTCTCAAAAAAGATGTCCCCATGGAACTGATTAGCGAAGGAGATTAAACCTCATGGCGAGACCGAAAACAAGAAGAGGCCGCGGACTGCCAACCCAGGGAACCTCCCAGGGCTTTTCCGGATATCACCGCCTCCTTTTCATCATTACGTTTATCTACATCGCACTGGTGATCTATTCCTTTACCCCATATACCCATAACCTGGATGAGATCAAGGTATCGGTGTTGTATCTCGGAGGCTCGCTCCTTTTGTGCCTTTACCTCTTTTTCGCGGCCCAGGGCTTCTTCCGTCTCTTTCCCCCGATTCCCCTTTTGCCGCTCGCCGGCTATTTCGCAGTCCTTTTCATTTCCACCCTTCTGGCCGGGAAAACCTATTCCTGGATCGGGTGGATCCAGATCGGATTCCATATCTCTCTTCTGGGAGGGTTTTTCTGTTGCTTCGGGTTGATGCGATCCCCGCGGGACGTAAACCGCGCCCTGTTCTGGTACATGCTTTTCGGTCTCGGAACCACGATCTTCGGTCTTTTTCACTATGCCGGTGGATTTGCCTTCCTTCACAAGCTGCTCTTTCCGGACGAGAACGTCCAGTCTCCCATAGCGGTTCTTTTTCTGACCTTTATGGGGGCCCAGGATGAGATGTTCAGCACGATCCTCAACCGGCAGTTTTATGCCGCCTTCCTGGTGATGATCATGCCCCTTGCCACTGCTTATGCCATTGTGGAGGAGAAGAGCCACCTGTGGCGGTATGTATCGATCGCGGCCCTGATCCTGATGGCCATCTGTCTTTACCTGGCTCACTCGAAGGCCTCGACCGGAGCCACCGTTGTGACTGCCTTTGTATTCCTGGTTCTTTACAAGCTCTTTGCCAAGTACAAGGAGATCCGCATTCCCCATCTCGGTGTCTGGCTGGCCGGATTCCTGGTGATCGCCCTGACCCTGGGGGTGTTTACCGCGGATATCGGACCGGAGAAATTCAAGACCATACACCGGAGTGTGGCCTCCCGAACCATTATCTGGGGGGGCGGCTGGGATATGTTCCTCCACGGTTCCGGCCAGGATAACTGGTATGAACAGGAGGAGCCCCTCCCCCTTTCGGTTCGCAGCATGCTTGTGGGATGCGGGCCAGGCACGTTCCGCCTGATCTTTCCCCGCTACCGGAGCCCGGATTACCACCTTCACGACATCAGCAACGTCACCCTGTTTTCCCATAACCGGTTTCTGGATCTTCTGGCCGAGAACGGCATCCTCGGGTTTCTTTTTTACATGACGTTTCTGTTCCTGTTTGTCTTTCTGGGGATAAAGCGTCTTCTGACGTGTAAAGACGGTCCCATGCGTGTGTATATCATTGGGCTGCTGTGCAGCTTTTTCGGTCTTTATCTTTCCAATATTTTTTCCCCCAACTCCCGCTGGGCGGTTGTAGCCACGAATCTGTGGGCCATCCTGGGACTCGGATTCGGTGCCTTCGAGGTGGCCGCCCAGAGGCAAGATTCCTCCCAGGCTCAAGCAAAGGGGGGAAAAAAAGAGTTTTCACCCGCCGTCCATCCTCCCAGGGTGAGCAATATCCTTCTGGTTTTGATCCTGCTGTTTCTTCCCATAACCTTTTTCTGCTGGCGGTTTGGAATCAGGAGGTTCCAGGGCGCCATGGCCAACAACCAGGGACTCACATACTCCAAAATGGGGGAGGCCTTTATCATCGAGTCGGAAAAACTCCAGCAGTTGAGCAGGGAGAAGCCGGAACTGAGGGAACAGATCAAACGGAACCTCTCTTATTACCAGAGGAGCGCTGAAAACGCCTACCGGATCGCCATAGAATCCTTCCACAAGGCCCTGAAGTATAATCCCCTGTTCATCACCAGCTACTACAAACTGGCCCATGCCTATAATTGCGTGGGGGAGGTGGACAGGTCTTTCGAGGTGTACCAGCAGCTTCAAACCTATGCCCCCGATTACTCGGAGGTGCATTTCAACCTGGGTGTGGTGCTCACCTCCCTGGCCCAGACCATGAGGAGGGAAATGCTCGAGGGCGGGAAGGGGCAATCCCAGGAAAAGCTGATGGAGATTCAGAAACTCGAGGAGCATTCCCTCGAGGAGTTCAGGATCGCCGCCAAGATGTCCAACAAGGCCACGGTCCAGGAACGATATGCCCAGAAGCTGATCATGGCTGGAAAATACAAGGAAGCCGGAACGGTTTATGAAACCCTCAATCGCCTGGATCCCTCGGAAATCGAGTATCTTCGGATGCTGGCTTTCCTTTCGGAAAACCTGAAAGATGAGGCCTCCGCCGTTAAATACTACACCCTGTTGTTCCAGAAGGATCCCACCAACGAGCAGTTTCCCCGCCGGATAGAATTGTATTACCAGAAGCTCGACCAACCCGAAAAATACGAGGAATTTCTCATCGAATCCACGGATATCAATCCCCTGGATCCCAGGCCGCGACTCAAGCTCATTGATCTTTACGTACGGAAAAAAGACGCGGCAAACATCAGAAAGCAGCTGGGGATCCTGATGCGCCTTCCAGAGCTGCCCCTCATGATCGGTCGCGATACCCCTGAGAGGCAGAAAAACATTTATAACCTCTCGAAGATCGCCGCGGCTGCGGAATACAAAGAGGCCGAAGTTTTCTTCCTGAAAGAGTGCGTCCGGTTGGATGACGGGACCTCCATCGGAGTCACCTGCTCTCGACTCCTGAAGAGGAAAACCGAATGACCTCTCCCGTTTGCGGTTGACTCGGGGACGATATTCGGGATATAAATACTATTTCGATTTTGTTTCAGGAAAGAACTGTCATGAGTTTCGAAATTATCGTATACGGCAATGAAGTCCTCAAAAAAACGGCCGCTCCCCTCGAGACCGTCACCCCGGCACTGAAGGGCGTGGTGGATGATATGGTCGAAGTCATGTATGCCAACCGGGGCGTGGGGCTGGCCGCTCCCCAGGTGGGAATATCCAAACGGCTCGTGGTTCTGGATGTGGACCAGGTGAAGAAAACATCCCGGGGAATCCCCGACCGGCGCCTCCAGGTGTTTCTCAATCCCGAAATCCTCTGGGAGTCCGAACAGGACTCCCCTTATGTGGAAGGGTGCCTCTCCGTACCGGGGATCGAGGGAAAGATATACCGCCCGGGTATGGTCCGCATTCGTTACCGGGACCTTGACTTCAAGGAGAGAGAAATCGAGGCCGACGAACTCCTGGCCAGGGTGATTCAGCATGAAATCGATCACCTCAACGGCATCTTATTCGTGGATCGGTTGAGTTTCACACAGAGAACCAGGATCGCCGGAAAACTCAGTCGCCTGAGAAAGAAAAATCAGTCCGAAAAGAGACCCGGAGAGAAAGGTGTAAGCGGTCTCATCATCTGATAAATCCCGGACAGGATGGAAAAGACATGCCGGAGAATCGTGTTGTCCAGGGCCTGGATAAATCCAGCCTCAACGGAAAACAGGAGCTCGAAATCCTGATTCGCGCCCGGTATCCCATTATTTACGTAGTGAGCTGGGAAGAGGGGCGCGTGATGCGGGAGATCGACCGCATCGCAGCCAAACGCGAAAAAAAGGTCTATGTCTGGACCATCAGCAGGGGGCTGGTCCGCCACCGGGGCGGCATCGGCGATGCGGCGGAAGGAAAAAAGGGCACCAAGGACGCCATCCTCCTTTTGAAAGAGATCCAGTCCTTCGAAGACCCCGCCCTGTTCGTGCTCAAGGATTATCATCCCTACCTCAAGGATTCCACCGTACTGCGGGGCCTGAGAGACCTGGCCGGGCACCTCCGCCACACCTCCACCTCCGTCATCCTCCTTTCCCCGGTGCTGAACCTGCCCCAGGATCTCGAAAAAGATATCACCATTATCGATTTCCCCCTCCCGGACCGGGGCGATCTGGAACAGCTCTATCTGTCCATCGCAAATGATCTGAAGGATCACCCCAATTTCACGGTGGACACCAATTCCAAAGCGGTGACCAAGCTGCTCGAGGCGGCTGCGGGACTCACCCTGAACGAGGCGGAGAACGTCTTTGCCAAGGCCCTTGTGATGACCGGACGCCTCACGGAAAGAGAAGTCCCGTTCATCTATTCCGAAAAGCGCCAGATCATCCGGAAAAGCGGGATTCTCGAGTACATCGACACCGGGGTGGAAATGACCCAGGTGGGGGGGCTTCATAATTTGAAGGACTGGCTCAGAAAGCGCGAAAAGGCCTTTACCAACGAGGCGCGGAAATTCGGCCTGCCCGTTCCCAAGGGCGTGCTTTTCGCCGGGGTGCAGGGATGCGGGAAGAGCCTGTGTGCCCATGCCGTGTCCAACCTCTGGTCCCTCCCGCTCCTCCGGCTCGATATGGGGCGCCTCTTCGGCAGCTTCGTGGGGGCGTCGGAGCAGAATGTCCGCCGCGCCATCTCCATCGCCGAATCCGTCTCACCCGTCATCCTGTGGATCGACGAGATCGACAAGGGATTCGCCGGGGTTCAGTCTTCCTCCTTTTCCGACAGCGGAACCACATCCCGCGTGTTTGCCACCCTGATCACCTGGATGCAGGAAAAAAAGAGTTCCGTGTTTGTGATCGCCACGGCCAATAACGTCGAATACCTCCCCCCCGAGCTCCTTCGAAAGGGCCGGTTCGACGAGATCTTCTTCGTGGATCTCCCCACGAAAGAGGAACGCCGTGAGATCTTCAACATCCACATCAAATGGCGCTTGCAGGAGGGGGAGGACGACAAACTGAAGCTGGACGAAAACCTCGATCTGGATTTTCTGGCGGGGGAATCGGATGGCTTCAGCGGCGCCGAGATCGAGCAGGCGGTCATTGCCGCGCTCTACGATATTTTCGAAATGAAAGAATGCGTCCTGAAAACCGAGCACATCCTCAAGGCCATCGGGGAGACCTATCCCCTGTCCAAGACCATGCAGGAGGCCATCAACGAGCGCCGTCGCTGGGCCCGTGGCCGAGCCCGGTTCGCCTCGCCCCGGCCGGATGGGGAGGTCCTTTTCGAGGAAGAAGAAGAGCGTCGTATCCGCACCCGACGGGTCCCCCGCCGCACGTTCGCCGCTTCCAAACCCCGCCGCTCCCCCCGCCGCCGTTAATTTTCCCGGCGATTACAATCGGACAGAGTGGAAAATTCGGACAGGTCGGACTCATCCCTGTCAGGACCATAGCTGTAAATGAGGATCAGTGCGGTTTTTGTACTCCAAGGGATTTTCCCCTGGTATCCGCGAAACGATCGGGGGGGAGACTATAAAACAATATTTCTTCGGGTTATTTTTTCCTGCGGGGTTTTCTCTTTGGAGGTTTTGGCGGTTTTTTCTTCGGACCTTTTCCGGGCGGGTGTTTTTCCAGGTGCTCCCCGATCTCGATATAGGGTTTTTTCGAGGCCGATTTGATGCGCACCCCTTTTGCTTTGTTGATCTTCACAAAGGGGGGAAGGATGGGGGCGTTCCGCCATACTCCTCCCTCCATATAGAAGTAGATTTTACGGTCCACGTCGAAATACACCCTGCTGGAGGGGTAGAAAATGTAGCTGTGTTTCCTCCGGTATCCATGGGCCGGGGCATGGTCCGGAGGCCCCTGTTCGATCTTGTAAGACCGTTCGGATTCCACTTCAACGGTTTTACACCCCGGAACAAATAAAAGGAAAACAATCGCCGCCAGGATAAGCCGGTTTCGCATAACAGCCCTCCTTTCATAATACCGGTCGGACTTGTCAGACATGTCCGACGCCGATTTCTGGCTTTCAACGAAACAGCCACAGGTGGCGGGGGACGGGGGGACCGGAAACCGCGCCCCATGTGCCCTTGCCGCCGGAATCGGTGAGATCGGTCACACCGGTGGCCTCCACAAGGCCGCCTCCCTCGACCGATTTCACGGATTGGGAGATTCCCGCTACGAAATTGAAATCCACGTCGAACCCCTCGGCCGTATCCTTCACCAAAGCCATGGAATCCGTGAATCCCGGATCTCCACTGAACTGGAGGAGGTCGTCGAAGGCGCCCTGGGAGCCGTCCATGAACTCGACCGTGATGTTCACCGGATCCGTGAACGCGATGGGAGAGCCGCCGCTGTTTTGGGTTTTGATCACGTAAATATCGCTTGCGGCCATGGGGAAGGAGGTTCCGCCGCTGATGGAGGTGCGATCCAGGAGGATGGCCTGTGTGATGGTCGCCTTGATATGGGCCGGATCGGAAGGGTTCGTGAGAACGTACCCGGGGAATTCGACCCGGTGCCGGGTATAATAACCGTTCGAGCCGGGTTCGAGCACCGGCGCAGCGGCCAGGCGCCCTTTCCCCCCGGCTGGCTTGATGTAAATCGACTTTTCCTCGATGGTCTCCCCGGGTATATTCCCGAAGATGGTGCTGGAACCGGCCTCAAGTTTTCCCTTTCCGGGATCGAGCACCACGCCGGAGGGATTCAGCGAGGTAAGAGAGATGCTGATGGTGCGCTTTTCAAAATCGAAGGTTTGCGGGGAGGGCACGGGCTTCCACAGGGGAACTCCGTTCCGTATCCCCACCAGCTGGTTGATCCGTAAAGAGGCCGGAATCTGCCCCTTGACCTCGTCCACGTCGACATCCTTGAATTCGAGGGTGAGGGTGAAGGGTTTCAGAAAATGGGGGAACTCCTTTTCGGTATGGATCTCCACGGTGTTGGGGGCGAGGAGGTTTTGCGGGGGAGGGCGGATGGTGAAAGAGGTCCCGATGTCCACGGCGCCCGACGGGAGCTGCAGGGAATGCCTTGTATATGCGGCATCGGGCGAGTCGGGAACGGTGAAATCCCCTCCTCTCGGGGAGAGGGATCCCTCTCTGGGAAGGAACTGATACTGTATATCCACGCCGGAATCGTCCAAACCGGGTTTTCCACGGTCAACAGCCGGAACTCCGTAAAAATTCATAATAGCCCCATTGGGGAGAGAGGCGGACAGGTCGATGCCGGAGGGATCCCCGGTGGCTGTCTGACCCGGCTGGAACTCGCCGGGTATGGTGAGTCTGGGTTTCGCCCCGAGGGACAGAATGATCTGGTGAGTGTTGAACCGCTTTTCGAGGATGTGAACGTTCAGTGTCCCGAGGTTGTCCCATTCCACGGGGAGATAGAAGCTTTTCGAAGAGAGCATGGAGAGTGTGACCGTGACGCCCTGGTCGAAGATGAGGGTAAGGGTTTCTCCAGCGTCAGCGTCGCCGTCCCGGTCGCGATCCAGCAGCACGGCCCCGGTGAGACGGGGGGGGGCGAGCTCCGGCGGCGTGGGTGTGGGTGTGGGTGTGGGAGTTGGGGTCGCTTCCACCCACAGGTCGAAGGAGAGGTCCATGGGTTTCCCCACACGGGGGTGCCCCCTGGGCCAGAACAGGGACGTCCATGCCTCGGGTCCTTTTCTTTCGAAACCGGGATTATTGAACTGCTGGCTGGAGTTTGTCCAACCCCATCCGTAAGCGAGTTCGGAAGTGGAGAAGATCGCCTGTATGGAGAGGTAGTAACTTTCGCCTTTTTTCTGTTTCCAGGGTGCTTGAAGGGAAGAGGAGTAGAGAAAGGCATGTTCCCAGTACCCCGGGTTATCCCACCTGGGTATGGCCCCGAACCATTGTTCGGTGAAGTTGCGGGAAACTTCCTGCCTGATCAACCTTCCCGGCTGGATCGTGGGTTTTAGCTGGGGTTCATACCATGCCAGGCGGAAGGCGATGGGACGCTGCATGGGTGGATCCACTTTGCCGGGGTTTTTTTGCTGCCAGCCCGGGTAGCACCCCCACCACCTCACCTTCAGGATGGGCATACCGTCCCTGCACACCCAGTCATCCGCGGTTTCCGTGGAAACCGAACCCTGGGCATCGGCCCATGAGGACACGGAAAAGCCGTCGAGCATGTTCGGTGGCTGGTGCCATTTGGGATTAACGGGCGTGGGGGTGGGCTGTGGAGTGGATTCGAGGCAGGCGGAGAATTCCGATGTGTTAAGATCCTGATCCGTGGCCGTGGCCGTAACGACAATCGACATTCCCGTCGGATTCTCGAAGGTGAACATGAAAGATGCCAAGCCGCTTGAGTTGGTATACACCTTTCCCTTACCGATGGGGATTTCCCCCTCACCGTGTTTCGCGGGATCGCATGAGGCGTTGGTGAAAAACTCCAGGGTACAGGTAGAGAGGGCCACACTGTCCAGTGTTCCCTTGACGACGATAATTTTACTCGTGTGAGAGACTCCCAGGAGCTGCGGATAATTCTGGAGGCGGTTGGGACCGGTATCCTTGTCGCCGGGATCGTTGGGATTGACGCCGTCCTGGCCAAGGTCAATGCCCAGTCCATCGTTCGAGAGGATCGAATTGGAAAGGATGGCGTTCGATTCACCCTGTTCGACATAAACCCCGTCCCGGTTGTTGAAGGCGATGACATTCCCCGCCTCCGGTGCTGCTCCCCCGATCATGTTGGTGTGGGCGTTTTCCTTTATCGTGATCCCGTCATGAGCGTTTCCGAAAAAAAACTGTCCCGCGGGTTTCAGGCCGATGGTGTTTCCATGGATTGCGTTGTTATTGGCTTTCAGGGTGAGGAGGATTCCGCTTTCCCGGTTGGCCGCTATGATATTGCCGGCCCCGGAGGTGACGCCGCCGATCTGGTTCCCGGACGCCCCTTCCCCGATATAGATACCGTTCAGGGCGTTGGGAATCGGGATCGAGCCGCTGGAGTCGAGTCCGATGACATTCCCCATAACGGTGTTTTGCCAGGACCCGTCCCGGATATGAATGCCGTCGCCTCCATTGCCGGATATAAGGTTGCGGGACCTCCTGTCAAAACCGCCCACCACGTTGTTGTTGGAGGCCTGACTTTCGATATGGATACCGTTTCCCTTATTGGGCAACGCTCTTGATCCGGCGCTGGTCACACCGATCCGGTTTCCCTCGATCCGGTTTATCTTTGCATCCCCGGAAAGGTGAATGCCGTGTCCGTAGTTTCCCGAAATGAGATTTGCGGTAATCTGGTTTTTCCCGAATTCCGTGTAAATCCCCGCACCGCCGTTGCCAAATACCTCGATTCCCGAACTGTCCGTCCCGATATAACAGATTTGTATCACGTTCCCGTTCGAACCGATCAGGATTCCGTGTCCGGGGAAGCTGTGAATTGCCAGGGCGCTCACTTCGCACCCATCCGCTTCCAGCTGTAATCCGTTCCCGCTTTTCAACCTGTTGCCGTTGAGTTCAATCAGGGGGACTCCCTGGTACCCCTGCTGCGACGTGCCGTCAATGATGACCGGGGAGGTCACATTGGGAAGGGGGGTTAAGAGAAAGATGCGGTGGGGAGGGGTCAGATCGATTTCGAAGGTGATCGTATCCCTGTCGCCCGTTGCATTGGCGCTTTGAATGGCATCGCGGAGGGATCCCTTTCCGGAATCGGCCGTGCTTTTCACGGTATACGTCGCAGGCGCGCCGGGAAAGGAGGAAAGAAGGATCATTATGAAGAAAAAGAAAACAACGGATCTTCTCGCCTGTGTCTGGTTAACCATTTATTGCCTCGTTTTTCATATTGCTCGAACTAGCGGAGCTCCCCGCCCGTTGGCAGGATCAGGAACGTCACGATGTCGCTGACATCGACCCGGCCGTCCCCGTTCAGATCGCAGTGAGAGCGTTCCCGTGCAAAGGAGGGCGTTATCTCGAGGATGCGTTCCGCCACCCCGAAGCCATTCAGGGGCATCCATTCGCAGTTGTCGGGACCGCCGTATGCCCCCATATCGCCCCTGGCGTTTCCCTGCCCCGGCGGGGAACACCCGTCGTTGTAAATCGGGTCCGGATTGGCCTGGTCGATCACCGGGGAACAGACGTCCAGGTGATAATCGCCGATTTCGGGCGCCATGAGCTGGGGATAATCCGAGGTGTTTCCCGCGCCGCCGCCCGTCCACATCGAGATGCAGCAGTAGCTGGGGAGGGGGGTGCTTGTGATCTGGTCTCCGGTCTCGCTGCAGTTGTCCCAGATGATGTTGTTCATGAGAGGACCGACCGCACAGTTGATAATGCCGCCTCCAGCATCCGCCCAGTTGGAGGTGATTGTGTTGAAAACGATCGGACCGTCGCATTCCGAGAGTCCGCCGCCGACATCGGCCGAGTTTCCCGCGACGATATTGTTCCTGACAGTGGCGTCGCAATCGTGCAGTCCGGCCCCGTCGTGGGCGGTATTGTCGAGGATGAGGTTGGCCTGGATGATCCCGCCGCAGCCGTGTAGTCCCCCCCCGTTATGAACCGACCGGTTGCTGAAAATCACGTTTTTCGCTATGGTGCCGTCACAGTCGCAGAGCCCGCCGCCATAGTTTTCGGAGACATTGAAGGCGATGATGTTGTTCTGGATCAGGCCGTCGCAGTTGTGAATGCCCCCGCCGAAACTGCTGTCTCCCGAAACGGATGCCGTATTGGTGGTGATCCGGTTGTTTTGAATCGTGGCCCGGGTTCCGTTGCCGCTGATGCCGCCCCCGTATTGAGATCGCCCCCCCGTTATGGTGAAACCCTCCAGGATGCAGCCGGCCTCCTCCCGACCATTGAACAGAACAACCGGCCCAAAGCCGTCTCCCCTGATAACGGTTCTCGAGCTGACCGAGAGATTGGGGGGATCCGTTGATCTCAAGGTGAACCGATTACCATTGATCACAATGTTTTCCGGGTAAACTCCCGGGGAGACCACGATTTCGGAGTTTTCGGGCGCGACATTGATGGCCTCCTGGATCGTGGAATAGTCATCCGGCACGCGGATCAGGTTGGAGGGGGTGCCGGTCGGAGAGGGCGTTGGTGTGGGTGTTTCCGTGGGTGTGGGTGATCCCGTGGATGTAGGGATGGGGGTTCCCGTAGGAGTGGGAGGCGTGGTTTGAGTAGGTGTCGGCGTCGGGGTGGCGGTCAGGGTCGGGGTGGGGCTCGGGGAGGAAGTGGGCGTTGATGTCGGTGTGGGGGTGGGGGTGGCTGTTGGAGTCGTGATGCCGTCCCACCCGGCAAGGCGAGCCATCATCCACCAGAAGGCCCTGCCCTTCCTGTCGCAGTTGAGGGACTGGGAGTGGGCGCATTCGCAGGAGGAGCATTCGCCCGGATGGGCGTCGCACCACTCGATGGCCCAGTTTCTCCACTCGGAGCCGTCAAAGTAGTCGCAATTGTCAGTGGCCTGCATATCGAGGTAATCCACTCCGTCGGGGTCGTACCGTTCGATATCGGCGAAATCGAAGAGGATTTTAGACTGGGTTCTGCAGTAGTTGCGGATCTGTTCGTTACGGATGTGGAGATTTCCGGCGCTGCCGCCGCCGTCCAGGTGTCCCGTCATGTAGATGAACGTTACAGTGGGGAAGTCCGTTTCCAGCTGGTTCATGGCGTTCAGGTAGGTGTTGATGCCCTGCTCGGTATTGTCGGAAACGCCGGCACACCATGACCACATGATCATGTTGCGGTCGTTTCCGGGGAGAGCGAGTTGATCGCGGGTTTCCTGTTCCCAAGTGAGGTCGCCGTTATGTCCGAGGTCGCCGTAGACCTCCTGGTAGGAGAGGGCGCCGCCGGAGCCATCCGTGTTGAAGTTGTAGGGAGGGGCATTAATCACATCCATACCTGAGGTGATCTGGCTGCCGTGGGAGGTGTGGCCGTACCAGATGCGAAAGCTGGTTTTCGCGGTATTGATATATGATGTTGGTACAACGGAGAGCTCGGTGTTGTTGTGGTCGATAATAATCTGGCCGGACGCCGGAAAGGCGGCCATGAGGGTCATGAGGGAAAGAATAAAAAAAGAAGCGAATCGTCCCATAATCATACCTCTTCTCCAAAAGATCCAAACGGAGAGTTGAATATCAAAAAAGGGGTAAAATGGTCAAGACAATTCCCCCACACCCGAAGCCGTTTGGGGTCAATCTTAAAGCTTTATCAGCTTTTTGTATGACGGCATGGCACAGGGGTGTCATGAACCCCTTATGACTCGTCCCACCCGGATCAATCTTCCTTATGCCCTCTATCATGCGATGTCGAGGACGAATTCCGGGGATGTCGCCTTCCCCGGTGCCCGGGATCTGGAGCGGTTTCTGTGGTATTTGAAGAAGTATGCCGGTATTTTCCAGTTTCGCATCCATGCCTAGTGCCTGATGCCCAATCATTTTCATCTTTTTTTTGGAGAGCACGATAATGAACCACTTGAAACGCGTGGAAGAAAACAGGGATCTTTTTGAAAGCGGCCCTCAAGGCCATGATCCATAATCCCCCCTGATAAAAGCCAACAAAGCCATAAGATTGACCCCAAAAGGATCGAATTTCGCCTTGACATCATTCCCCTGTCTCTGTTTCTATCTTTTTCCGGGAGGTTCGATATGGATATCTATTATTATTTTTCGATCATCCCGGAGGCCCTGATCGCCTCGATGCTCCCCCCAAGGGAGTTCTGTACCTATTTTGCCGTGGGGTCGGAAAAACGCGCCAGTGGACAGGCCATCCTCTTTGAAGTGTCCCGCGACCTCGAGAGCGACTATTTCAATCTCTCCCACATGGAGGAGCGGTGTCGAGCCCATGAGGACGGCACTCCCAAGCACTCCCTCTATATCTCCATTTATCGCGTCCTGGAACACATGCCCCTCAAGGCCCTGAAAAGCCTCTATCTGGTCACCCCGGATGCCCGTGTCCTCGAACTCTCAAAAACCTCGGAGCTCCCCCCCTATGAAGAAAAACTTCACCTGTACCAGGAGCTCTGTCCCGTGCATCCGAGGATCGTCAGCTCGCTGGCCCCCCGGGAGTTCTGCCGGTTCATGAACGATTCCACGCGCCCTATTTTCGTTCCCAAACTCTTCTTTGCCGAGCTGCGCCTGGGGGAACTGGCCGAAAATCCCGGCTCCGGAAGCGCCCGCAATCTGCCCTATCCCGCCCTTCTCCATCTCCGCGACTGCTTAAAGGGGATAAAGGGCAACCCGAAAAAACATACCAAGACCGTGGATCGCATCCCCCCCGGCATGTTCCCCTATCGCATGGTGGAATCCGGTTTTTTCATAGGAGACCTGGAAGAGGTGTATTACTATCCCTTCCCCTCCGAGCAGGAGCTGGAAGAAAAGTACCACGTGTGGTGGCGTTCCGCCACACTCTGACAGACCCCAGCCATGGGCCTTTTGGCCGGAACCTTTCACGATCCTGCCTGGCTGGCTTATTTAAATCTTTTTAAAAATTATCTGAATTTCAAATCCCGGCAGTTATCTTTTTTTGAATGAATACACCTTTTTAAAGAAAAAAGTTGACGTTTGGGTATTGGATAAAGCTATTATTTCCAATTTCTTACTGTAATAAAAAGGGTGAGAAAAAAATGGCAATTAAAATCACGCTTCCCGATGGAAGTGAAAAGTCGTATCCTTCCGGAGTGACGCCACGAAAGATTGCGGGGGATATCGGCCCCGGTCTGGCACGCTCCGCAATCGCCGCACGGATTGACGGCCGGTTCATCGACCTCGATACACCATTAAACAAGGATACCGCTCTCTCACTGCTCACCTTTCGCGATCCCAAAGGTCAGGATATCTACCGCCATTCCAGCGCGCATATCATGGCCCAGGCCGTGAAAAGGCTTTATCCGGGAGCCAGGCTGGCGATCGGACCGGCCATCGAGGACGGCTTTTATTACGACATCGATTTTCCCGAGCCCATTTCCCCGGAAGACCTGCCCGGAATCGAGGAGGAGATGAACCGGATCATAAACGAGGACATCTCCTTTGAACGCAGCGAAATCTCACGGGAAGAGGCCATGAAAATCTTCGAGGGGATGGGAAACAAGTACAAGATGGAGCTCATCCGGGAACTCCCGGAGAGCGAAACGGTTTCCCTTTACAGGCAGGGGGAATTCATGGATTTGTGCCGGGGCCCCCATATTCCCAGCACCCGGTATCTCAAGGCCTTCAAGCTGACCACACTGGCCGGGGCGTACTGGAGGGGCGACGAAACCCGGGAGATGCTCACACGGATCTATGGAACGTCCTTCTTCGACAAGAAGGAGCTCAAGGCCCACCTGAAGCTTATCGAGGAGGCCAAAAAACGCGATCATAGAAAGCTGGGAAAGGAACTGGATCTTTTCAGCTTTCACCCCGAGGGGCCGGGTTTTCCCTTTTTTCACAACCGCGGCGTCATCCTGTTTCAAGCCCTCATGGATTTCTGCCGCCTGGAGCTTCGCAAAAAGGGATACGAGGAGGTCAAAACACCCATTATCCTCAACGAGGAGCTCTGGCACCGGAGCGGTCACTGGGACCATTACCGCGAGAACATGTATTTCACCAAGATCGACGAGCGCGACTTTGCGGTCAAACCCATGAATTGTCCCGGTGGGCTCCTGATATACAAAAGCCGGATTCACAGTTACCGGGAGCTTCCCCTGAAGGTGGCGGAGTTCGGGATGGTGCACCGTCACGAAAAAAGCGGGGTGCTGCACGGTTTGTTCCGGGTGCGCAGCTTCACCCAGGACGATGCCCACGTCTTCTGCCTGCCGGAGCAGCTGGAGGAGGAGATCCGAAAGCTCGTCGAGCTGATCCTATATTTTTACAAGACCTTTGGTTTCGAGAATGTGATGATCGAGCTCAGCACCCGCCCCGAGTCGAGCATCGGTTCCGACGATATGTGGGAGAAGGCGACAACGGCCCTTCGAAACACCCTGGATGGCATGAAGATCGATTACAAGGTCAATCCGGGAGAGGGGGCGTTTTACGGACCGAAGATCGATTTTCACATCCGGGACTGCCTGAAACGCACCTGGCAGTGCGCCACCATCCAGGTGGACTTTTCCATGCCGGAGCGTTTCGACCTGACCTATGTGGGGACGGACGGCCTGCATCACAGGCCGGTCATGATCCACCGGGCCATCTTCGGTTCCCTGGAGCGGTTTCTGGGTATCCTGATCGAGCATTACGGAGGGAACTTTCCCCTCTGGCTTGCCCCTCTCCAGGTGGCGGTCCTGCCCATTTCCGAGGAGCATTTCGATTGGGCCCGGGAGCTGAGGGCAGGGCTCGAGGAAGCCGGGATTCGTGCGGAGATCGATTTTGCAAACGAGAAGGTGGGCCGGAAGATCCGCAACGCAGAAATCCAGAAGATCCCCTGTATGCTTGTGATCGGGGATCGTGAGCTCGAGTCCAGAACCGTATCGCTCCGCCGTCACGGCAAAGGCGACGTCGGTTCGAGAACCAAGGAGGATCTTATATCCGATCTAAGTAAGGAAATCGAGGAGAAAAGGCTCTCTCAATAACGGTTTCTTCTCTTAAAAGTGTTACTTATTTCAATTCCATGACAGGGGGTTTTTTGATGAAAAAGGGTATCAATGTCTGGGCGTTCACAACCGGGCCGAAAGGCCGGTTGCGCAATCCTCTCGAGCTGATGGAAGAGGCCAACGCCCTGGGTTATGAATGTATAGAATTCAACGTGGAGGAGAAGGGTCCCGTCTCCCTGGAGATGACCGAGGAAGATGCAAAGCAGCTCAAAAGGGAGGCCGACGAGGTCGGGATAGAACTTTTGACCCTTGCTTCCGGCATCGCCTGGTCCGTTTCTCCCACGGATCCCGATCCCAAGGTTCGCAAGAAAGCGGTCGAAAACTACGAGAAAATCCTCGATATCGCCTCATGGCTGGGTGTGAAAACCGTGCTTTATATTCCCGGCATGGTATCCGCTCCGTTCGTCCCGAAATACAAGCCCCAGCCATATGAAGAGGTGGACAAGAGGGCTCGCCAGAGTCTCAAGAGCCTGATTCCTGCGGCCAAAAAACGAAACGTGAAAATCGGCGTGGAAAACGTATGGAACCGTTTTCTCCTTTCTCCCCCGGAAATGAAGGCTTTCATCGACTCCTTCAAATCCTCCTATGTGGGGTCGTATTTCGATGTCGGAAACGTGATGCTTTACGGTCATCCGGAACACTGGATCCAGACCCTCGGGAAACGCATCTTCGCCGTTCACATCAAGGATTTCAAGGTGGATGTGGGAAATGCCCAGGGGTTCGTGGAAATCCTCAAGGGCGATGTGGATTTTCCGGCGGTCATTAAGGCTCTGAAGAAAATCGGATACAATGGCCCCCTGACCGCCGAGGTTTTTCCGATCAAACCCTACATCCTGGAGAGAACCATCAACGCCATGGAAAAAATCGGGACCATGTAAGGAGACAATGCGATTATGGTAAAAGTTGCCGTTACGGGAATCGGATTCATGGGGAGAGCCCACCTGAAGAATTACGGGCTCCTGGAAAACGTGGAGATTGCAGCGGTTTGCGATGTGAGGGAAGAGGCCCTGGCCCTCGAGACTCTCGAGACGGGGGGCAATATCGATGCGGCAGGAGGTTCCTTCGATGCCTCCGGAGTGAGGAAATACACCGATTTCGACCGGATGCTGAAGGAGGGCGGATTCGACATTGTGGATATCTGCCTCCCCACCTACCTCCATGCAAAACACGTCATAAAGGCCCTGGAGGCCGGCTATCACGTGTTCTGCGAAAAACCCCTGGCCATGACGAATGAAGAAACCGCGGCCATCCGGGAAACGGTTCAACGAACCGGCAGGCTCTTCGGGGTGGGGCAGTGTCTTCGTTACTGGCCTCCTTATCTCGTGGTAAAAGAACTCATCGACAGCGGGAAATACGGCAAGGTGCGTTATGCCGAGTTTTCCCGGTTCTCCCTCACTCCCGTCTGGTCGTGGGACAACTGGCTCCTGGACAGCAAGCGATCTCGAAACGCCGCCTTCGATCTTCATATCCACGATGTGGACATGGTCCTGTTCCTGTTCGGCATGCCGCAGGCGGTTCGATCCAGGGGGGTGAAGGAGAAAGATGGAGGGTTTTCCCACATCACCACCCTGTACCGCTATCCCGAGCTGGATGTCACGTCAACCGGGGGATGGATCTGTACCCGATCCTATGGATTCGTCATGAAGGCCTTTTTCGTGATGGAAGGCGCCACGGTGGAGATCAACTTCGCGAGCGACCCGATCGTGATGGTATATCCCGGCGAGGGGGAAAAATATCCCCTTGCATTCCAGGATGGAGATGGATATTTCCACGAATTGAAGGCCTTTACGGAAGGTGTGGAAAAGGGCCGCTTCGAGGGTCCGATCACTGCGGAGGCCGGATCCGCATCTGTGAAGCTTGCCCTTTTCGAGATAGAATCGGCGAGAAGGGAAGAGGAACTGACCGTGCCGGCCATGTAATCGAACCGTTCAGGCCCCGAAATCCCCCGGACGGTAAAAGACCATGTCCCCGCATGTTTTACAAGGGATCAGGGGTATCAGCCGGGATGTCCTGGATTTCTTTTTCCCGCCCCTTTGCCTGAGTTGCGGTGAAAAACTGCTTCCCGGCGAGGGGTTTTTCTGCAGCCGGTGCCACGGCGCCTTTGAATCGCTTCCACTCCCTCTTTGCCCGGTTTGCGGGGCCCCGCTCGGGAACAAGTCGCTGGAGAAAAACCGCTGCCCGAAATGCCCCACCGGCGTGATTTACTTCGATGCCGCCCATGCCCCCCTTCTCTATCACGGACCCGTGGTGGACGGGATTCTAGCCCTCAAGTTCCACAGCCGCCTGGAACTGGCCGCCTTTTTTGCCCGCATCCTCCTCTATTACATCAAGATGGAAATGAAGACCCCGGACTTTGAGGGCATTGTGCCCGTGCCCCTGCATTATCGTCGCTTTTACAAAAGGGGATACAACCAGTCGGAAGAAATCGGGCGGGAGCTGTCCCGGTACCTTGATCTCCCCCTCTGGCCGGAGGCCGTTCGCCGTTCCCGCCGGACCAGCCCGCAAACCCGTCTCTCGACCCATGCCGACAGGAAGAAAAACGTAAGAAGGGCCTTCCAGCCGGCCTTCCCCGAGCCGGTCAAGGATCGTCACGTGCTTCTTTTGGACGATGTATACACCACGGGGAGCACCCTGAACGAGTGTTCGCGGGTATTGAAGGATGTCGGGGCCCGTAAAGTCACCGCGCTCACGGTCTGCCGCGCCCTCAGTATCGATTAACCCCGAACAGATCCCCGGAAAATCAGGGATGAAACTCGATTGGCCATCTTTCTTGACCGGGGACTCCCCATCATGGTATAAAAAAAAATATCGTGATAAAAGGAGGTCGACATGGAAAGAGCAGGATTGATCACCTTCAAGGGGAATCCACTCACCCTTGTCGGACCGGAGTTGAAGCCCGGGGATGCGGCCCCGGATTTCACCGCGGTGGATGGCGACCTGAATCTTGTTCGGCTCTCTGACTACAGGGGACAAATCGTAATCATCAGTGCGGTTCCCTCCCTGGACACCCCGGTGTGCGAGGCCCAGACCAGGCGATTCAACGAGGAGGCCGCCCGGCTCGGTGCCGCCATCCTCACGATCAGCATGGACCTTCCCTTCGCACAAAAGCGATTCTGCACCACCCACGGGATCGAGAACCTGAAGGTGGTCTCCGATCATCGGGAGAGGGAGTTCGCCCGGGAATACGGTCTTTTGATCAAGGAACTGAAGCTCCTGGCCCGGGCCGTTCTCATTCTGGATCGTGAGGGGAACATCGCCTATCTCCAGATTGTGAGAGAAGTCGCTTCTCAACCCGATTATGAAGCAGTGATCGCCGCGGCAAAAGGTTTGGGGTCAATCCCATAGCTTTATTAGCTTTTCTTATCAACAGGGTGGAACAGGGGGGTCACTTATGACGCATCCAACCCGGATCAATCTCCCTTATGCCCTCTATCATGCCATGCGATGTCGAGGACGAATTCCGGGGACGTCGCCTTTCCCCATTCCCGGGATCGAGAACGGTTCCCCTGTATTTGAAGAAGTATGAAGACAAGAAAAGCTAATAAAGCTGAGGGATTGACCCCAAACACGCACGTCGCCTTTCCACATTCCCGGGATCGAGAACGGTTCCCCTGGTATTTGAAGAAGTATGAAGGCAAGAAAAGCTAATAAAGCTTGGGGATTGACCACAAACATTAACAAACATTAAAGATTAAGGATTGACCCCTATCAATACAGATCCCATCCCTCCAGGCCCGATGCTCCCACTGTGGTGGGGGTGGCGGAGGAATCCACGTCCTTGTAACGGTTCCCCCAGTCGTCGTCATCCACCGGCTTTCTCGCACGGGCAAACAGGGTGTCGGTCAGATTCAACGTGGAATAATCCTCGCTGTTGTAATGGATTCCACTGGTGCCGGGTTGGGAGGACCAGTAACGCAGGGTGATCTTGTCTCCCACGTCGTTTCTCACCCAGTGATCGAAGATCACGCTGTGACCGGAACTGCTCTTTCTCCAGATCTGGACCAAATCACCCCGACTGGCCTTGTCCCAGTCGGTAATGGCGGGTCCGCATCCGTATGTGGTGATGGCACCCGGGGCGCCCACAATGGTCCCGTCCGCTGCGTACCATTTCTGACGGAAGGAGCTCATCTGACCCACGGATAGTCCCCAGATGGAGGCCGGATCGTTCCCCTTCAACGTGTTGTAGGTTTCCCAGGCATCCATGAACGCCTCGTACGTGATGCCGCAACAGTAGGTATAGTCGCCTGATACATTATCCGAAATAATGGTCGATCCCAGGTAATTAATGTCATGTGTGACCCCGTTTCCCGTCCACCAGTATCCGTAGCTGCCGTCCCTGGGATAGGTTTCCATTTCCGCCAGAACGTATGGATTGAACTCGATGGGGGAGAGGAAGGCTACAAAATAGATGGATGTGTACGATGAGGAGACGTTGCAGGTGAAATCCACGCTTCCTGTGGGGCCTTCGTACCCGTCACCGGAGTTGTCCCTGTTATAACTTGCGATCAGACCGCCGGTTCCGGCATCATGGATTTCGAGGAACATCCTCCCCCGGAGGCCGTGATCACCGAGGCTTGTTTCGTAATTCACGGTGATGGTAAAATTGACTCCTGGGGTGACGTTCGAGGGGATCGAGTCAAAGGAGAGTGTGGCGGTTGGGGCATCGTCATAGATCATGACGTCGCGGAAAACCGAGCGGGGAGCCGTTCCCGTATCCATGTCGTTCACGAACAAAAGGTGCTGGACGTCCGTTGAAAAGAGATCCCCGATGTTCACGGTAAAGTGCCTCCAGTCCGGAATCGTGTCGTATTCATAGTTCTGGAAACCGGCGTATTCCGTACCGTTTACGTTGAAGATCCAGTTCACGGCGGAATCGTTATCCCTGTCGAACCCGATCCCTCCGATCTCGGGGCTCGCGGTTCCGGTTGACATGTAATCGAACTCGACCACGGTGAAGCGCGAGATGGAACAGTTGAAGGGGATTTTTTTCCAGGTGTTGCCGGAGAGTTCGAGGGACGCCCCCCCATCCTGAATGGCAAAGGCGCCGGGGTCCGCATCCTCCCCGTTGTAGGAGCTGATCGTGTAATCGTTGAAATTCAAGGGGGTTGCATCCGGAAAAAGGGCCGGCGGGATAATGCATACCGAGAACAGTAAAACCGAAACAATCCAGGAATTTTTCTTCATGACACCCTCCTCATTTTACAATATTTATAGAGTAAATATCGGAAAACAAGGGGAGGATGAAGGGGATCGCTCCTGATATCAAGAAAAATTTCAGTTAAATTTATAAAAATCTTGTCAAAGCCGGGGGTGGGAGGGGTTTGAAACGATTTGAAGGTTTTGTAATACAGCAAATACCCGCAGCGACCCGTTTTTAAATCACCAACGGGAATCGCGGGCGTTGTTGATTCACCCCCGGGGAATCGGTTCCTCCAGTCGTCATCCACTTCCCGCCCATTTGCAGGGATCGGAACGGTCTCGGGGAAAAGGGAGGAAAAGAGGCGGAGGAAAAAATAAAGCAATCCGCCCGCCTCCCATGCCCCTGGACCAGGGATGCTGCTTGATTTTATTCCGTGGCTCCCCACATTTCCCGGACCGCTGCCACCACCTCCCGGGCCTTTTCGCGGATCTCCCTTTTCTTCTCCACCAGGTTTTCCGCGGTGACGTCCCTTGCCTTGATCTGGCAGTGGAACCTGAGGGCGTTCGAGGTGCCCGAGGGACGAAGCGTCAGGTAGCTGTAGGGATCGTTCTCGAAGTAGAACCGGATCCCCTCGTCCGGGAACCCGTCCCAGTTCACGGCGTCGTATTTTCCGGTGCGGTACAGGTATGCGGAGCTGACCTCGAGGCCGCAGATCTCGAGATCCCCGGCTTTGGCTTTCCGAAACATCTCCTCGGCCTTGACCAGCACGTTTTTCTTTTTCGTGGTGCCTGCCAAACCCTCGTACTCGCCGTCCATGGGGGCGGGTTCGTAATAGTTGACGATCAAACCGATATCCGGATCGAGGAAGATCTCCTTATCGAGGATCTCGATCAGGGAGGTGCCGTTTTCCTTTGCAAAGGCGGCGATTTCCGCCATGAGGAGCGCGGCGAATGTGCCGTCCTTGTCCCGTACGTGACCGCCCTCTCCCAGGGAGAATGTGTCCGGAGGCGGGCCTCCCAGCATAGAAAAACCGTTGGACTGCTCCATGGCGGCCATGTTGATCGAGCGCTCTTTCGACATGTCGAGGGTTTCCATGATCACGGGATCGCACTTATCCGCGTTTTCATCCAGGCGGCCGTGCTTCAGGGGGGGCACGTCCTCCTGGTCCCAGAATTTTCGAACTCCCGCGGCCAGCATGGCGAATCCCACCCAGGTTCGCACCACTCCCAGGCCGTGTTTCAGGGCCAGCCGCACGATGGCGTCGGAGGTGGTGTGGGACTGGGCGATGAACTTTTTGCCCGCGTCCTTTATATGTCCGTATTTTTCGATCTCGTATTTCAAGCGGTACCAGAGCACCAGGCACCAGGCATCGTCAGCCGGCAGGAGGGTGTAATCCTTCCCCCCGTAAAGCTCCTTCTGATCCTCCGGCACCTTGACGATAACGCCGCAACGGTCCGCGTCCGGGTCGGTTCCGATCATGATGTCCACGTCCTTGAACCTGCCCGGGTACTCCTTTTCAAAGGCCTCGACGGCGATGTCGGCAGCGCGATAGTCCCCCGGATCCGGCTGCTGTTCCCTTCCCGGCTCGGAACAGAAGGCGGGGAACAGGCCGTTCAGGGCGTCCATGGATTTTATGATGGTCGGTTTTCCGAACCCGATGCCCTCGAGGATCGCGGGCACGGCCTTTCTTCCCGCCCCGTTATACGCGCAAAAGGCGATGTTCAGGGGATCTGACTGGTTTTTGATCATGTCGGGACGGAGCAGGAAACTCATCACGTGATTCACGTGGCGTTCGTGCATGTTGATCAATTTATCCTCGCGTCCGTAATAGTTGAAACCGGGAAGGGGTTTGGCGCCTCCCAGGAACCAGAGCTGATCTGGTTCGGCGTCCTCGAACCGGCGGAGTTTTACCTGCTTTGTGGTGGCAGGAACGATGTATTTGTCGTAGATCTCGTCGCGCTCCTCCGGATCGAACTGGGAGCCGTTGCCGCAGGAGAGCTTGTAACCGTTGTACCGGTAATCGTTGTGTGACGCGCTGATCAGGATCCCGGCGTCGGCCCTGACACTGGGGATGGCGAACGTGACTTCGGGGTAGGGGCAGGCCTCGTCGAAGAAATAGACCCGGATCCCGTATCCCATGAAGAGTTCGGCGATAAGGCGGGCCAGGTCCTGGCCCCGGATCCGGCTGTCGTACCCGATCACGATGCTTTTCAGGTTCTTTTCACACATGTAACGTGCAACGCCCACGGATTTCAGGAGAACCACCTTGTCGTTGAAGGTATTGGGGCCTTTGAGGAACCGGGCGCCCAAACCCTCGTCTTTCATTTTCAGGATCGATTCCTTTTTAAAGGCCATTTTGCCGCGAATGCCCCCGGTGCCGAACTTGATCTCCGACACGTAAGCGTTGGTGAGATCCGTCCACCGCTCGGTCTTGATGGCGTCGCGTATGCCGTCTTTCAGGTTGGAGTCGTACTGTTCGATATCGGGATCCGCGAGCCAGTCGATGAGATTCGGGATCACGTTATCCACGGCGAACTGGTAATAGCCCTTCTCGATGCGTCCGGATTTGAGTTCCTTTTCGAGGTAGGCGCCGATTCCGGCCTCCGCCTTTTCCACGAGGGTTTTGTCTTCCGGGGTCAGTTCGTTTTTAAAAGCCATCTCATCCCCCTTGTATTTTTCTTAAGTTTGAATCTTTTTCCTATGATTCAAACGTATCGGTGTCAATTATTTCTTTTTCCCCCGCCTCCCCAAAGTGGGCCACCCCAAATGGGGTCAGACTACCGAAAGCGTTGAAATTTCTTCGGAATGCAGAATTGGGTTCATTCCAGGGATTTATGATAATATCGCCGATTTTTACACCTGAACCGCATCTCGAACATACCGTTTTTACACATTTTGAATGTATTGAATGGCAAAAACTTGATAATTTCAACGCTTTCGGTAGTCTGACCCCAGATTTCCGCGGATTTCCCCGGATTTGGGTGTTGACGAGAGGCGACCCCTTTTGCCAGAATTTGCCCGCCTTTTCAACTTTGAATGGTTCTTCAGAAAGCAAAAAAGCGACTCCCGGCTATCCATCTCCCTCATCGCGTGGTCGATTGGGATAGATATTCCCGGGAGGAGATTGAAATGAGATACAGGAACTTTCTTTTTCCCGCTCTGGCCGTTTTGTGCGTTCTTATCCTTGTCCTTATTACAAGGGAGAGGGGAGAATCCGAACTCCCGGAGGTTTCCCCCTCTTCTGAAAACATTGCCGGAACCGCATCCCTCCAAACACCCGGGCCGCCGATCCCTTCCCCGGAGAAAATCGCTTCGGAACCTAGTGTTCCCCCTTCTTCCATACCCGAATCAACTCCCGTGCCGGTTGCCATACAAAGCGACCGCCCGAGTTCGGTTACCATACCCCTGATCCGCATCTTCGGTGTGGTGAAAAACGAACGTGCCCGGATTGTCAAAGGGGCCGAGGTCCGGGCCGTGGTTCTGGAAGACATGATGCGGCGAATCCTCGGGGAGGAAGCCGGCGCCACCACCACCGGTCTCGAGGGGAAATACAAGGTGTACGTTCCGGCGGCCCGCAACTACCTCGTGATCGTCAGTGCGGCGGGATATGCCGCTTCCCAGCGTCCGGCCCTGGGATTCCGTCTCGGGACGGGAAGGGAGATCGAACTCAATTTCAGGCTTACCTCCGGAGCGGTGATCAGCGGGATCGTGAAAGACACGGAAGGAAACCCCATTCCCGGGGCAACGGTCTCCCCCTGGTATCAACAGACCCCGGACGAAAGCCGCTTCGAGATCATAGAGAAACAGATTCCCCCGAAATCTCTGTCCGTTACCACGGACGAATCCGGCCGCTTCTCCCTTGCGGGACTTCATCGGGGGATTTATACCCTGGCCGCCTCCAAACAGGGTTTTTCCCCGGCCGTGAAGAAAAACGTCCCCTCCCCTCTCGATGGGGTGGAGATCATCCTCATGGAGGGAACAGGGGGCGTGATCGCGGGAAACGTGTATTATTTCGGAAGTGGCGCCCCGGCCCCAGGTGCCGAGGTCTCCATCCGCAGCCTGCCCTTTACCCCGGATCCCATCGAGGCAAAGGCGGGGGATAAAGGGGATTTTCAATTCGAGGGCCTCATCCCGGGATCCTTCGAAATCTCCTCGAAGAAGGATCAATTGCAATCCATGCCCCATGATCCACTCAATCTCGAATCGGGCGAACAGAAAATGGACGTGATTCTCAGGCTGTTCGACGGATACACCATATCCGGCCGCGTTCTGGAAGAGGGGGGAATGACGCCCCTTGCCGGTGTCGATGTTTCTGCTCGAACCGGGTTCCGCGATCAGGGATTCAAGGAAACCACGGACGATGAAGGCTCCTTTCTGATCACCGGGATCTTCAATCGTACGGTTTTCCTGTTTGCTGAAAAAGAGGGGTACTTTCATACCGGAGACTGGGGTCCGGGCAGCCCCTTACGCATCGAGCTCCCCCTGAACAACTCCAAAATGGAAAATGTGGATCTTGCCATGAGCCGCGGGGTCCGGATCTCCGGCGTGGTGGTTTCCCTCGGGGATGAATTACCCATTTCCGGGGCCGAGGTGCGGTTCCACACGGATGCCCGCATCTTCCGGAGAAACCGCCAACCCATGACAACCAACGCAAAGGGCCGGTTCACCGGGTATGTCCATAACAACACCCGCTTCACGATCCAGGCCCTCCATCCCGAATATGCGGACGGTTCCACCAATCCCATCACGGTCAGCGATCAACCCCTGGATGATATCGTTGTTGAAATGGGCGTGGGAGGATCCGTTGCCGGGGTGGTGATCACGCCCGATGAGGAGCCCGTTCCCGGTGCGAGGGTTACAGGAAGGGCTCCGGCTGCCAGCGTGGGACGCCGGGGGAGAATCGTGGGACGACAGCAGGCCTCCACAGACGCAAGCGGGCGATTCCTCCTTCAAAAGGCCCCTCCCGGCGAATATATCCTCACCGCAACAGCGGAAGGATACACCCCCTCTTCCGGCGAAAGTGTGATGATTCCCGAAGGCGGCATGGCCGAAGAGGTCCGCCTCGTTCTCAAGGCCCCCCATTTCATCGCCGGATTCGTCAAAAACGAAGAGGGCGAACCGGTTGTGGGGGCCAGGGTGATTGCACGGAAGAATAATATCTGGAGACAGAGGAAAACCACCTACTCCGAACCTGATGGAAGCTTCCGCATCGAGGATCTCACAAAGGGAACCTATCGCCTGAACGCCTCGAAGGATGACGCTGTGAGTAAAAGCGTCGAGGCGAAACACGACTCCTCGAACGTGGAAATCATCCTGAATGTCAAGGAATACGTCACCCTCAAGGGGTTCGTGCTCGATTCCTTTACCGACGATCCGGTGACCCGGTTCACCCTCAAATCCGAAAGGGGCAGAAACGTTTTTGGCGTGTTCGCAAGCGACGACGGATTTTTCCAGGTGGAAAACCTGGTTCGGGGAAGGCGGTACCGGTTCCGAATCGAGGCCCCCGGGTACGTGACAACCCTTTCCCCACAGGTTCGCATCCCGAAAAAGGGGGATCCCCCGGAACCCGTGTTCCGGATCGGAAACGGGGGCTCCATATTGGGAAGGGTCGTGTTGGACCGTGGAGGGGGGATGGTCGAGGGCGCCAAGGTCACATGGACCCCCATCGGACGCTGGAACCCGAGAGGCTCCATCAATCGGGTGGGATTCACCGGTGATGACGGCCATTTCCTGTTCGAGAAACTCGCCCCGCAGAAATACAGTTTAAAGATCGAAAAGTCCTCGTATCCGGAAACCCTGGTCGAGTGCGGGGTGAAAGACGGGGAGATCACCGACCTGGGGGATATCGTGTTAAAGAGCAGCTCCATGATCAGGGGAACCATCCTCGACGGAGGCGCCCCGCCCCAGCCCGTACCGGATAAAATCGTCCGGCTCGACAGCATTGATCGCCCCGTGCCACTCAGTCTTTCCTATAAAACCACTCCGGACGGGATCTATATCTTCAGCCAGCTTCCCGAGGGCAAATACCGGGTGAATCCAGTCGGTGGCGATTACAAGGCCGAGGAGATCGAACTCAAGGCCGGTGAAAAGAAGAGCCTGGATTTTCACCCGAAACAATAGATCTCCCCCACCTGGAACAATGATGTGATGGGCAGTATGGTTTGGATCCCGGGGGTTGCCTTTCCTGGTGGCCCTTCTGGTCAACCATGCCGCGATTCTCCTCCCCGTAACGATTTTATCTTATTTTGTGAAAAATTTCACGATTCCCCTTGACATCCCTTCCACAAAATCCCAGATCTCTCCTTCTTGTTTGACGGCAAAACCGCCGGTCTTGTATATTTTTCTTCGAGAGGTTTCCTTATGACTTTTATCACACAACGAAAAAATGCCTTTACCCTCATCGAACTCCTCATCGTGTTGGCCATTATCGCCATCCTCGCCGCCATCGGCATCCCCAATTTCCTCGAGGCCCAGGTCCGATCCAAAGTCAGCCGCACCAAGTCCGATATGAGAACCATCGCCACGGCACTCGAGGCTTATGCAACGGATCTCAACCACTATCCCCATGCCGGAGGGGTGTCCACCACCGGAGACGTTCACGTGCCCTGCCGGACCATGGCCGGTTACTCCAACAAGTTCATCCCGCCCGCCATGACCACCCCGGTGGCATACCTCAGCAGCTTTTTCATCGATATTTTCGCACCGGAGGTCTATCCCGAACCCGAATCCCGCTACTATTTCTACACCAACCTCGCAGGATCCAGGAAACGCTTCCCGACCCAGTGGAAACCGCCCCACCAGTACCGGCTCGAGACCCTGGGCGACTGGATCCTGTGGGCCTGCGGGCCGGACCAGGACCGCATCGACCTCTCGCCCATATACGTCGGGGTTTATGGTCCCCTGTACCAGGGGTACTACGATCCCACAAACGGATCCATCTCGAACGGCGACATCCTCCGTACGAAAAAATACACCTCCCTCGGAGGTTGAGACAGATATATGAACCGGATCGCACATCGAGGCGTTGGATACCTTGTTCCCATCGCATTGGGTTTCCTGGTTGTCTTCCTGTTTCCGGCGATCCTGGTCGGGGCAGGGGAGGATTCCGGATCCGGAAGCGATGATCGCGAGACCCTTACCGTATCCGGCCCCCCGGACGGGCTCGTGACTTTGCCCTTTTTCCGCATGATCGAAACCGATGCCCTGGCCGGGGAATCCCTGAGGCTCCGATACATCCCCTGGAAGAATCCCGCCCAGTTGCGAGCCGTCATGGCCGGGAAACAGGCGGATATCGTGGGGCTCCCCACCAACGTGGCAGCGAATTTCCACAATCGCGGCGTTATGCTGAAAATGATGAATGTGTCTGTATGGACCGTGCTCTGGGTGGCAAGCGAGGATCCCGAGATCCATTCCCTCGAGGATCTGAGGGGAGAGGAGATCGTGATTCCTTTCAAGGGCGACCTCCCGGAGATCGTATTCAATCTCACGGCCCGCGCCCGGGGGCTGGATCCGGACAGGGATTTCAATGTCCGATTTGCCGCCGGACCCGTGGAGGCGGCCCGCCTTCTCCTCCTGGGAAGGGCCGGGCATGCCCTCCTGTCCGAGCCCTCCTGTTCACTCGCCATAATCAAATCACGGGGAAAACGCATCCGCCCCCTTTACCGGGCCGTGGATCTCCAGCTCGAGTGGGGAAAGGCCTTCGATACCCCTCCCCGGATCGCCCTGGCCGGGCTGGCCGCCATGCCGGGGGTGACGGATCGCCCCGACCTGCTCCGCCGCCTTCACGAGGAGTACGGTCGTGCCATCCAGTGGTGCCGGGAAAACCCGACAAAGGCCGGGAAGATCCTCAACCGCTGGTTTCCGTCCATCGAACCCGAAGTGGGTATGGAAGCCATCCGAGCCGCCCATTGGGAGGCCGTGGATGCCGTGAAGGCGCGTCCCGCGATCGAGCAGTTCCTCCGGGCCCTTGAAAAACAGGATCCGGGAAAAATCGGCGGCAAACTGCCCTCGAAATCTTTTTACTGGCAACCAGGGATCAATGAAACCGAATCCGAAAGGCCCTCAAAAGCCCGCTGAATCTTCCCTCGACCCCGGCTCGCGGAGGAAGATCTTCACCTTTCTGGGGCTGCTTCTCCTTGTGATGGTGTGGCAGATCGCGTCCATGATCGCGGGACGCCTCGCCGTGGCCGCCCCGCTCGAGACTTTCCGGGCCCTCTTAGGCCTTGTCTCCTCAGGGGAGTTCCAGAGGCATTTCTGGATCAGCCTCCGTCGGATCCTGGCCGGGATCCTGATCGGGGGCATGGCCGGTTTCGTCCTCGGCATCCTGGCCGGATTGAAAAAAGAGGTGCGTCATCTCCTGGAACCACTGAGATGGACCGCCATGAGCATTCCCCCGGTTACCGTGCTGGTTCTGGCCATGCTTATGCTCGGGCTCGGATCCGTCATGGTCGTTTTTGTCGCATCCGTTCTTCTTGCTCCGATTATATACATCAACACGGTGAAGGGCATGGATCTCGTGGATCGCCGGCTGGTGGAGCTGGCGGGGATTTACCGGTTTCCCGTGTGGATGAGGATTCGACACGTGTACATTCCCGCCCTGGGGGCGCCCCTGGCCGCGGGCATGATCCAGGTGGTGTGCAGCGGGGTGAGGGTGGTGGTTCTCGCCGAGCTCATGGGCGCCGGGCGGGGAATGGGAGCGGCCCTGTCCGATGCCGGGACAAACCTCGACATCCCCACGCTTTTTGCCTGGATCCTGCTTTCCGTGCTTCTGGTGGCTGTGTTCGAGTACCTGGTTCTCCGGCCGGTTCAGCATTACATGGAAAGGTGGAACAGGCCGTGAATCCCGTGGTGAGATTGAAAGGAGTGGGTAAGTGGTATGGTTCCCACCGGATCATCGAGGGACTGGATCTTGCCGTTGAAAAGGGGGAGGTCGTGGGGATTGTGGGCCCCAGCGGGATCGGGAAAACAACGCTTTTAAGGCTTTTGGCGGGATTGGAACGTCCCTGCTCGGGGGAGATTGTACGGTCCCCGGGCCGGATCGGTTACGTATTCCAGGAAACCAGGCTGCTCCCGTGGAGGACCGCCCTTTCGAATATCGTGCTGCCCCTTCTGGCCGCCGGTTTTTCAGGTGAAAAGGCCCGGCGAACCGCCCTGAAATACATGCGCCTCATGGGACTTTCGGGATTCGAGGATTGCTTCCCCTCGCAGCTATCCGGCGGAATGGTCCGTCGTGTTTCCCTTTCCCGCGCCTTTGCCGTTCGACCGGAAATCCTGATCCTGGACGAGCCGTTCACCGGCCTGGATCCCGAAAACAAGGATTCCATGAAAGAGATCCTCGGGAAGATCATAAAGGAGCGTCCCGTCACTGTTTTCTGCGTTACTCATTATCCCGGTGATCTGGAGTCGCTTGCCACCCGCCGCCTCAGCTTTTCTTCCCCCAGCCGGATCCAATAGAGCCTTCGGTTCAGACATGTTATCGTTTTGCGATCATGAAAACACGTCGAGAGACGGAAGAGACAAAGGAGTCCCAGGGAATGGAAAGCATTTCCCGGAGATTACATCTGTCAGGGACTAAAATGCGGCGGCCGGTTTTTCCCTTGGCGGGGGGTAGATTACGGCATCCACCTGGATGCGTGCGTTCATGGGGAGCCGGGATACCTCAACGATCGTTCTGACGGGTGGATTATAATCGAAATAGACCTTGTAGATCGATTCCATACCGGGAAGATCCTTGAGGTCTGTCACATAGACCGAAACTTTGACAATGCTGGCGAGTCCCCCCCCGAGGAAATCGGTGATTTTTTCGAGGCTCTTGATACAGGCTCCCGTCTGAGCGGCGATATCGTTTTCCACGATTTTACCGGTTTCCGGATTAATGGGCAACTGCCCGGAGACGTATACCACATTGCCGATCTTGATGGCCTGGGAGGCCTGTCCGAGGGCCGGGGTTGCCCCTTCGATGACCAGGGGCACCTTCCTGGGTCTTTGGTCGGCTGCTCCGGATTTGGAAGAGATGTTCATATAATCCACCTCCTTATTGTTTCTTTTGGGTAAACTTTTCCTTCTTTTCCCGGTCCTGTTTCAGGCGGAGCCGGTCCGCCAGTTCGGAACAGGTGACAAACTCGAATCCCTTTTCCCGGAGGGGATCGATCAGCTCCCCGACGGCGTCAATCACCTTCTGGCTTTTATCGTGCATGAGGATGATGGAACCGCCCCGTGTTTTCTCCAGGACGGTCTTCACGATATCCTGCTTCGAGGTCTTTTTTTCCCAGTCATGGGTATCCAGGGACCAGAAGAAGAGATCGAGTTTCATCTTGTATGCAATGCGAGCCACATCCTGGCTGGAGATTCCATAAGGGAGCCTGAGGACGCGTGGGGTGACGTTGCTTGCCTTTTTGATCTGTTCCTGGGTTCGAGCCAGTTCCTCGCGGACCTTTTCCGGGGTCAGTTTCCGGAGGTTGGGATGTGTGTAGGAGTGGTTTCCAAGCTCGCATCCGGAGCTTACGATCTCCCTGACGATGTGGGGGTAATAGTGGGCATTTTCACCCGTGAGGAAGAATGTTGCGGGGACTTTTTTTTCCCGTAGCAGGGCCAGGAGCCGGGGGGTGTAGCTGGGATGGGGGCCGTCATCGAATGTGAGGGCCACGAGACGGGAATTCCGGTCACCATGGTAGAAGTAGCGTTTTTTTCGAGCCGGAAAGGTGAAATCGGGATGTTCCTCCTCGAAGGCCTTTTTTCTCAGGATTTCGGAAGTCTGCGGAGAGGCTGATTCGGGTCCGGCCGTATCCTCTTTACGATTGAGATTTTCCCCTGCACATATCAATGCAGGGAGAAGTAAAAGTGCGATGATAAAGGCTGTCCGCAGTCGACACATGGTTCATCTCCACCGGAAAAGGAACCTGAAACAAACGGAAAACGACGCGAAAAGGGTTTCACTCGGGCGAAGTCGCGGAAGCCTCCGGTTTCGATTCCGTATCGGCCGGGGAGGGGGCGGGAGGGGGCGGAGCCACGGCTTCTTTTTTTGTCCCGGCCGCGTTTTTCTTGTAGTCGGGTTTCCTCTCCATGATGCGTGCCTTCTTGCCCCTCAAGGCGCGTTGATAGTAAAGTTTGGCTCGCCTGACCTTGCCTCTCCGAATGACCTTGATGGATTCGATCCAGGGGGAATGGAGGGGAAAGATCCTCTCCATGCCGATGCCGTAGGAGACGCGTCGCACGGTGAAGGTTTCGCGGATTCCCCCGCCGCGGCGCCTGATACAAACGCCTTCGAATTTCTGTATGCGTTCTTTATCGCCCTCCCTGATTCGAACGGCGACCCGCAGGGTGTCGCCGGGCCGAAAATCGGGTATGTCGGTTTTCAGGGAAGCGGCTTCGAGCTCTCTCACTTGCGGTTTCATGTGGTGATCCTCCTGTCTGGTATCAGAAAAACTTTCAAAATCGGTATCTTTGTAAAATATATTCTAACCAAGTAATCGATCAAGGATAATGGCCACGGCGGCCCTCACTGAAAGATGGTTATAATCCCCGACGCCCCGGATCGGTTCAAGCATTAAATCAATCTCGCCCAGAAGCGAGGGGTGAAGCCCCCAGCCGGTTCCGAACACGAGGCAGAAGTGCTGCTCCCCTTCCCTTATTTGGTCCCGGAGCTGCTCGAATCTGATCGTATGGGGAAGAATCCTGGCTGATGTTCCCACGAAAACCGGACCCTTTCCTCCTGTTCGCTCCCGGATATCATCCATCACCTGGGAGAGATCATCCATCACACTGGCGATCTCCAGGGCAACCCCGCGTGAGGGGTTATAGAGGGATCCGAATCCCTCCCGCCAATGACGTATGATCCTTCCGGCAAACTCCTTCTGCGACGGCATCGGGTTGATGATATAAAATTGGTCGAGGCCGTAAGTGCGCGCGGTCCGGGAGATGTCGTGAATGTCAAAGTTGGTGATGGAGGTGGCTGCGATGCGGCCCTGTTTATCTTTCACCGGGTAATGAACCAGAGCGATACTGACGGCCATTTATGCATTCTCCTCTCCGGTGTTCGGGGTATCCCGTCCGGCGATCTCATGGAGCCACCGCCGTTCCTCCCCGGTAAGGGGGGCCCTTTCGAGGAGGTCGGGACGAACCCGATTCATCCGGAGGAGGGCCTGACGTCTCCGCCACTCATCGATTTTTTTATGATGCCCTGAAAGCAGCACTTCCGGCACCTTGTATCCTTGAAACACCTCCGGTCTGGTATAGTGGGGAAAATCCAGCAAACCCGTGTAAAACGAGTCGTTTACAATCGAGGATTCATTCCCCAGGACGCCGGGAATCATTCTGGCCACGGCATCCAGCACCACCAGGGCGGGGATCTCCCCCCCGGTGAGAACGTAATCTCCTATCGAAATCTCCTCATCCACCCAGTGAAGCCTGATCCGTTCATCCACGCCCTCATAGTGCCCGCAAAGGAGAATCAGGCGTTTTCGGGCGGCGAGTTCCCGGGTTTTTTTCTGGGTCAGCGGGGCGCCCTGCGGTGTGAGGAAAATCACGCGGGCTTCGGGAGTTTCCTCTCTGAGGGAATCAATGGCCCGTGCGATGGGTTCCGGTTTCATCACCATGCCTCCCCCGCCGCCATAGGGATAATCGTCCGCCACGCGATGGGGGTCTTTGGTGAAATCCCGGATATCCACAACGCGGACGCCGATGATTCCGTTTTGGCGTGCTCGCGCCAGGATGCTCTCCGACAGAGGTCCCTCGAAAAAACCGGGGAAAAGAGTCAATATGTCAAAGTACATCATTGTGATTCGTGGGACGTGATCTCCTCCAGGCCGGGCGGCAGGGACACAAGAATACACCCGTGTTCCAGATCGACCCGTTTGATCATCTCCTTCACGAAAGGCGCCAGAAAGGTTTTCCCTTCGGATTTTTCGATTTCCAGGAGATGGTTCCCCGAGAGGTTCAAAACGTCCCGAACTTTTCCTAAAAGGCGCTCTCCTTCTACGACCTCGAGACCGATGAGTTGATCGAGGTAGTATTCTCCCTCGGGCAGGGGGTCTCTATCTTCGAGGGGGATGAGAACCGACGCACCCCGGAGCTTTTCCGCGGCATCGATGTCATCGGTTCCCTCGAACTTAACGATCACAAACCCCTTCTGGATCCGGGATTTTTCCACCTGTACGAGCCGGGGTTCCCGATCCGTGCCCGGAGCGAGGAAAACCCTTTTTTTCAGGAAGGACAAAAACGCATGAGGCGAGTCCGCCTCAGACCGGATCCGAACCTCCCCCTTGTTGGCCTGGGGACGTAAAATGCGTCCAATTTCAACGTAATTTTCATTCACACGTCATTCCAGGATCTGAAGCAACGATTTCTTTTTCAGCTTGGTAGCGGCCGCGGAAAGGATTTTCCTGATGGCTTTCGCAGTTTGACCACCCTTCCCGATGACTTTGCCAACATCATCCGGAGCGACCTTAAGTTCGATGATGATGCTGTTTTCACCCACGATCGATCTGACCTCGACCTCTTCCGGATGATCCACCAAGGCCTCAGCTATATACTTCACGAGTTTTTCCATCTGCCTAATCCTCCTATCGCGTTTTTCCTACAGCAGTGCGTGCATTCCATTATGATACAGAGAATTGTCCATCTGGAGCATATATAAAAACCCGAAACCCATCAATCTCCTGACGGGGGGATTGGTTACGCGGAAACCTGAGGCGCCTCCGGTTGATCCTTTGGGTTGCCGGACCTGTTCTGCCGGCGAATCTCGTGGAATTTTTTCATAATGCCCATCCTCGAAAAAAGGGAACGCACGGTTTCCGAGGGGCGGGCTCCCTGGGACATCCACTCGATGGCCTTTTCCTCGTTCAAGCTGAGCTGATCACTCTTTTCTTTCTTCAGGGGATGATAATAGCCGAGGATTTCGAGAAACCTTCCCTCCCGGGGAAAACGGGAGTCGGCCACAACCACCCTGAAATAAGGGGCCTTTTTCCGTCCCATCCTGGTCAGGCGAATCTTTACCGCCATTCAATCACCTCCTTTTTCGATTCTTCTGAGATTATCCATACCTGATTTCAGTAACGTTATGCAAATCTTTTTTTTAACAGGAAAGACTCAGTGCCTCCTTTTTTTCTTCTTTTTTTTCCTCTTTTTCTGCTGTGCCTTTTCAAACTTCCTGGCGGCCACCGCTTCCTCTTTTTTCTTCTTTTTAAAGGGATTCAATCGGCCGGCCAGTCCCGTGGAACCCATCATTTTCTGCATCATCCGCTTGGCTTCATCGAATTGCTTGAGAAGGGCGTTGACATCCTGGAGGGTGGCTCCACTTCCGTTGGCGATACGCGACCTGCGGCTCCCGTTCAGAATCTCGGGGTGCTCCCGTTCCCGGGGCGTCATGGACAGGATCATGGCCTCCACACGAGCGAATTCCCCTTCATCCAGATCCACATCCTTGAGCTGGCGTCCCACTCCAGGAATCATGGACATCAGGTCCTTGAAGGAGCCCATCTTGCGAACCTGTTTCATCTGATCGAGAAAATCCTGAAAGGTGAAGGACTGGCGGAGGATTTTTTTCTGCATTTCCTGGGCTTTTCTGGCATCGAAGGTCTCCTGGGCCTTTTCCACCAGGGTCACCACATCCCCCATACCGAGAATCCGGGAGGCCATCCGATCGGGATGGAACATCTCGAGATCGGTCATTTTCTCGCCGATGCTGGAGAAGAGGATCGGTTTTCCGGTCACGGCGCGGATGGAGAGGGCGGCGCCGCCCCGGGCATCGCCATCGAGCTTGGTAAGGCAAACCGCGTCGATCCCGACCTGTTCGTCGAATGCGGAGGCGCTTTTCACGGCATCCTGGCCCGTCATGGCATCCGCCACGAGAAAGGTATATTCGGGCTTGAGGAACTTTTTCAGTCCGACCAGTTCCTCCATCAGGACCTCATCGATATGGAGACGGCCGGCCGTATCGACGACCAGGACGTTGGCCCCTTCCCTCCTGGCGGTCTCCATGGCCTCTTTGACAATGGAGAGGGGGCGGTTCTGTCCCTTTTCAAATACGGGCACTCCGACCTGCTGTCCCACGACCTGGAGCTGATGGACCGCTGCGGGGCGATAGACGTCGCACGCCACCAGGAGGGGCTTCCACCCCTTACCGGCGCAGTATTTGGCGAGTTTTCCCGAAAACGTGGTTTTTCCCGAGCCCTGGAGCCCGAGAAGGAGGATCGTGTTGATTTTGCTCTGCTGCAGTTCGAAAGGACGGGCCTTCCCCCCCATCATGGCCACCAGGGAGTCATGGACGATCTTGACGATCTGCTGGCCGGGGGTAATGCTGGATAGGACTTCCTCCCCGACGGCCTTTTTGGTAACATCCTTGATGAAATCCCGGACCACCTTGAAGTTGACATCCGCCTCGAGCAGGGCCAGTTTGATCTCCCGCATGGCGTCACGGATGTTTTTCTCCGTGATCGTGGCCTGGCCCCGGAGTTTCTTGAAGACCTTTTCTAATTTTTCCCCAAGATTATCGAACATCCATCGAATCCTCAATCAGTCGAATAAAAGAAACCGGAAACGGATTTCTATTCCCTCTCCCCGGGAGGGGATTCCGGAGAATTCCCCTGATCGCAAAACGCATTCAGAGAAGTAATGATATTCTGGAGATCCTGAACGATCCAATCCACGTTATAAATGATGCTTTGTTTCTGGATTTTCATTTTCAACTTCCCGAGGGAAAGGGCGATTTCACTCATGGGTTCGCCTTTTTTACCCACTGGGGAGCCTGACCGCCCCTCTCCCATGCCACCGAAACGATCAAGGAGTGAAAGAACCCCTTCATAGCGTTCGAGATTGCCCATGGCGTGTTTCACCGCGTCATAAACAGCCTGTCGGGAGACCTTGTACTGATCCGCGATCTCCCCGAAGGAGAGGTCGTCGCTGTAATGGAGCCTGACAAACCTTCGCTGCTTGTCCGTCAGAAGATCTCCGTAAATATCCATCAGGAGATTGATCCGCTCCATCCGGGGGACGAGAGATTCGGAATTTTTACCCATGAAAAACCCCAAAGCGTGTCAGATAAAATATCTTTACATACAAGCGAGGAATGTATTAGCTGAACCCTCCCGGGGGTGTCAAGGGAAAAAGAGACAAGGATCCTCCCTTCTTTTATGGAAAGGTGTCCGGCCGCCGGAGGAGATCCGGCCGAGAATTTCGTTGCAAACAAGCAAAGCCGCCTTTATTTAAGGCGTTATTTTTCAAACAGAAGGAGATCGGTATGGAGAGGTTGACAAGCGCCTTTGGGATCCTGTTTTTCGTGACGATCGCCTGGATCATATCCCGAACCAGGGAGAAGATACCGTGGAGAACGGTGATCCCGGGAATTCTTCTCCAGATCCTGATCGCCCTGTTCCTGCTCCAGTCGGAATTCGGCCGTCATCTGTTCAGTCGCCTTAATCATCTGGTGGTGGACGTTCTCTCCCATGGGAGGCGGGGGGCGGAAACCATCTTCGGGGCCCTGGCCGTTCCACCCGGGGAAACAGGGTCAGGCGGCGAGGAATCCATGGGGTTCTTCCTGATTTTCCAGGGATTTCCCATTATCATCTTCGTGGCCTCGATCACGGCGATGCTTTATTTCGTAGGAATCATGCCTCGCGTGGTGGAGCTTTTCTCCCGGATTTTCAGCAAACTCCTCCGGCTGTCAGGGGCCGAGTCCCTGGTGGTGGTGAACAACATCTTCGTGGGGATCGAATCGGTGTTCGCCATCAGGCCGTTTCTGAAGAAATTGACCAGATCGGAGATCCATCTTCTCCTGACTGCCGGAATGGCCACCCTGGCCTCATCGGTACTCAGTTTTTACACGCTCCTTTTAAAGTCGGAGATCCCGGGGATCGCCGGTCACCTGGTTTCCGCATCTCTTCTATCGGCGCCCGCGGCGGTTGTGATGTCAAAAATCCTGTACCCGGAAACCGAAAAACCCATTACCCTGGGGAAGAAGGTCCGCCTGTCGCGGGATCTCTATTTATCCGAGGGCAATCCCCCCTCGAGTTTCCTCGATGCCGGGGTTCAGGGGGCCATGGAGGGAGTGAAGCTCATCATCGGCATTTGCGCCCTTCTGATCGCGTTTTTGGGAATCGTCTCCCTTCTCAATGCCCTGATTGGAACGGCGGGGGGGTGGGTTCACATCGAGGGGCTGTCGTTCGAGCGGATCCTGGGGTGGGTCCTTTACCCGGCGAGCCTTGCCTGCGGGGTAAAACCCGGCGATGTCTCCACGGTTTCCGAACTGTGGGGTCTGAGGGTGGTTGCCACGGAGATCCCGGCATACATCAATCTGGCCGCAAATGTAAAGGAGGGATTGGATCCCCGCTCGGCCATCATTGCATCCTATGGTTTGTGCGGGTTTGCTCACGTGGCATCCATGGCGATTTTCGTGGGAGGCACGGCGGCCCTGGTGCCGGAGAGAAGGAAGGATATCGTTCAGCTGGGTCCCCGTGCTCTTCTGGCCGCAAACCTGGCCTGCTTTCAGACTGCGGCGGTGGCCGGACTTTGCCTCTCCGGTTCCTCCTCCATCATTCTCCATGGAATGTAAAAGAGGAAATCCCCTGGCGACGCCGGTCGCAAGGCTGCCTGCAGTATCACCCGGAGAGGGGTGCGGCATTGAGCGGGAAGGATTGAAATATTTAAAAAATATAGAATCTCCCCCCCTCTTCTTCCCCGGAGAAAAAGGTGGGTCGTTTTGTTTTTTCTTGATGAAGAGGGGGGGATTGTAATATATTTCATGTAATATTTTAATGATCCTTTATGATGATCGATTGAAGAAATCTGGTAGCCGGAAGCATGTGGAAAATTGCCTTTGCCCTGTTGCTTCTTGTGGTCATCGTTTCGGGTATATCCCAAACTCCCGGCTTGCGAAAAAAACGCCCCCCCCGGCCAGACCGCCATATAAGGGGGCCGTATATTAATAAACCCTGAGGAGAGATCCCGGGACACACCCCTTTCCCGGTGAAAGGGGGATTTATTTAATCTGAAGGAGAGAGAATGAAGCGCGATTACCTTACCCTCGCAGTCATGCTTATTCTTACCGTGAGCTGCGGTTTCCTGAATGCCGCGGAAGACCCCCGGGCTCGAGTGTCTTTCAGTTTTACCAGCGTTCCGGAGACCGTAACAGCCGGAGACCCCTTCACTGTGGCGGTTCGCTACAAAACCAATCTTCCGGAAACCAACCGGAGATTCGTGGTCGGACTGCGGTTTAAAGAATCGCCCGATGGATTCGGATTCGGGGAAATGATCCTGGACAACGAGGGCGCCGGATACGACACCACGGAGGGGACCCTGCTTTACCACGTTCCGGCCGGTTCCGTTACACAGGGAAACGTCTACCTGGAAGCCTTTCTGGCGCCGTTCGGGATGAACGGGGAAGTCGTTGAAATGCTCGAATCGTACCCCAGGGACGGGACTCACAGGTACCGCTGGGAGGCCGGCTCGAACGGTCATACCCGCGACCTGTTTTACCTTGACAGGCTCCTTATGAGAGGGGAAAAGGACCAATCCACGTACTGTTGTGGAATAACTTTTGAAGTTTTTCTTCGAACTTTTCAGAAGTTTAACGAATCCTCGAACCAGAAAATGATCGGGAACCTCTCCTTTTCCGGAATGAAACGGGCAAGGTGGGAGTGGTACGGCAGTCTCGGCGACAGGGTCCGGCAGATGGTCGCTGTTATGAAAAATGAGGGAATCGGCGTCGAGATCGTGGATCAGGAAAAGGCCAGGGCCGGCGATTTCTGCATGTTCTGGCGTCATAACGGTACAGGCCACTCGGTTATCTTCATAGACTGGATCCGGGACGCGACCGGGAAGATCGATGGAATGAAATACTGGTCCGCCCAGAAAAAAACCAACGGGATCGGGTACCGGCAGGAGAATTTCGGTCCCCCCTCGGGACTCGACCGGAATAAAACCTTTATCGGAAGACTGAAGAGGCCCCGGGGGCCGAAAGACTGGGAAGACCAATTTGCATCCGAAAAATATCCACAACCGCTGGTTGTGAAGTGATACAGGTCGATAAACTTAAAAAACAAGCAGGAGGTTTGGAAAATGGGAGAACCGATCGAAATCACGGACGAAAGCTTCGAAAAGGAGATCCTCGAGTCTGAGATCCCGGCCATGGTGGATTTCGGGGCGGCCTGGTGCCCACCCTGCCGCGCCCTCGAACCCATCTTGAGTGAAGTAATCGACGAGTACCAGGGACGCGTCAAGATTGGCTCCGTGAACGTGGACAATTGCCGGGAAATTGCCGGAAAATTCGGCATCATGAGCGTTCCCACCATGATCTTTTTCAAAGAAGGCAAAGAGGTGGACCGGATCATCGGGCTCAGTCCGAAGGAGAACATCAAAGTCAAGCTCGATATGATGCTCTGACAACGCGCGTGATTTTCGCGATACAAGGGCCTTCTCCCGGTTCCACCCGCGGCCGGGAAAAGGCCCTTTTCTCTTGATGGCAGATGAATGATAAATCACAAAAGGGAGGCGGTATCATGACGGATCAACGCAAAATCGCCATTGTGGGCGCCGGGGCCGTGGGGATCACGTTCGCCTATACCCTCCAGCTGAGCGGCCTCGCCAGGGAGATCCTCCTCATCGACCTGGATAAAAAAAGGCTCGCAGGGGAGGTGGACGACCTGAACCACGGGCTCTTCTTCGTTCCTCCCGTGGAAATCCGCATGGGAGACTATGAGGACTGCCGGGATGCCCGGATCATTGTGATCGCGGCCGGCGCCAAACAGAAGCCCGGTGAAACCCGGCTCGATCTTTTGAAACGAAACGCCGGCATCTGCCGGGACATCGTCCGGAACATCACAAAATATAACTCGGAAGCCGTGTTTCTCGTGGTGACCAATCCGGTGGACGTCCTGACCTATGTGGCCCTGAAGAGTTCCGGCCTGCCGAGAAACCGTGTGATCGGGTCCGGCACGGTTCTGGACAGCGCCCGGTTCCGGTTTCTCCTCTCCCGTCAATGCGGGATCGATCCCCGCAACGTCCACGCCTATGTTCTGGGGGAACACGGGGACAGCGAAGTGGCCGTCTGGAGCATGATCCACATGTCCGGCGTTCCACTCGAGAGCGTTTGCCAGAAATGTCCCAATACCCTGACCAAGGAAAAAAAGGAGCGTCTCACAAACGCTGTCCGGGAATCCGCCTATCACATCATCGAGGCAAAGGGCGCCACTTATTATGCGGTGAGCCTGGCCATGCAGAAAATCGTGGAAGCGATTCTTCGAGATGAAAAGAGCATTCTTACGGTATCCTCTCTCATGGAGGGGGAATACGGTATGGGGGAGGTTTGTCTCAGCCTTCCCACGGTGGTGGGCGCGGGAGGCGCCGAAAGGGTTCTCTCTCCCCCGCTTGCACCTAAGGAGCGCGATGCCTTACTGAACTCCGCCCGCGTTCTGAAGGAATCCATCGACCAGATTGATCTCTGATCATTCTGAAGGAAGATAAACGCATTGAATGATAAGCTGATCGCATTCCTCCTTGTAGCAACGATTGTCTCCACAGGTCTTCTGGTTGTTTACATTGATCTGAGATTCCTGTATCAGCGTTATGTGAAAAGATTCGAGGAGAGGAGATCCAATCTCGAAAGCCATAAGAGTTCCCTCAATGTTCTCGATCAAAGGCCGGTTATAATCGCCGCCTTCATACTCACTTTTATCGGCCTGATCTGTCTCGTGGATGGCTTTTTCATCGAGCCTTACCAGCTGAGCATCACGCGGCATACCCTCGAGTCTTCCAAGCTGGGGAAAGATCAAATCCTGCGGATCGCCCATATCACGGATCTTCACTTCGAAAGGCCCCTCGATCTTCACGAAAGAATTCTCGAAGAGGTCGGACGATTTTCCCCGGACCTGATCGTTCTGACCGGTGACTATGTCAACGAAAGATCCGCCTCGGTTCTTCTCGCGGAATTCGCGTCTTCTCTTACGGTGATCGCGCCCACTTACGCGGTCATGGGGAACTGGGATCCCCGGCTGGTGAATCCGAAGATATTCAAAAGGGCCGGGGTGGGATATATCGAGGACAAAAAAGCAAACGTTACTCTCCGGGGGATCCCTGTCACCCTGATCGGCCTTCCCATGTTCGGCGGTTTTAACCTCGAAGACAAGGTGCGGGGTGTCGATTCGGAGAGACTCAACATCGTATTGACACACACCCCCGACCTGATCCCCGAAGTGGGGAATTCGGGAGTCGTGGATTTTTATTTCTGCGGGCACACTCACGGGGGCCAGGTTCGGATCCCGTTTTACGGAGCGCTCTTCACCCTTTGCGAGACGGGAAAGCGTTTCGAGATGGGGCTTTACCGGCTAGGAGAGATGTATGCCTTCACCAGCCGTGGCGTCGGCATGGAGGGGGGGGCCGCCCCCCGCGTCAGATTCCTGTGCCCGCCGGAAATTGCACTGTTTACATTGCGGGGAAGGGAGTCGTGATCGAACTGAGGGATCACATCATAAAAAAAGCTTGAACAGCTCAAGACTATTCCATTATATTCCGTAAAAATGTGAAACATGTATAATATCGTATAAGGAGGTTTGACATGATCTGGAACCCTGAGGCTGAAACCATGCCGATCGACCAGAGAAGGGAACTCCAGTTGTCGCGGTTGAAGGAGATCGTAAAATATGTATTTGAAAAGATGCCGCCTTACCGCGAGAAGATGGACAAGGCCGGGGTCAAACCCGCTGATATAGAGTCCCTCGAGGATCTGTCCAAGCTCCCCTTCCTGACCAAGGCCGATATGAGGGAGAGCTATCCCTACGGCCTTTTTACCGTACCTTTGGAACAGGTTGTCCGGGTTCATTCCTCGAGCGGCACCACGGGCAAACCCACGGCCGTGGGTTATATGAAGGAAGATATCGAGGTGTGGGCGGAGGTCATGGCCCGCGCGCTTGGTTGCGGCGGCGCCACCCCCGGAACCGTCATCCAGAACGCCTATGGATACGGCATGTTCACGGGGGGACTGGGCATTCACTACGGCGGCGAGAGAATGGGATGCACCATCCTTCCCGCATCCAGCGGCCAGACCAAGAAACAGCTGATCTACCTCCAGGATTTCGGCACCACCCTGATTACCTGCACCCCCTCTTATGCCCTTTATCTTGCCGAGGTGGCAGAGGAGGTCGGGGTGGATTTCAAGTCCCTGCCCCTGAAATACGGCGTTCTGGGAGCCGAACCCTGGTCCGAAGTCATGCGCGATAAAATCCAGGAAAAACTCGACATGACGGCAACGGATATCTACGGTCTCTCCGAGATCATCGGGCCCGGGGTGGCCAATGAATGCCTCGAACAGAACGGACTCCATATTTTCGACGACCACTTTCTCCCCGAGATCATCGATCCGGAAACCGGCGAACCCCTCCCTCCCGGGCAGCAGGGAGAGCTGGTGATCACCACGTTAACCAAGAAATGTTTCCCCGCCATCCGCTATCGTACGCGGGATATAACCATGCTTATGGAAGGGGAATGCCCCTGCGGCCGGACACACGTTCGCATGAAACGCATCAGCGGCCGTACGGACGATATGCTGATCATCCGGGGAGTGAACGTATTTCCAAGCCAGATCGAGAGCGTGCTCCTCGATGTGGAGGGCGTCGAGCCCCATTACATGATTTACCTGAGGCGGGAAGGGGCCCTGGACGATATCGAGATCCACGTGGAGATCAGCGAGGGAGTGTTTTCCGATGAAGTGAAAAAGCTGGAGAAGCTGGAACAGAGGATCCGGCTCGAGATCCAGGCCGTGCTCGGTCTGACCGCGCGCATCAAGCTGGTGGAGCCGAAAAGCATCGAGCGGAGCATGGGGAAAACCCAGCACGTCGTGGACGAACGTCAAATTTAACAGGAGGCAACGGGTTATGAAGGTACTGCAATTATCCGTGTTTCTGGAGAACAAATCCGGACGGCTCGCGGAGATCGCCAATATCCTGTCCGGGGCCGGGGTCAATATCCGGGCCGCCACCCTGGCGGACACCAGCGACTTCGGCGTGGTCCGCCTGATCGTGGACGATGAGGACAAGGCCCTGGGCGCCCTTCACGAAAAGGGCATCACCGCCGTGAAAACCGAAGTGATCGTGGTGGAAACCTCGGACAAACCGGGCGGCCTCTCGAGCGTGTTGAACGTCATCGGGCAGAAAAGCCTGAACGTGGAATATCTTTATTCCCTGGGCACCCGCGGCGACAAGGCCTATATCGCGTTGCGTTTCGACGAATCGGACAAGGCCATCGCGGAGTTCGAGGCGTCGGGAATCAAGGTTGTGTCCCGGGAAGATTTAAAGGTCGCAAATTTGGCCTGATATTCCTTTACAGCAAAAAAACGATACTGGTATGACATAAGGGCCTTTTTCGGGGCTAAATCCCGATCCACGGATCGTGTTTTCATTGCACCCCGGAGGCCCTTTTATTCTCTCCCAAAAAAGGTGGAAATGAAATGGTACAGGCAGGTCAACACGGTGAAAACATCCGCTCGGATTGCCTGGTCACACTCGAGATCAGGGAAGCCGGCGGAATCGAATTCAACCTGAAAAGCAAAGTCGCCTCCATGTACGGCTCCTCCATTGAAAAACAGTGCCGGGAGATCCTCGAGTTTTTCGAGGTGGAACACGCCCGGGTCGATCTCGAGGATTCGGGGGCACTCCCCTTTGTGATCGCGGCCCGCATGGAAACCGCGATCAAACGCGCTTTGCCGGATTGCAGAGGGGAATTCCTCCCCCCGTTCCGGCCGGAATGCCGGTATACAGACACCCACGACCGCCTGAGGCGATCGCGCCTTTATCTCCCCGGCAACCAGCCCAAATTCATGATCAACGCCGGACTTCACCATCCCGACGGGGTGATCCTGGACCTCGAGGATTCCGTGGCTCCCCCGGAAAAGGACGCGGCCCGCATCCTGGTTCGAAACGCCCTCCGCCAGGTGGATTTTCTCGGAGCCGAACGCATGGTCCGCATCAACCAGATCCCCGCCGGCCTCGAGGACCTCAAATACATCGTCCCCCATAACGTCCAGCTCATCCTCGTTCCCAAGTGCGAGGGTGCGGATCAATTGAGGGACCTGGAGGCGGCGATCAGCTCCCTGTCGAAGGATTGCGGCCGGACCGAGCCGGTTTTTTTCATGCCGATCATCGAGAGCGCCCTGGGGGCACTCAAGGCCCTCGAGATCGCCACGGCCAGCCCCCTCAACGTGGCCCTCACCATCGGACTCGAGGATTATACGGCGGATATCGGAACCTCGCGCACCCCGAAAGGCAGGGAGAGTTTCTGGGCGCGTTGCCAGGTGGTGAACGCGGCCCGGGCCGCAGGGCTCCAACCCATCGATACCGTGTTTTCCGACGTGGCGGACGAGGGGGGGCTGAGGGAGAGCGTTCGGGAGGCCCGCTCCCTCGGTTTCGATGGAAAGGGGTGCATCCATCCCCGCCAGATCAAGGTGGTACACGAGGCCTTTGCCCCCACCCCGGAGGAGCTGGAAAAGGCCCGAAGGATCGTGGATGCTTATGAAGAGGCCCGTTCCCGCGGTTCGAGCGTTACGGTCGTGGGAAGCAAAATGATCGACCCCCCCGTGGTCAAACGCGCCCAACGCATTTTGTCCCTTGCCAGGTAAAAGCAACCCAGAGGAATCCGCGCCGTGCGAGGGACCACACCTCTCAAAGATCTTGTCCGTTTTTCCCTTTGAACCCGCCGGCATATACAATTGAAAAAAAGGGTGATGTTTTGGGAATGTGGATTCCAAAAGAAAATTCAATCGATGCAAGAATTACTCATACTGCTAATTTGGTTGGGTCATGCCTGCGTCGGGATTTCCACATCCTTTTCCCAACCAGAAAAAGAAGAATTGTCACGATGAAAGCGGCGATGGTCAGCTTCAAACCGGATCCGAGGCTCGCGGGCCGGTATTTCCACGTTACCGTGTGAGTGCCCGGGGAAATTCGCACCGCCTGGAACATCACGTCCGCATGAAGGTTCTCGCGTTCCTTCTCATCCACGAATACCCGCCACCCGGGGAACCACGACTCGCGAAAGAAGAGGTAACCTCCCGATTCAACGGACAGCTCCAACCGGGCAAAACCTTCCCTGTACTGCTTTACCTCGATCCGGGCCTCCCCGTTTGCATCGTCTCCGGGAATGTTGGATTTCCCGCCCTCCTCGATCACACCCCGGAAGCTTGCGGAAAAATTCTGCGCCCTCAGTTTTTTCATGGCCTGTTTCAAATTCGCGGCAAACTCCGGATTCGTCTCGAAGGCAAACCGGGAGGGCCTTGCGGTGTGTTCGAAAAGTCCCGTCTCCGGGGCGTCCACATCCTCGACCCTCTTCCAGGTTTCCGCCGTCTCTCCCCTGGGAAGACCGACCGCGTGAGTCACGCCCGCACGTTTCAACAAGGGCGAATCGATATCGCGAACCAGGCCGAAGTGGGATCTGTAAAGCGGGCGATACCCCTCGTTCATGATATGAAGGAACAGATCGAACCGCTCGGGTTTCAGGGGATCGTATCCCTGGAAATCGCTCACCCCGGCAGTGGCCGCGAGGTTGGGGAGCCATGTTTCCGCGAGGCCGGATCTCGTGTAATGGTAGGAGTAATGCCCCGGCGGATCAAATGCGAAGATGCGGGGAAAATAATTGTCCTGGATGGACGTGCGGAGGGATTCACACATGCGGGGACGAAAAATCCTCTCCGGCGCGGCCTTGGTATCCACCCGGCAGAAACTGTAATTCAGGATCTCGATCGATGTGAAAAGGATGAGAAGGGGCAGCCATAACTTTTTTTTCTTACAGGTAAGATAATCGGAAAAAAGGATCCCCAGGAAGAGCAACACGGAGAGAACGATGCTCCCCAGGAGGGGCAGATTCGGAATCCAACCCAGGGCCGGCCACAGCTGAACGTTCAAATCCCTCGGTCGCCACAGGAAAAAGCAGGTGACTAGAGCCAGGGCAACGAGGATCATCCGTCCGAGCATGGATATTCCCTTTTTCACCAGGAGAGTGGTGAAGCCCCGGGCCAGGAGCGGCGCCCCGGCAAGGCACGCCACGGCAAGGATCCTCCTGGGATCGTGAAATCCGCCGTATCCGGGCAATATGTAGGAAAGGGCCCCGGAAAAGGGCGCGGTCCCCAGAACCAGCACAAATACCAAAAGCGCGATATCCCGGAGGCGTCCCCTTTTCCCCGAAGCCCCGATCCCCAGAACCAGGATCATCACCCCGGCAGCCCCGATGTAACACACGTTCCCCGCATCCTGTGGAAAGTCCCCGGAACCAAGAAAGGCCTCGAGAATCGTCTTTCCGTGAAGGGATCCCCGTTCGATAACCTCGAGGGGAAGGCTCCCGGTTCGCTGGGTGAACCGGACAAAATCGAGAGACGGCAGGATCTGGATTCCCGCCAGGGCCGTTCCCAGGAGGATTCCCGTCACCGCCAGAGCAAGGGCGACCAGGGATCTCCGGGAGAAACGCGACTCGACCAGCTGGAAGACACCCCAGATAATATAGATCAGGAAGGAATAGTACGCCATCTGGGGGGCGCCGGCCAGGTTTTGGAAAGCCGCGCAAACGGTAAAGCCCAATGCGTTCCCGAGGCCCCCCCTCCTTCTCAAATTTTCCAGGAAGAAAAGTGCCCAGGGAAATATAGCCATGGAGGGCAGATACGATCCAAAGGCCAGGTGAGCCCACGTGGTTCCGCAAACCTCGCATAAAAGGGCCGCCCCCAGGCAGGAGAGGTGGGGGAACCGCCTCGCCCGGAGCCAGTAATACACCCCGAGCGCCCCCAGCCAGATATGGAGGGCGAAAAGCAGGGTGAAAATCCCGGCCCGTGGCAGGAGGAAAAAAATCCAGTTCGGGGGATAAAGCGCCGCCACCTGGGGATTGGCCAGAAGGGGCACACCCGCGTAAATCGAGGAGCACCAGAGGGGGAGATGACCGGCCAGGATCTGCCTCGATACCGCGCACCGCCACGGGAAAAACTGCATCGCCGTATCCATGAAAAACGGCATCCGGTTCATGAGAACCGTTGGAAGGAAAAGAAGCGCGGGCAGGACGAGAACAAGAGCGGCCTTTTTCTGTTTCGTTTTCAAAATGCGATGTCCCGTGGAAGCAGGATACCCCCCCCGGAATTTTCATTCCGGTTCGCCTTGTTTCAAGGTATTTTGAGAAAAAGCATGCCCCGAATTCTCCGCCCGGTTCAAGGGTTAAATATTCTGGAATGGAGAAGAATACAGGGAGAACGGCCTTCGGGGGCTTCTTAACCATTTTGGGGTCAGGTGGGTTCTTGTGATGTTTCGCCGTCTTTTTGTTCGGGAAAGGGGGCCTCCACCAACCTGGTGTAACGTGCTCCAGAGGGATGGAGCTCGCTTCTGAACAGGATCAGGCGGTCGATCAGGCATTCCCCGACAAGCACGCTTCTCTGGCCGGCGACGATGTTCATCAGGGCGCCGGTTCCCCTGGGGGATTTGATCCGGGCAAGTGTGAGATGGGGGTGAAAGGGGCGTCGTTCCTTTTCGAACCCGAACCCGGCCATGGCGCGATCCACCATTTTCTGGAGATGGCAGATTTGCTTTTCCCCCTTTGTGACCCCGCACCAGAGGACGCGCGGCCTCCTCTGGGAGGGAAACACCCCGAGGTCGCGGATCCGGAGGGTGAAAGGCTTTGTTTCCCCCGCGATTTTCCGGAGCGCTTCCCCGATGGACCCGGCCTTTTCCTCCTCTATGTTTCCCAGGAACTTGAGTGTGAGGTGAATGCTCTCGGGGCGAACCCAGCTGGGGCGGGCCGGGGTGAACTTGACGCCTTTTTTCAGGTTATCGATCAGCCGTCCCAGGCCGGAACGGACCTTGTCGGAAATATCCACCGCGATAAACGTTCGGATCATGATTTCTCTCCGTTTTCGTAAAATCGTTCATTTCTTTCATCCGATTCACCCGCTTTTCATGCAACCCAAAACTTTCCCCGCCCCTCAGAAATAAACACGGAAGATGTCTCCAGAGCTATACATACCGTTGGTGGGATCATAGGAGTAGTCGAGCAGGGCCTGGGATGGCTGATTGATTCGGGGGTTGTAAACACGTCGTACGGCATCAATATCCAGATCATAATCTCCATCCACCCCCGCACTCCATACAATCCATCCGCTTTTCTTTGGATCGTCCGGGTCGTTAACGGAATAATAGGCAAAAATCGTCCCCTTCACAGGGAAAAACGAATCGACAAAATAGCCCGTGATATAGGCCAGCGGGGTGGTCAGGGTGGCCAGGGATCGACCGTCTGGAATTTCGAATGTCGGCACCCCCTTTAACCCCTTCTCCCATACCATGGGATCCCGGATAAATCCGTTGGCACTGTGTTCGTGTCCTGTAATATACCGGGGGTATTCCCCGTGATCGACAAAATAGGCCATGATGCCATTGGCCAGGCTTCTCTGATCCGCCTTGATTCGTGAAAATCTCGGGGTTTTGTAAACCAGCAGGGGCATGAGCACCGCACCGGCAAAGGGCGCCAGGAAAAAAAAGACCAGGGCTGGTGCCCCGAACAGATAATCCTTCCTCCCGGTTTCACGGTGTTTCTTTGTTCCACAAACTGCCTGCTGGAGGATGGTTCCGATCATAATTACAGCGAGGGCGATCAAGCAGGCCCCCATATTCAAAAAGTAATAGAATAACTCCATGATAACAAAAGAACCATGCAGTGTATGGGTCTCTCTCACGTGGAGGCCCAGTGCCGCGAGTAAAACCAGGAAAATGGAGCCCACGACGATCTCAAAACAGCGTTCCCCGCGTCCGGCCAGATTGGACTTCAGGATCATGATAAAAAGTGTCCACAGAAGGTAAAAAGGCCACACGCCATGAACGAGGAAATTTCCGGATAAGAGATATTCCCTGAAGAGAAGACTAGTCATCAGAAGATAGATAAGGAAAGGTGCGTGGCGAATTCGGCGGAAGAAGATCATACCGAAAAGAATGAGTATGATCCATGCGGAAAGCATGATATTAATGTAAAGAATCTGATTTTTAATAAAGATATTCCTGTAAATGAGCGGGTGGGCACAGGCGTTTCGAATGATGATAAAAAAAAGTAAGGAGAGGATCGGGCTTTTTTTTCCAAAAAAGGCTTGCATTGGTTTTTACCCCGGGTATAAGACCCTTTTGTCGTTCTTTTCAAGAATAACGACCCGTAAGGGTTCGTTTTTGTTTGAATGCCGAAGTGGCGGAATTGGCAGACGCGCTGGGTTCAGGGTCCAGTGGGGGTAACCCCGTCCGGGTTCAAATCCCGGCTTCGGCACCAGATTACATCACCCCCCGGGGATCTCCCGGGGGATTTTCATTGGGAGAAAATGGGGTCAGACGCGAATGGCACTAGGTTAAGCCATTTTTAAATGCCAAATGTTATGCGAGTGCCTTGCATTGGTTCATCAGGGGGGTCAGACTCTCAGTTTTGAGAGATTTTCGCCAAACCAAGTTATTATAACAACCCGTAAACACGCCATTTTCACCCCTGAATGAGTAACTGGTATGTGTTGTTTTCTTTCATAACTAGGAGTCTGACCCCCTTTGTCCCCCCTTTGTCGGCTTCGGCACCAGATTACATCACCCCCCGGGGATCTCCCGGGGGATTTTCATTGGGAGAAGGGGGGGGGCAAACCCTACTTCGCAAGATGGGATTTCGCCTTTTCGGCATCCTCACCTTTCACATACAGGATCTTTTCGGAAACAGGACCCACCGTGTAACCGGCGGTGTAGTTGTAAATGTGCTGGTGGGGCAGCGTGTCGATTCCCGCCTCAAGCAGGGAGATGCGGGCCTCGAGAAACTCGCGGGCGCCGTTCGTGCGAAACACCGGTACGAAATCGCCTGTTATGATCTTCCTTTCCTTTCCCCCCTCGAGAAAAAAGATGATGAACAGAAGGATATAAGTCAGGAGAAATCTGAAGAGGTCTCCGATCGAGGCAAGGGCGGGACCGGCATACCCCGGGGCCATGAAAAGGGAGAGCAGAATATGAACCCCCATGCAAAGCAGCCCGAAACGGCGATACGTGGTGTTGAAGATTTCCTCCGGAGAAAGCTCGATCCGATCGCGCAACGTTTCGAAATCCAGAACCAGCCTTGCCATCTTGATATAAAGCCAGTAACCGAAGATCGAGGCAGCAACCCCCTGGAACACATACCAGAGCTTCATCCAGGGCGGGGAAAGCCTCAAGGGAACCAGGACCTGAACCGCGGCGAGCAGGAGATGGAGGGCGAAATACCCCAGGAGAAAGAAGAAGATCCCTCCCATGTAAATGGGTATGGAAATCTCTCGACCGGATTTCAGGGGAATCCGTCGGGAGAAAAAATCCCTTTTCCAGAGACGTTTCAGAATCAGGACGATTCCAACCAGGATAACGGCCGTAAGGATGATCCGCCCCAGGCGATCGTTGGCTTCGGGAACGGAACCGATGAAACCGATCCAGAAATTCCTCACCCGTTGAATCATGGAGAGAATCGTACGTGGGGTGACAAGTAAAACCGCGAATACCCCGTCGATCACCCCGAGCCGATCGACAATGCACACCGCGAATACCCCGAACATGACAAAAGCCGCGAGAACAAACGTGATGAAAAAGCGATAGGCAATGCCATGGGAGAGGATTTTTGTCCATGCCCAACCGATGCCCCACCCCTGAAGGAGAGAGATCAGCAGAGTCGCCAAAAGAAGAATAAGGAGAATGCCCCGTGGGTTTCGGTCCCAGTTGGAAAGGCCTTTTCCCGCTCCCGGGGAAAAGAGATACGATAAAAAGGTCAGGGTAAAATACGCCGTGAGAAAGGGAAGGATTCCCAGAATGTTTACGGAATGTTGCATGTGAATTCGGGCCAGCTCGAGGGGATCCTTTACAAGATCCGGATCGGTTAAAAATCCACCGGCCCCCGGGAGGGAAATAAAAGAGGGGATAAAGTTGATGCAAATCAGGACAACCAGGGTAAGGATCACCCGTTTTTTATAACTCATGATTCAGGGAGCCTCCTGACAGACTGGATGTTCCAGCCTCTCCATCGAAAATCCTCTTCATCACTTCACGAGCGCCCCCGCGCTCATTTCCTTACTTCCGGTACGGTTGCGGGTATGGCAAACGGTCCCTTTTTCAGTTCATCCAGTTTTTCATCGGTGAAATGCTTGTATGCGAAAAACATGATGCCCTCGGGTTTCTCCCTCCGGACGATGTCGATGCGTTCCGGGATGGATTCGGGTTTTCCCCTGGATCTCCGACTCCTCCAACCCGCCCCCAATCCGGCCCACACAGTGGCATTTCCGCTGTTTTCCACGGCCAGGCGGATGCGCTTTCCCACCAGCTCATTGTCCGAGCCGTAAGCCATGATGCAGCAGGTGTCGATCCAGCCGTTTTTCATCCACATGATCCAGTCCTGGTGGCAATGGCACCCCCTTGCCAGGTGGTAGCGTTCGAGCACGGCGGCAGAGACGCGGATACCCGGTTTGATCTCGTGTGCGCGTTTGTGGACGTCCCGAACCAGCCTCCCCACACAGAGCCGGCGCCAGTCGTTCCAGGTTTTGACCATTTTGGCGTTCCCGGGATCGATCTCGAGGGGATCCATTCCGTGTTCCTTTTTGAACGCCTCGCGGGAGAGTTTGCTGTAACCGAGATCCCGCTCGTTTTTCATCCGGTTGGGGCTGAAGGGAAAACGGATGAAGTCGAAATGGACGCCGTCCACGTTATAGTTTTCCACCACCTCGAGGTACACTCCGGTAAGGTATTCCCGGGCCGCCGGGATGCAGGGTGAGAGGTACACCCCCTCGGCGTGCTGCTCTTCGAGGTCTTTTTTCGTGTATTCCATGAGCGATTTCCCGGAGCGGTTGGTGAGGGCCCATTCCGGGTGACGCGCCAGGATATGTTTCGGGGAATAGGGCTTTGTTGCTCCCTCGTAGGTATAAAAGGCGTTCATCCAGGCATGAACCTGCATGCCCTTTTCATGGCCGAGTTCGATAAACATGGCGAGGGGATCGAAGTCTTCGGGTTGATCTTCGAGGATTTCGGCCCGGGGTTCGGTTGCGGATTTGTAAAAGGCGTCTCCCCTTCCCCGGACCTGAACGAACAGGGTGTTGAACCCGCCCCGCTCGCATCTTTTCACGATTTTCTGAACGGCCTCGGGGGATCGCAGCTGATCCCGGATGATCCAGATCCCGCGCCCCTCCGATAACGGCGGGCTGATCCGTTCCATGGTATCCACCTGGGAAAGGAGTTTCCCGGGAGGCATTCGCTGATCCATAACGAGCAGTTCCGGGAAGCTGGTTTGTTTCCACCCGAAAAGCTCGAGCTGTTTAAAGTATTGCTGCAAACCCGATGGCTCGGGGATGCTGGTAAGGATATAGGATCCATCCTTTTTCGAGAGGGTGCGGAAGCTGGCTTTCTTCAGGGAAACCAGCACCCCTTCGAGGGGTACGTTTTTATCGGTTTTCACGGATGAGCGAAGCTTGCCGCGGATCTCCACGAATTCCTTTGGGGGGGCGGAGAAAAACGCCAGGATCCTCTCCATCATTTCATTCCTTGTCTTTTCGGGAAAAATCGTCTCGAGGGGAACGCTGAGAAAAACGATCCTGCAGGGGGGGCATCCGGGAAGGATCGGTCCCTCGAACTGGATCCCGAGGTTCCCCGGGATGTTCTTGAAACGAACGCAATGCACGGCCCCTCCCCCTCCGGCCGTGGGATCGAAGTCTTCATAAACCAGGTTCGGAGAATCCACGGCATAGCTCCCGAGATCGCCGTGATCGATTGCGAATTCCAGCCCCTCGAACAGGGTTTTTTCACACCCGACAAGGGATTCGTGTTCGAACACGCTCCCCTCGATAATGGGTGAGTTGGGCATGAGGAAGTCGCACCGGAGGTATCGCTTCAACCACCGTCGATGCCCGGTTTCAATGAGTTCCCGGGGGATGCCGGTTCCCATGAGAAACAGGTTGCCGCCGCCTTCGAGGTGTGCGGAAAGTGCGGCGCGATCCGGCTGTGTGAGGGTGTTTTCCTCATCGAGTCCCGTGTGCCAGATCACGAGGGAAAAGTCCTCGAGCCGGGTGGGACCCGGCTTTCCGGGACGGTTGATGTCATCCCGTACGTGGTATGCCGGTTTGATGCCCGGTTGTTTTTCAAGGTTTGACTTCCACCATTTTTGCCATTCCATGGGCGGGGTGGTAAAGTCGTCCACCAGGAGGACTTTTAAATCTGCCGGATGATCCCGGCCGGATATCGAGAGGGAAGCCAGGAACATCCCGATCAAGAGAAACGCCGCGACCCGTGTTCGTTTCATTTCCTTCCCCTTTCCGGATGGAGAACCGCTGGAACTTTCAACAAGCGGTTTGCGAGATTATCGGATACATTTTCTATATGTAAGATTTTATTACCCCCTCATCGGCGACTTTTTGCAAGTTTTTTCCAATGCCATAGAGGGGGACGGGTAAGCGGGGAGCGGGGAGCGGTTAGCGGTTAGCGGGGAGCGGTCAGAGGGGGGGGTGTTCCAAGACATAGGTGACATTTTAGCTTCAAGACATAGGTAAAAACCATATAGGTTATGACCAGTTTTTTGAAGGAGGTTGGTCAGGCCCTGGGCTCTCCCCCTCAAATCCTTCTCTATGACACTTTCGTCTCTTGTGTCTCTTAGGTCTCTTAACGAACGTGTCTGATCCGGGGGCGAGTGGAAATTGTTATTGAAACAACAGTCCGGATCACAGAGTTTATTTCCATTCGTTTGCTGGAATAGACAATATGGAGTGAAAAGTGCCCCCCCCTTCTCCCAAACCCCTGGTTTCCATCGTGATCCTTACATGGAACAGCGGTGTGTTCATCGATCGCTGCCTGGAGGGCCTTTCCCGCCAGAGCCTGCAAAACCTCGAGATCATGATCGTGGATAATGCATCGACGGACGATACCCTGGAGCGGGTCGGGCAATCCCCCCATGGCTCCATCGTTACAAAGGTCGTCGCCAACCCGGAAAACCTGGGATGCGCGGGGGGGAACAACGTGGGGTGGCGGGCCTCCAGGGGCGAAGTGGTCGTTTTTCTCAATCCGGACGTTTACGTGACAAAACAATGGCTGGAGGAGCTGGCCGGGGCTCTTTTAAAAGATCCACGGGCCGTGATTGCCGGATGCAAGATCTATTACCCCAACACCCACATCCTGCAGCATGCGGGGGGCATTTTGTATCCCAACGCCATGGCGGATCACCGGGGAAAAGGCGAGGAGGATCGGGGACAGTTCGATGATCCGTGCGAGGTGGATTACGTAACCGGGGCCGCGATCGCGGTGAAGCGGGATTTCCTCGAGCGGGTGGGGGGCCTGGACGAGGATTACAATCCCGCCTATTACGAGGAGACGGATCTTTGCTTCCGGGCCCGCAGTATGGGTTACAGGGTACTGTATGTTCCGGGCTCGGTGCTGTATCACTATGAATCCCCCGGACTGACCCGGTTCAGTCCCGCATTTTACGATCTTTTTTACAAAATGCGGATCCGTTTCGTGTTGAAGAATTATTCCCTGTGGGAGATTTTGACCAGGTTCTGGCCCTTCGAGATCAGGTGGATGCTGTTCGAGCCGAAGGCGAGGGGATTCCGGCTGGCCCAGTTCAAGGCGTGGTTACAGGGGATAAGATTCCTTATACAGAAGGGAAAAAGGCGGAAAGGGCCTTAAGTCGAAACCGGATCCTGCCGGGCGCACCTAAAAAAAGCCCGGGGAGATTTCCCCGGGCCTCATTGTCTGGGATTTCCAGAAGAATCGATCAGTCTCTACTCTTGTACTTATCCGTGGTCTTCTGGGTCCTGATGATGTTGCCCCAGCTGATGGTTCCGTTCGTGGGATCGTAGTTGGTGTAAACGTTGCTTTCCCCGGGTTTCTTGCTGGTGGCCTGGTTGTCGCTCTTGTCCGGACCCCAGGAATAGATGAGCCAGGAACCGCAGGTGTCATAATAGCACTGCTGGAACCAGGTGCTGGTGGGGTAGTTGGCGAGGAACTGCTTGTAGTTGAAATAGGTGTAACGACGGTAGATTTCAGGATATGCAAGCTCCTTCGTGGCCAACTGCATAAAAGGATCATCCATCAAAGAAGTCAGATAAGCCTGGGGGGTTGTAAGATAGGAAGAGATCCTGGCATGGAAAATCGGTTCGGCGGGAAGGGTTCTGGTCTTCCACTGCTGTCCGGGAACGCGGTCTCCCATGGGAGGGGGCGCGTTGTTGTCGATGGAGTAGGATTCCATGGCTGTGGCGACACTGCGGACATCGGCGCGGGCACGGGACACCTTCGATCTTACCTGTGCCTCGAGGAAGTTGGGAACGGCGATAGCGGCCAGGATGGCGATAATGGCCACGACGATCAGGAGCTCAATCAGGGTAAAACCTCTCTTTCTCATAATTTCTCTCACCTCCTTAAAAATTTCGATTCATATCAATGAAACATAAATATATCCAACAAGGGACCGACTGAATTCAAGTAAAAATTTTGCCCAGTCATCATTCACTGTTATAATTGATAGGACAAAATTCCCTCAAATGTCACTTTTTCAAGGACTCATGAGGGGTTTTTTACTTTTTTAATTGACTTTCCCCCCGGGAAAGTTCTACATAAATGTTTTAAATAATTGAAGATACGTTAATCTCTTTGCTTTTTTCAGTATTTAAGGGGGGATTTTTGTGCGAATGACGAGAGGGGAAACCCTATTGTCCCCAACCTTCCCCACCCTGACGGGAAAGGGGGGACAAAGGTAATGCCCATCGTGACGGTTGAAGAAAACGAACCGATCGAGCGCGCCTTGAAACGATTTAAAAAGGAATGCCAGAAGTCCGGCATCCAGGCGGAACTCAGGCGACGCGAGTATTACGAAAAACCCAGCGTCAAGCGAAAGCGTAAGATCGAGGCAGCCAGAAGAAAGGCTCGCCGCAGAATGATGAAACTCAAACGTAAACTCGATAGACTCTGAGTCTGCCGGTTATTGCTTGTTCGATCTATTTAACGGCCTCGGAAACGGGGCCGTTTTTTCATCACGCGAGCACATGTAAAAAACGGCGGGGAAAAAGGCTTGCCCCCTTCCCCCCCCTTTGATAACACCGTTAGGTCTTTCTTGAAAGGCCGGACCATTCCCTTCCGAATAACGGGGCTGGATTATGATCCACGTTCGCGAGATCACCAAAATATACGGAAAAACACTCGCGATCCGGGATGTCTCTTTCCAGGTTGAAAGGGGAGAGATCCTCGGGCTTCTCGGCCCGAACGGGGCCGGAAAAACCACAACCATACGAATCCTTACCTGTCACACACCCCCGACTTCCGGAACGGCCACCGTGGCCGGATTCGACGTCGGAACCCAATCCCTCGAGGTTCGCAGGCGGATCGGGTACATGCCCGAAACCGCGGGACTTTACGAAGACATGACCGTATCCTCCTTCCTGAATTTCACCGCCGAAATAAAGGGATTGGATCGCACCCGGCAAAAAAAATGCGTGGGAGCGGTTCTCGATCGATTGAATCTCGAATCCGTGTCCCATCGACTCATCCGCAACCTCTCCAGGGGATACCGCCAGAGGGTGGGTCTGGCCCAGGCCCTGGTGGCCGATCCCGAGGTGCTGATCCTGGACGAACCCACCGTGGGTCTGGATCCGGCACAGATCCGTGAAATCCGCTCGCTCGTAACATCCATGGCCGGGGAGAAAACCGTGATCCTCAGCACCCACATCCTGCCCGAGGTGGCAGCGGTCTGTTCCCGCATCGCCATCATCAACCTGGGGCGGATCGCGGCAGTGGGGAGCCCGGGGGAGCTCTCGCGAAAATACGCCCCCGAGTCCCGCATTGCGGTTCTGGCGGATGGGGAAAGGGAACTTCTCCAAAGAGCCCTCGAGAACATCCGGGGAGTGGTCAGGGTCGCTCTTCAGGAAAACGCCATCCGGCAAAAGGGACTTCTCTTTCACCTGGATATCGAGAGCCCGGGGGATATCCGGGATATGATTCCCGCCACGGTTCAAGAAACGGGAGGGCGGCTCCTCGAGGTTTATTCCATGGGAGCCACCCTCGAAGAGGTTTACATGAAGGCCATCATGGGAGAAAAGGAAGATGTGGTTTCCCGTTTACAAGCGTGAAATCGGGGCATACCTCCATTCGCCCGTTCTGTACGTGATCGGGGGTGTGTTCTTATTCCTGGTGGCCTATTTTTCCCTGGGTATGATGGTGGAGTTCTCCGATGTTTACACCGACTTTAACATGCGCCAGATTTACGGCATGGGGAGCATGAACGTAACGGAATGGGTGATCCAGGGTTTTTTCGGACTTTTAAACTTCCTGCTTCTCTTTACCATCCCGCTTCTCACCATGCGGCTTTTTGCAGAGGAGAAAAGGAACCGGACCTTCGAGCTCCTGGTGACCTGTCCCGTCCGGGATGGGGAGATTCTGGCCGGGAAGTTTCTCTCCTGCATGACCGTGCTGCTTTTTTTCCTGGGATCCTGTTTCATCTATCCCCTGCTCGTTGATAAATTCAGTGAACCCGAGTGGCCGGTGATCGCGACCGGATACCTGGGACTCTTCCTTGCGGCGGGAGCTTATCTCTCCTTCGGGGTGTTCGCTTCCTCGGTGACGGAGAACCAGGTTATCGCGGCGTTTCTCACGTTTGGGGGGCTCCTTTTCTTTTACCTTGTGGGGGATGTGACATCATCCCGTGAGGGCCTTCTGGGGCAGGTCTCCTCTGTCCTTTCGATCCGTCAACACAGCGCCGGATTTGCAAAGGGGGTCATCGAGATCCGGGATCTTATTTATTTCGCTTCCTTTATCGCCTTTTTCCTGTTTCTCTCCCTGGAATGCCTGAAAATACGAAGGTGGAGGGGCTGACCCATGGCAAAGGGGATAAAATGGCTTGCCATCGCCGGGGTGGCGATGATGATCGCAGCAAACATCATCGCGACGATCTCCGGTGGATTCTCCCTGCCAACCCTCCTTCTCGG
>Ga0272442_10000327_pt1 | contig 79796 bp, 66 predicted proteins | sample SSMForm2O_FD_200262 | JGI IMG/M metagenome (GOLD analysis project Ga0272442, IMG submission 200262) | Marine sediment archaeal communities from Little Sippewissett salt marsh, Falmouth, MA, United States - SSM-Form-2O | ecosystem: Environmental > Aquatic > Marine > Wetlands > Sediment ...
GAAAAAATACAAGTTGTTTATTCAGCCTTGAAGAAAATAGATTGTATTAAATCAAAGGTACCGAGAAAAAATAATGCTTTTCCGGTTGTATTTGGTTTTATGGGCGGTTATGCTATTCACAAGGGAATAGATTTATTAATATGTGCTTTTTCAAAATTAGATCAAAAGAAGGCAAAATTAGTGATTCATGGAGGCAATATTCAGAAATATGTCAACAAAATAAAAGATGAAAAATTGAATATAGATTTTAAAGGGACCTATGCTATAGAAAATATTAATGAAGTTTTAAAGGAAATTGATGTAGGAGTGGTTCCTTCTGTATGGTATGAAACATTTGGCCTCGTGGGTGCTGAATTTTTACAAGCGCGTATTCCGATCATTGTCAGTGATACATGTGGCGTTGCCGAGACGGTTGAAAATGGAAAGACTGGATTCATTTTTAGGTCTAATGATATAAACGCTCTATTAAAAAAAATGGAATGTTTTGTGATGAATCCTGAGATTATAAATAAACTTGGAAAAAATATGAATAGAGTTAAAACGGTAGGAGAGCACGGCAAAGAAATAGAAAATATTTATGAAAATCTTATTAAAAAATAATGATTATCTGTTTGTACTTATGATTGATTTACAAAAAAACGTAAAATAGCGCACACTAATATTTTGTAAAGGATTATGATATGGATTTTGAATATCTGATTGTTGGCGCAGGCTTTTCAGGCGCTGTATTAGCAGAAAGGATTGCCAGTCAATCAAATAAAAAAATTATGGTTATTGAAAAACGTGACCATGTTGGTGGGAATTGCTATGATAAAAAAGATAAGAATGATATTTTAGTACATAAATACGGACCACATATTTTTCATACTGATTGCAAAGAAGTTTGGGATTATCTTTCCCGGTTTACTGAGTGGATTCCGTACCAACATAAGGTTTTAGGTTTTATCGACGGAAGGAAAGTCACGCTTCCATTTAATCTAAATACCCTCCATGAACTTATACCTGAAAGATTGGTGGAGAGATTAGAAAGAAAATTAATAAATAATTTTGGATTTAATAATAAAATACCCATTTTAGAATTCAAAAAAATAAAAGATGAAGATTTGAAATTTTTAGCGGATTTTATATATGAAAAGATATTTTTACATTACACAGAAAAGCAATGGGGCTTAAAGCCGGAAGAGATTGAATCCTCTGTAACAGCTCGTGTTCCAGTTGTAATATCTTATGATGACAGATATTTTCATGACCGATATCAAGGTATTCCGAAATTAGGCTACACAAAATTATTTGAAAAAATGTTGCAAAATCCAAATATTGAATTGCTTTTAGGGAAAGATTTTAAAAATATCAGACGTAAATTGAAGGTTAAGAAAATATTCTATACGGGGGCAATTGATTCATTTTTTAATTATCAATATGGAAAACTGGCCTATCGTTGTGTAGATATTGATTTTCAGTCTAAGCCTATTGAAAATTATCAACCGGCTGCGGTGGTGAATTATCCAAACGATTACGATTATACCAGGATTACTGAATTCAAAAAATTTACTTCGAATAAAAGTCAAAATACAACGATAGGGGTCGAGTATCCTGGAAATAAAGGATTCATGGCATGGCCGGTATTAAATGAAAAAAATAAAAAAATATTCCGGGAATATTGGAAAGAAGCGGAAAAATTAAAAAGTGAAAATATTTATTTTATAGGACGTTTAGCTGAATATAAATATTATGACATGGATGATGCAATTGCAAATGCTTTGAAAATCTTTAAATGTGCAGAATACGACTAAGGACTACTTGCCGGATATCCCAAATCAAATAAAGGATATATTGTTTTGAATGAAGACAAAATTGGATAAAAAGAATAATAAAGACAAAGAAGATATCGCAACCATTGACTTTAATGAAAAATCGGTTTGTGCAGTCATTGTCACTTATAATCGTAAACATTTATTGATAAAATGCTTAAAAGCGCTATTGAGTCAATCAAGACCTCTTCAGGCAATTTACATAATGGATAATGCTTCAACTGATGGCACTGCAGAAGCATTATTGGAAAATAAATTTATCAATGCGATACCTCCTGCAAGCCTGGATGCACCTTGGGAAATATCCTGTCGGAATAGTATTTCCCAATCACTTGATGGATATAATGATATGTCTGTCTTGATTTATTACGTAAAAATGCATATTAACATGGGTGGGGCAGGTGGCTTTCATGAAGGAGTAAAGAGAAGTTTTGAAAAAGGATTTGATTGGATGTGGCTAATGGACGATGATGGAATCCCGGAAAAAGATTGCTTATATCAATTGCTATTTGAGGGGAAAACCCATAAAGCTGATTTTTTAGCTCCTTTAGTTATAGATATTAATCATTCCGGGAAATTAAGCTTCGGGATATTTGATTATAAAAATAATCAGACAATATACACTTTCCAGGATGCTAAGAAATATTCATATGATGGTATTTTTGAGGGAACGGCATGTTTGTTTAATGGCATTTTAATTTCAAAAGAGTTGGTTAAAATAGTGGGATATCCTAAAAAAGAAATGTTTATTTGGGGAGATGAAATTGAATATTTATCCAGGATTAAAAGCAAAGGACTTAAGGTAATCACCATTTGTAATGCTATACACAGGCATCCCATTGGAAATATTAATTACTATAAAATATTTTTTGGTAAATTTTGGATAAGATTTAATGATCATCGATTGAGGGATTATTGCAAATTTAGAAATATGGCTTTCATTTATAAGAATTATGCCATGAATAAGCTTTTAAAAGATGTTGCAAAATATTCCTGGTTTTTTATCATTACCAGGAAATTTGATATAAAAAATTTACTTTTCTATTTATCAGCGACAATAGATGGTTTAAGAGCTGATTTCTCCAAACATAGAAAATATTTATAAAACAAGTTCTATTTAATATACCGGGAAATCCCCGCCTGTAAAGGCGGGGATGAGAGCGTTTCCTGTTTCTTCTGTACGCACTTTGCTATAATGGAAATATGAAAATATTCAAAGCGGCTCATACCGTTTATAAGACTCAATATCATCTTGTATGGATTACCCGTTACGGTAGGAAGATTCTGGTTTCCGGAGTCAAAAGTTACCTGAAGATAAAATTGCAGGAAATCAGAAAATATTTTTCTGATTGGATCTATCTTGAAATGGGAATAAAACCAGATCACGTACATTTATACATGGTAATCCCTCCAAAGTATGCGATAAGTTTTGCTGTTGAAACCATCAAAAAGAATACCAGTAGATCTTTGAGTAAAAAGTTTCTCTTCTTGGAAAAAGTCTACTGGAACAAAAAAGGCATCTGGGGCAAGGGGTATTTTGTCTCTACGGTAGGAAGAAATGAAGACATCATCCGAAGATACGTCCAATCCCAAGAAGAGGAAGAAACAGGACAAGCGCAGCTTGAGTTTTGAACGTACCACGTCTGTAAAGGCGTGGGAATCGATTTTAATTAAATGAAGATTATCGATAAAAAGTTTGAAATATTTTTACAATTACTATTATAAAATAAGAATTTTATGAAAAACACAACGAAAAAAAATATGGATGCGAGCTTTACTAGATGTAATTTTCGCTTTACTGGATTCATTCTAAAAATATGGGAGGTTAAGAATGAATTTGTTTGGGATAATGATGAGTGATTGGCCTGGCTGGGTATTAGTAATACTATCTTATTATATTGTTATGAAATTTCGAAAAGAATGGAATAACCATTTAACCTTTACCGTTTTATTTGTGTTAACTATGCATCATCTGGTGGCAATGGTAAATACCTATCTGTTTATGATTCCTGGCGCTGATGCGGATGCACACAAATTTAATCGTTTAGCAGTCGATTGGGCGGCAAGCGGTCAATATAGAATCGTTTTTAGTGCTAGATTCTACGAGCAATTACTTGGGATTTTTTATAGGATTTTTCACCCTTCGCACTTTTTTGGCGAAGAGCTATCGGTTATTGCTTTTCTTTTCTCTTGCTTTATTTTTATAAAATTGCTTCGCTTGTTGAAGCTTGAAAAATATCAAATAGGATTATTGGTAATGTATGGTTTGTTACCCACCAATCTGGTATTATGTTCAGTCACTTTGAGAGAGTCATACCAAATATTATTTTTTATGCTTTCTTTGTATTGGGGTCTAAGGTTTTACCTTGAAAGAACAAAATATGGTGGAGTGTATTGCATTTTTTCAGCAATTGTTATGGCTCTTTTTCATAAGGCCTTGATTGTATATTTACTGATTTTAATGCCATTGCTTCTAGTATGGTTTATCTGGAAAAATCCAGATTCTAAAATGGGCAAAATATATTTTACAAAGAAAAGAATGTTGATTTATGGCGGAATATTATTTTTTTTAATTATTCTTCTATTTATTGGCACTTTATTCAGGATACCGGGATTAGATCCGTTGACTTCTGTTTTTTCGGGTAAAGCTTTGGAATATGTTGTAGAATATCGAACAAGGTTGATGTTTGAATTAGCACCGGATGCTCGCGCAAATTATGGTATTATGCTGGATAGTTCCTCATTGGGAACACTGATAAAATCTATTTCTTTAATCTATTTTTATTATCTTTTTTCTCCTTTTCCCTGGCAGATTAGCAATTTCTTAGATGTTTATGCTTTTGTCGAAGCTTTAATGCGATTTGTTTTAATTTCGTTTAGCTTGATTTACTGGTATAAATCAAGTGGGATGCAACGCCACATATGGGGATTGCTCTTGCTCGTTTATTTTTCAATGACATTTTTATGGTCAACCGGAACCGTTAATTACGGGACAAGCATTCGCCATCATCTTTTGACTTACTGGATCATTGTTATTACCGGTGGCACGGGATTGATGGAAAGTTTAATTTACTTTTTTAGACCTGTGTTGCAATTTTTAAAAAATGGAACTTATAAAAAAGAAAAATCTCTCTTGTCTTAACATTAAAAAAAATGAGGTATAAAATCATGTTATTTTTCAATCATGCAATAGCCCCTTTGATTCGAAGAAATATTATTTTTCCATTTTATTGGAACTGCTTACGTCGCGCCAAGGTTTTAAAATACTATCAAGCATTGAGAAATCAGCAATGGAATAGCTTGGAACAGAATCAAAAAATTCAGCAAAAACGATTATTTAATCTAGTGAACTATGCCTCTCAAAATATACTTTATTATCAAAAAGTAATTAATGAAGGTCATATCAAATTCTCAGAGGAATCAATATTTGAAGATTTAAAGAAATTTCCTCTTTTAACCAAAGATATCATTAGAAAAAACTTTCATGGATTGTATAAATTAAGGGATAAAACATATTATAAAAACACCTCCGGCGGTTCAACCGGTGAGCCGGTGGTATTTTACCAGGATAAGCATTACCTGGCGTGGGCGATTGCCAACAAGTATCTCTTTAACGAATGGGCAGGAAGAAAAATCGGGGAATCCATGGTGAAGATATGGGGTTCATTAAGGGACACACTAAGAGGTGCTAAAAGTTTTAAAGGACATATCAGACAGCAGCTTACAGGAATAACGGTTCTAAATTCGAATAGAATGACAGAAAAGATACTGAATGATTATGTCAAAAAGATTAATCGTGTGAAACCCCGTTTGATACTTTCATATTCCAGCAGCATTGATGAACTGACCCGTTTTATAAAAGAGCGCAATCTTTCTGTGTATTCCCCATGTGCTGTGATGAGCACTGCCGGTGTTTTATATCCCGAAGTTCGGGAAAGAATTATCGAAGTATTTCGTGCTAAAGTGTTTAACCGTTATGGCTCGCGGGAAGTCAGCGATATTGCTTGTAATTGCGAAAAAAGTGAGGGATTGCATCTGAATACATTTATCCATTATTTGGAAATTGTAGACGATGACGGGAGAGTTGTGGAACCGGGAAATCCGGGAAACATTGTGCTCACATTATTGACAAATTACACCATGCCGTTAATCAGATATAAAATTGGAGACAGAGGTATTCTTTCCGCGGAACAAAGCCATTGCGGCCATGGATATCCCACGTTAAAAAAGGTAAGTGGTAGAATTAAAAGTGTTTTAATAAATCGCGATGGTGATTTGGTAGATGATGATACTTTTATTACTTTATTTCGCTTAAAGGAAAACGTGAAACAGTTTCAATTCATTCAAGAGTCAATCGATTACATGGTTGTCAATTTGGTGTTAAAAGATAAAGAAATACTAAAAGATATCAATGCAGAATTCAAAGAAGAAAGTCAGGCAATCAAGAAGGTTATGGGAGAGAATACAGTCATACAATTTAATATTGTTAATGAAATCAAGCCAAGCCCATCTGGAAAGTTTATGTATGTATTTTCCAAAGTATCTAAACAGAAAAAATAATATCAAGATTGACCAAAAGAATTTTAATTGAGATAATAATATTTCAGGAAATTATTTAAAAAATATTAAGGAAAAAATATGAAGATTTTACATATTATTTCGGGTCTATCCATGGGTGGTGCCGAGATGATGCTTTATAAGTTGCTGTCATTGACTGATAGGTCTCAATTCAGCCCGGTTGTCATATCATTAACGGATGATGGGATATTAGGGGGAAATATTATCAATTTGGATATACCGGTCTATCAGATAGGTTTGAATTCAGGGATTCCAAATCCTTTTAAGATATGGCAATTGAGAAAATTGGTTCGAGAGTTAAATCCTGAGTTGATTCAAGGCTGGATGTATCATGGGAATCTGGCTGCATTAATGGTAAAAAAAATTCTTACAAAGCGTGTTTCACTGTTATGGAATATCCGGCATACACCTGGTGATTTAAAGAAAGAAAAACGCTTGACGGCAATGATGATTCGTTTGGGAGCCTGCTTCTCTCATACGCCTGAAAGCATTATCTATAACGCGAGGGTCAGTGAACAAAGACATAGACAATTAGGCTATTCAGGCAAAGATATCACTATTATTCCCAATGGTTTTGATTGTGAGCAGTTCAAACCCACAGATGTTGCAAAATTGAAACTCTTAAATTTACTAAATCTAAGAAAGGATTCATTATTAATTGGTTTGGTAGCCCGTTATCACAAGATGAAGGGTCATAAAAATTTTTTGTTTGCAGTAGAAAAACTAATTGAAGCATTTCCAAATATACATTTTGTTTTGGCGGGAAGCGGTATTGATGAAAAGAACATAAAACTAAAAAAACAAATAAATCATCTCAAGATAAATAAAAATATCCATTTATTGGGAGAACGGAGAGATATAGCAGAGATTACAGCAGGACTTGATATTGCCTGTTCCTCTTCCGTTTGGGGAGAAGGATTTTCGAATGCCATCGGAGAAGCAATGGCCTGTGGCGTACCTTGTGTGGTAACGGATGTGGGAGATTCGGCCTGGATAGTTGACAAAACAGGTTTAGTGGTCAAACCGGGAGATAAAATTGAACTTACTGATGCCTTGAAAGAGATGATAGAAATGGGCGCTGATATGCGGAAACAATTAGGAAAGTTGGCAAGACAGCGAATCATCAAGCATTTTTCTCTCGATAAAGTGGTAAAAAAATATGAACAGATCTATCGGGAAAAGAGCATAGCGAGGATACTTTGATTCCGAATCACTGGAGGTTTGTTTAAATAGGAATAGTTGAGGAGTGAATTTTAAAATTGGATAGGAAAATAAAAGTAGCACACATCATTGCCCGCATGATTACCGGAGGAGCAGATGAGAATACCCTATATACTATTCAGGGTTTAAATAAAGACCAATATGAAATCGATTTAATCACCGGAGAGGAAATTGATAGCGCTTTATTGAATAAGGAAGAAAATCATCCTTTTAATATTATTCAGGTTCAGGGATTAAAGTGGAAACTCAACTTTATTCATGATCCGATTGTTTTTTTAAAATTAATAAAATTAATAAAAGAAAATAGGTATGATATTGTGCATACCCATACAACCAAAGCAGGTATTCTGGGAAGAATCGCTGCCCATATAGTTGGTGTGCCTATCATCGTACATGGTTTGCATGGAAGCACTTTCCAGGCTTTTAACAGTCGGATGCTTAATGACCTGTTATTTTATTTTGAAAAAAGAACCAGTAGATTCACCGATGCCTATATTTCGGTAAGTAAAGTGCTTTCTGAAATTTATATTGGAAAAGGTATCGGAAACAAAGATAACCACCATACGGTATACAGCGGAATGGATTTAACGAAATTTTATCAGGCTCGAAACAAAATCAATAAAAGAAAAGTATATAAGGATTTAGGAATTGATGAAAAAGATTTTATCATTGGAAATGTAGCCCGGCTGGAAACAAGAAAAGGTCATCTTTTTCTTATTGATGCATTCAAAGAAGTATTAAAAGAAAATAAAAAAAGCAATGTGAAGTTATTAATAATTGGCGAAGGAAACAAAAGAAACGATTTGGAATTTTATGTAAAAAAAATGAATTTGGAAGATAAAGTAATCTTTACTGGTTATCGTGAAGATGTCGAAGATTTAATGGCAATCATGGATATCTTTGTTTTAACCTCTTTGAGGGAAGGTTTGCCGCGCGTATTGGTGCAGGCGGCAGCTGTCGGGAAACCTTCGATTGCTTTTAACGTGGATGGTGTTCCAGAGATAATACAGGATGATTATAATGGATTTTTAGTGAGGCCAAAAGATGTTAAACAATTAAAAGATAAGGTAAAAGAATATATTAACAATGATGAACTTGTCCTATTGCACGGTAAAAATGGAAGAGAATTTATAGGAGATAAATGGTCAATACAGGGAATGGTCGATAGGGTAGATCTGATTTATCAGAGTTTGATTAACAAAAAAATAAAATGAATATGAAAAAATTTATGTTTTTTATCATCTAAATTCTTTAATAATCATCAATGGCAAACAGGTTTCAATTGATATAGTCATTTAATAAGAAAGCTTAGGGGAAATGATATGAAAAAAATCATGGTAACAGGATGTGCCGGGTTTGTTGGCGCTAAGGTATCTGAAATGCTTCTCGAAAAAGGATATCGTGTGATAGGTGTTGATAATCTGAATGATTATTATGATGTAAAATTAAAAGACTGGCGTTTGGAGATGTTAAAAAATGACAGCAATTTTAATTTTAATAAAATGGATATCGAAAATTACAATGCTTTAAAAAAGATATTCCAGGAGAATCGCCTTGAGGCAGTTATCAATTTGGCAGCAAGGGCAGGTGTCCGCACTAGTTTGAAAAATCCATTTGCATATCTTGCCACGAATAGCAATGGTAATCTGAATCTATTGGAATTATGCAGACAATTCTCTGTATCAAAATTTGTTTTAGCTTCTACATCGTCACTTTATGCGGGACAGAAAATGCCCTTTTTGGAGAATTTACCTGTTAATTCACCTATTTCACCCTATGCAGCATCAAAAAAATCAGCTGAAATGATGGCATACACCTATCATTTTTTGTATGGATTGGATGTGACGATATTGCGCTATTTTACTGTTTATGGCCCTGCAGGAAGGCCTGATATGGCTACCTTTAGATTTATTAAATGGATCATTGAAAATAATCCGTTGGAAATTTATGGAAATGGTTTTCAGAAAAGAGATTTTACTTATATTGATGATATAGCAGATGGAACAGTGAAGGGATTAAAAAGGTTGGGATTTGAAATTATCAATTTAGGAAATAACCATCCCTATAAATTGACTGACGCTATTAAGTTAATGGAAAAATATATCGGAAAAGGGGCTTGTTTTAAATATAAAGAATTTCAAAGAGTTGATATGCAGGCAACCTGGGCGGATATTAATAAGGCAAAAAAAATGCTGGACTGGCAACCAGGAATTGATTTGAATGAAGGATTAAAAAGAACGATCGATTGGATGATCAATCATTGGGATTGGATCAAGAATATTGATGTATAGAGAATATTTTAAAAAAGTTAGGTGATATGCATTTATGATGAAAACAAAGGCAACCCAATTATATTTAAGTAGGATTAAACCTGTTTCAGATAAGATTCCTTACTTTCGGGAATTTGCGGGGATGATGTGGAGATTTTTATGGTGGGTAAATTTATCAATTAAAAGTATTTATGACTCAATAGACTATAAAAAAATATATTGGATAGCTCCTAAGCGAATTAAACTTGGACTTTCAAGAGAATTATTGAGTTCAGAAAAAGCAGGACGCAAAACATTTAAAGAAAATTTTAGAATAAGACATTCCAATCGTTATGTTGTAAATTTTGAGGATAAGGTCGTCTATCAGTCATTCTATGAGCATTTCACCAAGGGAAAACCTTGGAACAAAACGGAATTATATCAAAGGACAAAAAATATTTTATTAAAAAAAAATATTGTATGGCGTTGTTCGTCAATGGAAGATTATCATAATAGATTCAAAAAACTGGATAAATTATATGATGAAATTAAGAGAAATGGCGTAAAAACCCAGAAAGAATTAAACAAAGAAACTCTTTTAAGGGAAAATATGATAAAGGAAGTAAAAAATGAAATCATTATTTACATTGGTTCCGATGGTGAGCTGATTCATCGTAATGGCCAACATCGGCTATCGATTGCGAAATTACTCAATCTTGATGAAGTACCTGTTCAAATTTTGCACAGGCATAAAAATTGGTTGAAATTCCGGAAAGAAATATCGACTTACATCAATAAGCAATTAAACGGAAAAGCCTTGCAGCCTCTTCTCCATCCCGACTTAACACATATTCCTTCTATATGGAGTGATAAGAGATTTGAATTAATCAAAGGAAAGATGAATGTCAAAAAAGGGACGCTTCTTGATATGAATGCCCACTGGGGATATTTTTGTCATAAATTTGAGGATTTAGGATTCCAATGTACTGCAATGGAGAAGTCAAAGAGTAATTTATATTTTATGAAAAAACTGAAACAGGCGGAGAGGTTAAATTTTAATATTGTTGAACAATCAATATTTAATGGCAAAGAAAATAACGTTTCCAAAGAAGGACTCAATGTTGATATCCTACTTGCCTTAAATCTTTTTTATCAAGCCAACTCTACAATAGGGGATTTGAATTTTAAACTGAAAAGAATATTGAGCATGATTAAAGCCAAAGAGATTTATTTTCAAATACCTCAACAAGAGGGGGGGGTATTAAAACTGTATAAAAACGATGGTTGTAATAGAGAAGGGCTTGTTTCAAAAACATTAGTTGATTTTGTAATGAACAACTCCTCCTATAAAAATGTGGAAAAAATTGGAGAAGAAAGAAACCATGAAATTTTCAAAATATGGTAACAACCATTTTGTTCTAAAAAATATAAATAAAAAGTAGAGGTAGGTAGATGTGTTAGTCGGAATACCGTTAATTTCATTTCTTGTAAGCTTTGTTCTATTCCCTACAATGATTTTTAGATTGAAGCAGGCGGGGATTGTAGGGAAAAATATGAATAGTATAACGAAGGAAAAAATTCCTGAAATGGGTGGATTGGTCATTGTTGCAGGTTTTGGAGCAGGGATATTTATGTTGATAGCCCTTAATACTTTTTTTGACATTTTTACATCAGTGAATGTTATTTCAATATCGGCCGCTTTGCTGGCCATTTTAATCGTTACCTTAATTGGTATCTTTGATGATTTGGTGTCAATGCCGCAGCAGGTTAAAGCATTTATGCCTGCATTGGCAGCATTGCCTTTAATCGTTATTAAAGAAGGAAAGAGTTTTATCAGTATGCCATTTTTAGGGAATATTGATTTTGGACTATTGTATACTTTGGTCATTATCCCTCTGGAGATAACCATTGCCGCAAATGCGGTTAACATGTTGGCGGGATTTAATGGATTGGAAATCGGAATGGGAATCATTGCAGTTATGGCTTTGGCTATCATTTCATTTATGCTTGGGAAAATGACTGTGCTTGCCTTGTTACTTGCTGCTCTGGGTGCACTTTTGGCAGCTTTATATTACAATTGGTTTCCTGCGAAAATATTGATTGGAGATGTAGGCACGTTAAGCATCGGAGCTATTATTGCAGCAGCTGTAGTGATTGGCAATTTTGAAATAGCCGGTGCCATTTTATTGATACCCTATATCATTGATTTTGTCATTAAAGCAAAAAATCATTTTCCATATAGTTTTGGAATCTATAGAGAAGGAAAATTGCATTCTCCTGAAAGTGGGCCTATGGGATTGGCTCAATTAATAATGAAAATTTCTGGTGGCATAAGTGAGGAAAATTTGGTATTGGTATTAGTATCCATTGAGTTTATATTGGGCATAGTTGCTGTTTTAGTATATAGGCAATAAGCAAAACATGAGATAAAATATATGCTTTTGAAAACTGGTTAATTTGTTGGTAAAAAGAAATTAATGAGCAGAATAAGAAGACATTTTGAGGAATATATTAGATGAATCAATTAACATTCAATTCAAATAGAAAAATAAAGGTTGCACATATTATTACTACCATTGCAGGAGGAGCAGGAGAGAATACGCTTTTTACCATTAAGGGCTTAGACGAAGAAAAATATCAAATTGATTTAATCACGCGCAAAGAATCAGGGGCAAGATTTTTTAAACGAATCAAAAGTAAAGGATTTAATTACGTTCAAGTACAACCATTTACATCCAGATATCATATTTTACATGATTTAATTTTATTATCAAAGCTAATAATATTGTTAAAAAAAAACCGGTATGACGTGATTCACACACATATGACCAAACCGGGAATATTGGGAAGAATTGCTGCTAAAATAGCCGGAGTACCCATCATCATTCATGGTTTACACATGAATACATTGGAAGTATCGGATAATAAGATTTTAAATGCAATTAAAATATTTCTTGAAAAAAAGATTAGCAAATTTACTGATGCACATATTTCCGTAAGCGAAATCGTATCACAAAAATATTTAGAATTTGGCATAGGCAAAAAAAGTAAGTATTTTACAGTAAAAAGTGGAATGGAGTTGAACAAATTTTTAAACGCAAGAGAAGAAGATGATATACAGAAAAAAAAGAAAGAATTAGGAATCAGTAGCGAAGATTTCATTATTGGAAATGTTGGAAGATTGGTAGGTTCAAAAAATCATCAATATCTTTTTCAAGCCATCAGAAAGGTATTGGAGATAAAAAATAAATTGCCTGTTAAGGTACTCATCATCGGCGAAGGGAAAGAGAAAGAAAAATTAGTTAAATATGCAAAAGAGCTTAGCTTGGGAAAGAATGTTATCTTTACCGGATATAAAGAAGATGTTGAGAAATTTATGGCGATAATGGATATTTTTGTGTTAACCTCTTTACGGGAAGGTCTTCCACGGGTTTTAGTGCAGGCTTCGGCAGTAGGTATGCCATCCATTGCTTTTAACATTGATGGAATTCCTGAGATTATCCAGGACAATTATAATGGATTCCTGGTCAATCCTGGAGACATAGAACAGTTAGTAGATAGAATTATCAAATATATGGATAATAAAGAGTTAGTTCTATTGCACGGCCAAAAAGGCAGGGAATTTGTTAGAGGTAAATGGTCTGTAGAAGAGATGGTTCAAAAAACTGAACAGATATATGATAATTTATTCAGAAAAAAATTTAATACAAATTTAAGTTCTTAATTCACTTTCTCTTCATCCCGGATTAAACATAAAAGATGCAACATACAATAATAGTACAATCTCTCAAAATTAAGATTAACTGGCAAATAGTTATATTAATTTATTATGGTTATTTTATTGCAAACATATGTAGTTTTGCTAAATTAAAATTAAATTCTTTAATATGCTTAAATATGTCTAATAAATTCAAAGTCTAAAATGGTGGGTCTTTTGCCAAAAATCATTGAAATTATAAATTTAGGATATTACTCAGCACCTGACTTAGGCATGTCTTCTAATGGTATTTAAGTTAAAATCCTAAGAAGGAAAATATTAATCATTAGACCCAGATAGCAATATTTAGTAGAAAAATAATCTTATCAGATAACAAATTCAAGAGAAAAAATTAAAATCAAGATCTTTGGTGTTAAAATTATTTTAATTTAGACCTCATTGAATAAAAAAGTTGTTATGTTTTTTTGAGATATAAAATATATTTATTTGAATAATGACAAATTTTGTTTGAGTGCTAAATTTGCCATTATTTTTTTATGATATAATAAATATACTAGGTATGTTTCATTTATTTTTTATTATACGCTAAGGGGTAAGTATTGATATTAATGGGAAAAACAGAAAAAGAGAGAAATACAGAATTAATAAATCATGTTGATGAAAAAAAGACGGATCTATGGAATACTTTAAAAAAAGTTATCGTTATCGGAGGTTCAAATATTGATATCAAGGGAAGTCCTTTTACCGGGCTGAAAGAAAAAACCTCCAATCCCGGAATGGTAACGACGACTTTAGGGGGCGTGGGAAGAAACATTGCTCATAACCTGGCTTTGCTGGGTGTACCGGTTACTTTCTTAAGCGTGGTTGGTGAAGACGATTGGGGAAAGAAGCTATTGGAAGTCACTGAAAAAGCAGGCGTGAATACCAAACAGGTTAAAATATCAAAAAAAAGTGGCACAGGAAAATATTTGGTTATATTAGATGAGAAAGGAGACATGAAAGTCGCTGTCTCTGATATGAAAGCCTGCAAAGAGATGACGGTTGGATATATAAAATCAAAAGAAAAACTCATAAGAGAAAGTGATATCGTTGTCATCGATACGAATCTACCGGAAAAGACCATCCGATTTTTGGCAAATCTTTGCTCAGAGGGAAACATCAAGTTGGTCGTAGAACCGGTTTCAGTGGAAAAATCAAAAAAATTGAAAAAGGTGCTGGACAAGATAGACTATATTACTCCCAATCAAGAGGAATTAGAAGCAATGGCCGGAGGAAACGAGTTTAAAAATGAGGAAGATATGTTAATAGCGGTAGAGAAATTAAGAAATAAAGGAAAAGGCGTAAAAAATGTTATTTTAACATTGGGAGAAAGAGGCGTTTTTCTTTCGGCAAAAAAAGGAAATAAAGAAGGCCGAAATAAAAATAGTGAATTCAGGGGCAATTATTTTCCAGCTTATAAAGTTGAGGCAGTGGAAGTGACTGGCGTAGGCGATGCGTTGGTGGCCGGATTGATATACGGAATTTTTAAGGGATATTCTCTTGCTGTGGCAGTGAACTATGGTCAAGCAGCAGCTGCCCTTACTATCTCTACGCCTGATACAATCAATTTGGGAATAAGCGAAGGAATATTAAACGTCCTGGTTGAGCAAAACCGACCTTACCACAAAAAGCAAAAGCGTTGAAAAAATGTAGAAGGCATGAACATGAAAGGGAGGAAACATATTTGATGAAAATGAAAAATAGACCAATGATGAATTATTTCGACTTTACCGACGGTGTGATGGAAGCATTGGACCAAGGAAAGCCGCTTGTTGCATTGGAATCAACCTTGATATCCCACGGTTTTCCCTATCCAAAAAATCATGAAATCGCCCAGGAAATGGAAGAGATTATTTTGGAATACGGGGTTACCCCTGCTACGATCGCGGTGATAAATGGCAGGATAAAAGTAGGTTTAACCAGTGATGAATTGCTATTTATGGCGAAATCAAAAGATATTTTGAAGGCCAGTCGAAGAGACCTGGCAGCTCTTTTGGCAAAAAAATTAAATGGGGCAACGACCGTAGCTGCAACGATGATGATAGCTGATATGGCAGGAATAAAAGTATTTGCGACGGGTGGAATCGGTGGTGTTCACCGGGGAGCTGAAAAAAGTTATGATATATCGGCAGACTTACAGGAATTAAGCAAAACTACCGTAGCAGTAGTATGTAGTGGAGCAAAAGCAATTCTTGATTTATCCTTGACCAGGGAATACCTTGAGACAATGGGAGTGCCTGTGATCGGATTTGGAAGCGAAGAGATGCCTGCCTTCTACTGTCGGGAAAGCGGACTTAAAGTGGATTATGTTGCCAAAGATGAGATGGAGGCAGCAGGGATTCTGAAGGCAATACAGGATTTAAATCTGGATGGTGGTTTACTTATTACTAATCCTGTTCCTGAGGAATACGCGCTTTCAATGGACTATATGAATAAAATAATAGAAAAAGCAGTTCAACAAGCTGATGATGAAGGTGTTACTGGCAGAGAGGTAACACCCTACCTACTCAATAAGGTCAAAGAATTAACCGAAGGTAAAAGTTTGAAGGCAAACATAGAACTGGTAAAGAATAATGCAAGAGTGGCAGCTAAAATAGCAAAACTAATATAAAACTTTTCTTTTCAGGTATAAAAGTTATTGTAATGGCAAGTTTGCATTAAAAAATTACTAAAAAAGATATTTTAATAGATTTAGTAAATGATAGATAATAAGAGAAAATGAATAAAGTTTAGGTGATTTGAGGATAAACTATGAAAATTGTGATCGTTGGAGCTGGTCCTGTAGGTTGTTATACGGCTCAATTACTAAAAAATAATGGCATAAAGGCAAAAATTATTGAAGAAGATGAAGAAATAGGGAAACCAATCAAGTGTGCCGGTTTGGTAGGTCATCAAGTCTTTGAGAACCTTCTATTACCACCTGATAAAAACTCTATCATAAACCAGATCAATGGGGCGTCTTTTTTCTATCATGGTGATAGTTTTCAAATTAATAGAGAAAGAGTGGCGTATGTTATTGACCGTGAAAAATTCGATAAAAATTTTGCAGATGAAATAGAGGTTGAATGTGGTAAACGATTGGTAAAAATTGAAGCCAAGGGTTCAGGATATCTCTTAAAGACAACAAATGAAACGATTGATGCTGATTTGGTCATTGGTGCAGATGGTGCAAACTCCACCATAAGAAAATTTATAAATTATGATGAAGATGAAAATGTTGCAAGAGGTAAAAGAGGCGACTGTATAAAAAATTATCTTGGACTGCAATACAGAATAAAATTAAGAGAATCGCTGCCTTCTGCTGAATTTACTCAAGTATATTTACAGGAAGGCATGCCATTTTTTATATGGGTAATTCCCGAAAGCAATTATATAATTCGAGTGGGTACTATTTCTAAGAATGCACCAAAAGATTTAAAGGAATTCTTAAGGCATTTTAAATGCAAGGGGGAAATCATAGGAAAATTAACCGGAATAATTCCCGTGGGAACAAGTAGGAACTATTTTAGAAATATCGCACTGGTTGGGGATGCTGCAGCGCAAGTCAAACCATTAACTGGTGGTGGGATCTATTACGGATTAAAATCCGCAGAACTTTTAGTTCAAAGTATTAGTGAAGGTAAGTTGTGCGAATACGAAAAAAGATTAAAGAGAAAATTTGGCAGGGAAATAAATTTTGGACTAAAAGCCCGGAAATTATACGAAGAGATTAATGAGAAAAAATTAAAAAACATATTTAATTTATTTAAGCAAAATGCGGAATTTATCGAAAAAGCGGCACATTTTGAAAATCACTCGCTATTATTTTTAGAAATATTGAAAAATCCTAAAATATTCAAAGAAGTCGGTAAGATATTAAGCGGGAATATCATGAAATTATTGTTTTAAAATAAAGGAGGAGAACCTGTTGAAATCAATTATTCTTTGTGCGGGAAAAGGAACGCGATTGAGACCATTGACCTATACAAGCGCCAAGCATCTGATTCCAATCGCCAATAAATCGGGATTACTATATACTATAGAGACCATTCGGGAATGCGGTGTCAGGGATATCGGCATTGTAGTAGGAGAAACGAACTCGGATATTCAAAATAGAATGGGAAATGGAAACGAATTTGAGGTAAATATTTCCTATATCGAACAAAAGGAAGCATTAGGATTGGCTCATGCAGTTATCCAAGCACGTGAATTTTTAGGGGAAGATGATTTTTTGATGTATCTGGGAGATAATTTATTAAAAAATGGTATTGAAGCTTATCGAAAAAAATTTGAGGAAGAAAAATATAATGCTTTTGTCCTTTTAACTGAAGTGGATAATCCTCAACAATTTGGAGTAGCTGAATTAAAAGAGGGTCAAGTGGTAAAGGTTATTGAAAAGCCTAAAGTCCCAGTGAGTAATTTGGCATTGATTGGTGTTTATTTTTTTGATAAAGAAGTTCATAAAGCGATTGATCACATCAAACCATCCTGGCGGGGTGAGTTGGAGATTACGGATGCAATTCAATGGTTAATTGATAACGGATATAAAGTGGGTGCTGAAGTGGTCAGGGGATGGTGGAAGGATACTGGAAAACCATCTGATATACTTGAAGCCAACCGATTAATATTGGAAGGCATAGAAAATGATATTACCGGGGCAAAAGTTGATGAATTTTCGGAAATTTACGGTAGAGTAAAGATTGGTAAAGGTTCGGAAATTATCAATTCAAAGATATTAGGTCCGGTCATTATCGGAGAAAAAGTAAAGGTGATTGATTCTTATATAGGGCCATTTACCAGCCTTTCAGATAGAGTGGTCATAAAAAAGGCGGAAATTGGTTATAGCGTTGTTTTAGAAGGCACCGAGATCATCAATGTAAAAGGAAGAATGGAAAAATGTCTGATCGGTAAATGTGTTAAAATTTGCCATTCTGAAGATCATCCAATGATACATGAATTTGTTTTGGGTGATCATAGCAAAATAGAGTTATTTTAAATTGTGATAGCTTTTGTATTTGATGCAAAAGTTATCATTTTAGAATGAACTGTCTAGGGAGAAATAAATATCATACCCTTCGGAAGAGGACAACGCTTTCGCTGCTCCGAACCTTAGGGTGAATGGAAATTCAAATTTTTGGTTGAATTCAGCTTTTAATTCCAATCCGATTCCTGATTTAAAATCAGACCAATGATTATTTAATGCATTGTTTTCTGAAATATTGAGAGAACTTGCACTGTCCCAAACATTTCCAATATCAAAAAATAGAAGGCCTGATATCTTTTCTAAAAAAAGAAAAAGAGGTCCGGTTTTTAAACCACGTTCTATGGTTGTAATGGGAAAACGATATTCCATGCTGGCAAAAAGAAGGTGACTGCCTTTGATGAATGAAGGGCTGTATCCCCGAAGAGAATATGAATTCAGGTCAATATTTGCAAATTGATCTCCGGAAACATGGCCTCCCAGGTTGAATTTTTCTTTTTCCAATATATTGTTGCTACTTTGACCTGCTACAAGTCGTAAAGCCAAAACATGGTGCAGTGGCTTTAATGAAATATACTTTCGTCCGTCAAACAATAGTTTATCAAAAGCATAGTTTCCTCCTAGTGCTGGATCTGCATGTTCATAATTTATTGAAAAAGCTTGTCCATATTCCGGACTGACAGAAAAACTATATTTTTCAATATCTGAATAAGTGTATTTGAGTCTGAGGCTGGCAATATTATCCTTTTGGTTGTTGTCAGGACCTGAATTGGGTATTGTATTAAAATCGAAGGAATGATTATCGGGTAATTTTTCATATTGATAGCCTAAAGAAAATTTTTGACGGTAAGACCGGGAATGTTTGGTTAATTGAGTATTGCCCCGGGAAAGAAAATTGACATCAAATCCGGTTATCCCTTCATCCCATAAAGATATCTGAGAATGGGTTGAAATGCTTTCTTGTGGCAAAGCAGAAGTCTTTCCGGACCAATAAAAATGAACGATGGGATTATGTTCATAGCTGTAATAGTTTAGGGAATAGTTAAAATTACGATTAAAAATATCGTAGGTAAACATAAATGGTATCGAATAAATACCTAAAACATCTTTCAATTCAGTTGAAAATCCAAGATTAAAACTATTATTAGAAATTTGAACAGCCGGAATCCAATAAGCGGGAGGCCAAAGACTGGAAAGAGCATGGTAAGAATCAACCGGATATTTGATTAAGGGTAAACCCTTTTTCTTTTTGAAATTTTGATTTGATTGATTCGGTTGATAGCTATCATATTTAATTTCTTTCCATAGATTGACATTAATTTCCATAAGGTGTAATTCGTATCCCGTGGCATGGTATTCGATATAGGCCAATTGTTTGTTATCTGGGGAAGGGGAGGGCTCGAAAGCTCCTCCGAGCACATTGGTTACTTGATATAATTTTCTGTTAGATAGCGAAAAGGCGAAAATATTATAGATACCGGTTCGGTCTGATGAGAAAAAAAGATATTCCCCGTCTGAAGACCAACTGGGACTCAGATCATTATATCTATCATGAAAAATAGCAAATGTGGAAAAATCTTTGGTGAAATTAGCGCAGAGATCTAAGTTTAATGTGTAAATGTCCAAAGCACCGTTTTTCCAGGCAGAAAGGGCAATGATTTTCCCATCGGGAGACCAGGAAGGTTCATAGAGCTGTGTGCCATCTTCAAATTGAGTCAGGTAAAAAATATTATTACTATCTGTTTTCTCAATTTTGCGTGTTTTACGGTTCAATATTTGGGGTAAATCCAAATCCACTAATATGAGATTGTTTGTTCCGGATTCATTGATGATAGCGGCCATCTGACCGCCTTTTCCTTTTTCATTAAAAGAAGGGGAAAAAACAGGATCGCGTGCACGTAGCCCTTTGGAGAGTTGAAATTCTTCTCCGGTGTTAAATTGATAGAGATAAAGGTCAAAAAACTCATAATATCGATTATCATTATTTATTTTTGAATAAACTAAATAATTTGGGAAGTTATTGGAAATATCATAGGAAGAACCTCTTCCATAGGTTCTTTTAATCAAAGATTTATTTTCAATTACAGATCGAGTCAAGGGTGCAAAATCCCTGGAAGGATCAATCGTTTGTATAAAAGGGTAAGAATGTGGCGTGGATGCCCGAAATATAATTTTATCTTTTGCTTGGGATGAAAACCACTGAGGATAATCTACCCAATAGCTATATTGAGTTAATTGTCTCGATTTGGTTATGGGCCCCGAAGCAATGATCTTTTCTTTTTGCTTTGCAAATTTGATTTGAAGGTCATCTTTCCATCGTTGATACAACTCATTCAAGTCAATATTTAACGTTTTTTTTGTCGCATGATTCATGCCCAGGAGGGGGTTTCGGATAAAATTTTCACTGAGTTTAATTATTTTGTCTTCCCCGTAATTTTCCGAAATAAAATGTATGAGTGATTGTCCATAGATATATGGAGCCGTTCCGCTTGGCCAGGATTTTAGGTAATATCCGCTTATTTGATCCAGAGAAAGAAAATCATTTTCGAGACTGTCCATTCGAAGATACATGTCGTATCGCGTGTCTACACCCCGACCACCGGAAGAAAAGGAAGTTTCATTATAAACGGCCAGGCCTTCAATTGACCAGATGGGCTGAAGAGCGTTTGGTGTGAGGATTTGTCCGAATAAGGCACGAAGAGGTCGGGTGTATCCTCCGGTCATTTCATAGTGAGCAATATGTGTATACTCATGGGCAATAACCATTTTTAGCCAGCTCTTAAATTTCATATCAAAGGATTTTGCATTAGGAGCAGTCAAGGATAAACGGATGACTCTATGCGGAAATGTTGAGGCAAAACCCTGGGTGTAGTCAGAAAAATCTTCAATAATAATAGCCGTTTTTTGAAAATGATGATGTTTCGATATCCCAAGTTGGTTTGCAACTTTAGTACGTATTTCTTCTGCTATTTCAGCTATGTTTTGAGCTATCGGTTCCAAATCCGGTGTAGTATTGCGATTTTGGGGAAAATATACGGAAAAATGAGGACTTTCTAGAACCTGCCAATTTAAGCTTGGGTCATATTGAAGATCTGAAATCGCAAAAGAGGTTGAAAATAATGCGAAACATGAAAAGTAAATTAATAAAGATAACAAAAGAATTATTTTTTTCATAATAAATAAAGTATACTATTTGTATAAATTTGTTTCAAGCGCAAAGACTTTCATTAATTCTTGTTGTAGATTTTTTTATGAATAGTGTATAATTGGTTTTAGATATTTATGAAAATGGGGGATAGGAAAAATTAAAAAAGTAAAAAATCTGAATAGGAAGAAAAAAAGTGATTTATGGTTTTATATTATTGTTATATCGTTAATTCTAATTATTTCTTTTTTGACTGTGAGAAAAATGGGATTTTTAACATTATGGATAGACAGGCAACCTTCTCCTCTTGTAGCTGAGATAGATAACGACACCAAAGAAAGAAGGGCGGAATTTAAAATTATTAATGCTCATGAACATGTCCAGTCAATGGATAATATTCCTCAATTATTAAAAGTAATGGAAGATTGTCAGATAGATAAAATGGTTCTATTGGGCACTTCAAAATTTACTTTTTATTTAAATCCGGATTATGGTTATACGGAATATGACAAAAATAATCAAGAGATTATAGAGATCAGCAAGAAATATCCGGATAAATTTTTAGCCTTGTGTACCATCAATCCTCATGATAAAAACAAATTGGAAAAATTAAAAAATTTCATCGATACCGGTGCCAAAGGATTAAAGCTATACAATGGCCATGGTTTTTTTTATGATAACTTTTTTAATATGCCATTGGATGATCCGGGAATGATGGAGATTTATCAATATTGCGAAGAAAATCAGATACCGATTCTTTACCACATTAACAGTAGTCGGTTTCTTGCTCAATTTGAAAAAATATTAAAAGCTTTTCCTGATTTGGTCGTTGTTGCTCCCCATTTTGCTCTAACTTCCCGAAATCTAAATTTACTGAGCAGACTACTAGACAACTATCCCAATTTATATACGGATATAAGTTTTGGCCATCCTGATTTTCAGGTGGCTGGTTTTAACAGGATTTCACAAAATCCCAATGGTTTTAAAGCGTTTATGAAAAAATATAGTGACCGGGTTACCTTTGGAACAGATATAGTGATTACGACTTATCGGGAAAAGAGTAGAAGCTACGTTGATGATGTGACCCTGAGCTATTTAGATATGCTTGAAAAAAATGAATTTACTTTGCCAAGAACGATTTATAATATGATGAGCAAAAAGGCCAGAGATAAAGTTGATCCCAATAAGATTTACAATGGGTTAAATCTTGATGATGAAGTTTTAAGGAAAATATATTATGAAAATCCTGAAAAGATCTTTTGGAAAACATACAGATGAAAATTGAAATAATTCCATCTCGTTCCAGAGCAATTACATTGACTAATTGAGAAGTCTCTTTCATTTGAATATTTGTCGTCTTTGAATGATAAATTAATTAGAAAAAGGAAAGTATTCGTATATGAAGAAATTTTTAGTACTATGGTTTGCAGTCATTATTTTGTTGCTCATGGGAGGATGTCAAAGTTTGGGAATTCTATTTGACCGGGAGCCAGAAATCATCTCTGAGCCGGTTATTTTTGCCATGCAGGACAGTCTATATTCATATCTTCTTGAGGCAATGGATCCGGATGGAGACTTATTGGTCTACTCATTTGACCTTTGTCCCGAAGGAATGAAAATTGATGGTAAAAGCGGTTTGATAACCTGGTTTCCACTAAACAGTCAAGTTGGATTTCAACAAGTGATTGTCAAAGTTTACGATGGAAAAAAAAGTGTTTTTCAAAACTTTGAAATTGAAGTTGAAAACCTTAATGATTCTCCTCAAATCATCTATTGTTATCCTGAAAATCCCAATCCGGTCATCAACGATAAAGACACGATAAAATTCACAGTCAAAGCCAAAGATATTGATCCGGATGCTGTGTTAAACTGCCAATGGTATTTGGATAATATTTTAATGTCTGACGGTGTTAATTCTTTGAAAAAGACCTCTTATTTTGAATCTGACTGGATTTATTCTTTTTGCGAAACCGAAAACAGGGAGAAATATTTGGTAAAGGCCATTATAAGTGACGGATTGTCATCAGATAGTGAAGAATGGATATTAACCGTAAAAGATATAACGGCACCGGAACAGCCAAATTTAAATTCAATCATCTCACCAACCAAAGATCCAAATCTTGTTCTGGCGGGAGGAAAAGAAGAGAATACGTCAATTTGGATAAACGGGGTACAAGCCATCCCGATAGATGGATCGAAAGACTGGTGTTATCCCTATAATCTTAAAGAAGGAGTGAATAATATTTCAATTACCTCCCGGGATTTCTCAGGTAATGAGAGTATTGCGGTAATCGGTGAAATCGAATTGGATACTGTCGCTCCCATGACCCCTGCTTTTAATGAGCTCATCTCACCAACGAATGTATCACCAGCCATGTTGTCCGGAACAAAAGAAATAAATACTTCTCTTTGGTTGAACGGGGAAGAGGTGGTAGCGATAGATAATAATGTTTCCTGGCAATATATGTTTAATTTGGTAGAAGGATTTAATGATATTTCAATCACTTCCTATGATGTTGCCGGCAACGAGAGTCAGTCGTTGGTTGAACAAATTGAATACAATCTAAATGTTTTTGTAGATGAAAAAAACATAAGTGGAATAGAAGATGGAACCGAAAAGCATCCTTTTAATACGATTAATGAAGGCATAAAATTAGTCCCTTCGGGTAAATCAGTCAAAGTAAAGGCAGGAAATTATAATGAACAGCTGATAATAAACAAGGGGGTTGCCTTAAAAGGAGAGAATAAAAATAACACGTTTATTACTGGAAACGGAATGATGGGAAGTTCTGTTACGATTGACGCTGAAAATGTCCAGTTGTCAGGATTTTGTATTGATGGTGGTAACTCAACCGATATCGGCGTATGCATAGAAAATCATTCCAATATCGTTATTAATGATAATACCATAAGAAATTACAAAGATTATGGAATAAAATGCACTGATGCATTGGTTGATATTTGCCATAATCATATTGCTAATCATGGAACAAGTGGAATAGAATTCAGAGGAGAAAGTTACGGTAGAGCTGATAATAATTCGTTGATTGGCAATAAGTATGGTATCCGCACCTGTGGCAAGGCTTGGCCGGAGATAACGGGTAATTTGATTTCGAATAACAGTCATTCCGGTATCTATTGCAGGGAAAATGCCACACCGTCAATCTCTAATAATATGATAAAAGAGAATGGTTATGGTATTTTCATCGATTGTAATGCGCTCTGGGGCGATCAAGTTGATCCCGATGTTGGCGGAGGAAATAGGGGAAGCATTGGTCGTAATTCAATTTTTGGGAATAGTGTGCATGGCCTTAGCAATAAAACGTGCCATCAGATTTTTGCGAAAAATAACTGGTGGGGAGATGCTTTTGGTCCAAAGTATCCCTATCACGCCTCCGGAAATGGGGATTGGGTGTATTGGAGTGAAACGGATGGAACTGTTCAATTTACTCCCTATTTGATCTCTTGCCCTGATCTTTGAGTATGATCATTAAAAGGATCATATTATTAACCTGAAAAATAAAAGCTAATAGGGAACTGCTTGCATGCTTAGAATTTTTGGAAAAAAATAGGAAATGAGATAAAATAAAAAAGAAGGAAGTGAAGCATATGAATCAAATAGAACATGTTTTGGATAAAAGTTACCTACATTTGGATAGAGCTCATTTAATAGAGGACTTGGAGAAAATGACCCACCATACAGAGAAAGCATTGAAATTAGGGGAGGAATATGCGAATCGACTTTTCCCAAATTCAATATCGGATACTTCTTTCAAAAGGTTTAAAAACATTATTTTTTTAGGAATGGGTGGCTCTGCAATTGGAGGAGATCTGATATCCGGCTATTTATCGGATGAAATATCAGTTCCGATATTAGTGATTCGTGGATATGATTTACCGCAATACATTGATAAAAATTCACTTATTTTTGCAGTAAGTTACTCGGGGAATACCGAAGAAACTCTTTCCACATTAAGAAAATCTTTACCTTTAAAAGCTCATCTTATCACATTATCTTCAGGGGGAATACTCCAGGAAATTGCACAAAAAAGTAATTTGCCTTTTATAAAACTCCCTTCGGGAATTCAACCACGAGCTGCATTGCCCTATCTATTTTTTCCCGTCTTGAAGGTGTTAGAAAAAATGGGTTTAATAAATAAAAAGGATAAAGACATCAAGGAAATGCTTGAAATATTCACGAAGCTTTCCAGAGAATATGGTTCCAAATCTCCATTGAAGGACAATTTAGCAAAAAAAATCGCTTTTTCTTTGTTTCGGCACTTACCATTGATTTATGGTTCGAATGGTCTCCTGTCAGCGGTAGCAATGCGTTGGAAAACCCAAATTAACGAGAATAGCAAATGGCCTTGTTTCTGGAATGTATTTGCTGAATTAGACCATAATGAAATTGTTGGGTACGAAATTGAAAATAAAATAAACAAAATAGTGAAAATAGTTTACTTAAAAGACGAAGCTGGACATTTACGCATAAATCAAAGGTCGGAGATCACTAAAGAAATAATTAAAGATAAGGTAGCGGACTATTTAACCTGTTCTTCGACAGGAAAAGAAAAATTAAGCCGTTTATTTTCCTTGATTTATTTGGGAGATATGGTAAGTTATTATTTGGCAATACTTAACGAAACAGATCCTTCTCCGGTGAATTGCATTGAGATATTAAAGAAAGAATTAGCAAAAATAAAAAGTTAGATGATTGACCCGTTTTACGAGCCAAAAGAATATTTTATCCATTCAATTCAGGTGCAGGCAAATTAATAGATTGGTTAGGAGAATTTTATTTGAAATACATTGAAGTTGCTGTTATTGCATTTATAGTAACCTATGTCCTTACGCCATACATGGCTCATGTTGGGAAAAAACAGAATATGGTAGATTTACCCGGTCATAGAAAAGTTCATGAAGAGGCAGTGCCCAATCTGGGAGGAATTGTTATTTTTTTTGGTTTCTTGTTAAGCCTCCTTTTTGTGGTTCAAATCGAAGGCCAGTTTAAAACCATACTCATCGGTGGCGTGGTTATTTTATTATTGGGAATTATTGACGATATCGCTGACCTTCCACCAAAATATAAATTCATTATCCAATTGATTCCCGCTTTATGGGTGGTGATCTACAATCATGACCTGGTGAGTGGATTTATATTAAATCAGTTAAGTTTTTTAGATATGTTGGGATATCTTGCTTACCCGATACTGGTTTTATGGATCGTAGGAGTCACTAACTCGATTAATCTTGTTGACGGGCTGGATGGATTGGCATGCGGAGTATCCATTATCGCACTGAGCACTTTTTTTGTTTTGGGAATATTTCAAAATATGGAAACATTAAATACCATTATTATTGCCTTGCTTCTAAGCATGTTGGCATTCCTGAGATTCAACTTCTTTCCTGCGAAAATATTTCTGGGTGATTCGGGAAGCACATTTGCCGGATTTGTTTTAGCTTCCATAAGTGGTTTATGGGTAATGAAAAGTGGTAATGCTCTATTCGTAATTGTGCCAATTATCGTTCTGGCGCTACCCATATTTGATACTTTTTTTGCAATTTTAAGAAGGTACAGGAAACGCCGGCCAATTTTTCAGGCGGATCAGGAGCATCTTCATCATCGGCTTTTGGCTCGAGGCATAGCGCATAAAAAGGTTGTTCTTATTCTTTGGGGAATTAGTTTTATTTTCAGTATCGTTGCTTTGGTTTTTGTATTTAGTTTTAGTTAATCCTATAGAATGAAAGAAAAGGAGGAAATCCAACACAAAAGGGACTTTCTGAATCATTTTGTGCCGGGCATTAAGGTCATGAGGAAGAAAAAAATATTGGTAACAGGCGGAGCGGGATTTATTGGATCTCATATCGTGGATTTATTCATCAAGAATGATTATGAGGTTGTTGTGGTTGATGATCTTTCATCGGGGAAAAAAGAACATTTGCATCGGGATGTAAAATTTTATCAATTGAGCATCGAAAATATGATTGAATTAGAAAAAGTATTTTATTTGGAAAAACCAGATTACGTTGTTCATGAAGCTGCCCAGATAAGTGTTTCTTTATCAGTAAGAAAACCCATTCATGATGCAAAAATAAACATTATTGGCTCTTTGAATCTCTTGCAATGTTGTGTAAAATACCTGACAAAAGGAGTAATTTTTGCATCAAGTGGAGGTACCGTCTACGGGGAAACGGCATCATTTCCCGTTCATGAGGACTGTGCTTTGATGCCTTTATCTCCTTATGGAATCGGTAAAGTAACTGTTGAATATTATTTGAATTTTTATCGAAAAACTTATCATCTTGATTATGTCACGCTTAGATATGGTAATGTTTATGGACCTAGGCAGGATCCCTTTGGCGAGGCAGGCGTTATTGCCATATTTATTCAAAAAATGTTAAAAGGGGAAAACCCCACCATCAATGGGGATGGAAATTATATTCGTGACTATGTCTATGTAAAAGATGTTGCTCAAGCCAATCTGCTGGCGTTAAAGAATATCAATGAATTTCCCAAAAAAAAGACCATTTTAAACAAACAAGAAAATGAAATGCTAAATGCGTTTAATCTAGGCACTGGTGTGGGTACATCAGTCAACGAACTTTTTAAGTTATTGAAAGAGATGTTGCCGTATTCTTTTGTGGCAAATCATGGTCCGGCAAGACCAGGGGATTTGAGAACGAATATCTTGGATTGTCAAAGGATTCATGATGTTTTTTCTTGGGTTCCTAAAATGGAATTATCGAAAGGACTTAGAGAAACGATCAATTGGTTTCAAAAATGAGATTTATATAAAATAATACACCTCTTATATTGTATTGAAGGGATGGGAAAAAATTCAACGGAAAATTTTAAATCTGATATCAATGCAAATAATTTAAGTAGTTTCATTGGTATAGTTGTGAAAGATATGGTAAAATAACATGGTATTTATTTGAAAAAATGGTACGACAATTTTTATAGAATTTTAAGGAATAAAGCATGTTGGAAAACGAAGTCATATATAAAGTTTCAGGCATCATCATAGCAAGCTTACTGATGGTTGCGTTAGGAAAGGTTAACGAAAAGAAAAAACTTTATACAGGAAGCAAACTTATTTTTCAGATATTGATATCTTTGATTATTGTCTATTCGGGAATAAGGATAGAGTTTTTAAGAAGCCCTCTATTTTCAGGTTCTTATATTTATTTGAATTATCTATCCATACCCTTAACCATCGTTTGGGTAGTCAGTATAACAAATTCCATTGGACAAACAGATGACCTTGGGGATATTACACCCTATATTGTTTTTATTGCTTCATTGACCTTTTTGGCAGTCATTTTTCTACAGAAACAGGGATTGATTTTAGCTGAAATATTATCTTTTTTCATGATGATAACTGCTTTCGTTTTTATCAAGTATGTTCCCAGGGGGAAATTATCCTCCTTTTATATGTTCTTTGGATTCATTCTATCTATTATTGCCATAGTGGGTGTATCCAAGAGCACTGCTGCACTAACCCTTTTTATTCCGTTGTTAATTTTAGGAGTTCCCCTAATGGATAGCACTTACTCTATTGTATCAAGTTACGTGTCACAGCAGGGAAATATGGACAATTTTTCAAATACAGAGAGCAGACTTCGCCAAAAATTACAATCTTATGGATTTTCTGCACAAGGGGCAAATTATACGATTATTGCTACTTCTTTTTATTTAAGTTTTTGTGCCATTATCATTTCAATTTATCAAAGCGTTTATTTATTGATAGGAATGGCTTTCTCAGGATGGTTACTCTTTGAAATGCTCAAGCAAAAAGTTTCATCAGGAGAATTGATTATCCAAAAAGACCAGGTGAGGGATAGAATAAATCTTTTTCGGGTGGGTATCGATAGAGTCAATATAAAAATTGTCGTTTCCCGCATAGAGAAGTTTATTATTTCAAAAAAACCTCATCTTGTAGTAACTCCGGATACACTAGCCATATTAAGAGCACAAAGAGATTCTGAATACCATCATATTATTCGATCTGCAAACCTGGTTACACCTGACGGTGCTGGTATACTTTGGGCAACAGCGACATTGCACTGTCCGCTACTGGAAAGAGTTGCCGGCATAGATATTATTCAAAGCATTTGTCAGCTTGCTGCTCAAAAATCATATTCAATCTATCTTTTAGGAGCATCTCCCGGAGTGGCCAATGAAGCTTCTTCTAAATTATCAAAAAAATACCCCGGATTAAAAATCGTTGGGAACCATCATGGTTATTTCCATGCAAAAAGTTTGGATAACACAGTTTGTAAAAATAAAATAAATAGTTATTCCACAACAAAGACGACCATTGTACACAGTGATATCCACCAGGATGACCAGGAAGAAAAAATCCTTCAGGATATTGAAAACAAAAAACCGGATATATTGTTGGTAGGCATGGGAGTTCCCAGACAAGAAAAATGGATTGCCAGAAATTTGAAGTCAAAACGGCTAAAAGTTCCGGTATGCATGGGAGTTGGAGGGAGCTTTGATGTTCTTTCAGGTAAAATACCGCGAGCCCCCATGTGGATGCAAAAACATGGAATGGAATGGATTTACCGTTTTATTAAGCAACCACAACGAGCATTTAATACTTTAGCTCTTTTTTATTTCATGGGAATGGTAATCAGGGGAAAGATTTTATTAGCCCTAAGAGATTCAGATTAAAATATAAGGCATTGACTTTAGATATTGTATAAAATCTGCTGGCAGATTTTATAGGAAATTTTACAATCATTATGTGCCCTCAATGATAGCCATTGTTAACTGCTAATTTCCGCAAGATAGAAAGATGATCAGATTAATTTCTTTCCATCCTTAAATTGCATGAGGAAGAGCTTGAATTGTGCTCTACTTGGCATATTTTATTTGAGAATAAAATATCAATGATCAGCACTCTAATAGGATGAATAATGTGAATAAGGAGACAATAAAATGAAAGATTTGATAAAGGCCTTGATTGTTATCATTATTTTAGTAATACAATTGACTATCTTAAATTTATTTACATTGCAAGGTTTGAAACCTGATTTAATTTTAATCCTGATCATCATCTTTGCATTATTAAAAGGGGAAGGGGAAGGTGCTGTTATTGGTTTTTTTTCCGGGCTATTGCAAGATATTTTTTCGGTTGGATTATTAGGGGTGAACGCATTAATAAAAACAGTTGCAGGATTTTTGTGTGGTTTGCTCAAAGAAAGAATTTTTTCAGAGCATATCTTATTTTTAATCCCTTTGATTACTTTAGTGGTTACCATTGGAAAGAGTTGTTTGATGTATGTGGTGTTGCAGGCTTTTGGAATGCAAACCAGTGGTTTGCTTTGGAGCATAAAACAAGTTGCTGTTCCAGAGGCATTATATAATGGTCTTTTATCTCCATTTTTCTATCTATTAATAAATAAACTTCTTGAAATAATCGAAAATAAATTTTAGAATGACAACGTCTGCACTTGAAATAAAAGTTATCAATAATTAAATAGGAGCCAACATGAGAGAATCATCTTCCGTACCGGAAGAAGTAAAATTCCGACTTAACCATTTATGGATATTTGTCATTATATGTTTTTCTGCATTGATTATTTTTTTATGGTATTTTCAACTAATCAAAGGAGAAGAATTAGCTCAAAAGGCGGTTGAAAATTGCATTCGTTCTTTAGTTGAGGATGCACCCCGGGGAAAGATCTATGACCGAAACAAGGAATTGTTGGTGTCAAACAGACCAGCAGTCATTGTATCAGTAATTCCGGGAGAAATAGAAAATTTAGAAAAATTAAGCAATAAGCTTGGTGAACTCTTGGAAATATCACCAGATCAGATCCGAAAACAAGTGGAAAAATATTATGTCAATCCTTTTAAAACTGTAAAAATATACGATGATTGTGAAATAAAAAAAATTATTGAAATTGAAGAGAATCAAGACGAATTAAAAGGAGTTGTCCTTGAGATACAACCAAGAAGAAAATATCTTTATCATGATTTAGCCGCACATAGCCTGGGATACGTTGGAGAAATAAATAAAGAGGAATTGCAACAGATGAATTCTTATAATTTCCAAGGTGGAGATATTATTGGGAAATCAGGCTTAGAGAAGTTTTACGATGCAGTATTAAGAGGAGAGAAAGGTGGAAGAGAAGTAGAAGTAGATGCCTTGGGAAGGGAAATTACGACTTTACTTCATCGAAAATCTATTCCCGGGAAAGATATTGTATTGACTATTGACAGTCAGCTGCAGCAATTTGGAGAAGGTTTATTAAACAGTAAAAAGGGATGCATTATAGTAAGCAATGCCAATAACGGTGAAATATTGGCTTTGATCAGTAAACCTTCTTTTGATCCCAATTTATTTGTTGGAGGTATTTCCTCGGAGGATTGGAAACTGCTTTCCAATGATCCGGACTATCCTTTAAGCAATAGAAGCATTCAGGGTATTTATTCTCCCGGTTCAACTTTTAAAGTAATCACGGCAATAGCTGCATTAGAGGAAGGTATTGCGGATGCAAATCGTAAAATATATTGTCCTGGTTATTTTAAGCTTGGAAATCAGGTTTTTAAATGTTGGAAAGAGGGAGGGCATGGTAATTTGGATATGATTGGAGCCATATCCCATTCTTGCAACGTGTATTTTTATACCTTGGGAAAGGATCTAGGAATAGAGATATTAAACAAATATATGAAAAAGTTTGGATTTGGAGAAAAAGTGGGCATTGATTTACCTGCAGAAGCCTTGGGCACCATTCCTTCGGCTGGATGGAAGCAAAGAGAATTCAAAGAGATATGGTATCCGGGAGATACCATCAATCTTTCCATTGGTCAAGGATATTTATCTTTGACACCATTTCAACTACACAATGTAATAAGTGCCATGGCGGCTAATGGAAGAATTTATAGATACCACCTGGTAAAAGAAATCATTTCTATTAATGGGAAATCTGATAAAAAAATACAAAGAGAATTGTTTCGAGAAATTGATATTTCACCAAATACGTATAAAACATTAAAAGAAGGTTTGCGGGATACCATTTTAAAAGGAACCGGTTGGAGAACAAATATCGAGGGATTGGAAGTATCAGGCAAAACAGGAACTGCTCAGAATCCACAGGGTGAAACTCATGCGTGGTTTATTGGTTATGCTCCGCAGGGGGAATCTGAAATCTGTATTACAGTTTTTGTGGAGAACGGGGGAGAAGGTTCAGATACAGCTGCTCCTATTGCAAAAGCTATGTTTGAAAAATATTTTAATATCGAGAAAAATTAAAATAGTAGTTCTGATATTAAGTTGATTTTAATTGGTAAAGAGTATAAGGTGAATACCGGAGGCAAATTTGAAAAAAAATCTAAATAAATTAGGTGAGAACGTAGATTATATTTTACTGATGACTGTGGTAGTCATCTGTTTTTATGGTCTCCTTGCATTATATAGTTCGACCAGGATGTCTACAGCAGAAGGAGATAGCTATTTCTTTGTCAAACGACAGATACTTTGGATGGCCATTGGGTTCAGCTTTTTAATGATTACCTTATTCATCGATTACCATCAGGTAGAAAAATATTCTACGTTTGTTTATTTAGTGGCTATTGTTCTTTTAGCAATGGTCATATTTTCCGGTAGTACTACTTATGGAGCAAGGCGCTGGCTTCCTATAGGACCATTTGAATTTCAACCATCAGAATTTGCGAAAATAGCACTTATTATTTTTTTAGCGGATTTCTTGAATAAAAACAGGGAAAAATTAGATTATTTTTTCTATTTTTTAGTGCCATTTGCCTACACAGGTTTACTTATTTTATTGGTCTTTAAACAACCAGATTTAGGGACTTCGTTAGTATACTTGGCCATACTTATTATTATGTTATTCGTGGTGGGTGTAAAAATTAAATTTTTATCCGCGATATTTCTCACTTCAATCTTGTCTGTTCCAATGCTTTGGTTTTTCCTGAAGGAGTATCAAAAAAGGAGAATCATACTTTTTTTAAATCCCAATATTGATCCTCTGGGGGGCGGTTATAACGTCATTCAGTCGAGAATAGCGATTGGCTCGGGAGGACTCTTTGGAAAAGGTTTATTTGCTGGGTTACAGAGTCAACTTCATTTTTTACCAGCACAACATACGGATTTCATATTTTCAGTTGTTGGGGAAGAATTGGGTTTCATGGGAACAATCTTCTTATTAGGTTTATATGCTATTATTTTATGGCGAGGAATTAAGATCGCCAAGGAAGCAAAAGATCTATTGGGGACCTTGCTGGCAACTGGCGCAGTGGCCTTCCTTCTTTTCCATATACTGGTGAATATTGGCATGGCAATGGGGATATTACCTGCAACCGGATTACCTCTTCCATTTTTAAGTTATGGAGGGACATTTATGATTTCTAATTTAGTTGTGATTGGTATCCTTTTAAATGTTGAAATTCATAAGGTGAAGTGGTAAACTAATTTGCTGATTAATATTCCATAAAATAGGCAAAGATTTAACCATTTTACCAAATCAAGGGAGACAAAATTGGAATTAAAAAAAATATTATTTGAAAAAATATTGGATAAAGTTCAAAAACCGGGTAGATATGTAGGAAAAGAATTTAATGAAGTGATCAAGATTGAGAACAAAGAAAATCCTTTAGTAAAAGTTGCTTTGACCTTTCCAGATCTTTATGAGATTGGCATGAGTTATTTGGGCTTCAAAATACTTTACGAATTATTGAATCAACGTCAGGATACATTTGCTGAAAGGATTTTTTCTCCCGATGTGGACATGGAAAAACTTCTCAGGGAAAATGGTTTACCAATATTTTCTTTAGAAACCTATCGTCCGTTAAATGATTTTGACATCGTTGGATTTACCATTCAGCATGAATTAAGTTACACAAATATTTTAAATTTACTTGAACTAGGTAATATCCCGCTAAAGACCCGGGAAAGAAACGAGGACGATCCTCTTGTTATTGCAGGTGGTCCAGGCGCTTTTAATCCTGAACCTTTGTCAAGTTTCATCGATCTATTTGTTATTGGTGAAGGTGAGGAAATTTTTCAAGAAATAATAGAAATATATAAATGTTGGCGTAGTGAGAAAAAAAACCGATCAGAACTTTTTGAAAGGCTTTCATCCGTAAAAGGCATTTATATTCCCTCTCATTATCGGATCAAGTATTTTAATGATGGAAAAGTACATTCTGTTCTCCCCAAAAAAAAACATTACCCAAAAGTCGTCAATAAAAGAATTATTTCGGATTTTGATAAAGTGTTTTATCCTGTTTCTCCGATTGTTCCCAACATAGAAGTGGTTCATGACAGAGTGACTTTAGAAATTTTCAGGGGATGTACTAGGGGATGTCGTTTTTGCCAGGCCGGTATGTTGTATCGCCCAGTGAGAGAAAAATCCTTAGAAAAAATTATAGATTTAGCAGAAAAAACACTTCTTCATACAGGATACGAAGAAGTATCATTATCTTCTTTGAGCTCGAGTGATTATAGTCGGATAGAGGAATTAATTACCGAATTAGTTAACAGAAATAAAGAAAGAGGTGTTGGTGTTTCGCTTCCTTCTTTAAGAATTGACACTTTCTCGATAGATTTAGCCAAACAGGTTCAGCGAGTAAGAAAGACTGGCCTTACTCTTGCCCCCGAAGTAGGAACGCAAAGATTAAGAAATGTTATTAATAAAAATGTACAGGAAGAAGATCTTTATTCTTCGGTGAAAGCTGCTTTAAAAGCAGGATGGAAGAAAATAAAACTATATTTTATGGTAGGTTTACCCACAGAAGATGATGATGATATTGAAGGTATAGTAAAAATAGTTAATCAGGTAAATCAATTGGGCAGAGAGGTTACCGGAAGAAAAATAAATATCAATGTTAGCGTTGCGGCTTTTGTACCAAAAGCAAATACACCTTTCCAATGGGAACCCCAGGAAGAGATACTTTCTCTTTTTGGGAAAATGAAGTATCTGAAGGCTAAAATTCGAAAGAATAATATTACTTTTAGTTACTCCGATGTGAATCGAAGTTTTTTAGAAGCAGTGTTTGCTCGTGGTGATAGAAAATTGAATAAGGTATTGGAGAGAGCACATCAATTAGGTTGCAAATTTGATGAATGGAGAGAGCATTTTAACTTTGAGATTTGGGAGAAAGCCTTCGCAGATTCTGGTATCAAAATGGATTTCTATGCAAATCGACGGAGAGAAGATGATGAGATACTCCCCTGGGAGCATATCTCTTCCGGAGTAACAAAAGAATATTTCCTAAAAGAGAAGGAAAAAGCATTTACGGGAGAAACGACACCTGATTGTCGATTTGATGAATGTACCGGATGTGGAGCATGTTAAAAAGATTTTGCATGTATTTAAAACAAGACTGTTGAGACTGTATGTAAACAGTGACAGGAAATGAATCCAGAAAAAATGAATGATAAATTGATGTAAGTACATCAACTGCTATTAATTTCCTGCAAAGAGTATTCAAGAAAGATAAAAGAGAATCACGCTGATACGGTTTTATAAAAAATGAAAGGAAAAAGGGATTTGGAGCAGGTAATACGCGTAAAATATAATAAAAAAGGACCTATTAAATATATTTCCCATTTAAACCTGGCACAGGTTTTTACCCGAGCTTTGCGAAGGGCAAACATTCCGGTAGTCATTTCTTCGGGATTCAATCCCCGTTTTAGAATTTCTTTTGGCCCTCCGCTTGCATTAGGCATTAGCGGCGAAAGTGAATTTTTCGATATCAGATTAAAAAAAATAATGAAGATAGAAGCACTGATCAAAAAAATGAATCAGGCGTTGCCTTTAGGCATAGAAATTATTAGTGCACAAATAATTTCTCCTTCAACAGATTCGCTGGTCAAATCCATCGATAAAGCCACCTATTTAATTGATTTTGAATTAAATTCAACGGCGAAAAACTTGGAAAGCGAAATTGAAAATAATATTGAGCATTTTTTAGGTTTAAAGGAAATATGGATAGAAAAAATGGGGAAAATGGGTTCAAAAAAAATAAACATTAGACCAACAATAGCAAGTTTGAAAATCTTAGATCTGGATATGTTCAATGGAAAATTGAAATTAAAATTAGAACTAAAAATAAGTAACAATGGAAATTTGAATCCAAACTATGTCATCAGGGCATGGTTATTAAAATATCATTATGGATTTGATCTGACAAGCGTGTCGAGAACAAGTTTGTCTATTGCTGATAAAGAAGTGATGAAATCATAGCGATATAATATACTTTAGCATTGAATTTTAAAATATTTTCTTTGTGTCCCTGCATAAATTTTAATAAATATTGAATATCCGTTTTCCAGCATTATATTAGACAATAATTTTAGATGACATCATATGGCACTACTTAAACTTTTTATGCTTTATTGAATTGTCTTTACTAAATATTCAATATAAGGTAAGATATAATAGTAGTAATATGCAAATATTTATAAAATAGACAATTGTATTCTATACTTAAAAATAAAATCTAAAAAAAAGAAATATAAAGTCTTTTGATGTATCATTGGTTATTTTTATCAGGATGCGATGCACAACCTGGCATAAGAATGACCAATTAAAATATAGAAAAGTTTTTATTTAAAATAAAATAGGAGTTTATATGAATAAACGTGTGATCATTGATGTAGGCTTAACTGAGGAACGCGTAGCAATTTTCGAAGATAATAGAATGGTTGAAATCCATATTGAGAGAATTGAGGATGATAAAATTGTAGGCAATATCTACAAGGGAAAGGCGATAAATATTCTTCCAGGCATCGAAGCGGCATTTATTGATATTGGTATTGAAAAAAATGCATTTCTTCATTTGGAAAAAAATGGCCAAGAAACAGATGAAAAAAATGATTCCTCAAAATTGGCATCTTCTGCCCAACTCAATTTGGATAATGTAAAAAATAATCAGGAACTAATGGTTCAGGTTGTCAAAGAAGCAATCATTCCAAAAGGTGCTCGTGTTACGACGAATATAAGTCTCCCAGGTAGGTTTTTGGTATTTATTCCCAACAGTACCAATTTAGGTATTTCTCATCGGATAGAAGATGAAAAAGAAAGAGAAAGATTAAAAAAAATCGTACAATCCATGAGACCTAAAGATGTTGGTTTGATTATTCGAACTGCGGGCTGGGGTAAAGAGGAAAAAGATTTTTCAGCTGACTTGGATTTTTTGACGCGATTATGGAAAAAAATCAGTGGAAGAAACAAGAAGGCTAAGGCTCCGATGTTGTTGCATGAAGATTTAAGCCTTACTTATCGAATTATTCGGGACTTGTTCACTGAAGAAGTAGATGAAATTATTATCAATTCAAAATTAATCTATAAAAATATGTTAAAGTTTTTAAAAACGTTATCCTTGACGGAATTAGGACCGAGAGCATCGCTTTATTCAGGCGAAAAACCAATTTTTGAGGAATATGGAATAGAAAAAGAAATAAATAAAGCACTTCAGAGGAAGGTATGGTTGAAATGCGGTGGCTATTTGATTTTTGACCAAGCAGAAGCATTAACCGTTGTTGATGTAAATACTGGAAAATTTGTCGGCAAAAAAGATATGAGAAAAACGATCTTGAAAACCAATTTGCAGGCGGCCGAAGAAATAGCTATTCAGTTAAGGCTGAGAGATATTGGTGGCATTATCATCATTGATTTTATTGACATGGATAATCAGGAAGACAAGAATAAATTAATGAAACAACTGGAAGAAAGCATGAAAAAAGACAAAACAAAGACAAATATTATCCAAAACAGTGAATTAGGTTTAGTTGAAGTCACTAGAAAACGGTCAAGAAGAGATTTAGAAAACGTTCTGAGAACCGCCTGTCCCTATTGTTCCGGTATTGGACGGATTCTTTCCGCGGAAACAGTCAGTAATATTGTCTTACGTAAATTGAAAGAATTATGTGAAACTTCCCGCGCTGAAGCAGTATTATTAGCTGTTCACCCCAAAGTGGAGGAAATGCTTTCCGGGTCAAAAATGATGTTAATAAAACAACTGGAAAGAGAAAATAAAAAAACGGTTTATATCATTCCATCTAAAGATATTCACTTTGAAAGAATAGAAGTTGTTGCTGTTGGCAGAAAGAAAGAAGTAAAGAAAATTAAGAAGATGTACAGCTAATCAGTTATCGATTTTTGGTCATCCATTACTAAAAAAGGTGTTATTATTTCAAATAAAACATTGCAAAAAAAACGAAATGCAAAGATATTTTTATTTTTTTGTGCATGATATTAGAAGAATTAATATATGCTTGAATGAATTAATTTGACATACTTATAAATATATGATAAATTTTATAAGCATTGTTTCTATTTCCGCTCGGATCAGGTCGTAAAAGCCCTTCTTTAATAAAAAAAAGGCTACCTGCTCTGGCGAGTTTTAAATTAGGAGGAAAACCGGAGATGCAAGCAGTTATTGCAACTGGTGGAAAACAGTACCTGGTAAAAGAGGGAGATATCGTAAGAGTTGAAAAAATCGATTTAGACAAAGGAGAAAAGGTAGAGTTCGATCAGGTACTTATGATTGACAAAGATGGAGATTATATTATTGGCCGCCCTCTAGTGGAAAAATCTAAAGTCATAGGGAAAATATTGACTCAGGATAAAGCAAAAAAGGTTATTGTGTTTAAATATAAATCAAAAAAGAAATATAGAAAGAAAACAGGACACAGACAACCTTTTACAGAAATATTAATTGAAAAAATTGAATCATAGAATCATTTAATTAAAAAAAATAGATGGTTAGTCGTTTTTTAGAGGGTGAGGTGAAAAATTATGGCACATAAAAAAGGTCAAGGATCAGTCCGTAATGGTAGAGACAGTAATCCCAAAAGATTAGGGGTCAAACGTTTTGCCGGAGAATTTGTTCATGCGGGAAGCATTATTATTAGACAAAGAGGCACAAGAATTCTTCCGGGAGAAAATGTAGGCAGAGGAAAGGATGATACCTTATTTGCCTTGATAGAAGGTTTTGTAGATTTTAAAAGAAAAGGCAAAGATCGCAAGGAAGTTTGCGTATTAGCTGAAAGATCTTAATCAAAAGAACTATTTTTAGTGACCCTGAGTGTTAAAAGCTCAGGGTTTTTTTATATGATAAAATAAAATGAGCTCGTAAAATTATAAAAAAATAAGTAAAATGATGAAAGGGCTTATACAGATAAATAGGGATATGTTCATAAATGCTACTTGATAAAGTGTTAACATTAGGTGATTAATGAACGTCAGATCATTTTGGTTTTCACAAAAATATCAAAAAAATCAATAATCGGCAATTGGTTAATTGAAAAACAAATGGTTACATCGTTCGTTCAATGGCTCAATTGATTGGTTGTTGATAAAAAATGGTAATTGGGAGAATGATATGTTTTCAGATAGGGTAAAAATTGAAGTCAGGGCGGGAAAAGGTGGAGATGGTGCTATTAGCTTCAGAAGAGAAAAATTTATTCCCAAAGGAGGCCCAAATGGGGGTGATGGTGGAAAAGGGGGAGATATTATTTTTGAAGCAGATGGCAAGATCGGCACACTGATAGATCTCTATAACCATCCGCATCAAAGAGCGAAAAATGGGGAAAATGGCGGTGGAAATAACAAGACCGGAAAAAGGGGAGAAGATCTACGGGTCAAAGTACCTCCCGGGACAGTGATCAAAGATGCATTGACTGGTCAAATTTTAGCTGATTTGATTGATGAAAATCAAGAAGTTAAAATTGCGAACGGCGGACAGGGGGGGAAAGGAAACTATCGTTATAAAAGTTCGATTAGAAGGCGTCCAAGATTTGCGCAAAAAGGTGAACCGGGAGAAGAAAAGTCTTTGGAGCTAACTTTAAAGGTCATTGCAGATGTTGGCCTTGTGGGATATCCCAATGTTGGAAAATCTACTTTGCTTTCACAGATTTCTTCGGCTAAGCCAAAAATTGCTGATTACCCCTTTACTACTCTTGACCCAAACTTGGGTGTGGTTAAAGTAGATGAATTTAAGAGCTTTGTGGTCGCAGATATTCCCGGATTAATCGAAGGAGCGCATCTGGGGACTGGACTGGGAGATAAATTTTTAAAGCACATTGAAAGAACTAAGATTATATTACATATTCTTGATGGCTCTAAAATAAAAAGTGAAAATCCATTGAATGATTTAAAGGTGATTCGCAACGAACTAAAAAGCTTTAGTGAAGAACTTGTGAAGAAACCGCAGTTGATTGCAATCAATAAATCTGATTTGATTATTTTTGAAAAAGATATGATGGAAATCGAAAAGACATTCAAAAATGAAGGATATGAGAAAGTCTATTTTATATCTGCTTTGAAAAGAAAAGGTTTATCGGAATTGATTTATGGCCTATCCAATTATATCGATGAGGTTGTAAAAAGCGAGAAAGATAAAAAGGATAAGCAAGAACCGCAAAAGGTAACCGTTTATAAATTTACTCCAAGATTTACCATTACTAAAAAGGAAGACCTATTTGAAGTTTCAGGTAAAGAGATTGAAAAAGTTGCCGCTATGACTGATTTTAACAATGAAGAGGCGACGGAATATTTTCAAAAGATTATTAAAAATATGGGTCTTGAAAAAGCCTTAGTCAAGAAGGGAATCAAGGAGGGCGATTTAGTAAAAATAAAAGAAAAGTCCTTTTACTTTTTTAATTAAATAGGGTATAATTTTAATAATAAATTTAAAATATGATTTCCAAATTTATTATTAATCAGCAGAATATACGGATGAAAAAATCTTGAAAATAGCTAATTGAACATAAATAAATTTAACAAAAATGAAGAAGAATAAATATAAAAGTTGAAATAGATTCCACCCATTTTTAGTAAGATATTATAAAAAAGAATATGCTTGAATCCTTAATTAAGTTTTTTAAATTCTTGAATTTTAAGCTTATAGATAAATTCCGCTTTCTGCTGTATCCTGTTTTAATGCGTAATAAAAAATAAAGAATCCGGTTGGAGATGATTCTATCCTACGAGCCTACATTAACAATGAATACCGAATTCTGTTCAATTTTACAAATAACATGCAAATATCCATAACAATTGAATAACAGATTATTAAATAACAAAAATCTGTTAAACTTAAAAGAGGTCTTAGAATAATAATTAATTTTAAAGAACCTGTTATTTAGGAGAAAATAGTTATTTGAGATAAAGGTAATTTGATGACTATAAAGACTAATAAATTTTTAACGAAAAATATTTTTAGAAAAATAAAAATTGTTTATTCTTTTAATATTTTTATTGTATTACTGCTGTTGTTAAGCAGTTTTTTTTGTATATCTTGCTTTGTTTTTGCTACTGAAGAAAAAATTATTAAGCATGTTGCCATTTCTTATTTTGAAAATAAAATTGAGAAACCTGATTGGAACTGGCTTAGCAAAGGTTTATCCGATAGGCTGATTAGCCGTCTTTCCCAATATAGTGCCTTAAGCCTTTTATCAAGAAAGGATATAGAAGAATACTACATAAACAATCAATTGATTCCCTCTCAGACAGATTTAAAAAAAGATGATTTGCTTCGCCTTCAGGAATCCTATGACGTTGATGTTATTTTTTTTGGTAGCTTTTACCAGCCATCCTCTTCGAGAATTGCTGTGAGTTTGAAAAAATTTGATCAGTCGACTGATCAAATAACTTCATTTAGGGATTTTAGGGTAGAGGTAACCAGCATTATGGATTTAGAGGATGAAATTAGTTCTTTCATTTTACAAGAATTAAATATTGAATTGAATGAAATCAATAAAAGCATTGATAAGCAATTAACTACCAGTTCTGTAGATGCTTTGGCAAGTTATTACCGATCCCTCGATTATAAAGACAGAGCAATCATTGAGTATAAAGGAGCAGATTTTCCCAGTAAAGAACTATGGGCAAAAGCAATAGAAAATGGTGAAAATGCTGTAAAGGAAGATCCTGATTTTGCGGATGCCTATTTTCTCCTGGCTGAAATTTATAATAAAACCCGATGGACGATTAAGGAAGCTAATAGCTTGAATCGATTTATTGAATTGGTTAAAATTCATCATCTGGAAAGCAAGGATATTTATGAAAAAGCAAGCCAGGCTTATTTTAGGCTAGGCTATTCTTTCTATTCAAAAAAAGACTTTGAGAAAGCAATTGAATACTTTAAATATGCAATAAAATACAATCCTGATTTACTTGAACCTCATCAATATCTTGCTCAGCTCTATTATGAAATGGGAGAGATAGGATTATCATTGAATGAAAGCAAGGAAGTGTTAAGGATTAATCCTCAAAATAAAGATATTTCATGGTTGATGAAAAAGACCGAGCAATCACAAAGATATGGCCGAGAAGCTTATGAGTATTATGAGAAAGGCTATTTATTCTATAAAGAAGAGAATTATAAAGCTGCAATTGAAAATTTGCAGCAATCCATTGCATATAATTCAGGATTCAAAGAATCTCATTATTATCTTGCTTTGGTTTATTATATCCTGGCAGAGTTTGACCTGGCCATTGAGCAGTGGAATAGAACGATCGAGCTTGATCCTTTTGATAATTCAGCTAAACATTATCTTAACCGAACTCTGGAAGAAAAAAAATATGGAAGGGATACTTTGAAATATTTTAATACTGGATATGATTATTACTTAAATGGTGAGTACCAGAAAGCAATCGAATCATTTAATCAATCGTTGGAAGCGAATCCTGAATTCGAAAAAGCGCGAAAATTTCTTTCGCGTTCATATTACCAATTAAATCAAATGGATAAATATCGCGAAGAACGGGCAAAAGTTACAAGTTCCGAATTTTTCAACGAAGAAATGAAAGCAGAAGAATATTATAAGCTGGGTTATGAATTTTATTCACTAAATAATTTTCAAGTTGCTATCGAAGAATTAAATAAAGCGCTTGATTTGATAAAGGATTATCCGGCAGCCCGCTATTTGCTGGCGGAAATTTTTTTCCAGCAAAATGAATATGTAAAAGCAAGAGAACAATACGATAAAATAGTATCTGGCTCAGAAAAGAATGAATATTCAGATGATGCGCTTTATGGGAGTGGTTGGTCTAATTATTTATTAGAAGATTATGGAAAAGCGGCAGAAATGTTTTCTAAATTAATTAATGAATTTCCAGAAAGCAATTTGTTTATACAGGCAAAATACAAATTAGGGAAAGCGCTTTTTAAAACAGAAAAATATTCCGAAGTTGTGAGCATTTACAAAGATTTCATTAAAACTTATCCCCAGTTTCAGGGTAATGAAATTAGGGAAATATATTACCTGTTAGGTCAGGCAAATCTTTGGATCCCGGATTTAGGGGAAGCGGAAAGAATCTTTAATGAATTAATTCTCCTTTATCCTGATTTCGAGATGATATCTCAAACGAAATACTATTTAAGCTTGAGCCTTTTTAAGCAAGAGAAATATGATGAAGCCATTAGCTGCTTAAAGGATCTAATTACCGTGGAAGATGTAACCCGACAACAGAAAAACGATATAAATTATTTGTTAGCACGGTGTTACCTGAATACGGGGGATTACGATCAATCGATTCAAATAATTGAAAAATTGAAAAAAATAGAAAATATTGGGATTCTATCGGAACGTATTAGCTTTGATCTGGGTTTGGCTTATTTATTGAAAGAGGACAAGGAAAGAGCGCTATTGGAATTTCAGGCATTTATTGAAGCGTATCCTCAAAGCGATTTACTGGAATCAGCTCATTTCGAAGCAGGAAAGATATTATACGATTTAAAGAAATACGAGCTGGCCATTTCAGAGCTGGAAGGCATTAATTCCATTGAATCGCTATACTTGATTGCAAAATCTTTCGAACAGTTGGGAAATGACGAAAAAAAGATAATCGCCTATAATGAATTAAAAGATAGATTTCCTGATAGTGATGTTTCGCAGGAAGCCTATTTTAAATTAGGCACTGAATATTATAAAAAGAATATGTACGAAGAAGCATTAATGGAGTTTAGCAAAATGGTAGAAGTTTTTCCTGAATCACCTTTTGCAATGGAAAGCAATTACTGGATAGGTTGGTCAAATTTTAAACTCGCCAATTATTCAAAAGCAAAAGACTATTTCGCAAGAGTAGATTTCATGGAAGTTGAGCCAGATATAGCCCGGAAATCCCATTTTATGACTGCCGAAGCATTATATAAGTTAAAAGAATTTCCCTTGGCACGTGAAAAATATAAAGATTACATACGACAATATCCTGAATCAGAGGTTACAGTTAATGCACAATATGCCATTGCATGGACATATTTGGAAACAAATGATCTGCAATCTGCAGTCATTGAGTTTGAAAAGATCGTCAATTTATATCCCGAAAGCGACTATGTAGAGGAAGCAAAATTCCGAATTATTAAGAGTAAATTACAATTAGGTGAAGTTGAAAATATGGAATTCGAAATAGAAAAATTTATTGATCAATATCCGGAAAGTTCTTTTGAAGCAGAAGCATATTACTTATTAACGCAAGTGTATTTACAGTCGGAAAAGTGGATGGATAGTATTCTATGGTCGGAAAGGGCAATTCGGGAAAAACCGGACAATCCTTATTTGCCTGAGATTATGTACGGATTGTGTATCTCCTATTTTAAGAAGGATGAATACGAAAGAAGTATCAAAATTGGAGAAATCTATCTTGAAAAATATCCAAATAAATCATTTTCAGACGATGTACTCTATATTGCCGGAACATGTTGGGAACAATTGGAAAACATTGAAAATGCCATTAACAGCTATCAGACATTAATAAAAAACTATCCCGACAGCAGTTATATGGAAAAAACCAGGGAAAGGTTAAAAATTTTAAAACCAGAAAAATAAAAATTGGAAATATAATTCAGATAAACGAATTTTAACCAACTTGAATAAAAAGAAAAAAATTTATGTTTGGAAAATCTTCAATCATTTAAAGAAAGAGGGAAACACATTGCAAATATTCTTAAAAAAGATTTGCATGCGAAACAGGAAAAAGTTTTTAAAAATAAAAAGCGAACAAGTATTAACAAAGGGGGAAGATGTTTAGATGTTCGGAATAGAAGTATTTAATAAAGGTGGGATTCTGATGTATCCCATTTTTATCAGTTCATTAGTGGCAATTACTATTTTTTTTGAGAGAATGTTTTATTTGAAAGGCATTAAAACCAAGAGTAAGAAATTTGTTGTTAGATTAAAAAACCTAATTAAAAAAGGGAGTATCAACCTGGCAATTTCCGCGTGTCGTAAAAGTCCGACACCTATTTCTCAAATCATGCTGGCTGGATTAATGAAATATGGTCAATCCCGAAAAGAAATTAAAGAAGCGATTGAGGATAGTGCCAATCAGGAAATCCCTTTATTGGAAAAACGTCTTTCTACTTTGGCTACCATTGGAAACATTACGCCCCTGTTAGGATTGCTGGGAACTGTCTTTGGAATGATCAAGGCTTTTAATGTCATTGCAGTGATGGGTGTAGGTAAACCGGAAGCACTTGCGAGTGGAATATCGGAAGCATTGCTAACCACTGCTTTTGGACTATCTATTGCAATACCTACCATAGTTATTTATAATTACCTGAGTAATCGAGTTGATAAAATAATTAGAGAAATGGAAATGAGCTGTGTAGATCTTCTTGATTTGCTTACCAGTGAAAGCGTAAATAAAGAAGCTGATATCTTTAATCAAAAAAACCAGGATGGTGAAATAAATTATGAAATTTCCACATCCGAATAAAAAAAGTGCCAGTTTTGATCTAACCCCTTTGATTGATGTTGTTTTTCTACTATTGATATTTTTTATGCTTACAACAACTTTTGTCAATTTGGAGAACAGGGTAAAGGTAAATTTACCCTCTGGTGATTTTGCTGCTGCCGAGCCAACAGACAATATTACTGTGACTATTACTGAAAATAACACCATTTATCTTAATGGCAAGTTAATTGATCCTTTGAAACTTACCGAAGGTGTATTTGCGGAATTAGAAAAAAGACCCGACAACACAGTGGTGTTGGAAGCGGATAAAGGCGTGCTCCACGGTAAGGTCATTAGAGTGATGGATCTAATTAAAAAGGGCGGCGGAGAAAAAATAGCCATTGCAACTCAGCCATCTGAAAAATAGTCATTGATAAATATAAAAAAATAATAAATTTCAAAAAAAATGCGATTCATTGCCGGCGGGAAAAATCGATAAATGAAATATTAGAATTTTCATTACCCAATAAAATGGCTGTGGGTGACGAAAACAACAATTCCAATATCGGCGAAAAAAATACATGAGTGGAAATATTATCTTTTTTTATATAAATCAATTTAAAGAAAAGCAAAATCTTAAGAAAAGTTGATTTTTATTTGAAATAACACAAGTAAATATGAATAATAATGATTGCTTATTTAATTGAAATCAATATATGAACTCAGCATCTACAAAAAGCAATTATGCTTTTTAAGCAGTAAGAATTAAACATGTTCGCATTGAAGGAATATCATTTATGTCAAAATATAATTATAGAAGAAAACGTTCAATCCAGAGAAAAAAGAGCTACCTGGGACGATCATTCCTGATATCAATTATTTTAAACATTCTCATTTTATTTGCCTTTGGAAATATAATTGATTTCGATTTTCAAGAAATTTTACCGAAAGAAGAACTTGTTGTTGTAAGCTTGATTGAAGTTCCCGCACCGCAGAAGCCTGTGACAAAAAAGCCTGAAATAACTGAAAAAAAACCAATTGCTCAATTGGAAGTCAAACCTAAAGCTGAACCGGTTTCCCCTGAACCTCCAAAAATTCAGGAAAAAGTAACACAAACCAAAGCAGTAAAGAAACAAGAGATATCCGAAGGAACACCTAAGGTGGATGTAAAAATTCCTGAAGTTGAAGCTATTTCCCAAAAGATATCTCAACCTGCTGAAATGAAAGAAGCTTTAGGTGAAGACATTAATGTCTCGACAGAATTTTTTAAGCAATCCATTAGTAGCAGAAAAGAAGTAAAGGGAGAGGTGATTGAAGCAGGAGAATCTCAACTAAAGGTAAATTTAGGGGAAAAAGAAAAAGAAGATATCGAAGCCACTTATGGTACAATTGTTAATCCGGGCGAAGTAACTACTTTGCCGGAAGTTAAGGAAAAAGAATCTCCGTTTGGCAGTCGGCCTATTTCTGTAATGGTTGAAAACTCTGAAGGTGCAAGGCCTCAAACTGGGCTGGATAAAGCGAATATTGTATATGAAGTTCTGGCCGAGGGCGGTATTACCAGGTTTTTAGCTATCTATTATGATCGGGACAGCGAAGTGGTTGGCCCGGTAAGAAGTGCCCGGCCTTATTTTGTGGGCAAATCCTTAGAACACCAGGCAATATATGTCCATGCCGGTGGCAGTGAAGAGGCTTATACTTTTATCCAGGAAGAAAAAATTGATGATATTAACGAATTTGTTGATTTTCAACCTTTCTGGAGATCAACAGACCGAACTCCTCCTCATAATTTGTACACTTCAACGATAAAATTAAGAAATGAAGCAAACAAGCTTGGCTACATCGAAATGATAAAAAAGCAGGATTATCAATTCGAAACTGATGCAAATGAAGTATTGAATGGCCGGAAAACGAATGAAATAATCATCCCTTACAACCGGCTTTATTCGGTTAGTTATCTGTATGATGCAGATTCAATGAATTATTTGAGATTTATGAATGATGAACCACACATAGATGCTGAAACAAAAAAACAACTTACAGTGGAAAATATTCTTATTCAATATGCTCCATCAAAGGTTATAGACGATGAAGGAAGGCTTTCCATCGATTTTATCGGCAAAGGAAAAGGATTATTGTTTTTCAAGGGTGGTTCTGAGGAAATTATCTGGACTAAAGAGAGCATGAAGTCAAGAACAGTATTTTATGATCAAACAGGTGACAGAATTGCTTTTACTCCAGGGAATATTTGGATACAAATCGTACCTGCTGACATGGAAATTCGATATTGAAATGAAAAAAATATTAACTTTTATTAATTTATTTTTAGATTATTTGTCTGTGGAGCGAGGATTAGCAGATAACACTATCATTGCATATCATTATGATCTAAAGAAATTTGTTTATTATTTAAAAAGAGAGAATCTTGATTTTTTAGATGCTTCGAATAAAGGATTAATAAGTCAATATTCTTTATATTTGAAGGAAATGGGCTTAGGTATTAACTCAGTTTCTAGAAACCTTGTTGCTTTAAAAATGTTTTTACGGTTTTTGCATGCTGAGAACCTGATAAAAGAAGACAGGGGAAGTTTGATTGAATTTCCGCGGCTAAATAAAAAATTGCCTCATATATTAAGTTTGAGGGAAATTGATGTATTATTAGACGAAAACAATTTTAAAGGGCATTTAGGGCTTAGAGATCAAGCAATATTAGAATTGTTATATGCCAGTGGATTAAGGGTTTCAGAAATAATAAATTTACAATTAGATAATATCAGCATGGAAAATAAAATGCTTCGATGTCTTGGCAAAGGCTCCAAAGAACGCATGATCCCTTTCGGGAAAAAAGCGTATCAGGCTTTGGAAATATATGTTAAAAAAAGTAGGTCAAAACTAATCAGGAATTCCGAACTAAACATATTATTTTTAAATAGTAAAGGAAAAAAACTTTCACGACAGGGGATTTTTTATTTGATTAAAAAATATGCTAAAAAATCCGGAATCGAAAAAAAAATTACGCCACACACGCTTCGGCACACCTTGGCTACTCACCTTATCGAAAATGGTGCTGATTTAAGATCTGTTCAGGAAATACTAGGTCACGCAAATATTTCTACGACGCAAATTTATACGCATGTTAGCAGAAAGTGGATAAAACAAGAATACTATAAAGCATTTCCAAGAGTTTAATTTTGATAATCAATTGATGATTCCTATTGAAGGAATGTAAAATAATTGAAAAAAACGAAAGCGTACTAAATTATTAAAAAATTGCATTTATTGCATGTGGCTTTCGAAAATACATTTTTATTATATATGATAACTAAAGTAAATAAGGGAGCAGATAAGATGATATCTTTAAAGCAAAAGGTAAATGAAAGTGTTGAGTTTATACTAAATCGAATTAAAATAAAACCTGGGATCGCAATCATTCTGGGGACTGGTTTAGGCGGATTGGTTAAGGAGATTAAAGAAAAAGAAATAGTTCCTTATAGTGATATTCCTCATTTTCCGGTGTCTACCGTCAAAGGCCATTATGGCAACCTGGTATTTGGAAAATTAGGTTCGAAAAATGTTGTGGCCATGCAAGGCAGGTTTCATTATTATGAGGGATACAGCTTGGCTGAAGTAACCTTTCCTGTCCGGGTCATGAAAATATTAGGTGCAAATACTATCATTATTTCTAATGCTGCTGGAGGAATGAACCGTTATTTCAAGAGAGGTGATTTGATGATTATAAACGATCACATCAGTCTTTTTTATGGTAATCCTTTGATCGGGAAGAATGAAGAAGAATTTGGACCAAGATTTCCGGATATGTCACAAGCTTATAATCATCATTTGATTGAAATTGCATTGAAAGTAAGCTTAGAAGAAAAAATAAAGTTGCACCAAGGGATTTATGTAGGGGTAACCGGACCTACTCTTGAGACTCCCGCAGAATATCGATTGTTAATTGCAGCAGGTGCTGATGCAGTGGGTATGTCAACCGTTCCCGAAGTCATTGTTGCAAATCATATGGGAATGAAAGTTATGGGAATTTCCTGTATTACAGATATTGCAATTGATGGCATCGTAAAAGAAATTCAATTAGGAGAGATATTGAAAGCTGCATCAGAAGCTGAGCCTAAAATGAGTCGAATTGTAAAGAAAGTGGTTGAAGAAATCGATGATTAATGGTTTGAAAATTGCCTTGATTTCTGCCATGCCGATTTCAGAATTAAGAGGAGCTATACCAATAGCTTTAAGTTTATATAAGATGCCTGTGATAGAGGCTTATTTTTTTGCGATTCTTGGAAATGTAATTCCTGTCATTTTTTTATTACTTTATCTTGGTCCTTTTTCTAATTACGTAAGGAAGTGGAGGTATTTTAATTTATTTTTTACTTGGCTTTTTATGCGAACCAGGAGACACGAAGATAAATATGAAAAATATGGAGCATTATTTTTACTATTTTTTGTTGCATTGCCTTTGCCCATAACCGGTGCTTGGACCGGTTGCGCGGCAGCATTTGTATTTGGGATTAGATTTAAATATGCTTTTCCTTGTATTGTGGCCGGAGTGATGATAGCTGGTGTGATTGTATCATTGGCAAGTATTGGAGTTAACCAAATTTATTAATTATTTCTGGTTAGATCTAGATGTGTAGCGACAAAAATAAATCGTTAAACACTTAAGCAATTCACCCGATCAGCTGGAGGAAGAAATGAAAACAATTGAATGGATTGAACAAAAAGTATGGTTAATTGACCAAAGAAAATTGCCTGGCAAATATGAATTAATTGCTTGTTGTACTTATCAGGACATTGCGGAAGCTATAAGAAAAATGAAAATCAGAGGAGCTCCGGCAATTGGGGTGGCTGCAGCTTATGGCATGGCTTTGGCTGCGTATAATTCCAGTGCGGATAATTATGAAGAATTTTATAAGGACATGGTGTTTGCAAGTGAAATCCTTGCCAATTCTCGGCCTACTGCCGTGAATTTAACCTGGGCATTAAAGAGAATATTAAATTTTATTCAACTAAATAAACAAATTAACATGGTTCAATTGAAGGAAAATATACTGAAAGAGGCCGAGACAATTGCCAGAGAAGACATTGACACTAATAGGGCGATAGGAAAGAATGGAGCTTCCTTGATAAAAGATGGAGATAATGTTCTTACACATTGCAATGCCGGAGCTTTGGCAACGGCAGGTTATGGGACCGCATTAGGTGTGATTAGAGCAGTTTGTGAATCCGGTAAAAAAATCCATGTTTATGTCGATGAGACCCGTCCTTTTTTGCAAGGCGCACGATTGACTTCCTGGGAACTAAAAAGAGAAAAAATCCCTTTTACGTTAATTGCTGATAGTATGGCTGGATTTTTAATGTTTAATAATAAAATAGACGTTATCATTGTTGGTGCAGATAGAATTGCATCAAATGGTGATGTAGCAAATAAAATTGGTACTTATTCTCTTTCAATATTGGCAAAAGAAAATAAAATACCGTTCTATGTTGCTGCACCGATATCCAGCATTGACCTATCTTTGAAAAGCGGAAAAGAAATACCGATAGAAGAGAGATCTGCCAGGGAAATTACTCATATTTTTGGTCATCAAATTGCGCCTGAGGGAACAAGAGTGTATAATCCTGCATTCGATATAACACTACACAATAACATAGAAGCTATCATTACCGAACGAGGAATTATTAAAAAACCCTATATAAAAAATATTGCAAGAAGTTTAAAAGAGTTTAATATTCGTTAGGCTATCATAAAAATATGTAAAAAAAAGAGAATAAACTAAAATCCTTACAACAGATTTGATTTTAAAAAATTGTTTTGGAGGCAGGCAGGAATCGGGATATTTAAAGATTATTGATTCATGCTTTTTGCCTCTTGCTTTTTGCGAATAAGATAATATAAGAGATATATGTAAAAACAGGAGGAAAAAAATTGGATTCATATAAATTTGTTATTACCGGAGGGAAAAAATTAAAGGGACGGGTGAGAATTAGTGGTGCAAAAAATTCTGCACTTTCTATTATGGCAGCAGCTTTATTGACTAAAAACTGTTGTATTTTAAAAAACGTTCCACGGCTTAGCGATGTGGAAATCATGATCAAAGTCATCAGAAAGTTAGGGGTGGAAGTGGAATGGAGAGGAGAAGATGTTCTTTATATAAATCCTGATGGTTTTAATAATTATGAAGCCCCATATGAGTTGGTTAAAATGATGAGAGCTTCCTTTTTGGTGATGGGACCATTGTTGGCCAGGCTGAAAAAAGCAAGAATATCTTTACCCGGGGGATGTGCCATAGGTGCTCGTCCTGTTGATTTTCATATCAAGGGATTTACGGCATTAGGTGCAAAGGTGGAGATGGAAAAAGGCTATATCAAGGCAGAAGCTGATAAACTGGTCGGAAGTGATATATATCTTGATTTTCCCAGCCTGGGGGCAACCGAGAATATCATGATGGCGGCATCTCTTGCAAAAGGAATTACCAGGATTGAAAATGCTGCTAAAGATCCTGAAATTGTAGAATTGGGAAATTATCTGGTAAGGATGGGGGCAAAAATAAAAGGTTTAGGGACTGATTTAATTGAAATCCATGGTGTCAAAGAATTAATGGGGATTGATTATACAATTATTCCGGATCGAATCGAAGCAGGAACATATATTATTGCAGCAGCTATAACCGGAGGAAATGTATTAGTAGAAGATCTTGATCCGGATTTATTAAAACCTCTAATAGCAAAATTGGAGAAAGCAGGAGTAAAAATTATTAAACATAAAAAATCGCTTAAAATAATTGGGCCGGATCGAGTAGATGCGATTGATGTTAAAACTCTTCCTTTTCCGGGATTTCCAACGGATTTACAACCACAGATAATGGCTTTTGGCTGTATAGCTAATGGAGCCAGTGTTATTGCAGAAACTGTATTTGAAAATAGATTTACACATATTGGGGATTTAAGAAGAATGGGAGCTGATATCAAGGTAGAGGGTCATAGTGCCATCATTAAAGGAGTGGAAAAGTTAAGCGCAGCTCCGGTAATGGCCTCGGATTTAAGAGGTGGGGCTGCTCTGGTATTGGCAGGTTTGGTTGCGGAAGGAACTACGGAATTAAGCAGGGTTTATCACATCGATCGAGGATATATGAAACTGGAAGAAAAATTGTCTTCTCTTGGCGCAGATATTAAGCGAGTAAAGGAATAAAATATGGGGAATGTATTGATTGCAAATGGCTTTCTATGCCAATATTATTTTTGTCAATTATCGTTCCACTTGGGAAGAGAAAAAAATCAATAAAGAATTGAATCGTCTTATTGTAATAGATTTTATTTAAAAAATATGAGAAAATGTAAAAAAATATTTATAAGTAGACAATAAGGATAACTTATGAGAATTTTTAAAAAATAGAGCTATTCAAACGAATATACAAATTGCTTATTAAATGTAGGAGAGGAGAGAAAATATGCTAGGCATGGAAAGAAGTCTGGGAATAGATTTGGGAACGGTTAGTGTTTTGATTTTCCAGAAAGGAAAAGGAGTCGTATTGCAAGAGCCCTCGGTCGTATCGATATTAAAGGATACTGGAAAAATACTGGCCGTGGGGGCAGAGGCAAAAAATATGCTAGGCAAAACACCTGGGAATATTGTCGCAATTCAACCAATGAAGAGTGGTGTGATTGCAAATTATGAGATAACTGAAAAAATGCTAAGTTATTTTATAAAGAAAGTATGCGGCAACAGTAAAATGTTTAGGCCTCAGGTTGTTATATGTGTTCCTTCGGGCGGAACCGAAGTTGAAAAAAGAGCTGCTTTGGAAGCAGCGATGCAGGCGGGTGCTAGAAAAGCTTATTTGGTTGAAGAACCTATGGCAGCTGCTATAGGAGCTGGTTTAGAGATAAGTGAGCCTTATGGGAATATGATCATTGATATTGGCGGTGGAACTTCTGACATAGCGGTTATTTCATTGGGAGGAATAGTTGTCAGCGAATCATTAAGGGTTGCAGGAAATAATTTTGATGAAAATATTATAAAACATATTAAATCCAAATATAAACTGATGATAGGGGAAAAGACTGCAGAAAACCTAAAAATAGAGGTAGGTGCAGCAAAAGAATTAGAAGATGAATTATTTACAGAAATAAGAGGAAGGGATTTGGTTTCCGGCTTGCCTAAAACTATTTCTGTGGGCTCCAATGAATTACTTAAAGCAATTGCACCTTCTCTGAAAGTCATCGTAGAAGGAGTAAAAACCGTTTTAGAAAAAACGCCTCCGGAATTAGCAGCTGATATTGCGGATAAAGGAATTGTTCTTGCGGGTGGCGGCGCATTGCTCAGAAATTTTGATAAATTATTAACTGAAATTACCGGTATCCCTGTTTATTTGGCAGAAGATCCCATATTTTGCGTTGCATTGGGAGCCGGCAAAGTATTAGATAATATCCATATGTTGAAAAGTGGATTGATCAGTACATACAAATAATTGATCTATCAATTAATGAATTAAATATTTAGAGTATGTAAATCCATAAACACTCAATTAAATTTAGGTTTTTTAATTCAGGTGAATTACAAAACGATAGGAAAGCTTAAAGCTCCTATCCTCAGGATTAAAAAATAAGCATAAAGTTGTAATATCTAGAAAGGTCGTTATGAATTTTAATCTTACAAGATATTTTCGAATTATCATTATTTTTATCTTATTGTTGATTATGGTAGTAGATGTTGGTCATGCAGAATCGCCATTTATATTTGCACCGGACATAAAATCCAGCATGAGAGGAATTGGAAAAACAGTTTTTCACGGGACGAAAATTGAAGAGTTTGAAGTAGAGATCGTTGATATTATTTCAGGGGAAAATAATATTGGTGAATTTATTTTAGCTCGTTTAAACGGGAGGACCATTAAGGATGCAGGTGGTATTTCCGCCGGAATGAGTGGTAGTCCGGTATATATAGAGGGAAAATTGATTGGCGCTATTTCATATACCTGGGAATTAAGCGAACACAATCTTTGTTTAATTACGCCCATTGAAGAAATGCTGAAATTATTCGATTTAAACTGTGGTAGTTATAATGAATTGAATAATCAAGCAATTGACAGTCAAATCTTTAAGCTTTTTACGATGATGAAATCTGAAAAAGAAAAAAAAGAAATTCGATCTATTTGGAAAAAAAATACCTCCTGGCTAAGTAATAAAATAAAAGAAAAAAATTTTTCTATTAATCCAGTGGCAACTCCTATAGCGGTAAATGGTTTATCGGGAAGATCATTGGATAACCTAAGTAAAATAATGGGCAAATATAATCTTCGTACAATTAAGGGATTCAATGAATCCCATCAGGCAAGAATTGCAAATGTTGGAGAGAATGCTGACCATAGGATTGAACCGGGTTCTGCTATTGGAATAGGTTTGACTCGCGGAGATGTGAATATAAGTGTTATCGGTACAACGACATATCGTCAGGGGGACAAAATAATCGCCTTGGGCCATCCGTTTATGAAAAGAGGCAACGCTTCATATTTCCTTTCTTCTGTTTATATATATCAAAGCTTACCTAATATAGTGATGCCTTTCAAAATAGGATCCCCTGTGCAATTGGTGGGACGTGTTTCTCAGGATCGAGAAGCGGGAATCGTTGGCATTTTAAATTCTTATCCTCGAACAATTCCATTAAAAATAAATGTTAGAGATACTGATAAGGATTTGAAATACCAGATGGGAGTCCAGCTTGTTGACGATGATTTGTTGCTGGAACCGTTTGTTTCCAATATGACTATCCAGGCGGTTGATAATGCACTAAACAGTATTGGCAAAGGAAGTGCACAAGTTGAAATAAGAATTGGTGGAATGAAGGAAGACCATGCTATATTTAGAGAAAATATGTTTTATAGCTTGGATGATATCGCAATGCGAATTATTGAAGAAATACCTGAGGCAATTGCGCTTCTTACTGATAATTATTTTAAAAAGGTAAATTTGACGGAAATAAATATAGATATTAGAATAAATAAGACAATTAAACGTGCAAGAATTGAAAAAGTAAAATTAAAATCAAATGTGATAAAATCGGGAAATACCCTTGAAGCAAAAGTGGTCATGAGGGAGTTTCGCGGAGAAGTCATTGAAGAAAAAATAAGTTTTGTAATACCTCCTTCGCTACCGGATTGTGAAGCGACATTAATCATTCGAGGAGGAGGAATTCCGGATATATTTTCAGAAGAAGAAAATTATTTTCAAGAAGAAGAGTATCATAGTAGTTTAATGGAAGTAATTACAGAGTTTTCCGAAAGACCTAGAAATAATCAAGTTGTCGGGGAAATCATTATTTACAATAATGGTAATTTAACGGAAGAAGGAATAGACATAAATCATTACAATGGAAAAGAAGAAAAAAAACCACTAACTTCCAAGATTGATACCGATTTGGTCGTAGAAGGATATATGGAAGTACCATTTACTATATCTAAAAATTAACCGAAAAATTTTTTAGAAAAACAAGAAATCAATAAAAAAAATGGATGGTAAAGGATGAAAATTGTAGCCTTGATTGTTGCTGCAGGGCAGGGCAAGAGGATGAATTCAAAAATAGGCAAACCGTTTATTCCTATAATCGGAAAACCTATTTTATTCTACACTTTGAAAAAATTTGAAAACTGTGAATTAATTGATCAGATTTATCTGGTAATCAATGGTTCGGAAAAAGAGTATTGTCTAAAAAATGTTATTTTGAAGTATCGCTTCAAAAAAGTGCAGGAATTAATCCTTGGCGGAGATACACGACAAATGTCGGTTTTTAATGGGTTAAACCTTATTGATTCTGATGCAGACATTGTGGTGATTCATGATGGTGCGCGACCTTTGGTAAATGAAAAAATTATTTTGGAATCCATAAAAACCAGCCAAAAGTACGGAGCTGTTGTTGCCGCTATACCGTCAAAGGATACAATAAAGGAAGTTGAAAATAATTTTTTTATTCATACTACATTGGACCGCGAAAAAATATGGAGAGCCCAAACACCACAAACATTTAAATATAAATTAATTTTGTCAGCTTATAAAAAAGCATTTAAATCTGGTTATTTTGCAACGGATGATGCCGCATTATTGGAGAAATCCGGATATAAAGTGAAGATGATTAAAGGTTCAGAGGAGAATATTAAAATAACCTCTCCGTTTGATATAGCTATTGCTGAAAAATATTTAATGCGAGGAAATGATTTGAATAGTGGATGAGGTTAAAATAGAAAGTTATGCAAAAATAAATTTAGTATTAAATATTCTCTCTAGGCGTGAAGATGGATATCATGATATCGAAAGTATCATGCAGACTATCAGTCTCTCAGACAAGGTTACATTAAAAGAGAAGTTAAAAGGAATAAATATTATTTGTGACCATGCCCAAGTTCCGGTCAATGAGGGAGGGTTGGCATATAGAACAGCGGAAAAAATACTCAGTGAATGCAAAATTGGGAAAGGCATTCAAATCAAGATCAATAAAAAGATTCCCTTGGCAAGTGGTCTGGCAGGTGGATCATCTAATTCAGCAGCGATATTAAAGGGAATAAATTCAATTTATCATTTAGGATTAACGGATGATAAACTTAAAAAGATAGGTGAAGAATTGGGAATGGATATACCTTTTTTTATTCGAGGTGGAACAGCATTGGCTTATGATAGGGGTGAAAAGGTTCACCATTACAATGTAAAATCGCCTCTTTGGCTTATTGTGATCAATCCTGGATTTGAAGTGTCAACGCTTTGGGCCTATCGAAATCTGGATATTCAGAAAGATAGATTACCAAGAGAGTATATTGATAGGATGACAACAGCTTTAAAATCAGGCAACCCGGGTGAGATATCTAGAAACCTGCATAATTCATTTGAAAGGACGGTTATTAAAAAATTTCCAGAAGTCGGTTATATTAAGGAAAGATTGATAAAAGAAGGGGTCATGGGAGCATCCATGTCTGGTAGTGGTCCGACTGTATTCGGGATTGCAAAAAATAAGGATTCTGCCTTAAAGATATATAACAGAATGAGATGTGAATATCGTTTAATCTGGTTGGTTCATACAGTATAAAATGATAAAGATATTAATGGGTAAGAAAAGAAATGAAAAATTCAGAAAAAGACAAATATTATGTGTTGAAGTGATGCATTTTGATCAGAGTTTGATAATGGGAGAGAGGTATGCGAATAGGATTTGGATATGATGTTCACAAATTGGTTCAAGGAAGAAAATTAATATTAGGTGGCTTAATCATTCCCTGGGAAAAAGGATTGGACGGGCACTCTGATGCTGATGTCATTATTCATTCCATAATAGATGCATTACTCGGGGCAATGGGAGAGGGAGATATTGGAAGTCATTTCCCTGATAGTGACAAAAAATATAGTAATATTTCCAGTATTATATTACTGAAAGAAACTTTAAAAATCATGGAAGAAAAGGATTTTACAATTAATAATATTGATATTTCTGTTGTTATCGAAAAACCATATCTTTATCCATATATCAGTAAAATAAGAACAAGACTTTCAGAAATATTCAATTTATCGGTTGATCGAATCAATTTAAAAGCTACAAGGAATGAAAAGATGGGTTTTGTGGGTAGAAGCGAAGGAGTAGCAGCTTATTGTGTGGCTTCTATCAACGAATTTATAAAATGAGTTAAACGGGTTAGTGAATGATTTGTAAATGTATCATTGAATACGTAATCTTTTTTTGTTGTTGCTCAGTTAGCAGTATTCGGAAATTTAAATATTAAACAATAGATTTTACTTTTTTCGAAAGGTTGGAAGTAAAATAAAAACAGGAAAATGGATTTTTAGAAAATTATAAAAATTGTGTATGGATAAAAAAAGGAGTTTTAACAATGAACGAAAAAGAAGAAAAAAAAGATGATTTGAAAAAAGAAGAAACAACGAAGAAGGATAATGAAGCAGAAAGGAAGAGTGGAGAAGAAAAAAAATATAAGGAACCTGATTTGCCCACGCTTTTTATATGGTTTATCAGCATGCTTACCGGTAAAGCATGGGAGCATTTAGGATTAATGATGAATCCGGATACAAAAGAAATTAAAAAAGATCTTGGCAAAGCAAAAATAGCAATTGATAGCATTTCTTTTTTGTATAACCAGATAAAAAATGAATTATTAAAAGAAGACATAAAAAGAATTGAAGATTTGATGGCAAATCTAAGATTAAATTATGTGGCGAAATTAAAAGAAAAATAAAAGTGCATATTATCAACAAGAGGGTAGTAAGGGGGAATCATCATGAAAAATTGTGTAAATGGAATAATAGGAGCACTGATATTATCTTTGCTTTTCATAAATTGTGCAAATAGTGTTGTTTTTGCTCAAGATGCACAATCATATTATAAAACCGGGTATGAATATTTTTCTCAAGAGAATTATGAAAAAGCTGAAGAAAATTACAAAAAAGCAATAAATATAAATCCTGATTTCGAAAAGGCACATTATTGGTTAGGAAAAGTTTATACTCAAATGAATGAGTATGAAAAGGCAGTAACTGAATGGAAGGCAGTTTTAAGAATAAATTCACAAAATCAATATGCTTTTTGGAATTTAATTAATAGCTTTAAAAGCACTTCTTTAGTGAAATCAGGCAATTCAACCGATTATCTAAATGAAGGAAATCGATTGATCAATAGTCCACAAGCTTACTTATCTGGAGATAGTTCTTTTTCGGTAGATACATTGTTAAGTTCCATACCTTATTTTAAGAGGGCAGTAAATATTGAACCAAAGTTAATCGAAGGGTATTATTGGTTGGCAGAGGTTTATAGTATTTTAGGAACAAAAATAACTTCTCAGTTTTCCTACTTAGCCGTAGAGAATTATGAAAAAACCATTAATACTGAGGAAGCGGGAAATACCAGTTCTTTTTCTCACTCTTCTAAATATTGGCTTGCTTATACCCGCTTAAGTGAATTATATCAAAATTTAAATTTAGATAATAAGCAAAAAGAATTGTGGCTTCGTTTTGAAAAAGCAAGAGCACTTCCTTATAAAATGGCTTTGGAAGAAAAAGGTTATTTGGATTATAATTATCCTTCAGAAATTGAAGTAAGCTATGAAGACGGAGAAAAGATTGAATATTGGATTTATCCTGAAAAAAATATGACATTTGAAGTTGTGAATGGTGAAGTATTAGGAGAAAAAGATGTAATGAAACAAATAATTGTAGAGCCTGTTGACGAAATCAATGGTGGAGATTTAACGAGTGAAGGAGAGACTGAATAGCATTTATTCAATTTTCTAACCGATAATTATTTTCTGGAAAATGGATGCCTTTTATTTATAATCTAATCGTGACGCCGACAAAAATAGATATAAAAACAAGCTATTAAAGACGTAAAAATCGAAATTAATTCAACGATATTCTAAGGAGATATTCAATTACAAAGTGAGTAAAGTTGCACGTTTGGGAATAATGGGAGGAGTATTTGATCCCATTCATTATGGACATCTGTTTACCGCAGAGGAGGCAAGGATAAATTATCAGTTGGATAAGGTAATTTTTGTGCCATGTCACAAGCCTGTTCATAAATACAGGGAGAATATTTCAAAAGCTAAAGATAGATTGATAATGGTTCGGTTAGCCGTAAAAGATAATCCTTTTTTTGAAGTTTCAGAGATTGAACTCCAAAGAACAGGATTTTCTTATTCTATTGATACTGTTAAGGAAATTATGAAAAAATATGATAATAATATCAAAATATTTTTTATTACCGGAGCGGATGCTTTTTTAGAATTTGGTAGTTGGCATAAAAGTGAAGAATTAATTCAACTTTGTGAATTTGTTGCCGCGACTCGTCCTGGATATGACTTAAATAAATTGGATGAAAAATTTAAAAAAATTATTCATATTATGAAAAATCCTTCCTTAGCCATTTCATCCACTGATATTAGAAAAAGGATTTTAGAAAGCAGAAATGTAAAGTATTTACTCCCGGAGGAGGTTATCAACTATATTCAGTTACACGATATTTATCAAAGTTGATTTTGAGTAATTGAGAGAAGGGAAATGATAAGAAAAAATATCGAAGGCAAAATACGATGGAGAAAAAATGGAAATTAATTTAATGAAAGAAAAACTAAAAAATATGCTAAGCGAGGAAAGATGGAGACATTCAGTTAATTCTTCAAAAATTGCTTATGAATTAGCCTTAAAGCATGGGGTAAATCCCAAAAAAGCTGAGATTGCAGGCCTGTTACATGATTGCGCAAAAGATATGGAATTTGAAAAGTTAAAGAAAATGGTCTTGAAATATAACATAAAAACGAATTTTGATATTGACAAAATTCCAAAATTACTTCATTCATTTGTAGGCGAATTTGTTGCAAGGGAAGAATTTAATATTCAAGATTTGGAAATTTTACAAGCCATTAGAATGCACAGTACTGGCGGTTACAGAATGACTGTTTTGGATAAAATTGTATATTTGAGCGATAAAATTGAACCTTTGAGAAAATATGAAGGTGTTACAAAGATAAGAAAAATGGCAGACAAAGATATAAACCAAGCAATGCTTTTGGTTCTGAACGAAGGACTAATTTCTCTGATCGAGCGCGGTTTAATGATAAATCCGGCGACCATCGAAGCGAGGAATGATATTCTGAACAAGGTGGTTTTTCAAAATGCTTAGGAAAAAAATGCAAAATATCCGATTACATAGAAAAAAAAGAGGTACCGGTCAAATATTATTTTTAGTTGTTTTATTAGTACTTCTGATATTTACGTTAAAATATTTCAGTATATTTCCTTTTAGCTCTAATTTATTGTCTTTAGACCGAATAAATATTCTGATTATTGGATGTGATGAAATAGAAAATCATGGGAGAGCCGACACGATAGCCTTTCTGAGCATTTCTCCCAAGAAAAAAGATGCATTAATCCTTTCGATTCCAAGAGATTTAAGAGTTGAAATTCCGGGACGGGGAATGGATAAGATAAATCATGCCTATGCATTTGGTGGAAAGAATTTACTTATGAAAACTGTCAGCGAGTTTCTCAATTTACCTATCCATTTTTATTTAGTAGCAGATTTTAATGGTTTTGTTAACATTATCAATGAATTGGGCGGGGTAGAGATCAATGTCGAGAAAGAAATGCATTATGTAGATATAGCAGGAGGATTGGATATTAATCTTTATCCGGGAAGGCAACTACTAGATGGTGAAAAAGCGCTTCAATATATTAGATTCAGACATGATAAATTGGGCGATCTTGGAAGGATAAAAAGACAGCAAAAATTGGCGTTGGCAACGGTGGATAAAATAATGAATTTTGATACGATTACTAAAATACCTAAAATGTTGGAAAGTGTAAAAGAATATCTGGAAACAAATATTAAAATGCAGGACATTGTGACACTTGCCAATCTATTTAAAGAAGCAAGTAAAAGACAATTAAAAACAGAAACTGTTCAAGGTATTCCGGTTTACATAAAAGGAATCAGTTACCTGGAACCGGATAAAGAAAAGGCTCAGGCAAGAGTAAAAGCATTGTTATATGGGCAAAATGTTGGGGTAAAGGTTGAGGTGCTGAATGGGAGCGGTGGTTCGGGCACTGCACATAAAATAGCACGCGAATTGGAATTGTTGGGCTTTGAAATAGTCAACATTGACAATGCAGACAATTTTAATTATCAAAAAACAGAAATTTACATTCATTCAAAAGATATAAATGTGGACAATGAATTTAGAAAAATATTTGAAGATTTTTCCATCATTAAGAAATTTGACAATCAAAGTAAAGCAGATCTGACCATCATATTGGGAAGAGATATGGAAAATTAACAATATTAAACCGGATGATAATCAGAATATAAAGAAATATACAATTCAAAAGAATGCTTTACAAAATCCTAGACTTGAACTAAACTATAAATTACAGAAAAGGCAGTATAAAATAGATATTTGAATTACAACAAAAAAGAGAAGCTTTTCACTTGAGAAGTAAAAAGACTAATACAGAAGGAGGAATGTTTTTGAGAAAAAAATCTTTAACAGTTGCTAAAACGTTTGCACATGCAGCAAGAGAAAAAATTGCAAAAGATACCATTATAATGGATTTGGAACATTTAACTTTAATTGCAGATTACTTTGTGATTACCCATGGTGAATCAAGTCCTCAATTAAAAGCAATAAGCAATCATATTTCAAGAACTGCAAAGAATAAGAAAATCCGGTTACTAAATGTGGAAGGCAAACCTGAAACAGGCTGGATATTATTAGATTTCGGTGATGTGATTGTGCATATCTTTTCAAAAGAAAAGAGAGAATTTTATAATTTGGAATATATTTGGCAAGAGGCAAAATTAATCGATATTTAAATTAGACCAAAATATTAGGAGGATGTCCAATGAGTGCAAGAGAAGAAAGTCGGGGAAATTGGATTTTTGGATTGATTTTATTACTGATTGGAGTAATTTTCATTATTGAAAACCTTACTGACATGGAAATATGGGATAAATCTTGGAAGTTTTGGCCAGTTATCTTGCTTATTTGGGGAATAAAAGAAATTTTTCAAAATAAATCTATTTTTTTTGGTGTCATCTTGATAGCTATCAGTGGTATTTTTCTGAGTCAGTATTTTTTTGATATCAGTTTACCCGGAAACATTTGGAACTATTGGCCTCTTTTACTGATTGCTTTAGGTGTTGATCAAGTCTTTAAGTCTTTTGGCGGAAACAGAGTGAGACGTAGCCGAAAGAAAGAAAGGGAGCAGGAAGAAATTTAAATTTTTATTTTATTTGTTCTTACCTTGAATATTATTCATTTCTATTAATAAAATAATAAACCCTATCACAAGATTAAAATAGAAAAAAATAAACCTCCAGGCAGTTACAAAGAGACCTAATAGATAATGGGGAACAAAGAAAGAAAATAGAGAAGCGAAGCCGACTTCAGCGGCACCGCTTCCACCTGGAGTCGGCAAATATGGCAAAATAAAATAAAATATAATCTGTAAAATTAAAACATGGGCTAAATTAAAATTTATTCCTATGCTCCAGAGAATTAAAGGTGCAATAGTAAAAAATGAACCCCAAAAGATCATGGTAAAAAAGGTAGCCATCAATATCTTAATCCAATTTCTTTTTAAAAGAATAAAACTCTGTTGGAATTCATCAATTTCAACAATGATTTTATTGCTCAAATGCAATACCTTTTTTTTGTTAAAAAAATGAGATAAACGTGGCGATTGTTGAAGTTTGTGGATTAATGAAATAACTTTTTGTGGGGACTTGACTGCACTCACGAATAATACAAAAATGAGCACAGAAAATAATACTGCGCTATATAATAATATATTTGAGAAAGTATTGTAGCTTGTAATTGTATTTTTAAAAGAGAAAAAAATAATGGGTGCAAATATAGAGAAAACCAAAGTTTTGAGTACGGGAATAATCGTTGCTACCATCGTAGCTTTTCCTAAAGGCATATTATGTCTTAGACGCTTATTAAACAGATAAATTTGAGTTGGTAATGTTCCAGAAAAAAAAGGGGTAATCCCGCCGGCAAAATTGCTGATATAATAAACCTTTGCAGCTTCAAGAACACTGATTTTTTCTTCAACGGCTTCCACGGTAAATTTAATTCTAAGTGCATCAATTAATCCGGCAAATAGCATCACAGCTACAGCTAAAAGAAGATAATTATTATTCAGTGAAGTTAAGCTGTCCCAGGTTTCTGCATTGGTCGTGATAAAAAAAACAATTAATACGGCAACAAAACCTATAAATATTGATATTGCCATACCCCGCAACAATCTTTTTTTATCTAAAATGAGTTCGCTCAATAATCTATTTCCTTCCTTTGTGTTCAGAATAATCAAACAATAATGCGTTTAGTTCACCAATTTAAAGCCAATAATTAATTAAAATTGTCTAAAGGTACTTGCTTCTACTCTATCTCGATCTATCTTGTATAACTACAAAAAAATTGTTGTTCTTTTTTATTTTTTATTTGAAAATTACAAGTAGAAGTATACCATATTTTAAATTTTATTTAAATGAAAACCCTTTTTTATCCAATTTCACAATATCCTTGAAGTTGTAATTTTCTTTTTCGCTATGGACACAATTAGCATTATTGGTGTAGTAATCTCAAAAATCAACCTCCGCTTAGCCGGTTTCTTTTTCTTGAACCGTAAGTGTATTGGGATGATTTTTCATTGATTCCTGCTATCGATGCAACATAACTTTTTGCCCGCATTCCATTTTTTCCCGGTAAATTTGTTGTAGAGAATCAATTTTTTAATTCTCTAATAGTATTGGATTTTGTAAACGGTATGGGTTGATTCTCCATTTTATATAATGATTATATCAGGGAACCGTCGGAAGCGATAGGAAGCTGCTCTCATTTTCACTCTTGCAGGCGGAGAATTCCTGTCGAATTAAACGGTTTGTCCATAGGGATAGATTTCAAATATAAGACAATAAAGATTATCGATCGCTATTTGGGGCAGCTATTGGCAAGGATTCAAATTTATCGATTTCGCTAAATATTTTATATTTCTGCCTGAATCTCAATGAAATCGGTCATTTGTTTAAAATATTTTTTGATTTTTCAAAAAATCAAGGTTAAACTATTGATTATTTCATTGTAATACCTATGAATGATTATGGTTTTTTGAAAAATGAAAAGGTTTTAATTAAAATAACAAGCATACGAATAATCTTGAAAAAAAATAGTAAATAATATATTTTGGAGTATAATGAATTATAAATGTAAAAAAATATAGTTTAACCAACTATTTAATCTTTTCCAATAAATGGTCGAATAGTTGGAATATAGAAGAGGAAGATAATTTATGAATGGAACGTTTGTAAATATTATAGCAATTTTAGCTGGTTGTTCAATTGGATTAATCCTAAAGAATAGATTTTCTGAAAAAATTCATCATATTATTATGCAAGGATTAGGATTGTGTTGTTTTCTTATAGGAATACAAATGGCTTTAAAGACATCTAATCTTTTATTGCTAATATTTTCTATTGTAATAGGTGGGATTATTGGAGAATTAATAGGCATTGAATACGGCCTGGAAAAGATTGGTCACCGGCTAAAAATAAAATTATCAAAAAAAAATTCGAACGAAAGATTTGTGGAAGGATTTATCACTGCCAGTTTACTTTTTTGTATAGGTTCTATGTCGACTGTCGGTGCGATTCAGGAAGGATTAAACGGTAATGCTGATATATTATATGCCAAATCCTTATTGGATGGCGTTACCTCTATAGCATTTTCTGCTGCCATGGGAGTGGGTGTCGTGTTTTCCGCCATTCCCACCTTTTTATATCAAGGTGGATTGACCTTGCTGGCACAGGCATTAAAAGATATTTTTACTCCTGAAATGATTCTCGAGATTACCGCTGTAGGTGGAATTATTATTTTAGGAATAGGTTTTAATCTTCTGAAGATTAAGAAGTTTAAAGTTGCGAATTTTTTGCCCTCGCTTTTGATAGCATTTTTTTTGTCACTTTATTTTTAACATATTATTTTAATAATATAAACATTTTTTTATTGGGGAGGGAATTTTTATGAAATTGAAATTATTAAAAAAATTACATGGAGATATGTTAAAGGGTAAAAGAATCATTGTAAGAGTCGATTTTAATGTTCCCTTGGATGAGAAAACGAAAATTACCAATGATGTAAGGATGGAAAGAGTCATTCCCACCATTGAATATTTGGAGAATCAAAAGGCAAAAATTATATTGATGAGTCATCTTGGGCGACCAAAAGGTCAAAGGGTAAAAAAGTTAAGCCTTGATCCGGTTGCAAAACATCTTAGTCGTTTATTGGGAAAAACTGTAAATAAATTGAATGATTGTATTGGTGAAGAAGTCGAAAAGGAAATATCTATGATGCAGGATGGGGATGTAGTACTATTGGAAAACCTTAGATTTTACAAAGAAGAAGAAGAAAACGATCCGGTATTTTCCATGAAATTAGCAAGGTTAGCTGATTTGTATGTCAATGATGCCTTTGGAACAGCTCACCGGGCTCATGCTTCCACTGTAGGGGTTGCCAAATTATTGCCAAGCTATGCAGGCTTTTTGATGGAAAAGGAAGTAGAAGTTTTAAGCCAATTATTGAAAAATCCGGAAAAACCTTTTGTTGTCATTTTGGGAGGTGCCAAAGTTTCAGGGAAAATCGAAGTCGTTCAAAATTTAATTAATATGGCTGACACAATACTCATTTCTGGAGGAATGAGCTTTACTTCTTTGAAGGCAAAGGGTTACTATATGGGAAAATCAATTCTGGAAGAATATGACTTGGATATTGTGAGAAATATGCTGGAAAACGCACAAAAAAAGGGAACCAAAATAATTCTTCCTTGTGATTTAGTCATTGCGGATAGGGTGAGCTCAGATGCTGAAATTAGAACCGTAAAGGTTGATGAAATTCCAAAAAATGCGAAAGCGGTAGATATTGGAAAAGAAACGATTTTGCAGTTTAACAGCGAACTAAGGAAAGCAAAAACTATTTTCTGGAATGGTCCTGTTGGAATTTTTGAAATAGATCAATTTGCAAGCGGAACCAATCAAATCGCTCAAACTCTTGCGGATATGAAAGGAAAGGCTATTACCGTTGTTGGAGGAGGAGATTCTATTACTGCACTGGAAAAAGCAGGGTTGCTCCCTTTCATAACCTATATTTCAACTGGTGGCGGGGCATCGCTTAAATTTTTAGGTGGAAGCATCTTGCCGGGAATAGAAGTCTTAAAGGAATAAAGATCACATAGAAGATTTTTCTTTAATTTCTCTAATAGTTTGATCCATTCTTTGCCAGTGCGTCCCTTTCCAATAATATTTATGACAGAAGGGGCAAAAGACGAATTCATCGTTGTTTTTAAAAACATACGGTGGAACATGGTTTTGAACAATATTTTTCTCAACTTTTATCGTTTTCGAATTACAAATTGTGCATCGGGAAAAAAGAGAAGAATCAAGTTGAAAAATTAGATTTAATTCTTTGATAATTTGAATCAATTGCTCATCCCAAAAATTGCTTTTTATAAAAAGAAAATCACCAAGATTTCTTTTTTTTATTAATTGAGTATTTCTGGTCAGTAGAATTCTTCCTTCTTTTCTGGCAGTAAAAATAAGAACTGGATTTTTTAAAACAGAATCATGGATTGTATCGTACCCGAAAATACGAAGCCATTTGGCTAACTTTCCCAGCATGCAATCTACAAGAAATTTTATTTTTTTCTCTGAAGTCGTATGCGGTTTTTTCATTGGCAATACCCATTTATTTGAATGAATAATTAGTATATTTTTTTACAATTATATCATGCTCTCTTTTAAAATGGCAGATAAATGACTTATTCATTTTGGTTAAAGACATAAAAACGAAAGAAAGAGATTTGAAGAAACTTATGTTTATATCAAACCATCAGCTTTTAATGCGAAATAGATTTCTTAATTTATTTTTTTCAAACACAACCTTTCGAGTAGGATATTAAAATAATAGTGTCAGCTTCAAATTGACAATTATTTAGAGCATAAATATAATGAAAGCAAAAGAATGAATAAATTTAAATCGTAATGTATGGAGAAAAATTAACATGTTGTGTCAAATATGTAAAAATAGAGAAGCAACCATTATTCTTTACGAGACAAAGAATGGGAAAAAAATGGAAATGCATATCTGTGAAGAATGTGCGTCTCTTTTTACTAACAAGCTTTCTGTTTTTGCTCTTCCTCAATTTAATCTAGATGATTTTTTACTCGGATTATTAAATGCCATTGAACATTATGGAAAAGATGAAGAAATTTACATATCCAAAGAATTGAAATGTCCTGAATGTAATTTAACTTATGAAGAATTTAAAAAGTCAGGAAAATTTGGTTGTGATAAATGTTATATTTATTTTAGAAAAAAAATAACTCCTTTGCTCCTAAAGTTACATGGAAAAGAACGGCATTCAGGAAAAGTGCCTCAAAAATCCAAGAAAAAGCTTTACCATATAAGGAAAATTGAAGAGCTTAAAAATGAATTAAATGAATCAGTTTTAAAGGAAGAGTATGAAAAAGCTGCCAAGATAAGAGACCAAATTATTAAACATGAAGAAGCTGCGAAAAAAGATGGATAGTGAAAAAAGGAAAATATTACAAAAATTAATAAAATCACAAGCAGAATGGACAAATGGATTAGGGCCTTTTTCAGAGGTTGCCGTGAGTTCGAGAATTAGATTGGCTCGAAATATTGCCAATGTACCCTTTATTTCCCGGGCAACACAAAAAGAGCTGAAAATTGTTTTTGATGCTATACAAAAGATTGTTTGCGAAGGCAGTATTTTTAAGAATTTCAGGATCCTTTTGTTGGAAAATCTGTCTCCATTGGAAACTCAATTTTTGGTAGAAAAAAATTTAATAAGTAGTTATTTTGGTGATGAGGATAGTGCGTTTAGATCATGTATTTTTAATGATAATGAAACGATAAGCATGATGATTAATGAAGAAGACCATATTAGAATACAGTCCTTTCATTCGGGATTGAAACTTACAAAGATTTGGGAGTCAATTAGCCAAATCGATGATGAAATCGAAAAAAAGATAACTTATGCCTTTGGTGAACAAGAAGGGTACCTTACTTCTTGCCCTACAAATGTTGGAACAGGCATGAGAGCATCAGTAATGCTGCATCTCCCCGCTTTGGTCATGAAAAATAGGCTAAAGGAAATAATTAAAGCTATTTCGAAGATTGGCTATGTCATTAGGGGATTTTATGGTGAAGGGACTAAAGCAATGGGAAACCTGTTTCAGATATCAAACCAAATTACTTTAGGTCCTTCAGAAGAGGAAATCATTGAAAATTTAACCAGGCTTTGCAAAAAAATAATTATTCAGGAAAAAAATGAGCGACAAAAATTATTATCTTCTGTAAAAGGAGACTTGGAAGATCGAATTTGGAGGGCATATGGCTTATTGCATTATGCCCGAATCATTTCTTCAATTGAAGCAATGGAATTCATTTCTAGAGTAAGATTTGGAATAGAATTGGGAATTTTGCAAAATATCAAGGTCAGGCAATTGAATCAATTAATGTTGAAAATTCAACCTGCCTACATGCAAATGTTACTTCAAAAAGAATTAGATCCATTTTCCCGCGATCTGCAGAGAGCGATGTTAATAAGAAATGAAATTGATAAGTAGTTATGCTATCGTTGCATTGCGACTAAGAAGGAGAAATAATGCAGAATCAAAAGAAATAAGTTATATCTGATGCCCATCTCGGGTAGTTTTAAGGTAATCAAAAGAAATTTAAGCCATATTTACCACGAAATCAATAATATAAAAAACAGCAAATTAAGGAAAGGGTGTGATTGTGTCATGTTCAAAAGATATTCTGAAAAAGCAAAAAAAGCAATCATGATTGCTCAAGAAGAAGCACTGAATCTTAATCATGATTATATCGGAACTGAACACTTCCTCTTGGGATTATTAAAAGAAGGACAGGGTATTGCAGCCCAGGTTTTAAGAGGATTTGGAATAGAAGAGGATAAGGTTTTAGAAGAAATCATCCAATTAATAGGAAAAGGGGAAAATCAACAAGTTAATGAAGCTTCTTTTACTCCCCGTTCAAAAAAAGTATTGGAATTAGCTTCACAGGAAGCAAATCAATTGAAAAGCAATTATATTGGTACTGAGCATATTTTATTGGGATTAATTAAAGAATCCAGTGGAATTGCCGTTAGGATTTTAATTGATCTGGGTGTCAATTTGGAAAATCTGTATAGTGAAATCATGAAAATACTCATGGAAGATGAAAAAAATAATTATCCAACGGAGGAATCGAGAAAAAAATCTACCAAGACACCGAATTTGGATGAATTTGGAAGAGATCTAACCCGGTTGGCAGGAGAGGATAAATTAGATCCGGTCATTGGCAGAAGCATGGAGATTCAAAGGGTGATTCAGATTTTAAGTAGAAGGAAGAAAAATAATCCTTGCATTATAGGGGAAGCAGGCGTAGGGAAGACAGCCATAGTAGAAGGGTTGGCTCAAAAAATAAAAAATTTAGATATTCCGGAAATACTTAAAAATAAAAGAATTATATGTTTGGATTTAGCTCTAATTGTTGCCGGGACCAAGTACAGAGGAGAATTTGAAAAAAGACTAAAGAAAATCGTGAAAGAAGTGCAGGATTCTAATGATGTGATTTTATTTATTGATGAAATTCATACTTTGGTTGGTGCAGGTGCCGCTGAGGGGGCGATTGATGCATCGAGTATTTTAAAACCTGCTTTAGCCCGTGGCGAATTACAAGTTATAGGGGCAACTACTGCAGAGGAATATAGAAAATATATAGAAAAAGATGCAGCATTGGAAAGAAGATTCCAGACAATATACGTGAATGAGCCCAGCATTGAAGAAACTGTAAAAATATTAGAGGGCCTAAAAAACAAATACGAGGCACATCACAAGGTAAAAATCAATGATGCAGCCCTGAGATCAGCAGCTCAACTTTCCGCCCGCTATATTTCCGGAAGATTTTTGCCGGATAAAGCGATTGATTTAATGGATGAAGCTGCTTCGAGAATTCAATTACAAAACAATATTTCTCCTCCCGATATGAAAGAGATGGAGGAACAGCTAAATAAAATATCCAAAGAAAAAGAATCATCAGTAAAATTGCAGGAATTTGAAAAAGCTGCTCAATTAAGGGACAAGGAAAAAAAGTTGGAAACCAAATTAAAAAAAATTAAAGAAAAATGGGAAAATGGTCAGAGAACTCATACGGCTGAAGTTAAAGAGGAGGATATTGCTGAAATTGTTTCTACCTGGACAGGAATACCGGTTTTTTCATTAAAAGAAGAAGAGGCAAAGAAATTGCTCAGGATGGAACAGGAGTTACATAAAAGGGTTATTGGGCAGGATGAAGCAATTATTTCCATATCAAGAGCCATTAGAAGAGCTCGAGCGGGGGTTAAAAATCCAAAAAGGCCAATCGGCTCATTTGTTTTCCTAGGACCTACGGGAGTGGGTAAAACCGAATTAGCAAGGACACTGGCAGAATTTTTGTTTGGGGATGAAAATGCTCTAATAAGTTTGGACATGTCAGAGTACATGGAAAAATTTGCCGTTTCCCGGTTGGTTGGAGCACCACCTGGTTATGTGGGTTATGAAGAAGGGGGTCAGTTAACCGAAAAAGTAAGAAGAAAACCTTATTCAGTTGTGTTATTAGATGAAATTGAAAAAGCACATCCGGATGTATTTAACATCCTGCTCCAAATATTTGAAGATGGAAGATTAACTGATTCACAGGGCAGGGTCGTTAATTTCAAGAATACAGTCATTATTATGACGTCTAATGTTGGGGCTACACTAATCAAAAAAGGCACGGCATTAGGTTTTAGGGGATCGGATGAATCCGAAGAAATAACTTATAAAGAAATAAAGAAAAGAGTCATGGGAGAGATGAATAAAATGTTCCGTCCGGAATTTTTAAATCGCATAGATGAAATAATTGTATTTAAATCCCTAAATAAAAATGAGATTAAATTAATTACCGATCTTATGCTGGACGAAGTAAAGGCATTATTGGAAGAACAAAAAATTGGCATAGAAACGGACGAAAAAGCTAAAGAATTATTAGCTATTGAAGGATATGATCCGAACTATGGAGCGCGACCCTTAAGGAGGACGATAGAACGTTTAATAGAGAATCCTATTTCAGAAAAAATTCTATCCGGAGAATTTGCAGAGGGAGATTGTATTTCTGTAAAGACCAAAGAGAAAAAAATTGTGTTTTCTAAAAAACATGTCCGGAAAAATGAAAAAAAATAATCTATTTTGTGTAAATAAAAGTTTTTGAGGAGGGAAGATGGGTAAGGCTGAAAAAACTATTTTTCGTTGTCAGCAATGCGGATATGAATCTTCGAGATGGCTTGGACGTTGCCCTGATTGCGGGGAGTGGAATACGATAGCAGAAGAAAAGTTTAGGAATCGGGGAAAACAATCTTTCTCCTCATTTGAAATTAAACACTTAAAACCTTTGCCAATTAATAAAATATGTATTGAAGAAAATAAATCCAGATATCACACGGGAGTATCCGAGTTTGACAGGGTATTAGGCGGAGGAGTTGTTCCCGGCTCTTTAATTCTCGTAGGAGGAGAGCCGGGAATTGGCAAGTCTACTCTGCTTCTTCAAATTGCAAATACAATGAGCAAAAATCATGGAAGAGTATTGTATATTTCTGCAGAGGAGTCTCCCTTTCAGATTAAATTAAGGGCAACAAGATTAGGGAGTCTATCAGATGAATTATTTTTAGTATCTGAAATTGATTTTGAAACAATACTTCAGGATATATATGAGAATCAACCAAAAGTTGTTATTATTGATTCAATTCAGACAATCAATGATAACAAATTATCTTCTGCATCAGGAAGCATCAGCCAGATCAGAGAATGCACCTCAAATTTAATGCAATTAGCAAAAAGCAAAGAAATATCAATATTTATCGTGGGGCATGTGACAAAAGGAGGTGTTTTGGCAGGACCAAAAGTATTGGAACATATAGTGGACACAGTTTTATACCTGGAAGGCGAACAATACAATATATTTCGCATACTTCGTTCTTCAAAAAATAGATTTGGTTCTACTAATGAGTTGGGTATTTTTAAAATGAGTGAAAATGGTTTGATGGAAATTGTTAATCCCTCCAAGTCCATGCTTTCAGAAAAATCGAATCATCTTTCTGGTTCAGTTGTTGCTGCAACCTTTGAAGGAACAAGGCCCATATTGGTAGAAATTCAGGCATTGGTAAGTTATAGTAATTTAAATTTTCCCCGAAGAATGGCTACCGGCGTCGATTATAACCGTGTCTTGTTGATAATAGCTGTTTTAGAGAAAAGAATTGGATATTCAATGCAATCAAGAGATATTCATGTAAACATCGCTGGCGGAATAAAAGTTTTAGAGCCGGCTTTAGACCTGGCAATTGTTATGGCAATCGCTTCAAGCTACAAAGACAGGTCGATTCATTCTGAAACAGCTGTTTTTGGTGAAATTGGATTGGCTGGTGAGGTCAGAATGGTAAATCAAGTAGAGAAAAGAATTCAAGAAGTGACCAATCTGGGCTTTAAAAGATGTATCATACCAAAAGGTAATTTGGAAACCTTAACTCAAGCATCTCAAATAAAGAATATAGAAATTGTTGGAATAAAAGATGTCAAGGAAGCCATAGATATTGTATTAAATAGCTCTGAATAATTATTTTTAATAAGAACAGATGATTTAAAAAGGAAAATATTAAATCATTAAAACAAGTTTCTATCGAAGGACAGTAATATTTTGTAAAATATACTACGCTAAATTATAGATTCCTAAAGTGGATACCCTTTCCTCCTCTTTTTGAATAATTTCGTCAAAATTTAAATCTAAAATATTACAAATGGCTGCAGTATAAAAAAGATTTGAGCCTAATTCTGTTTCAATAATCTCTTTACAGTTTTCGCACAGGGAACCTTCAAGTTGCGAATTGATATATTTAGAAATTTCTTCTAATTTTACATTGGAAGGGCATTTTTGTTTTTCAGCTTTTATTTTAATGCATCCACATTGGGTGGAAGCCTTGGCAATAGCTCGATTGACCCGTGCATTAGATTCTTGAAATTTTGATAATACATCCAAAATGCTTCGGTGTTGAATCAGATATTGTTCAACGCTTTTTTGAAAGGAAGATTTGTTATTTTTTTTGTTCACATCTATTACCTCCATAAAAATACTACTAGGATTATGATTGGTCTCTTCGGCTTATTGATTTTCAGAAGTTACTCAAATAAATATCAATTGGAAGACTAGTTCTTGGTTCCTAAGCAAATGAACGGAAACCCTTAATTCATTATACTTTTAGGTTATTCTTTTTGTCAAGGAATATATTTACCCCATTTTCAAATGAAAATTAACACAGTCTTGTATCGATTTTTTACTTGCGTTTAAAGAGGTAAAAAATGAGAGATATATCTTTAATGGTAAGCAGGCTTACCGGGGTAGAAGCTCTCATGCATCAGTAAAAGAAAGTGACCGAATTATTTTCCAATACATTGTCGATTTTTAACACATTAAAGACTAAATATATTAGAAGTATAAAGGATTTAACTTTAAAAGGGCTATTTTGACAGTAAATAGAGACCATGCTATAATTTATTTACCTTAAAATCCTTAAAATATAAATGAAAAAGAGAAGGTGGTGGGAAAAAAATAGTTAAAAAAAGAATAGAGGAGGGAAAAATATGCTTAGAAAGAGAATATTAAGATTCATATTTGTGTTGATTGGAGCAATTGTCGGATACGAAATCTATCAAAAAATATATTTTATTCCTGATTTATATATATATTATACTATTTTATTCTATTTTTTGGCAACGGCTGTTGGTGGGATGGTTGGTTATCTGCTCTCATTGTTGTTCAATACCAAGATACAAAATTTATTCTCTGAATTCATTTTAAATTTACAAAAAATACCAACAAAAAACTTTACAGCTGCTATTATTGGAATGGTTATAGGTTTGATTATTGCTAATCTTTTGGCGTATTCACTTTCGTTTGTTCCAATTATCGGTTCATACTTGCCCGTGGCTTTAAGTTTGGTATTGGGAGCGATAGGTGTTAATATAGGATTAACCAAGAAAGATGAAATCGTTAATTATTTTGATAGTATCAAGCAAGCTGGAAAAACCGGTAAAAAGGATAATAGAAATATTGCATTTCCGAAAATATTGGATACCAGTGTAATCATTGATGGTCGCATTCTGGATATTTGCCAAACAGATTTTTTAGAGGGAGAATTAATTATCCCTCGCTTCGTATTGCTTGAGCTTCAACATATTGCAGATTCATCTGATTCTTTGAAAAGAAATCGTGGACGCCGAGGCTTGGATGTTCTTAACAAAATAACCAAAATTAAAAAAAATCGTATAAAAATTACCGGTAAAGATTTTAAGGAACACAAAGAAGTTGATACAAAATTAATCCGACTTGCCAAAGAAATAAAGGGAAAAATTATTACAAACGATTACAATCTTAACAAACTTGCTCAACTGGAAGGTATCTCAGTATTAAATATTAATGATTTATCAAATGCTTTAAAGGCTGTTATACTTCCCGGCGAAGAAATCATCACTCAAATCATTAAATCAGGAAAAGAGCCTGAGCAAGGTATCGCATATTTAGACGATGGCACAATGATCGTGGTTGAAGATGGAAATAAGTTTATTGGAAAAAAAATTAATATATTGGTTACCAGCATACTTCAAACACCTGCAGGTAGAATGATTTTTGGTAAAACAAAATCAAGCAGAAATTAAAAATAAAATGTGAAGAAATACATTTTTTTATTAAAATTGTTAAATTACTATCTATTTGCTGGATTTTTAACGAGTGTCGGTTAAACCGGTTTGGAATAGGGAATTATTGAAAGGAAACAAGAAAATGCCTCTACAATTATTTAACACATTAACCCGTAAAAAGGAAAAATTTATCCCGTTAAAAGAAGGGGAGGTAGGTATTTACGTTTGCGGACCTACTGTATACAATTATATTCATATAGGCAATGCTCGACCTTTTGTTGTTTTTGAAGTGATTAGGAGGTATTTAAAATATTCTGGTTACAAAGTGAAATATGTACAGAATTTAACAGATATAGATGATAAGATGATTAAAAAGGCGAATGAACTCGGCATTACAGTTCATGAACTGGCACAAAAATTTATCAAGGAGTATTTTGTCGATGCAGATTCACTCAATATTGAGCGTGCAGACGTTCATCCCAGGGCAACAGAGCATATTGAGGAAATTATCAAATTAGTTAAAGATTTAGAAGAAAAAGGATATGCATACGAAGTGGATGGCGATGTTTTTTTTAATGTATCAAAATTTAAAAACTATGGTCAACTATCTAATCAAGACACTGAGGAATTGAAATCTGGGGCACGCGTTGAGGTGAATAAGAGAAAGAAAAATGCAATTGATTTTTCTTTATGGAAAAAGGCAAAAGAAGGTGAACCAAGCTGGGAAAGTCCCTGGGGAAAAGGAAGGCCGGGATGGCACATTGAATGTTCTGCAATGGCAACAAAATATCTCGGGAAAACCTTCGACATTCATGCAGGGGGTTCGGATTTAATTTTTCCCCATCATGAGAATGAAATCGCCCAAAGCGAAGCAAGTAATAATCAGCCATTTGTTAAATATTGGATTCATAATGGTTACCTTTGTTTAAATAACAAAAAAATGTCCAAATCATTGGGAAATATTATGAAGGTAAGGGAAATTCGAGAAAGATATAGTGGCGAAGTCATTAGATATTTTATTCTTTCAGCTCATTATCGAAAACCCCTCGATTTTAATGAGGAGCAGTTGCAACAAGCGCAAAACAGTTTGCAAAGACTTAAAAATACCCTTTATAATGTAGATTATATTATAAAAATGGGAAAGTTTAATCGAACATTGAGCGAGAGAGACAAATTGCTTTTGGCCAAGATAAAAACAAACAAGAGAAAATTTATTGAAGCAATGGATGATGATTTTAATACTCCGGCTGCCATGAGTTGGATATTTGAACTAAATAAAGAAGTAAATATTTATTTAATTTCAAAAGGATTAAAGAATCAAACGATTTTAGAAGAAATATTGGAATTCTACCATGAATTAGCCGGACAGGTTTTAGGCATTTTGAGCAAGAAAGATTTAATAATAGAATTTGAAGAACTCGAAATTAAAAAAATGATTGAAGAAAGGGAGACTGCGCGAAAAACAAAAAATTGGAATAAAGCCGATCAAATCAGGGAAAAATTAAAAGAAAGGGGTATCATGTTGGAAGACACAGCAGAAGGCGTAAGATGGAAAAAAATATCCTGTTAATAGTTCTTGCGATACCCTCTAATGTGAAGACTTCATTTTCAAATAAGCTAAATAACTAAAAATATTTTTAGAACTTGTATGATGAAACTGACTTATGCCCTGTTAACATTTTCTATCATGATAAATGATGATTCGTTCAAAGGACATAGAAATTAGTCAATCTTTCGGAGGCAGTGGCTTTTTATACTTTTGATACAGTTTTAGAAGTGCAACAGAAGCTATAGGCTTCACATTTTAATATAAAGCAAAAATATAATTAAATCATACTGAAAAATCAGGCAAAAGTTTAATGGAGGAGATATTAATGAAGCACAACGAAGCGGAAAAATGTTTGATTAATTACAGGAAATATGAAGATGAAGAGCTTATTTGCCTGGCTAATCAGGGTGATTCAATAGCTGAAGAAATTATCATAAATAAATATAAAAAATTAGTTAAAATGAAAGCCAGATCCTATTTTTTAATCGGTGCTGACACAGAGGACATAATACAGGAAGGCATGATTGGATTATACAAAGCTGTTAGGAATTTTCAATTTAAAAAAATATCTTCTTTTAAAGCATTTGCAGAACTTTGTATTACCAGACAAATTATTACTGCCATTAAAAGTGCTACACGTCAGAAACACATACCATTAAATTGCTATATTTCCTTGAATCGACCTATTTATAATGAAGATTCTGATAGGACTTTACTGGATATTGTAGATAGTTTGAACACCAATGATCCCCAGGATTTGTTTTTACACAATGAAAAATTAGAAGGTTTAAGAGAAAGAATCAGAAAGATACTTTCTGACCTGGAGAGAGATGTTTTGGAAGCCTATCTGGAGGCTAAATCCTACCAAGAAATCTCAAGTGAGCTGGGAAGGCATGTAAAATCGATAGATAATGCATTGCAAAGAATCAAAAGAAAATTAGAATTAATTGAAAAATAATTATTTAAAGTTATTGACTTAATCATTAAAAAAAATTATAATGTTGAAGATTGCCGATGTAGCTCAGCTGGTAGAGCAGCTGATTTGTAATCAGCAGGTCATCCGTTCGAACCGGATCATCGGCTCCATAAGCTAACCAGTGTAGTATTCAATTCATTTTGCGAGGTTATTTGAATGGGGTTTATTCGCAAATAACCTCTCAACAAATAGAGATACGAAAGTCGATATATACAATTTTCGGGGAGGTATCAAAGTGGTCAAATGAAGCGGACTGTAGATCCGTTGGCTGAACGCCTTCGAAGGTTCGAATCCTTCCCTCCCCACCACTTTTTAAAAATATCGCCCGCGTAGCTCAGTCGGAAGAGCGCATCCTTGGTAAGGATGAGGTCACCGGTTCAATTCCGGTCGTGGGCTCCAAAACCAACCCTAATAGCGAATATCTTATTCTATATATCCAAGGAGGAAAATAACAAATGGCAAAGGAAAAATTTGTAAGGACAAAACCCCATATTAATGTGGGAACAATTGGTCATGTAGACCATGGTAAAACCACTTTGACCTCAGCAATTACCAA
>Ga0272442_10000328_pt1 | contig 79231 bp, 100 predicted proteins | sample SSMForm2O_FD_200262 | JGI IMG/M metagenome (GOLD analysis project Ga0272442, IMG submission 200262) | Marine sediment archaeal communities from Little Sippewissett salt marsh, Falmouth, MA, United States - SSM-Form-2O | ecosystem: Environmental > Aquatic > Marine > Wetlands > Sediment ...
AATGATGGCTAGATACATATTATTATTCAACGTGGCGATAATGAGAAAGATTTTTTTATTAAAGAAATTAGGGATATTACCATCTATAATGATTTGATGGTTATTACTTGGAATGAAAAAAAGATAAATTAAAAGAGGTAAGAAAATGAGTAGTGATTGGTATAGTAGAAATTTGGATTCAAAAATACTTTGTATAAAATGTGAAGTTGTCATTAATTCAGGAAATTTATGTAAAGATTGTAAATTAACATGTATAAGGAAGTGAAAAAATGCAAGAAATAGAAATTAGTTATATTTGTGAGAGTTGTGGTCATAAGGGTAAAGCTAAAATTATCATAGGATTTAAAAAGGAATGATTGAAATGCAAATGTTAAAACTTAAACGAATTAAACGCAAGTGCGAATTACCAAATCCAAACATGCTGAGAACTATTAAGGTTCTATGGTTGAATGAGCAAACGGTTAGAATGTATGAAAATGGAATGCATCAAGTTTATTTTCATAATGAAAAGACAGACAAGTGGTATGAATTGTATAATCATATTGATAAGATATACGAATCCTAAATTAAAAAGGGAAAGAAAAACAAAAAACATTTAAAAAGATATCATATTAAATAAAATATATAAGAAACATATAATAAGAATATTAAAGAGTTTATAAAAGAAACCAAAAAATCTAAAGTTTACTATATGTTTTAATAAGAAGGGATAGGAATGAAAATAAACGAAATATTTTACTCTATACAGGGAGAAGGGCCACAAGTTGGAATGCCTTGTTGGTTTATAAGAACAACTGGATGCAATTTATCGTGCAATTGGTGTGATACAAAATATGCATTAACAGAAGGCAAAGAAATGTCTTTGCAAGATATCAAAAAAGAAGTTAATTCTAATGATTGTAACAACATTGTTATAACCGGTGGAGAACCAATGCTCCAAGAGGATTTATTACCTTTAATAAAGTTATTAGGTAACCGTAATATTTATGTAGAAACTAATGGAACAGTATACAAATCAAATTTGATTGGATATGCTAAATTTATAGTAAGTCCTAAACCTGATTTTATTAATGATAATTATATGAAAGTTTTAAAGAAATGGAGACATCAAGCAGATTTTAAATTTGTAATTGCTGATAAAATAGATTTTGATAAAGCAATTAAAATATGTAAAACACTTAAAAAAGAGGAAGGAATATATTTTATGCCAAGAGGAACAACAGAACAAGAATTAAAAAAGAATATGATAAATATCATAAGATGGATTAAAAAAGATGCTCCATATATTTATGTAACTCCTCGTTTGCATATTTCTTTATATGGACAAAAAAGAGGAGTATAAATGGAAGAATTATCATATGAGGATTTTGTATTTGCATGTAATAAAATAGCGGATAGAGCAAAGAATTTTGACATAGATTCAGTATATGGAATTCCAAGAGGAGGATTAGTACCAGCAGTTTATATTGCTCATTTGTTAAAAGTTCCAATAAATGGATATAATAAATCAAATGGAAAAAATCCTCTTATAGTTGATGATATTGCAGATACAGGGCAAACATTAAAACCTTATAAAACATTTGATTACAAAACAGCAACAATTTATTACCACAAACAATCAATAGTAGAACCAGATATTTGGATTTATGAAAAGAAAGATGACTGGATTTTGTTTCCATGGGAAACAACAGAAACCACTAAATAACTTGCTTCTATTAAAAAAAGCAAAAGGTTTATAAATAGCAGTAATCATTATTGATTTTATTGGTTTTAAATAAAATATTGGAGAGTTAGGGATGACTGGAAAGTATCAAGAAATTTTCAAGGGTAATACCAACTTATTTTCATCAGGTTCTTCAATGGTACTACTTGTGCCCAAATCTGTAATTGAGGATTTAAAGTTGGATATTAAAAATAAAAAAGCACATTTTGAAGTATATGTAAATAAAGGAAAAAAAGAAATAACTTATAAATTAACTAAGGAATCAGAAAAGTGATATTATGGAAATGAAAGACTGTAGAAAAGATTTGAAAGATAATCAAAAGATACAAAAGGCAATTAAAACTATAATAGAAGAAATTGGAGATGACCCAAAAAGAGAAGGTTTAGTAAGAACACCTTTTAGATATGCTAAAGCATGTGAAGAATGGTTTGCAGGTTATGATTTTGAACCAAAAGATGTTTTAAATAGACAATTTACAGAGAGTTGTGGAATTGTAATAGAAGGACCAATATCATTTTATAGTCATTGTGAACATCATATTGCAACTTTTTATGGCAATGTTTACATTGCTTACATACCAGGAAAATATGTTACAGGATTAGATAAATTAGTTAAATTAGTTGAAATTTATGCAAGAAGACTTCAAATACAAGAAAGATTAACTCAACAAATAGCTGATGGATTATTTAAAAATCTGGAATGCAAAGGAGTTATGGTTGTAATAGATGCAAAACATCTTTGTGTTTCAAGTAGAGAAACTAAAAATGATACAACAAGAACAATCACATCAGAAGTAAGAGGAGTATTTGAAGATGATATGAATACAAGACAAGAGACATTAAATTTGATAAAAATATCAATGGAGGCGTTAGAATAGACAAGATTGAGATGCATCCCATCCTACTTGTTATATCTCATTCACCACCTATTCCGTCAAATCCTAAGTTGATAAAATGAAAAAAATAAGAATAAGAAAAAAAGTAATTGAAGGAGGAAAGAAAGTAATGAAAGCATACTTAATTGAAGCAGTAACAAGTTCTAATCTTACTATTAGGTCAGCAGTATTTGCTGAGACAAGTGCAGGAGCAATCAATAAATTTTTGGCAAATCATACGGAAGATTTACAAGAAGATGATGTAGGAATAAATACTGAACTAATTGAAATAATACAATAATTTTAGTTGTGATAAAAATGGTTCCAAAAAAGCAAGGCACTATGTATCTACCTGTGTCTATAACATTTAATGAAAAACATCCAGAATGGCGTTATAGTATGCACTGGTATAAAAAAGATTTTAATGAGCATACTAAAAAACATCATTACTATTATTATCCTTATTTATTAGTTAGTCCATTTGTTACTGGAATGAAAACAATTAGAAAAAAAGATTTTCCACAAGCAAAATATATTGTATCAGATAGTGGGGGATTTCAAATTGCGTCTCATCGTAAAGGAGTAAAATGTTCTGCTTTAGATGTTTTAAGATGGCAAGAACAAATAGCAGATGTTGCCTTTACTTTAGATTATCCAGCATACTCTTATGAATCAAATGTTAAAGGTTATAGTTATTATACTGATGAATATTTTGATAGATGTATGAAAGTATCAAATGAAAATGCTTGGAAAATGCTTGAGGCACAACAAAATGATAAAATGGAATTGTGGGGTGTTGTGCAAGGTGGTAATTATAAAGATTTAAAAAGATGGTATGATAATTTGATATCAAATCATACATTTAAAGGATATGCTTTACCATTAAGAAGTTCAGTTATGCCATGTGTAAAAGATGATTTTGTTAGTCAATTACAATTTGCAAAAGAAGTAGGAACCAACTTTCACTTTTTAGGTAGATGTGAACCTTTAGTTGTTATAGTATTGGCAAAACTATCACAAATAACTAAAAAGTTTTATACTTATGATACTGCTTCAGCAGCTGGAGGATTGATGTTAGGTAAATATCATGACCCAATGTTCTTAAGTAGTTTATCATTTAGTAAAAATAAACCAGATTTAAGAGTTAAATTTGACCCAGAAGGCAAACCACCATGTGATTGTCCTGTTTGTCAAAGACATACAGTTAATGAAATGATTTATGGATACTATACTTTATTGTTACATAATGTATATGTTAGAAATAGATTCAATGATTATATCAATGTTATGGTTCAAGATGACCACATGTTTAATGATTTGATAAACAAGTTTACAAGTTTATCAAGATATCAAAGAAACCAAAAACTTTTGAAAGAAAAAATAAATGCTTTGATATATGAAGAAAAAAGAACAACAGGTGGCATTGAGAATTATTTCTAAGTAAATTTTGGAGGAAAATAAAATGCAAGAAGAAGAAAATATGCCTCAACCTGAGGTACCAGAAGCAGTAGAACCGCCAGTCGAGATGGCTCCAGAACCAATAGAAGAACCTTTAGAGGAAACAAAAGGTGAATCTGGTCCAGATACTCAAGTGATATTTGTCACTACAAAAGGGTATGGAATAAGAACAAGTTTTTCTTATTTTAGAAAAGGACACAGAGCATCAAAAGGTGTAAAAGCAATTATACTCAATGAAAAGAATGGAGACTTAGCTGGAATGGCAACAGCTAAAACAGGAGATACAATTTGTGTTGTATCCAAAAAAGGTCAAGCAGCTTTATTCCCAATAGATGAGATTAACTTAAAGAGAAGAGCCATCTTTGGAGTCAGAATAATGAAGCTTGATGAAGGAGATGAAGTAATAGGCGTCTCTGTTATTTAAAGAGGTGAAATAAATGGGCGAAGAAGGAAAAACACCAATACCTGAAAATATCAAAAAAAGTTTAAATAAATTAGCAACAGCAACAAAAACTGATGTTAAAGAACTTGTAAAGCAAATGAAAGAAATTATGGAAAAAGACCCAACAATACAACAAATGGCTAATAAACAACATCAAATAGTATTTGCACATACTATGTTAGTCAGAAGATATACAATGACTGGAGGAGCAAAACAAATGTATCTTCGCCCACTCGCCAAACCAAGAGCAAGACAAGCAAAGTCACAAGGGAAGATGAAGTATGTAGGAGATTTATATGCTTTAGTTCAAATTATTGAAAAAGGTGAAGATGGAAATGAAACTGTTGGGGAAACAAAATATGCGGCTGGAACACTTTGGGAACGAGCAGCTGATGTAATGAGAGAGTTATCTCCTAACAAAGTTTACAGGACATCACTAGGAGCAAAAGATGGATTAAAAGGTTTGGTATTGAGTGGAAATGATGCAAGTTTTGTAGAAGTAGAACATGAAATTCCAACAAAAGAAAATTTCTTTAAAAGTGATATAGAATCAGTAGTAGATAGTTTAATTGTTCCTTTAAATGAACTAAATTTAAACAATAAAGATGATGCAACTGATTATAGAATTGTTAAAGGAATTGTGTTGGCAACAAGTACAGGAGAAAGTGATAAAATGGGAGAATTTGGTCTTTATTCTATAACAGATGATTCTTATATTGGTAAAGAAAATTTTCCAGTATTTATGCATCCAGAAGATATAGAATGGGGAATGGGAACAAATCTTTATTTAATTGGAACTGTTGACCATGATGCCAAATCAAAAACAACAAGATTTAACTGTCACTTTGTTGTACCAGAACCTGGAAGCATTCCAATTCCTAGGTCAGAGGAACCAAAACCAGCAGAGCAACAATTACCATCAGAAGAAGTATCATTAGATGAAATTGGTGATGAATTAGAATCAGAGACATCAACAGAAGAAAAACCAGTTGAAGAACCAAAAAAAGAAGAAACAACAGAGAAACCAACTGAAGAAATATCTGATGATGACTTTGCTATTTAGGTGATTTAAATGGCTGTTAAGAAAAAAATTGAGGGAGAAGATTCCCCTCAAACTTTATGGAACCAAGAATACAAGCCAATTCCAATGAAACAGTTTGCAGAAGAAACTGCAGAGACTGAAAAGATAGTATGGTTTGGAGAATCAAATTCAGGAAAAACAAGAGCATATTTAGATGTACTTGGATATTATAAAAATAAAAATGTTCCAGCAGAAAAAATTTGTATGTGTATAGTATTTTCAGATAGAGCAACAGGTATTACAAAACTTTATAATTTGATTCCTAAAGAATATGTTGAAAGAGTTTTTATTTTCCCTGTTGATTGCTATGAAGATTTAGTAAAAGCAACAGCAAACTCTGAAAAAATATTAATGGAACATTTTAAGAAAACAGGAACACATGGATGGCTTATATGTGAATTGTTAGAAGAGAGTTGGAGGTTTGCTCAAGACTATTACAGTAGAATGGCATTTGGGGAAACACTTGCTGATTTAATGGCTGCTAAAAGAAGAGCAATTGAAGAATTAAAATCAGTTAAAAGTGAAGAAAAAAAAGATTCAGCTTATCAAGCATTAGAGGGTTGGAGAGATTGGACAGTTATCAAATTTTTCCACAACTTTAATTGGATTGATAAAATCAAAAGATTTCCTTTTAATGTTGGAGCAACAGCAGAGATTAAGGATATTGATAATCCTGACTCAATATTTTCAGCAATAAAAGTTAGACCAGCTGGAGAAAAAGATAATGCTCATAGATTTGATACTATTATGTATAAAAAACATGTTGGTGATAAATTTTATCAGAGATGTTTTAAATTAACAGGATACAACAGACTATATTCTGACATAGATATCACTAACAAAAACAGTTATGAAGTACATAAACAAATATTATCAAAGTTTGAGAAATCTGGATACAAAACATCAGCAATAAAAGAGTTGGAGGAAGAAGCTGGAATTAAACCTCCTAAACCAGAACCTAAAAAAGAAGAACCAAAGAAGGAGGAGAAAAAACCAGAGCCAGTAAAAAAGGTTGAGGAAAAACCTAAAGAGGAAAAGAAACCAGAACCAAAGAAAGAGGAAAAGAAAGAAGAGGAGGTTGATTGGTCAATATGAAAATACAAATAGAACAAAGCAAGTTATTAGAAATACTTGATTATTTATATGTGAATGGATTATTTCCATTTTCTATAATATCAACAAAGGAAGGAAAACTGTTTTCAGCACAAGCAGATAAAGAAGGATTTGCATTTAGGTATGCTGTCTTTTTAGGTGATTATTTTAAAACAATTACTAAAGAAGAAGAAGCTGTACAAATTGATATTGAAAAAATCAAAAAATTTGCAAGTCTAAGAAAACCGGATTCAATAATCACTTTGGAATATCCTGTTGATAATAAATTAAAAATAAGCAGTGAAAATGCCAAAAACAGTTTATCAGTACCAAAAGTTGATGATAAGGCAATCAAGAAAGGTTTACCATTTCAAATGAAACCTTTAGATGCAAATGACCCAAATTCCAAAAAGGTACCATATATTATGAAAGGAACTGTGCCACTTGATACTCATGTATCAATAGGATTATCATCATTTAAAACCATAAATGATTATGCAGTTGCACATGGAACAGAGTTCTTTAAATTTAATATTGGAAAGGAACGAGAATTAGAAGTTAGAATTGGAGATATTCATGCAATGGATGACTTTACTGTTTATAAACCAAACTGTCAAATAATGAATACAGGAGAGAACTTAGATGTAACTTTTACAAGAGGAATCAAAGAACTTGCAAAAACTTTCAACAGAGATGTTGATATACATTTAAGGTCGGGGATGCCAGCTTGGTTTAGTGAAGTAAGTCAAAGCCACAAATTTGGTGTTTTGATATCTCCAGTAAAAGGTGCATAAGGGAGATGAATGTTTTCGGATTTGCCTCGATACTTCGGAAATCCTTCTCAAGTTTATGTTACTAATAAAGCTGCTTTAGAAAATTTCCTTAAAGTATTTAATGGCAAAACTCCTTGCTTCATTTCTACTTATAGATTTCCTACAAGGGAACAATCAATAGTTGACATGTCAGTATTTGATATTGACTCAAGAGTATCATTAAGGATTCCTTATAAAGATACAAAAAAGTTAAAAGATTTTTGTGACAGTAAGGATATTCCTTATGTAATAGATTTCAGTGGAGGAAAGGGATTTCATTTCTTTCTTCTACATAAACCAGAAAAAGGTTCAGAAAAAGTAAGGGATAAAATGTATAGTATACAATTGTCTCTTATAAATCATTTAAAAATTCAGGCAATGGATTTGCCAACAATAGGAAGATTAAGATGGCTTATTAGAATTCCTGGAACAAGATATATCAGAATTGATAAAGAAAAGAAGGGAAAAAAAGTGAAGGTAACAAATAATGGTTTATATTGTAGATATATACCTCCTGATGATTTTGATAAAGGAATAGACCATATTATACAATTAGCAAAAGAACCTGGAGAATATCCAAAAAAACCAAAGGCAAATTTTTCAATGGAAGATATCATAGAATTGATTCCTAAATTTGAAATGAAACATAGATATAATGGTAATGATTGTTTAGAATTAATGCAATCAGCTAGAAATACTTTAATACCAGATATTTGTTCTGTTGGTTTGCCTTGTTTACAAAAAATAGCACAATTAAAACATCCATCCCATTTTGAAAGAGTAGAATTAGTTGCTTGGTTAAAGGCAATGGGATATAGAGATGTTGCTATTGTTGGATTTATTAAGTCTTTAAAATGGACTGATTATAACTTTAAAGAAACATCAAGTAATGTTGCAAGTGTTGTAGGAAGATATCCAAAATGTACTTGGCTAAGAGACCGGTATCCTGGATTATGTGAAAAATGTAGTTTGAGGAGAATTTAATGTCTTGGACAAATAAATCAAAAAAACAAAATAATAAAGGAAAAATATGTAAATATCCTGGTTGTACTTTTCATGCTTCAGCTAAGGGATATTGTGTTAACCATTATAAAAAGGCAATGAAAAAAAATGAAAGTATATATTGATATTAGAGAACAAGATGCTATTCAGCGAGTTATTGATTATTGGAAATCATTTAAAAAGAAATGGTTCCATCATATAGATGAGATTGAATCGACAAAACTAGAGACATCCGACATATGTACCTCTGATGGATTTGTGGGGATAGAAAGGAAGTCATCTGCTGATTTTGTTGGGTCCATTTGCGGGAGTGGAAAATTAAAACAGCAGTTGCATGAGTTGAAAAGTAATTTCAAAAATGCCTTCTTATTTGTAGAAGGCTACGATGGTATATTAGACTGTATACAACAAAACCCACAAATCCATCCTAATGTTTTTTTAGGAACATATGCATCAGTTCTTGCACATAGCAAAGTTCCTATTTGTTTTGTAGGAGAATTTTATGTACCAATAGTTTTGTTAACTATTGAAAAGTTTTATGATGGGAAAGATATCAAATACCAACAAGAATATACCCCTGTTAGAAGGAGTGTAACAAAAAGCGACCATCAAATAAATATTGTTAGGGGATTACCAAACATTGGTGTTACAGAGGGGAAAGAACTCCTTCAACATTATAATAATAGTATATATAAAATGGTAAAAGATGCTGTTGAGAATAATGATAAATTATTAGAAGTAAAAGGGATTGGAAAGAAAACTGCACAATATATTAAAGAGGTGTTACAATAACAACATTATCTAAACAAGGTTGGCAATTGTTAATTATTTTAACAATGATAGGTTTATCAGGAATTTATGCAGATTTTTTGCTTAGTTTTAATGCTTATCAAAATGACCCAGCTAGATTTATAGCACATGAGGCATCAAGAGAAGCAGTTCATTTTTTTACAGATGGAATAATACCGCCAATTTTTGTAATATCAATAGTTGGTTTACCAATAATATTATATTATGCTGTTAAATGGCATGAGGAACATAAAACATTTAAGTTTAAAAAAGAGTATACATATATACTTACTTTGTTTGTATACTTTTTATTTGCTACAAGATTATCTGCAGGATTAACTTGGTATCATATATCATTTACTTTGATTGTTCCTATTGTACAAATTTTTGCTTTTATGTGTTTAGGAGGAGTAGTTGTATTTATGTATTTAATGTATAAGGAGGATAGATATGAATTTAAAAACACAAATCAAACTTATAATTAGTAGTGTGCTGGTAACAATAACTGCATTTGGTTTATTGATATTAACTTTATATATAATACCAAATGATGTAGGCTTAGTTTTAGGAATCATTTTAGGATTTGCTTTTATGTGTCTTGTAATAGCATATGGATTTCCTGTATGGTTTAAAGATTACATAAAAGAGTTTTGGGAAAAAGAGGAGGCAAAGAAAAATGAGGAAGATATTGAGGAATGAGGAAGGGGAATTTGACCCAAGCATAATAATGTCAGTAGTTGTTTCTCTTATAATATTGGCAGTAGGAGTATTTGCATTCTTTGTAACAGTTAATTCTATAAATGGTTGGTTAAAACAAAATAATAGTGAAATTAATAAAGCAGTATCAAATGTAACAACTGGTTCAAATGAAATTTTTAACATAATAGGAATAGTTTTAATCATTGGTGCAATTGTGGCAATGGTAGGATTAGTTTATAGTTATATAAGAGCTCCAGTTTATCATGAAGATGAAGAAGAACCAGAAGAACTAGAAGAAATTGTAGTTGATGAATCAGATAGTTTAGCTGATTTCTTTGAAAAGGAAAAGGCAAGACAAAATAAAGAATATAAAAAGGCTATTAATTTAAAAGAAAAACCTAAAAAGAAAAAGGACGGGTGGCAAATTTGAGTAGAAGGAGAAGTAGGAAAGATAAAAAAACATATCAAAAACCTCAACAAAAAAGAACTATTACTAAAACATTGATATCAAAACCAAAAAGAAATTATTATATTGCAATAACTCTAATTGGTTTATTTTGTTTAGTATTGTTCTTTAATTCATACTTTAATTATACATCAGGAATTGCACATAATCCAGATGGTGATACATTTGGAACAAGATTTTTTCTTTCAGGGCCTGACCCTTATTATAATTTAAGATTATGTGAGCAAACTTTAGAGACAGGAGTATATCCTTTTGTAGAATTATCAGATGGAGACCCTTTACTTAATTATCCAGCTGGAGTTTATGCTGGAGCACGTCCTCCATTATTTAATTTGATTGCAGTTGGAGCAACTCATGTAGTAGAAGGATTAACTGGAATGCCTCAAATGGACGCTCTTGGTTGGTGTATGCTTTTCTTACCAGCAATTTATGGTGCATTACTTGTCTTCCCTGTATATGGAATTGGAAAGGAACTATTTAATAAAAAAGTAGGATTAATAGGTGCTTTATTTGTTCCTTTGATTCCTATACATTTAGGTACAGGACATGGTTCTGCTTTATCTTTATTTGACCATGATTCTTTTATATTGTTATTATTTGCTGTTACATTCTTTTTTACAATTAAAGCATTAAAACAAACTAAAAATATCAAAAAAGGAATATTATATTCTATACTTGGTGGTGTAGCAGTTGCAGGAGTAGAATTAACTTGGGTTGCAGGACAAGTATTATTTTTGTTATTAGTATTGTATTTGATAGTTCAATTAGTATTTGATATTTTTACAAATAAAACAAAGGATATATCAAAACCTATATTTATATCAATAATTTTAACTACTGCTTTTACTATAACATTACCTTATACAATTGCAGTTAGTCAAACTTTTAATTCACATATATTTTATACAGCTATAGCATCGGTTGCAATATTAGGTTTATATTTGTTGTTAAATAAATTAAAGTTACCATGTATTATATCTATACCAATATTAGGAATAATAGGAGGAACAGGTATAAGCTTTCTTTATTTACTTAGTAGAAGAGTATTTTCAATTCCAGGACCATTAGAAAATATTGCAAATACAATATTTGGTTCTGGTATTTATGGTGAACAAGTATCACTTACAATTGGTGAAGCACATACATATGGAATGTCTCAAACAGTAATGTCATTTGGTCCAGCTATTTATTGGATAGCACTTGCTGGTTTTGTTTTATATTTATTTAAAACATATAAAGATAAATTTCCACAACAAAATATGTTTCTTATAGTGATATTTTTTACACAATTTTGGATGACATCAGTTGCTGGTCGTTTTTTAAATGATTTGGTTCCTATTGTTTGTGTTTTTACAGGGTATACACTTTATTTAATATTGAAAAAAGCTGATTATAAACAAATGATTAGAAATATAAAATCAATAGGAGGATTTCATGGTATTAGAAAAGGGATTAAAATATATCACTATTTAACTATAATATGTATTATAGGCCTTTTATTACTTCCAAATACATTTTTATCATTAGATGCAGCTGTTCCCCCACAAATGAAGCAAGAAGTATTTGGTGAAGATTATTCTGGTTACTTTGGTTTATATTTAGGACAACAAGTTTATTGGGGAGATGCTTGTAGATGGTTATCAATGCAAGATACAGAATATGAAACTGATGCAGAAAGACCTGGAGTTTTAACTTGGTGGGATTACGGTTTTTATTTAGTATCAATGAGCAAACATCCAACAGTAGCAGATAATTATCAGGAGGGTTTGCGGTGTGCAGGTAATTTCCATACTGCTCAAAATGAAAAAGAAGCAACATCTGTTTTAATAATTAGATTAGTAGAAGGAGTAAAAGAACCAATGAGACTTGAAGTTGGTGATATGCCAGAACAAACTAAAGATATATTTAGAAACTATTTTGATGATAACAATGCAACCAAACTTATAGGAATATTAGAAAATCCATTTATAAATGCTCCTTCATATAATGCTTTAATATCTCCTGAATATGGAAATACATTTTTAAGAGAAGATGGATATAATGCAATGTATCATGATGGAACTGATATTTTAATGACATTATCAGATTATCAATTAACAAGTTTATATCATGACCTTATAGAACAAACAGGATATCAAATAAGATATTATGGTGTAGAGCAAAGGGATATGAAAGAAATATTTGGTGTGTTTCCTTTCTTATCAGATAAAGCAACACATGGATATGCTTCTTTGGAAGATGATTGGTATATTACTTATTATATTGATAAAAATACAGGAAATAGATATACAATAGAAGAATTAAATAATATGACATCATATGAAAGAAAGGATTTGGATATAACATCAACAACAACAGAAAAAGAACCTTATTATAATTCAATGGCTTATAAAGCATTTTTTGGTATAAGAACAGATGATGGAGGTTTACCAGATAACAGAGTTCCAGGATATCTTTTGTCACATTGGAAACTTGCATATGTTTCTCCTTATATTAGTATATTAAAATATTATGAGGGAGCAAATATTACAGGAACTGTAAAAGTTGATGGGCGTGGATATGATGGAACAATCATTTATGTTATGGATGAATATGGAATACCGCACGATTATGATATTGTAGAAAATGGTCAATTTGAAGTTATTGGTTTAGAAGGGAATACAACTCTTAAATTATATGTACAAGGAGAATTTCTTGATGAAAGGTCAATGGGAACAATATCAAAAGAGGAAGCAACTTGGGAAATAGAATCAAATTACACAACAGATTTTGTTATTGATTCTGCCAATGTAAATGTATCTATTAATAATTTAAATGAATCTGCCTATTTAAAAATATCAAGTGATATATATGTTCAGGAACAAAGAGAACAAACATTTTTAGAAAATAAGGAGTATTATTTTAGTAATTTACCACCATCATATTATACATTTGAAATAGTTAATCAAACGAATTCAAGTATCTATATTACTAATAAATTTTTAAGTCCAGGAAGTAACTTTATTAATATAAATATGGAGAATTAAAATGTTTAAAGATGCAGATGAAAAATTAAGAGGATTTATAAATTTACAATATATAAAAATCAAAAAGGTAGCTGCTGTAGGAAGTATGTTATTACTTACTGTTAATTTATCATTAACCATCTTTTTATATTTTGAACATAGAAATATTCATCCTTATATTGGTATTCCAATAATATTTTTTATAGTAATGTTAGTATTATGGTTTCTTGCTCATATATATGTTAGAAAAATGGAAATGTATAGAACAGAACAAGCTGCTGAAGTTTTGTATAATCCTTATGCAGTTTATGCCTTTGCACCATTTCAAGAAATGACTTATAGTCACAGTATGGTTCCTGTAATGAAGGCATTATTAAAACTATTACCGGAGGATAGTAAAGAGTATAAAGATTTAAAATTTAATATGGAAAGATTTGAGGAATGGTGCAAAACAGGATATATTCCTAAAAAAGATTTTCCAGATAATTTGAAAAAATATTATATAACAGATAAACAACAGAGGTTATAAAATGGAAGTATTAGTAACTGGAGCAGCTGGATTTATTGGAAGTAATCTAGTTAATTCCTTACTAAATCAAAACAAAATTATTGTTGGAATAGATAAAGATTACAACGGTAGAAAAAGATTGGATAATTTGATGAAATATAAAGATGATATGTATATGTATTCAACAAATCTGGTTTCTAAAAATTTTAAAATGATTTGGGATAATATAAATAAAATAATGAGTTATCATTACTGTTTTGATGATATTGATACAGTTTATCACTTAGCAGCTGCTAGTGATATTAAAAAAAGTTTAACAGATACTTCTTGGGATTTTGAAAATAATATATTAGGAACACATTCAGTATTGGAAATGATGCGAAAAAAAGACATCAAAAATATTGTATTTACTTCTACATCAGCTCTTTATGGAGAAAATCCTCCAATGCCAACACCAGAAAATACTCCACTTGAAGGATTGTCTTTATATTCTGCATCTAAAATATGTGGAGAATTTTTAATTAAAGCATATTGTGAATTATATGGTATAAAAGGTTATATTTTTAGATTTGGTAATGTTGTTGGAAAGAATCAACATAGAGGAGTAATATATGATTTTATACAAAAATTAAAAAACAATCCAAAAAGATTAGAAATATTGGGAGATGGGCAACAAGTAAAATCATATGTTCATGTATCTGATGTAATAAATGCAATGTTAACTATACCCAAAAAAGTAAAGAAAAATGTTGATGTTTTTAATATAGCAACTTATGATTGGATTGATGTTACATCACTTGCAAATATACTATGTAAAGAGTTAAAGTTAAAACCAGATTACTATTATACAGGAGGTAACAAAGGCTGGAAAGGTGATATTCCCAAAATACAATTATCAATTGAAAAAGCTTTAAATATTGGCTGGGCACCTGAATATAATTGTGAGGAAGCAATTAGAAAAGCCATAGGAGAGATAAATGATAATAGTTGAAATGTGGTATGCTATAAAACATTCATTTCAAAAAAATAAGGACATATGTCCAAAATGTGGAAAGACTGCTTTCTCGCATGGATTTGAACCATATGAAGAATATTATTGTACAAAATGTAATTTGTGGAAACCAAATTGGATAAAGGAGTTAAAAAATGATAATAAGTAGAGCACCATTTAGAATATCATTAGGTGGTGGAGGAACTGATTTACCATCTTATTATGAAAAATACGGAGGATTTTTAATATCAGGTGCTATTGATAAACATATTTATGTTGGAGCAAATAAACAATTTTATCCTAATTACTCTTTAAAATATTCTCAAATAGAAATCAAAAAAGATGTTAACAAAATTGAACATAAACTAATTAGAGAGGCATTAAAGTTACTTGATATACAACCAGGTATAGAAATAACATCATTAGCTGATATTCCATCTAAAACGGGATTAGGTTCATCAGGGTCTTTTTTGGTAGCACTTTTAAATACACTTCATTGTTATAATGGAAATTATTCTGACAAAAGAACACTTGCTCAAGAAGCTTGTAAAATTGAATTAGAAATACTAAAGGAACATGAAGGAAAACAAGACAAGTATGTATCTGCATTTGGTGGCGTAAAAGCATATGTATTTAATAAAAATGGTTTTGTTAAAGTAGTGAGATTAGATAATGAAGATATTATAATAAACAATTTAGAGAAAAACTTATTTTTATTTTTTACTGGACACAGAAGAACAACTTTGGCTTCTGATGTTTTAAAACAACAAGACCAAAGAATCAAAAAAGAAGAAAGTGACATGACAGAGTATATGCATGAGATTAAAAAAATAGGTTTAGAATCAAAAAAAGCATTAGAAGATAGTAACTTTGAACATTTTGGTTCTTTACTACATAAACATTGGTGCATAAAAAAGAAATATTCAAATAAAACATCAAATGATGAAATAAATAAAGTTTATGATTTTGCTTTAAAAAAAGGTGCAATAGGAGGCAAAACAATAGGAGCTCCAGGAGGAGGTTTCTTTATGTTTTATCATTTAGGACCAGAAAAAGCACATTGGAATTTTATTAAATCAATGGAAGATATAGGATTAAAATATATGCCATTTAAATTTGATAGTGATGGAGTAAAAACAATAGCAAGGGATAATTCAAATGAAATGTTGTAAATGTGGCAAAACAAAAGATATAAATTATTTAGTTCAAGATAGATATTATTGTTACGATTGTTATAAAAAATATACAAATATGTATTTAGGAGGAGAAGAAGCATATGAATCCAACAAAATATCTTGATGAAGTTAGTGATATTGCGAAAGAATTAAATAAACAATCAAAAACAATAATTGATATTTGCAATGTTTTAGAGTTAGCAAGAGGAACAGGAAGTGGTATTGATTGGAGAGCATTTACAGAAAAACAACTTAAAGAATGGGGTGTTAAATATCATGAATTACATTTTGGAAGAATTATTACTGACTGGGCTAAAACACCGGAGGATTTTTTAAATGAAGTATAAAGAAGATTGTCCTTTATGTAAAGCACTAAAAAAAGAGAAAGATAAATATCTATATGAAGATGAAAATATAGTTATTTTACCGACTAAGAATATGAAAGGACATAACAAAAGAATCATGGTATTGATAAAGCATCATAGAATGTTTACATCAAATGAAAGTGAATATTTAAAGGTTTTCATTGAATTTTGCAAGAAATATTTTGATGAGGAACCAACTTTTGCTTTGTGTGAACCAACATATGCTTCTGTAAGAGGTCACTGGCATCGAATTGCATGTGATTGGCATGGAACTGATAAAGAAATAAAACAATTGCATTATACACCGCATCAATCAATAAAAACAAAAGTGGAGTGGAAACCATGATGGGTTATTTTTTGTTTGGAAGTTTAGTATTCTTTATAGTTGGACACTATAAGTTTGCAACTGATTTTTGGACAAGCCAAATATTTTTAGCTTTAAGTGCATTTTGTTTTATGTATATAGTTATAAAGCATTGGGGAAATGAGATGATAAAATATAAATGTTCTAATTGTGGGAGCACATTTAGAGGAGGAGCAGAGGATAAGGTTTGTCCTTTGTGTGGAAAAAAATTAATGGTAACAGGAGTGGAATAAAAATGACAGATATATTTTTGGACACCGCAAACATGGAAGAAATAAAAAAGTATAAAAGCTGGGGAATCCTTGAGGGATTAACAACAAATCAAAAGATATTTTTAAAAGAAAAAGGCTGTAACTTTGAAGATAGAGCATTTCAAATTTTAGAAGAGATGACTCCATATCCAGTTAGTCTAGAAGGTCCAAATGATTATGAAGGAATAATAAAAACAGCAAAAGAATATTATGAATGGACAGATGCAGATGATAATTCCTTTAAAAATATAGTAATAAAGGTTCCAATGTTAGGAAACGGAGATGGTATCAGAGCAGTTAAAACTTTAAAAGATATAGGTATAAAAACAAATGTAACAGCTTGTATGACTTTAAATCAAGCATTTTTAGCTGCATCTGCAGGAGCAACTTATGTATCATTATTTTATAATAGAATGATGGATTGGCATAAATCAATATATGACAATGAAGAAAATGCTCATGTTTATGCTTTAACAACTATTGCTCAAGTTCAAGCAATGTTAAATATAGGAGGATTTAAAACAGAACTAATTGTTGGTAGTATTAGAAAACCTGAAGATATTCAAGACATATTATCAGTTCATCCAGATATTATAACTATACCTCCAAAGATTTTAGAACAAATGCCATATAATGAAAAGACAGAAGGAACATTAAAAGAATTTGATGAGGCATGGAAGGAGTTTAAGAAACATGAATCTAAATGAGTATAGAGATGAATGTCATAAAACTGCAGTTGAAAAAGGATTTTGGAAAGTAGAAAAATCAATACCAACTAAATTAATGTTATGCGTAACAGAATTGGCAGAAGCATGTGAAGCAGATAGACATGGAGATAAAGAAAATTTTAATGAAGAAATAGCAGACACATTCATAAGGTTATTTGATTTATGTGGACAATTAAATATAGATATTGAAAAAGAAATAAATGGTAAAATGATAATCAATAAAAGCAGACCAAGATTACATGGAAAAAAATATTAGGTGATGTTATGTCAACAGTATTAGTAACTGGAGCAGCCGGTTTCATAGGAAGTCATCTTGCAAAAAGATTAGAAGATGAAGGACATAAAGTAAAATTAGTTGATGATTTCTCAAGAGGAAGACATGAATATTTACAATACTTGGGGGTAAAAGCTCCTTGTATTAAAATGGATTTAAGATATAATTTAACATACAACAAGGGTTATTTTGAAGATGTAGATGAAGTATATCATTGTGCTTGCCGTATTGGAAACAATGAATATTTACATGGCTCTCTTGATAAAAAACTACATGCATTACAAGATAATATATCAATAGATACAAATGTTTTTAGAATATGTAGAGAATTAAAAATCAAAAAAGTAATTTATACATCAAGTGTATCTGTATACAATATTAAAAAACAAAATACTTTTGAAGATGCAATGTTTAAAGAAGATGATTTAGAAAGAGAAAAACTTTGTCCAGAAGGTGGTTACGGTTGGGCAAAGTATATAGGAGAATTACAACTTAAATGGTTATCTGAAAACAATACTAATGTTGGAATTGCCAGAATTTTTAAATCATATGGACCATGTGATGACTATTCTGATACATCAGGTCAAGTAGTTACTTCTTTAATGAGAAAAGCAATTAAATATCCTAAAGAAAAATTTGTTCTTTGGAATGATGGTTCAGTTACAAGATGTTTGGTTTATATTGATGACCTTATTGATGGAATTATCAAATTATCAGAATATTGTGACAATAAATCATTAACAGTTAATTTGGGAGGCAAACAACCTTATAGAATTAGAGAACTTGCTCAAAAAATAATAAAATTATCAGGTAAAGATATCAATATTGAAAATGATATGAGTAAATTAAAAGGAGCAAGAAGTAGAATTCCTATATTATCAAAAGCAAGAGAAGAATTAGATTGGTATCCAACGACATCATTAGAAGATGGATTAAGAAAAACTTATGAATGGATGGAATATGACCTCTCCAGAAATTAGTGTAGTAATCACAACATACAATCGTCCAGAGCGGATAAAAGATGCAATAGAAACTGTTCTAAATCAAACTTTTAAAGATATAGAAATCATAGTAGTAGATGGTGCAAATTCAAGGAAAAATAGATTAGCAGTAAGAAGAGTTAAATACAATGGAAATAAATTAAAATATAAAAACATCAAATATGTTAGAGTAGAACCAGAGGCAGTAAACTATATAAGCTATAAGGGAATTCAACATAGCCGTAATGTCGGATGTAAAGTAGCTAAAGGAAAATATATAGCAATGTTAGATGATGATGATAAATGGGAAAAAAATAAATTAGAAGAACAGTATAATATTTTTAAATATGGTGTTTGTGGTTGGGCAAAAGATGAAATAGGTTTGGTTTTATGTGCAACAAAAATCAATATGGGAGACAAAATAGTTGTTGATAGAACTAAAAGAACACCAAATTATGAAGATTTATTACAAAGTTATAACTTATCTTCAACATCAACTTATTTAATTAGAAGAGACATTTTAGAAGAAGTTGGTTTTTGGAATGAAAAGTTAAGAGGAATGCATGAGTATGATATTGCATTAAAATTATCAAAATTAGGATACAAAATATATGCTTTGCAAGAACCTTTAATGTATAGAGATAGAATATCAAATATAACAGTTGAAAGTGGACATTATTATTTTTTTAAAATAGCAGAGATTTTTGATTTGTGGCATTATTATGGAAAAGACTTTCTTCCTAATGTTGGAATTAAAGGCTTCCTATTCAATACAATAAAAACAGTTGTTTTAATATCTTTATTCTCATTTGGATATATCATTAAGGAGCGAGTGTGGAACTTTGTTTATCCACTAAAAAAACTACATGAGGAGGTAGTTGAATGAGAATTGCGGTATTATGTCCACATTATGGATATATTGATAGGGGAACAGAGAATGCAACAAAGGATACAAACATTTATTTACAAAGAAGAGGATATAATACAAGAGTTCTTGGTTTAGGTGGAAAAGCTGATATTGTAATTGATGGATTTAGAAAAGATTTTGGACCAGGTAAATATAGTGATAAATTTTTTGAAAAAACAATGCTTGGAGGGTTTTCAAGAAAATTTTTAGGTTTTAATCCTAATATGGAAGATATAGTTTTTTCATGGAAGGCAAAAGAACATCTTAAGCATATAGTTGATAGATATGATTTACTTTGGTCAAGTGGAGAATATTGGTGTGGTAAAACAGTTGTTGATTTAGGCAAAAAACATCGAGTTCCATCATTACTATTTTTTGGAGGAGGAGAAAGTGCAATGATGGTGCAAGAAGCAAAAATGAATCCTTCAATTTTTATAGTAATGACTCCAGTAATGAAAGAGTGGTTAAAGAAAAAAGTTCCAAATTGTAATGTTCATACAGTTGTTGGAGGTGTAGATTTAGATTTCTTTAGACCTACAATTCCTCCTTTTGATTTAGGAGATGTTGAAAGACCAGTTGTATTATCAACATCAGCATTTATAGAATCAAAAAGATTGGATTTAGTTATAAATGCAATGAAAAAATTAGATAAGGGAACTTTAGTTATGACAAGTGATGGACCACAAAGAAGAAAACTTTGTAAAATGGGACAGAATTTATTAGGAGATAGATTTAAATATTTAGGACATAGACCATTTGAAGACATTCCACGACTTTATACTGCAAGTGATGTTTTAGTATTAGCATCAAAAAAAGAACCTTATGGAAGAACTTTATTAGAAGCAATGGCTTGTAATATTCCAGTAATTGCCAAAAAAGACCCAACAAGGGAATGGATGGTTGGTAAAGGAGGCTTGTTATTAAAATCAATGAAGGATTTATCAGAAGGATTAAAAACAGTAACAGACCTTGATTGGGATTATGAACCAAGAAAACAAGCAGAAAAGTTTAGTTGGAATAAATCTGTTGATATGTATGAAGAAGCATTTAGGAGTATAGGATTACAATGAAAATATTTATTGATGTTGGACCAGCAAAAACAGGAACTACTTTCCTACAAACATTAATTTACCCTAAAATTAAAAATGTTAACTTTATTAGATATTTTGATTTTAGAAGTAAATTGTATGAAGATAAAATCAATATTATTTGTGCAGAGGCATTTGGAGGACATTTTTCTTTAAGGGTTGGAGAAGATAAATATAAAGATGAGAACTTTTGTGATAGAAAAGAAATAGCAACAAGACTTCATAATATGTTTCCTGAAGCAAAAATATTAGTTGGTATAAGAGAAATAGAACAATGGATTAAATCTGGTTACAAACAATATATTAGAACAGGAGGATATTTAGATTTTGATGAATGGCATAATCAAATACTTAATCCAGATTATCTGTATCATGATGAATACTTAGACCATTTATTTGATATTTTTGATTATGTATATGTTAGAGATTTTGAATTACTTAAAAAAGACCATAAAAAGTTTGTTAAGGGTATTTGTGATTTTATTGGTTGTGAAGTACCAGAATATAAATCAAAAAATGTATATCCTGCATGGTCAGATAGACAATTAAAAATATCAAAATTCTTTAATAAGTATATGAAAAGTAAATTTAATAAACATGGAATTATCAAAAGAAAAAGAATAGAAAGTTTCTTATCATTGTTTAGCAGAACATTAAAACAAGGAGAAAAAAGAAATGTTGGATAATGATTATATCAAACCAGAAGAAAGAAATATGTATATAAAAGCATTACAAGCTACTAAAGATATACTTGATAAACATCATATACATTTTTGGCTTGATTTTGGAACTTTATGGGGAGCAATCAGGGAAAATGATATTTTAGAATTTGATGATGATATTGATGTGAGTATTTGGTTAGAAGATGCTCCTAAAGTAGCAAAATTAAAAAAAGAGTTTATTAAAAAAGGGTATAATTTGAAAGTAAATCCAGACCATTTAAATTTTAAAATATGGAATATCAAAAGAAATAAAAAATTAATGTGTATTTTATTTAAAGGAAAATCAGAGGGATATGTTTATAGAATTAGATTTTATCCTGTTGTAAAACCTATTTTGATTTTTAATAAAATTAAAGGTGGTAAACTTTTATCTTACATTTATAAAATTATATTAAAACTAAAGTTGGATAAGGATGCTGATGTTTCAGGAACTTTAAAAGATTTAGGTAAATTTAAAAAGTATGAATTTTATGGTGACACATATCAAATACCAGAATTTCCAGAACATTATTTAGAATGGATGTATGGAGATTGGAAAAAAGTTTGGAATCACAAAGTATCATATACAGAAATGGGAAAAAGAAATATGAGATTAAAAGAAGTATTAGAAAATGGAGGGAGAAACTGTTGGGGAAAGAAATAGAAATTTGGAAAACTCGTTCAAAAGTTTATGATAAATTAGATTGGACAAGAAAACAGGAGTACATGAATGCAATACTTCAAATGTGTGAATTAAAATCAGATTACTTTGCTTTAGATATTGGAACAGGTACAGGTGTTGTTGCAAATGCTTTGTCTAAATATTGTAAAGTAGTTCATGCAATTGATTTATCACAAGATATGTTAAATAAAGCAGAAATGGAACATAATGCTCATAATATTACTTGGACAAAAATGAATATAGAAAGTATGGATTATCCTGATAATGGTTTTGATATTATTACAGCAAGAATGGTATTTCATCATATAATGAATTGGGAACAAGCATTTAAAGAATGTTACAGAGTTCTTAAACCTGGAGGTAAATTAGTTATATCAGAAGGGGTTCCTCCTATTGGTGCATTTAATTTTCAAAAATATTTTTTGTCCGAAAAAGAAGAAAGGAAAGTTTTTAAATTAGATGATATCATATTATGGCTTGAAACTATTGGCTTTAAAGATATTGATTTTAAAATTCATGTAATGCACGATGTTAGTATCAAAAATTGGTTAGAGAATTCAGGACTTCCAAAAGATAAACAAGCTAAACTTTATAGAATGAGACTTGATAGTCCTAAATATGCACAAAAAGCAGAAAATATGCGAATTCATGATGGAGATATTTTAACTGATTGGCATTTTGCAATAGTATCTGGAGTAAAAGAATGAAAGAGTTAAAAGAAATAAATAGTTTATTTAAAAAATACAAATTACCTCTTTGGGTTAATTGGGGTACTTTATTGCATATGTATAGAGATAATATATTAGATAATGATATAGATTTGGCTTCTTATGATTTAAATATTCCTTATTATAAAACTAAATATAAGAAAATACTAAAATATTTAGAAGATAAAAAATATAGTATAGAAAGTAAACAATTAGGATTTGTAGTTGAAAAAAATAATGTTAAAATTGGAATAGGATTTCATCATATTGATAGAGAAACAAATACATTAACTAAAAAAATGTTTACATTATACATGGATAAGTTTTTTGCAAAAAAATATTATCATATGTTTATGAAGAAAAATCCTACAAATTTTAAATATTTCTTTTTTAAAATATTGGGAGGATATCAAGTTATAACAGTATTTCCAATTGATATGATTTGTCCTTTAAAACCCTTTGAATTTAATGGTGTTACTTTTGATGTTCCAAATAAAACAGAACAATATTTAGAATATTTATATGGACCAAATTGGAACACTCCTATTCCTGAATATCCAAAAACAGTAAATAAAAAGAATATAAAATATTTTGAGGGAACATTACCAAAATTTTATGCTAAATGCCCAAACTGTAATAGTAAGTTTATTGAATATAGACACGATTTTGATAAACCTTTTAAACTTGTAAAGGTTAAATGTCCTTATTGTAAAAAGAAATTTAAACAAAAAGTATCAGTTAGAGGAACAATTTTAAGGAGAATATAAAATGAATTATTGGAAAGAAATATGGACAAAAAAAGGATTAGCAGATACTACAAATTTAACTTGGTTGGATGGATTTGAAAATTCCCCTTTAAATCCTAAAGAAATAGCAAATTGGATAATTAAAGAATTAGATATCAAACCATCAGATAAAGTTTTAGAAGTTGGTTGTGGAGCAGGAATGTTAGCTCAGTATATTGCACCAAAATGTAACTATATGGGAATTGATTTTACTGAAGCTTTACTTGAAAAACATATAAAATTACTTCATAATCCTGTTATGTATTCTGAAGCAAATGATATTCCATTTAAAGATAAATGTTTTGATAAAAGTTTTTCTTATTCTGTTTTTCATTATTTTCCTAATAAAGAATATTCAAAGAAGGCTTTAAATGAAATGAAAAGGGTAACAAAATCAAAAATATTAGTTGGTGATGTTCCTTTTAAATCTGATGTAAAAGAACATCTTGTTTTTACTAAAAATGATTTTCCTTTTTATTCAGTAATTACTCAGGAGCAAGCTAATTTAAATAGAATGAATGTAGTAATAGAGGTTTAATATGGCAAGGGTTTTACTTGTTTATGTAAACAGTTATATGGATAATCTTATCCCTGTAGGAGTATCACTTCTTTCAAGTTGTTTGAAAAAAGCAAAACATCAAGTAAAAGTTTTTGATACTACTTTTTATGAAACAACAAGTAAAACAGGAGACCAAGCAAGGGTTGATTCTTTACAAATTAAATCAACTAATCTTGAAAAATATGGAATTAAATCTAAATCTTTAACACAAATGGAAAATGATTTTTTAAATTTAGTAGAAATATTCAAACCTGATATTGTAGGATTCTCAATAGTAGAATCAACTGATTTTATTTTTCGTATGTTAGTAACATATCTAAACAAAATTAATTTTAAAGGTTTAAAAATTGCTGGAGGAGTATATCCCACAACTTCACCAGAAACTGTTATTGATTTGGTTGATATTATTTGTATAGGAGAAGGAGAAAAATCATTAGTTGAATTAGCTAATAAAATATCAAAAAACCAAAGTTATGATAATATTCCAAATTTATGGGTTAAAAAGAATCAAAAGATTATAAAAAATTCTCTTAGGCCATTAATAAATTTGGATGAATTACCTTTTCAAGATTGGAAGGAATATGAAGAAAAAAGATTTTATAAACCAATGGGAGGAAAAATTTGGATTAGTGGTCCAATAGAATTACAAAGGGGTTGTCCACATTCTTGTGGATTTTGTATAAATCATAAACTTAAAAAAATGTATGGAAAGGGATATGTAAGACAAAAAAATATAGACCTTTTTATGAATGAGGTAAAAGAAAAAATAAACAAATATAATATAAGTTATCTTTATCTTGTTGCTGAAAATTTTTTATCAATGAAAAAAGATGATTTTGATGAATTTATAAAACAATATAAATCAATTGGTTTACCATTTTGGATTGAAACAAGACCAGAAACAGTAACTGAATATAAATTATTATCATTAAAGGAAGTTGGTTGTGAGGGAATATCAATAGGTGTAGAACACGGCAATGAAGATTTTAGAAGGAAAACTCTTAATAGATTTGTATCAAATGAAAAAATAATTAATGCTTTTAAAATAGCAAAGAAATCAAACATTCGTGTTTCGGCAAATAATATTATTGGTTTTCCAACTGAGACAAGAGAACTTATATTTGATACTATAAAACTTAATAGAAAATTAAAGGCAGATAATGTAATTGTAAATATATTTTGTCCTTATAGGGGAACTTTGTTATTTGATGTTGCTGTTGAAAAAGGATATATAGATAAAGATTATATTTCAGGAGATTATAGAGGAATTAATGCAGGTTTAAATATGCCACAATTATCAAGGGAGGAAATAATTGGTTTACAAAGAACATTTCCTTTATATGTAAAATTTAAAAAAGATAAATGGGATAGTATCAAAAAAGCAGAACAAGATAATAAAGTATTTAATAATTTAAAGAGGGAGTTTAAATGAGATTAAAATTTGGAGTACCTTGTAGTAAAATCAAAGATAAAATAAAAGATGTTGATATTAATTGTACATCAGAGGAACAAGCAATGGGAATAGCTGCTGGTTGTATACTTGCTGGAGAAAAACCAGAAGTGTATATGCAGAATTCTGGATTAGGAAGAATTGTTGATGTTTGTGCAAGTTTATATTTACCTTACAATATTCCTTATCCTCATATAATTTTAAGTATTAGACATAAACCATATCATCATGCCTTTATGGGTAAAATTACAAATCATATTTTAGATTTATTACAAATTAAAGATGTGGAAGTATATGAGCAAGATATATAGATGTTCAGATTGCAGAGCAATAATTACAGTAAAAAGAAAAAGGGGACTTCCTCCATGGAAATTAAAATGTCCAATATGTGGAGCTATTTTGGAGGAACAATAATGGAAAGATTACAGGCAATAAAACATATAATGGATACAGTTACTGATGAAATTGTAATAAGTTCTTGTGGAAAGATATCAAGAGAGGTTTATTTTGCATTAGATAGAAATGAAAACTTCTATAATCAGGGAGCAATGGGGTCAACTTTACCACTTAGTATCGGTGTCGCTCTATGTAAACCAGATAAGAAGGTAATAGTTATTATAGGAGATGGAGAAGCGTTGATGTCACTAGGTTCTTTAGTGTTACTAAATAAACTTCAAAAGGACAATAAGGTAAATATTACTTTATATATATTGGATAATAATCAATATCAAAGTACGGGAGGACAAAAAACTTGTTCTGATGCAGTTAAATTTAGATTATTATGTAATTGTTTTGTAATATTTTGCAAAGATAGTAAAGAAGACGTTCCAAGAATACCAATCCCACATTTTAAAATAAGGAGACGATTTATGAATGCGATATAAAGTATTATTAGTTTATGCAGATGCATTTAGTGATGGTATTTTACCAATAGGATTGGCTACTTTGATATCTGTTCTTAAATCACATTTTGATATTAAATTATTTGATACTACTTTTTATTCAGGTAAATTTGATGAGATGAGAAAGTGGAGGGAAAAATCATTAGAATATAAACCCTTAAAAGAAAAGTTATATGATTTAAACACATCAAATGTATTTGTTGATTTTGATATTTTATATAAAGAATTTAAGCCTGATATAATAGCAATTTCAGCTACATCATCAGATTTTCAACTTGGAATGGAATTAGTAAAATTTGTTAAAGATATTCCTATAATATTTGGAGGTGTTCATGCAACTATTGCTCCTGAGGATATTTTATCAAGTAACATTAATTATGTTTTTAAAGGAGAGGCAGAAGAAATAATTGTTAATCTTTTAAAAGATATCATAGAAGAAAATGATTTATCAGAGTATCCTGGTCTTTGGTATAATAGAGATGGTTTTACAAGAAAAAATCCTGGTTGTCCAGTAATAAAAGATTTAGATACAGTTCCTCCTCCTGATTGGTCTTTATTTGATGAAAGACATTTTAGAAGACCTTTTCAAGGAAAAATTTATAGAATGGGAACTTATGAAAATGCAAGAGGGTGTCCATATTCGACGTGCAGTTATTGTATCATGCACACATTTAAAAAATTACAACCAAAGGGTTTACACTATAGAGAAAAATCTGTTGATAAAACTATTAAAGAAATCAAAAGGCTAATAAAAGATTATAATATTAATTTAATAAAATTTTGGGATGAAAACTTCTTAGGCCATCGAAAAAAGGCAAAAGAGTTTTTAATCCGATATAAAGAGGAGGTAGGAATACCATTTATGATTCAAACTCGACCTGAAAATGTAACAGAAGAACTTGCAAAACTTTTAAAAGAATCAAACTGTGTTAATTTAAGTGTAGGAATTGAACATGGTAATGAAAAAATAAGAGCAGAAATTTTACATAGATATACAAAGAACAAAGAAATCATTAAAGGGTTTGATAATTGTAATAAATATGGTTTAAGAACAAATTCATTTTTAATTATGGGAGTTCCAACAGAAACACGCCAGCATATTTTTGAGGGTATCAAATTAATCAAGAAATGTAATCCTTCTTCTTGTGATACCTTCTTTTTATTTCCATATAAAGGAACTGAAATTCATCAATATTGTTTAGAACATAAATTAATAGATAAAGATGAACCAAAAGAATATGGTGATACCCATTTTGATTATATTATAAAACATCCAGATTTATCATTAGAAGAATTAAGAGGATTGAGAAAAACATTTTCAATGTATGTAAAAACAGATGAAAAATATTGGGACATAATTGAAAAGGCAGAAAAAGATGACCATTTATATGATTTCTTAAATAGTATATTCTTGAGGGTTATTCATGGCTAGGTATATATATACGGGAGTAAAATGTAAAGTATCAGGATGTAATCGTCCAGCAAAAGTAAAAGGAATGTGTTTAATACATTATAATCAGAGGTGGAGTAAATTAAAAAAGAAAAAATTGTCTACACAGTAGTTTGTGCAGATTATTTTCATGCAGGTCATATGAATATAATTAGCAAATCAAGAAAACTTGGAAAATTAATTGTTGGTGTAATGACTGATGAAGCAGTAGCATCATATAAAAGAGTTCCAATGTTACCGTATGATAAAAGAGCAAACATTGTAGAAAATATCAAAGGAGTATGGAAAGTTGTACCACAACATACTTTGGATTATACTGATAATTTAAAACAATATAAACCTGATATTGTTACTAATGGGGATGATTGGAGAGAAGGAGTTCAAAAAGAAATTCGTCAAAAAGTAATTGATGTTTTAAAGGAGTGGAATGGTAAGTTAATTGAAATTCCTTATACAAAGGGTATATCATCAACTAAAATTATAAATACTATTCATAGTGAAGTTACAACAGATGAAAGACTTTGTAGATTAAAAAGATTAATTAATACAAAAGATTTAGTAAGGGTAATTGAGGCACACAATGGATTATCAGCATTAGTAGCAGAAAATACTAAATTTAAAGATAAAGAATTTGATGCTATTTGGGAATCATCATTTACTGATTCATCATCAAAAGGAAAACCTGATATTGAATTAGTTGATTTTACATCAAGATTACAAACTATAAATGAAATTTTAGAAGTTACAACCAAACCAATGATTGTGGATTTAGATACAGGAGGTCAAACAGAACATTTTACTTATATGATTAAAACACTTGAAAGGTTAGGAGTGTCTGCTGTAATAATTGAAGATAAAAAGTTTCCAAAAAGAAATAGTTTAATGCAAAATGCAAAACATGAGCAAGAAACAATAACCAAATTTTGTGAAAAAATAGAAGTAGGTAAAAAGGCACAAATTACAAAAGAATTTATGATAATTGCTAGAATAGAATCATATATTGCAGGGAAAGGTATAACTGATGCAATGGTAAGAGCAAAAGCATATATTCAGGCTGGTGCAGATGGGATAATGATACATTCTAAAGAACCAATTGCACATCAAATAGTTGAATTTTGTAAATATTATAATAAGTTAAAATATAAGGTTCCTTTAGTTATTGTTCCAACTACTTATTGTACATTTAAAGAAAAAGAAATGAAAAGTTATGGTATAAATGTTGTAATTTATGCAAATCATTTACTAAGAGCAGCTTATAATGCAATGGAAGATGTTGCAGAAGATATTTTATGGCTTGAATGCTGTGATGTTAAAGAAAAATGCAAACCTGTAAGAGATATATTTAAAGTAACTAATAAGGAGGTTTTACAATTCAATCAATCCAAGACTTCAAACAAGTAATAAGACTCCTTAGAAAATACAATATTGAAATATGGGCAGATTTAGGTGCTCTGTTAGGTTTTACTCGGGAGAATAATTTAGTGGAATGGGAAGAAGATATTGATTGTGGTACACTTGCAACACGGGCTGAGTTTAGAAAAGCAGAGGATTATTTAGAACAATATGGTTGGAAAATGTTTGATAAATATAAAGGGTTGGCAATTCAAAATAAAGAATGCACAACTAAAATAGATATCAAATTCTATAAAGAGGAACAGGATTATGTATATGCATATTTTGTAGTTTATAAACATAAATTTGTTTTACCTTTTTGTGATTTTGTTATTTGGTTTATGTCACATTATCCAGCATCATATAAATATGAAACAAAATTTTCAAAGGAAGGTTTAAAAGTTATAGAGGGAATATCAAAAACCTTACCTTATCCTATTCCTTACTTTTTATGTAAGTTAGCAGAAAAGATTTACTTTGCATTTGGGTTGACTGGATACAAAATTAAATTCCCAAGAGATTGGATTTTGCCTCTATGTATACAAATCATAGATAATTTCCCATTCAGAATTCCAGCTCAACCCAAAAAAATTTTACAATTAACTTATGGTAAAAATTGGAAAAAACCATTACAGATTATTCCTGGAACAGATAGATATACTGATGGAAGTAGTCGATATCTAACTGTTAGGGTTATGGAAAAAAGACCCGATTTAGTAGAGGTGGCAACATGAATGGAAAATATTATAGATGCAAACAATGTGGAAATAAAACATTATATGTAGAAGAAAAAGGAAATGAGGCTATTGGAAAGTGTGAAACATGTGGATACACTTTTACAAAACCAAAAAAACAAAATCCTATAACTATATTTTTTGATACTTTAAATAAATTTGCTGGAATAATGATGATAATTATGCTTATAGGATTAGTTTTAGTTTATTCAACTGTTGATGAACAAATATCTATAGTTAAAGATGATATAAATTTAGTATATAATGAACAAAATACAAAATATGATGATTTAAATGATACTTTAAATGCTTTAATAACAAAAACGGCAAATGTTAAAAATGATGTTGATACTGCTCTTGGAAAAATATTAGTATTGGAAGGTGATTCAAATACATTGTATGGTAATCTTAACATCATAAAAAACAATTTAAGTTCTATTGATGAAAATATTACTTCTATTTGGAATAATATTGGATATTTAGCACCACAACCAATGATTAATGATAAAGTTGATTGTAATTTAACTGCAACATATTACAATAATTCTTATTATGGTATTTTGGAATTGGATATTGATGTAGATTTTGATGTAGAAGATGTTAAATTTTTAACAAGGTATGATGATACAAATATATCATTGGAAACTGTTTCAGGAAATGTACAAGAATTTCAATATGCAAACAATAGTTATATGATAAATTGGTTTGGAAAAGAAGATACTTACAATGCTCAATTTAATATATCATGGAATCCATCTGATTACAACACATCAATTTTAAGTAAATCTGGATATTTTAATGTATTAACAATCAATGGAGAAAAAATAACATTACCTGATATTTGGGATGTGTTTATTGAATGATAAAAATCAAAGAAAGTGTAAAAAATCATCAGGGTCAACTTGAAAACTGGCTTAAATATAAAGACTATGATGATAAATGTGGTTGGGATTTAATCAAAAACAAAATAGAATTTGTTCATGGAACAGAGAAATGTGATATTGGAATATCATGGCATGGATTTGTTGTAGAAGGTACTCCAAAACATGAATGTATATTAATGAAAAATGAACCTCCTATCTACAATGTATTTTTTAATAGAAAACTTAATACAAAAAAATATACAAAGGAATTTTTAACAGTAATGTCCAGTAATAAAACCGACCCGTATGATTATTATTACAATATTCCAAGATTTGAATTTGGATTAGTTGATAAGTATTTTAATGAGGAAAAGGATAAATTTTTATGTACAATTCTCAGAAACAAAAGATGGTCATATTTAATAAATAGTATAGATTATAGGAATAGAAAGTTTAATAAATATAGTTTACTTAAATTTAGAGCAAAGGGTGATTTATTATTTTCAAGAATTTTTAAATATCAGTATCAATCTTATGGTGGACCATGGGCGTCTCCAACATATGTAGGAATAATTCCTGGAGATGGAGTAAGTTTATATGATACTTTATGTCATTATAAAATGTGTTTTGCTCCAGAGAATTCAAGATTTAATGGATATGTTTGTGAGAAAGCTTTTCAGGCAATGTGTTGTGGAACTATTCCAATTTATTATGGAGCGCCAGATGTAGAAGAATATTATCCAGAAGGAACTTACATTGATTGTAGAAAATATAAAAATTATAAAGAGTTATGTGATTATTTAAAATCATTAGAAGAAGATGATTATAAGGAATGTCAAAAGAAGATGAAAAAATTTGTAACAACTAAACAAGCACAATGTTTTTCATCTGTTACATTTGCAAAAACATTTTTAAAAGTTTTAAAGGGAGAAGGATTATTATGAAAACGGCACTGATTTCGGGCGTGACAGGACAAGATGGAAGCTATTTATCAGAACTTTTAATCAGTAAAGGGTATGATGTTCATGGAATTGTAAGAAGAGGGTCAACAATCAATACAAGAAGAATTGACCATTTATTGTTTCCAGAAAAATTACATTTACATTATGGTGATTTATCTGATACAAATTCAATTTATAAATTATTAATGAAAATACAACCAGATGAAATATATAACATCGGTAGTATGTCACATGTTAGAGTCTCCTTTGATATCCCAGAATATACTTTTGATATCACTGGAGGAGGAGTTGTAAGGTTATTAGAATCAGTTAAAAATTTAAAAGATAAAGGAATTCTTTCAAATAATGTTAAATTTTACCAAGCAAGTAGTAGTGAAATGTATGGTTTATCTCCAGCACCTCAAAATGAAAATACTCCTTTCTTACCCGTTTCTCCTTATGGATGTGCAAAATTGTATGGATATCATATAACAAGAGCATACAGGAAAGGATATGATATGTTTGCTTGTAATGGAATTTTATTTAACCATGAAAGTCCTCGTAGGGGTGAAACCTTCGTTACGAAAAAAATTGTAAGGAGTTCAGTTAGAATCAAATTAGGAAAACAAGATAAAGTAACACTTGGTAATTGTGGAGCATTAAGGGATTGGGGATTTGCAGGTGATTATATGGAAGGAATCTATAAGATAATGCACCATGAAGAACCAGATGATTTTGTACTTGCAACTGAAGAGTATTATTCAGTTCAAGAATTTTTAGATTTAGTATTTAAAAAATTAAATTTAGATGTACATGAGCATGTAGAGATTAGTGATAAATATAGGAGACCAAATGAGGTTCCTGAATTAAAAGGAGATGCATCAAAAGCACATGATATATTGGGTTGGAAACCAAAAGTAAATTTCAATCAATTAGTTGATATGATGATTAATTCTGCAATGAAAGAAGAACAAAATGATAAAATAACAACGGCATGATAATATGAAAAAAGATATATTGTATCATTTGGCGGAAAAAAGTTTAATGAATGTTTGGTCGGAATATTTTGCAAGACCAATGATAAAATATATCAAAAAACATTATGATTATCCCTTAGTAGGAATTGAAATTGGAACTGCATTTGGATATAATGCAAAAAATATGTTAACGGAGTTACCAATCAAAAAATTATATTGTATAGATGCATGGACAATGTATGAAGATTATACATATGAAAATATGAAAGGACAAGATGAGTTTGAAAATACATATCAAACAGCAAAAAACAGATTAAAACCATTTGGGGATAAAGTAGAATTTATAAGAAAGTTTTCAGATAAGGCAGTAAATGATGTTCCTGATACAGTTGATTTTATTTATATAGATGGAAATCACGAATATGAATTTGTAAAAGAAGATATCAAATTATATGAAGGAAAAATTCAAAAAGGTGGAGTAATTGGAGGACATGATATAGATGGTCCTGGAGTGCTCAAAGCTTTTGTTGAATATGTTTATGGTACAAAATATAAATATTTTGTTAAAGGACCAGATTGGTGGGTTGTAAAATGAATGGAGAAACAGAAAGTAGTAGTCCAATGCCAATAATTGTGGGAATAGTTGTAGTATTAATTGTTTTTGGTATTGTTTTTTGGCAAGTATCTTCTCAATATAGTACGTATGAATATGACCGCTTAAAAGAAAAAATTGATACTAAAACTAATGTAACTGATGATTATCGTCAGGGTTGGATTGATTGTATTGAAGAACTTAAAAATATTAGAACAGAAGTAACAAATGTAACTTCACAAATGAATTGAGGGATAAAATGTTAGCTATGAGAAAAATACATGAGGATAAAAGAGGTGAAATATATATCATTACTGGAGATTTAAAAGATGATGAAATAACAATCTTTACTTGTAAAAAAGGAATGGCAAGGGGAGGTTGTATTCATAATTTAAATGATGAATATTTTGTAGTATTAGAAGGAATAATCAAATATAAAATAGGGGATGATGTTGAAATATTTAGGAAAGGAATGAGTGGAATGATTCCAGCTGGAACTCCTCATTATTTTATAGCACAAGTTGATTCTATTGTGGCAGAATGGGGAGCCACGATTGCAGAGAAACAGGAGAAACATAAGGAGACAAGAAAAATTGTGGAGGGAATAAATGGTTAAGTTGCATCTTGGCTGTGGAAAAGTTCATATTCCTGGGTTTGTTCATATTGATTTTGCTAATTATAAACATATAGATTTCAAACAATCAATAGGGAATCTTAAAAAATATTCTGATAATTCAGTTGATTTAATTTATTGTTGTCATGCCTTTGAATATTTTGATAGGGGAATTGCAGATTATGTTTTAAGGGAATGGAAACGAGTTTTGAAACCAGGAGGAATTTTAAGATTAGCTGTTCCTGATTTTGAAGCTATTTGTAAGGTTTATCAAAAATATGGGGATTTAGAACACAGAGGAATATTAGGACCACTTTATGGAAAAATTGCAATTAAAACAGATATGGCTATTTACTTAAATGTTAAAGCAACACATCAATTTATGTATCATAAAACTGTTTATGATTTTAATTCATTAAAAAAGAAGTTAGAAAAAGTTGGATTTAAAAATGTTAGAAAATGGGATTGGAGAAAAACAGAACATTCTCATATAGATGATTGTAGTCAAGCATATATACCTCATATGCAGAAAGATACTGGAATGTTAATATCATTAAATGTGGAGGCAGATAAATGAATTTAAAACCTGAACATATTATGGGAGTTGTAGTTATACTTGTTATTTTTTCAATAGGTGTAGTTGTATTTTTTAGTGTTCCAGTAGGAATATTTCCGCCTGAGGTTTATGAAGAATTTCAAGAACCAATAGTAATAGTATATTCACCTACAATGCTTATAGTATTAGCAATCTTTGGTATTATTAGTTTATTATTTTTAAATTATTATTGTAAGGAGGGAAAAGATGAAGGAAATAATATGCAGAAAAATAAATGAAAGAGATAAATCAATGTTAAAAAGTTATCCCAATCCTACACCAGTTGATTATTTTATAAAATCAACTTGTTCAGAAGTTACATTTATAGGTATGAAAGGGGAACATGGTAAACAGCCTGATTTTGCTGAAATATCTATAACAATGATACCAGCAAAAACTATTATGGATTTAAAATCACTTAAATTTTATTTGGGACAATTTAGAGATATATTGACATCATATGAAAAGTTGATTAATGTAATTTTTTATGATATTGGAGTAGTTTATCAACCAAAATATTTAAAAGTAACAATGAAGACAAATCCAAGAGGAGGAATTTGTTCTGAATTATGGAGGGAAAAATAATGTTTGGAAATATGGAAAAACAGCTTAAAGAACATTTACAAAACGCATCAGATAAAGAAGTATTAAGGGGTTACAAAAAATCAAAAGAAGATTTTGAAAGAACTCAAGACCCCTTTGTTGAAGTTGCACATAATATTATCAAAAAAGAAGTAGAAAGGAGAGGATTGGTAATTGAAGATAGAACAGATTGAACCAGTTCATGGAATAGAAGAAAAAGAAGCTCTTATGAAATATATGGATTCTGGTGCCTGGTTAATGGAACATAAAAAGACCAGGGAATTAGAACAAATGATTTGTGATTTAACAAAATCAAAATACTGTCATATGTTACCAAATGGAACACAAACATTAATGGCTGGATTAGTTGCTTCTGGTGTTAAACCAGGAGATGAAGTAATTGTTCCAGATTATACTATTATTGCATCTGCAACTTGTGCCTCCTTTATAGGAGCTAAACCAGTATTTGTTGATGTAGACCCTGAAACATTTGCTATTGATGTAAATCATTTAAAGGAAAGAATTACAGATAAAACAAAAGCAATAATGCTTGTTTATATGAATGCAAGACCTGCACGGGATTGGGTTGAAATATTTGATTTAGCACAAGAAAAAGGAATTCCAGTTGTAGAGGATTCTGCTCAATGTTTGGGGTCTTATTATAATGTTGAAGAATCAAAAATACATATGGGAACACTTGGTAAAGTTGGAAGTTTTTCATTTAGTGCATCAAAAATTATTACTATGGGTAGTGGAGGAGCAGTAGTTACAGATGATAAAGAAATTGCAGAGGAAATTAAATTTATGAAAAACTTTGGAAGAGTTAAAGGAGGAAGAGATGTAAATCTTTATCCTGGTATTGATATGAAATTCAATGATGTTCAAGCAGTAATTGGTATTGAGCAAATGAAAAAACTCCCTTACAGAGTTAAAAGAAAAAAAGAACAATACAAATTATATAAAGATGAATTAGAGGGTGTTGTTGATTTTGTAAAAACAGATTTAAAGTATACTTGTCCATGGATGGTTGATATAATGTGCAGAAGTAAAGCACAAAGAGCAAAACTTATAACATATTTATCAACAAAGGGAATTGGAACAAGAAAGTTTTATCCAGCAATTCATACACAAGAAGCATATACAGTTAAAGACCCAAGATTTTACAGGTCAACTGATATAGCAAATAGGGGATTATGGTTACCATCAACAGTTAGTTTAGATGATGAAACAATTGTTGATATTTGTAAAGAAGTTAAAAAGGGTTTAAAATGAAGTTTGAATTATTTCTCTGGTTATATCAAAAGTTTCCAAGCCAAAGGAAAAGATTAGTTAGAATATTTGATAGATTTACTCAAAGGAAATTAAAAGTTAGAAATGTATTTAATGATATCAAAAATCTAATAGGGGAAAACGTTCACATAGTTGATGGTGGGGCAAATGTTGGTTTGTATTCAATCTTTTTTAGAATACATTTTCCAAATGCAAAGATATATGCAATAGAACCAGTTCCAAATAGTCAATTGACATTAACAAGTGAACAATTTAATTTTGATATTTATAATGTTGCTTTGGGAAGTAAAACTGATAGAGTTACTATTAATGTTTGTAAAGATAGTCAAAGGTCATCTTTATTAACACCTTTAGATGTAAATGTTATAGATAAAATAGAAGCATATGTAACAACTTTAGATAATTGGGTAAAGGATAATAAAATTGAAAAAGTTGACTTTATAAAATTGGATTTGGAAGGGTATGATTTACAAGCATTGCTTGGAGCAAAGGAATTATTAAAAAAACAAGTTAAGGGTATTTTTGTAGAAATATCATTTGTTGATAGATTTAAGGAATATACAGATGATTTTTTTGATATTGCAAACTTTTTAAGTAAATATAATTTCAAGTTATTTAACTTTTATGGTTTGGGGTCAACTAAAAAGGGAAAACTTCATACAGGGAATGCTTTATTTGTAAAGGAGGACTTACTTGAATTTAGAAAAAATTAAAAGTTTATTACTTAAGGTATTAATAAAAATAAATCCTTGTTTCCTTACGAGACCAATGATTAAGTTTATAGCAAATCAAAATAAAAAAGACCTTATAGGAGTAGAAATTGGGGTTGATAAAGGATTAAATGCTTTAACAATATTAAAAACTTTACATATCAAAAAACTATATTTAATTGATATTTATAAACCATTTACTGTTGATGGTATAACACATGATAATACTAATGCTTATAAAATTGCAAAAGAAAATCTTGCAAAATATAAAGATAAGATTGAATTTGTAATTAAAAAATCAGAAGAAAGTATTACTGAAATTCCAAATGAGTTGGATTTTGTTTATGTAGATGGTGACCATTCATATGAAGGAGCTAAAAAGGATATAGAATTATATTATCCTAAAGTGAAGGAAGGAGGAATCATTGGAGGGGATGATTTTAGTATTTATTTTCCTGGAGTTGCAAGAGCAGTAACTGAATTTTGTAAAGATAAAAAATTATATGGAGACAAAACGGATTGGTGGATAGTAAAATGAGAGTTGGAATCAATGGATTCGGAAGAATAGGAAAAGCAATAGCAAGAATAAATGAGCAGAAAAAATACTTTGATTTGGTAATGATTAATGATATCAATTCAGATAATCAAAACTTGGCATATCAATTGAAATATGATTCTACATATGGAACAATGCCAAATGATGTAACAGGACACCAAAATCATATAGAAGTTGATGGAAAACAAATAATAGTTTATCATAAAGATAACATAGCAGCTGTTCCATGGATACTTGGAAAGGTTGATGTTATAATAGATGCTTCAGGGATTCATCAAAATGTAATTGATGCAAGAAAGTTACAAGGAAATAGAATCAAAAATGTAATTGTTACTCACTCTCCTGGTAATCATTTGGTTGATAAATCAATTATAATGGGGATTAACGAGAAGAGCATTAAAGAAAATGATTTCTTAATATCAAGTTCCATCTGTGATGCAAATGCTGTTGCTCCTACTTTAAACGTGTTGGATAAAAGGTTTGGTGTAAGTCATGGCTTTGTGACAACTCTTCATCCTGTTTTGGGATATCAAAATCCCTTAGATGGACAATCTGTTTCATTTGGGTATCCTGGAACTACTTATGGGAGATATGAATTAGGAAGGTCTTTTATAAATTCATTAATTCCAAAACCAACCAGTTGTATTAATGCTACTTGTGATGTTTTACCAGAAATGAAAGATAAAATGTTATCTTTTTCTTATAGGGTTCCAACTACAATAGTATCAACAGCAGATTTATCAATAAAGTTAAATAAAAAAGTAACAGAGCAAGAAGTGTTAAGAGTATTTAGGAATAAGATTAGATTTCAAAAATGGAAAGTTTTTACAATCAATAAAGACCCGTTGGTTTCTCTTGATTTTGCTGGAAGTGACTATTCTGCTATAATTGATAGGAGATGGTTGATGATTAATAATGATAATTACTTAAAGGTTGTACTTTGGTATGATAATGAATTTGGATATTCAAGTCGGGTTGTTGATTTAGTTCATTATTTGGAGACTATTAAATAAACCATAAATATTATAAGCAAATAAAAAATTTAAAAATGTGGTTAAATGTTTGAAAAAATAAAGTGTCCGGAATGTGGCAAGAATTTAGAGTATTTTCCATATAGAAGTGGAGTAGATGGTTTGCCTCAAACCACAGTAATGGGGTGCATGAACAAAAAATGTAAGTTCTATAAAATACCAAGAATATTTTCACATCATGATATTGAGGAGGCAAAAAAATGATAGTAGGTTGCCCAGCTGGAAATATGTATGATGAAACAAATATATTTGCTATATTAATTGCATTAATTTTTACAGGGTTACTTGCTTTGATGTGTTATTTACTTATTAGAGACATTCAAGGTAAATATGTTAAATATCTTGCGATTGGTATTTCTATAATAATTGTTGCATTAAATATCATTGCACTTGATGTTAGTTAGGAGGAAAGGGAATGATGAATATAGGAGAGAGAAATCAATTAGAAGAAGTAAAAAAGAAAGATGAAAAAACTTTAAAGAAAGAGTTAAAAGAAGAATGTTTGGCTGTTGCTTTAGTAATGATGAAAAATGGCGAAACAAGAAAAGCAGATGAGGCAATAAGAGTATACAAAAGATTAGAAGAGAAAAAGTAGGGTGGATAGATAATGGCTGGTATCTCTTTCTATATTGATACACCTCCACTTACATACAGTCATTATCCCACAAACCTATATGAGGAGATAAAATGAAAAAAATAATATTAATAGGCGGTGTTGCTGGAACAGGAAAAACATCAATGGCAAGAACAATATGCAATGATTACAATATAGACCACAGATTAGGAACAGGATTTATCAGAGAAATAGTGAAAACTGAAACGTATAGTCCATCATTGAACAGTCATACATACAGGGTATCTTGTCAACAATCATATAACCATTTAGTAAATCAAGCAGAACTGTTAAAAGATTCAATTGTTGCTTGTATTGATAGAGCTATGAGAGAAGGAACAAGTCTTGTAATAGAAGGAAATCATTTGATTCCCTGGATTTTATTTGATTCTGAAGCATTAAAATATTTAAAAAGAAAAGGCACACTTAAATGTTTTATATTATATGTTGATGACCCAAAAAAACATAGAAAAATGGTTGAAGGTGATACTCATAAAACAAGGGGAATATCAGATGAGGAATTTGGAAGAATTATAGAGATGCAAGAATCATTAATGTTTTTAGCTAAGAAATATAAAATACCAGTTATAAAAGCTGGGGATTATGAAAAAGTAAAGAAGTTGTTAGAATGATTGATATTGTAATAGTAGCAGCTGGAAAAGGTTCCAGAATGGAACCCTATACATTTGAAAAACCAAAGTGTTTAGTTCCTATAAGGGGAAAACCTTTAATAGAACATCAATTAGATATGTTAAAGGGGTTTGCTGAAAATATAAATGATATCATTATAGTTACTGGACATAAAGATAGAGAATTAAGAAATTATTTTAGAAAAACTTATCATGGAAAAGTTCATTATGTTTATAATGATATTTATGATAAAACTGAATGTGGATATTCAATGATGTTGGGAATTACAGAATCAAAAAATGATGTGCTTTGTATTGTTGGGGATGTGCTTTTTACTAAGGATAATATAATGAAATTAATGTATAATAGAAAAAGTTGTTTATTAGTTAGACCACCCAAACCAACTAAAACAGGACAAAAAGTAATTATGAGATGCAATAAAATTACAGATATTGGACTTGGGGGAATTCATTCATATGATGCAGAAGCAGTTGGGCCTTATAAATTAACAAAACTTCATATTAAAAAATTAATTCATGAGTATCAAAGATTAGATGAAGATGGACAAAGGAATGTTCATTGCTATTCAATGTTGGGATTACTTTGTAAAAGATATGCAATTGATGGAATTTGGATTAATGATGATGAATGGCTTGAAGTTGATACACTTGAGGATTGGAAATTTGCTAATCTTTTGTTTGATAATCTATTAAAAAAATCAAAAGAATTATAAGTAATTTAAAAATTAAAAAAGGAGGGATAAAATGTCAAACCCAAACTTTATAGAAAAAGATACAGTAGAAGAAGCAAATGAAGTTGACCTTACCAAATATAGATGGTCAGAAAGAATGAGCTCAAAAACAGGTAAATATGTATTTGTTTTGAGAACATATAAAGTGTCAGATAAGTGAGAAAATGAGCATATTTGGAACAATAATGGTAATTATTGCTATTCTTTGGACAATAGTATCAGTTGTTTGGTTTTTAGGAGAACCTGATTTGTATATGTTTCTAATGAACAAAGGATATGTAATGTTTATTGGATACATTGCAATTATAGCTACTACTGTTATAGCAAAGAAAATTGTATCAGCGTTGTGATATTATGGATTATTCAGTATTGGCAGAGAAATATAGACCTAAAACATTAGATGAAGTTATAGGACAAGACCATTTGATTTCTTTTTTTAAGGGATTTGCTAAAACAAAAAATGTTCCACATATGTTATTTTCAGGAAATCCTGGCACGGGGAAAACAACAGTAGCAAAAGCATTGGCAAGAGGAATTTATGGAGAACGTTGGAAGGATTGCTTTTATGAATTAAATGCAAGTGATGAAAGAAAATTATCAACTATAAGGGATAAAGTAAAAACAGTTGCAAGAAATGCTCCTATTGGTGCAGATTATAAAATCATATTCATGGATGAGGCAGATAACCTTACATGGGATGCACAGCCAGCCCTCAGAAGAATTATTGAAGACTATAGTGATATTTGTAGATTTATTTTAAGTTGTAATTATCCAAACAAAATCATAAATCCAATTAAGGATAGGTTAGTTGAATTTAGATTTAGAAATTTAAAACCAGAGCATATGTTATTAACACTTAAAAAGATTAGAAAGGAAGAGAATATCAATATATCTGATTCTGCATTACACACCTTAGCTGTGTTAACAAATGGTTCTATGAGGAAAGCGTTGGGGGTTTTATCAGCATTTAAAATGGCTGATATGGATGACATCAATGATGAAAAAGTATATGATGCTGTTTATTGGATAAATGATAAAGATATTCAGAAATGGTTAGTTTTAATGAAAAGTGGGAATTTACAAATAGTAGATAAACAATTAAATGAATTACTAACACAAAAAAATTATACTCATGCTGAAATATTTGAGGGAATGACAAGAATTGTAAAAGAAGCAAAAACATTATCTAATGAAACCAAATTTAGAGTATTAGATAAAATTGCTGAAATTGAATATAGAATATCAATGGGAGCAAGTGAAGATATACAATTGAAGGGTTTAATGGCATATATAATGCTAGTATTTATGAAGGTGAAGTAATGAATAAAACAGATGTAGCATTTATAAGTATTTTAATACATATGATTTTAGCTATTGCTGTAACTTGGATAGCTTTTCAGTTGCTAATTGGTTCTATTGCACTAATTATTATATCACCAATATTTATTTTTTACTATGTTGTAATATTTGCTAAATTGTATAAATTAATAGTTCTAAGGAAGGTGAAGTAATGGATATAAGATATAAAGTAAAAGGAACACAAGAAGTTGGAGAGTATGTTAGAATACTTTTAAGACCAGAGGCATTAGTAGAAAAAAAAGAAACTTTTAATCCAATGGCAAATCCTGATAAAGGTTTAGATTTTGGTAAAATAATGCAACAGGCACAGAACATGGCTGTTAAAACAATGACAGATGATGTCATTACTATCCCAATAAATGAATATAATAAATACAAATACAAAATAGGGGATATTGTATTACTTAATTTAAAAACAGAGGGATAGTTTTATGTCTCATAGAATTACCTTAGAGGAAGCTCGGATAAAACGTGAGAGAGAAGAAGAAATAAAACAAATGATTGCAGAGGGAAAATCATACAAATCAAAAAGACTGGAAAGAAGAAAACAAAGAATAAACAAGAAAAGAGAATCATTTATTGATAAATTAAAACGAAGAGGCGGTTTTGGACCAGATAATGAAGAAAAGAAGAAAAAACAGGAGAAAAAAGATGGAAATAACTGAATTGCTAATATTATTTATAACAAATACAATTGTTGCTGGACTTGTTGCAGTACCAATAGGATATTTTCATGAGTATTTACATATCAAAAAGGCAAAAGAATTAGGATATAAATTGGTTAATAGAGTTGGTAATGAGTTAACTATTAATGTAACTGATAAAGTTCATACTAAACAAATTGCTCAAGCACCATACAAAATCATTATACCTATATCTATTATTATATTGATAATAGGTATTATATTATTTAATCAAGGTTATTCAATTGGCCCTATTGGTTTAGTAATTGGTAGTATTGGTACAATTTTAATCCATTGTATATCATATCCATTGGAGGGAAGGGATGAAAAAAAAGCGTTCAATAAGTCAAAGTCAGATTAATTTATTTAAAAAATGTCCTTATGCTTATGAACTAAAGTATTCATATCATAAACACCCTATTTTTTTCGACCCTTCATTATTTGAAGTTGGTTCAAGAGTGCATGATGCTATTGATAAATATTATAAAGGACATTATACACCAGAATTTACTGAAAATGAAATATTAATGGAAGTATACAACATATTAAAATATGATTGGGACACAACACTCCCAGCAGATTATTTAAGAAAGGCATATCAATGTTTACAAAATTTTGCAATATGGGAACACAAAAATCAAATACAGCCTCTTACAGAAGTAAAAATATATGCAGGAGATTTAATGGGAATAATAGATTACTTTGATATTTATAATAAAAAAATCATTGATTTTAAAACTAATACAAGAGCATTTGTTGGATATAATAATAAAGTTCAGGCAGTAATGTATAAAATGTTAGTAAAAGAAAAATTTGATATTGATATTGATAAATTCCTTTTATATTATTTATATCCTGGTGAATATAGAGAAGTAAAAATCAAAAATGTTGATAAAATAGAAAATGATATTAAAGATAATGTTAAAAAAATACAAGAGGCTTGGAGGAGACATCATTTTCCAAAAATACCAAAAACACCAAAAACGTGCAATGGTTGCGAATATAATTATTATTGTGGCGGGGTATCTTGAAAACATACATAATTGCTGATACACACTTTAATCATAGAAATATAATATGGTTTGCTAATAGACCATTTGAATCAGTAGAGGAAATGAATCAAACAATGATTAAGAATTGGAATGATATAGTAAAAGATGAAGACCTTGTAATACATTTAGGGGATTTTGTATATGGGGGAATTAAAAAAATAAAAGCTATACTTGAACAATTAAATGGGGAATTGTTGTTGATAAAAGGTAATCACGATAAAATGTATAGAATGAGGGCATGTAATATAAATACAGTTAAAGGTGGTTTAAAGAGGGATATCTTGTTTTTAACACATGAGCCAGTAACTCCTCCAGCTGGATTTGTAAATGTACATGGACATACACATCAATGGCATAGTACAAAGGGAATCAATGCTTGTGTAGAACATACAGATTATAAACCTGTTGATATTAATTATTATTATAAGAAAGCAAAAACATATTTGGGTGGTGAGGATGCTCAAAAGAAATAAAATAAATGTAGAAGAAGAAGTAATGAAAGAAATAGAAGCATTACGAGAGGCAAGAGAAAAACTAGAGGGTATGGTAAAAGAAGTGGAAGACCTTAAAGGTAAAATTAAAGTGTTTGATTATGGTATAGGAAAAATTGTTAAAATTATATCAAAACACGACCCTTTAATAGAAGCACACAGTGAAGGAATACTTGATTTAGATGATAGAGTAGAAAAATTGGAGAAACCAGATAAGAAAGAAAAGGAAGCGATGGCATATCAATAAAGCAGCTATTTATATAAGGGTATCTACAACAAAACAAGAACTGGAAAATCAATTAAAGCAGTTAAAACAATACTGTGAAAAATCTGAATGGGAAATTTTTAATGTTTATCCTGACATAGTTTCAGGTAAAGAGGAAAAAAGGGAACATTATGATAAATTATTCATGGAAGCACACCAGAAAAAATTTGATGTTGTTTTATTTTGGAGTTTAGATAGATTTGCTAGAAGTGGAACATTGTTTACTTTACAAAAATTAAAAGAATTAGAAAATTTGGGTATAGGATGGCATAGCTATACAGAACCTTATATTAGTTCTATTGGACCGTGGAAGGATGTTGTAATATCAATATTTGCAACTGTTGCAAAATTAGAAAGAGAAAGAATAAGTGAAAGAACAAAAGCTGCATTTGAAAAAGATAAGAAGGGAATTACAAGAGCAATTAAATCAGGTAAAAAAGTGGGAAGACCAACAATTCCAAAAGAAACAATTGAACAAGTAATATGTTATTTGAAAGACGGAAAACTTTCATATAAAGAAATAAGTAGTAGAATATCATATAAAACCAAATATGGCAAGATTCATTACATTAGTCCAGCACAAATAACTCAAATTAAAAAGAAGCATTTAGAAAAGGGGTATGATTTATGACCCCAAGAAAGCATATTAAACATCTACATTTATTTATTGGTCAATTTCTAAATAGGAGAGAAACATGTCATGGAACGATATAATAGGACAATTTATTGGAGAACCAAACAAATACTACGATTCCTTCTCTTGGGAGGAAATAATAAGATTCGAAAGTACGCATTTCCTGTTCTCATCGTTGGGGGCTTGGCTGGGGTTCTTGTTGATGTGGACCATATTATCGCGGTGGAGCTCAAAGTTATGCGACCGTTACATATTCCATATTTCATTTTTATTTGGTCTTTGTTCATCTGTTACAGTGCACATGTTTATCGATTGTTTTACAAATCTGGCGTGAGAAATAATGGATTGGAAAAATCTTAAATGCAAAGATTGTAAATACAAAAAGAAATGCAAAGGAAAGATATCAAAAGGAAGTAGAAAATGTCAAGAATTGTTGGGATTAGTAGAAAAGAAAGTAGAAGAAAAAATGCATCCACATGTTATACTGTGGGGATTATACAACAAATATAAGTGATTAATATGACAGAAAATAATAGCAAAGTATGGAAGCAAAAGGCGATAGTGGTATTGGCAGTGATGTTAGCATTTATGGCTTTTGTAATGATATTAATAGGAACATCGCCACATCCTAAACTTAACTGGAATAATGGAAGATTAGTATTATTAGAAGGGAATTCAGAAGAAACAATAACAAACACAATAACTGTAAAAATTCAACCTGATGGTTCAAGAATTGATGTATTGAATATATCAGGAAGATTATATTATTGGGAATTTAACAGGTCTTCTTTATTATATGAAGATATCAATGTATCAAAAGATATGTATAAAAATTTATTTGTAAGCATTGGAATTAACGGTTCTGAATATAAAACAGAATTAGGAAATTTACAAGATGGATATGTAAAAGGGGATATTTTTACTTGTAATTGTTTGCCAATATTAAATGATATTGAATTAAAACTATATTGTACATATCATTTTCCAACAGGGGAACAAAAGTATCAATATATTTTTAAACCAGAAATCAGAAGAGGATATATACAATGAATGTTCCATTATCAGTAGAAGCAGTTGAAGAAAATAACAAAGAATACCTTTCAATATGGTATAATAGGGAAAATAAAAAGATATTATCTCCTATTAAACCTTACTTTTATTCACTTAAGAAATTAAGTATTCCATGTTCTAACATTACTGAGGTAAAAGCAATTGCATTATCTGATTTTAAGGAACATACATTTTACAAGTATGAATTTGAAACTAGAAAGGAATTAACAAAATATAGAAGTGATGATACTTTTGAGGATACTATTCCTTTTACTCTGCGAAACAGAATTGATAATCCAAACTTGTATACAAAGTATACTCACAATAAACCATTGAAATTTAACTTTTTTGATATAGAACAAGATTGTCCTCCTGATAAATTATTTCCAACTTATGATGACCAAATAACAGCTCTCAGTTTTGCAGGAAATGATAGAAAAATACGAGCAATATATTTGAAGGATAAATCAACAACAGATAAGAAGCTTTTAGATATGTATAGAGAACATTATCCTTTCCCTGATATTGAAATACTGTATAATAAAATGTATGATTTTCCAGTTTTATTTGAAAGATGCAAAAAACATGGATTAGAGATAAATTGGTTTGCAAAGGATTTTAGTAATCCTTACATTGGAGGTAAATCTGGTGTAAGAATCAATGGAACAGTAATTTATGATATTTTAGAATCTACAAGGCGAGACCAATCATTAACAGGGAATGTACCAAATAAAGGATTAAAAACTGTATCAGATTATTTTGGTTTTAAAAGTACTGCTAAAGTTTTAAAAGGAGACGAGATATCAAAAGCTTCAACTGAAGAGTTAATAGCATATAATAAGGAAGATGTTAAAAGATTGTTTCATTTATTTGATATATATTGGGATGGAATAGAATATACTGCAAATGACCTTAAAATCCCCTTGAACATAGCGGTAGACCTCAATACTACTGATTTAGGGATAATTGTATTAGGAGATTTATACAGGGAGCATAATATTATCTGTGATGGAGACAATGCAACGCGATATCCAGAGATATTTCAACGAAAGAAAAAGTTTGGGGAAGGTAATTTTCAGGGAGCATTAGTATTTATCAAAAGAAGAGGTTTATTTAAGCCTGTATTAAAAGCTGATTATTCAAGTATGTATCCAACAATTGTAGCAGAATTTAATTTAAGTCCAGATACTTGTAGGTTGATAAAATATGATAAATACAAAAAAGGTGGATTTGAAATAGAAGAAGATGAAACATCTTTTACATATCATATACCAGATAATGCTTTAAAGAGAACTGTTGTGATAAAAACATTAAAAAATAAGAAAGGATTTTTATCAGAAGCTGTGCATAGATTTTTAGATGAAAGAAAACAGTTTAAAGATGAATGGAAAAAGACTGGAAGTAAAGTAGCAAGAGCAAGAAGTGATATTGCTAAAGTAAAAGCAAATGGTGGTATTTATGGTAATCAAGGAAATCCACATCATCCATTTGGTTATGCTCCAATAGCAGCTGCTACAACTGGTATTGGAAGAGAATGTGCAAAGTTATTAATTGATGTATTGGAAAAATTGTATCCTGAAAGTGTTATAGAAGTAGATACTGATGGGGTATATTTTACAGCTGATAATTACAATGAAGAAAGAATAATACATTATTTTAATGAAGAATTAGAAAAGACATTTAGGAAGAAGTTGGATTTAAGTATTGATGTTGATGTTTACGATTGTGGGTTCTTTCATAAAGCTAAAAATTATATTTTAAAAACAACAAAGGGAGATATCATTTTACATGGAGCAGCCATGAAAGCTAGTAGTAAAGACCAATTAAGTAAAAATTTAATCAATGACCTAGCTAAGGCAAAATTAGAAAATAAATCCACAGAACCTATTGTTCTACACTATAAAAATGATTTAAAGGACTTCCCCTTAAGTGATTTTGCAATGCAAATTACAATGGGGAAGCATTTAAGGGATTACAAAACAACAGGTTGTTTATCAGTACAAATGGCAATGAAAGCACAAGCACACTTTGGAATTAAACCACAAATAGGAAATAACTATCATTACATTAAATGTGTTTATGGTTATGAATTATTCCAATTAACTAAAAAAGACCAAGTTGATTGGAAATATTATGAAAAGAAAATAAACAAAATCATAACAATGCTTGAAAGTGAATATGAGATGTTTTCTAAAATAGGAGATTTCCTTGATGATGAAGAAGAAAAATGGGAAGTTGAAGGAACATCTACTATAAGAAAAAAAGAGCAACCTTTAAATTTGGAGGAATTTATATAATGGGACATGTAAGAATGAAACGGTCAACCCGACATTATTTATCTGTAATAGGAACATTAGCTGTAATGGGTGTATGTTTCTTTTTTGGATTTTTATTAGGTTTGGCTATAGGAGCAAATATATAAGGAGGAAAGAAAAAATGTATGAAGAAGATGAATTCAAAGGCAATAAGTTGATAGTATTGAAAAGAAGCGAAGACGATAGTTATCCATTCAGATTTGGATTATCAAAAGCAAAATTAATACTACAACATATTGATGAAATAAAAAGTTTTGTAGAAACAAACGATAGGGATTAAGTATGCCAAATAAAAAGAGCGAAGACGCTCCCGACAAAATAGATGATGATTATTTTAGAAAAATTGCAGATGAACATGCAGATTTTGAGGATAAAATACGTAAAATAGAGGATTCACCAAATTATATAGATAAACTTGCAAGTGAAATTTATGCAGCTAAGAGAATTGTAGATTTAGATGTTGCATATATTTGTGCCTCTAATATGCTAAGTAGTGTATTACCGTATGTTAGAATCAAAACATCTATTGGGGATTTACCACTAAATGAAATGAGTATAATAATTGGAGCAAGTGGTACAGGAAAGACGTTACCTTTTAGAATAGTTAAAAAATTTTTAAGAGGGGTACGTATATTATTTCCTGGTAGATATACTGTAGAGGGTGTAGAAGCGTGGTTTGCAAATATGAGGCAAGAGGATGTAATAGATGAACGTGGTCGTATAATAGGAACACAAGACACAGATGAATATTTGCATCCTCCATACAGTTCAATTGTTACTGATGAGTTATCACAAGCATTTAAGGAATCAAAAAAAGAGCATATGACTGGTTCAGTAGAATTATTATCACAAATATATGATTGTGAGTTAAAAGGAACGGCATTAGCTGGTGGTGAAAGAATACCACAAGCTCCTATTTATGTTACTTTTTTAGGAGCAACAGTACCAGATTTTGTTCCAAGTTTACCTGAATGGGTATTTAAACAAGGACTTGCAGGAAGACTATATTGGAAGTTAATAGAACCATCAGTTAAAGATTTTGATATTAGGGATTATGTAAGGAGAGGTAAAGCTAAAGAAAAATTGAATGTATATGATGCTTCTTTAAAATTTTTGTTAAATTTAAACGTTAAAGATAATCCAAATCAAAATGAGTTATATATTAAAATAGAAGAAGACGCAGGAAGGGAATGGAATAGATTTAGAATGTTTAAAGAAAATCAATGGCTTCAAGATTCAATTAATTATCCAAATGATTTTACTTGGCAATATAAAAAGAGATTACATGAATTAGTTTTAAAGAAAGCTGGTTTAATAGCAGTTGCTAGATGTGTCAATGATATTATGAATATGAGAGGACAAGGGGTTAAATACAAACCACAAGATTATTTTGATATAGTATCTGTTGAAAAAGAAGACATGATTAAGGCAATTGATTTTGTTAATCAAAGTGAAGCTAGTTTAAAGAAAATAATGTTTATGAAGAAAACAGGAAAGGTTTATCTTATGGGACCACGACAAGCATTATCAGAAGTATACTCAGCAGCTAACCCTGTTGATAAATTACTTAAAGCACCTAAAATGATGTTAAATGCTGGTCAATTGTATAATGCTTGTGGTATTTCAGATATGACTACTTTTCAGAAATATTTAAATTTGGCTATAAAGGGTGGATATGTTAAAACTGTTCATAAAAGTGAAATTAAAGATAAGAAAGATAGAGAACGATTAAGGGCAAATGTTGGTCGAACAAAAATATTGACATTAACAGAAGAAGCAATGGCAGTGTTTGGAGGCTTTAAGAAAGTCAAAAAATACTGGTGAATTATGGTGAATTATGGATATCCATAATTTAACTTCATATTGTTATTGTAGGACAACATTGGAAATTTGTACCAAATTATGGATATTATGGAAATTATGGATAACATATAGATAAATAGTATATATAGGTGAACGAATGTACGAAGGAAACGAATATGTAGTAAGTAAGGTAAGTACGTGGTTAGAAGAGGTATATCATAGTAAAACAAATAAGACACCAAAATTAGTTATTTTACATGGTGTATCTGGTAATGGCAAAACTGCTTTAGTTTATCATTTAGCAGAACTCTTTAAAGTAGATGTATACAAAATAACATCAGAGGATATATCAACAAAAGAAAATCTAAATAATGTGCTTCAATGTTTAAACATTTGTTCTTTTGATACCTCACATTTACATAAAATAGTATTGCTTGACGATATTCAAGACATTTCCTACAATACCTATATCAAGATTATTGATATAAGTATGCACCCAATCATTGCAACTTCTGATTCTTACATATCAAATTCTATACCATGTAAGTATTTACAATTTCAAATCAAAAAGCCTCGAACTTCACAAATAGTAAAGATATTGAAACAACATTCATTATCCACAAATTATACAAATTCCCAATTAGAACACTTTGCAAAAGAGGCTAAATCAGTTCGTAGTGCTATAAATACTCTATATACAGGGCAAATTCAAACACTTACACAACCCAAGCCTTCAATTTTAGATATTAGAATACAACTACAACAAAGAAATATACAAAAGGATTTAGATATACCTTTAGTAAAAGGACTTTCAAAAAACCAAAATTGTTATACAGAAGATGGATATAAGATATTTAATCGATTTATGGAATTTGATAATAATTTAAAAGTAAAATTTCAACAAACAATTGATAAAGATATAGTAAATCTTGTACCAGAACCGATTGAAAAAATAAGATGGTTTAGAAATCAAAAACCAAAATTCAAGCCAAAGCAAACCAAAAAACCAAAACCACAAAAGAAACCAGAAAAAAGTATACCTACCTACAATCCCCTATCAGAATACTATTAAAAAAATAACAATTATTATAAGGTACTAAATGATTTCAAAATTGGATGAGGACATATGGGAAAACGTTTAACACAATCATTTAAGTTATTAGAAAAGGATTATAGAAAAAAAGTTAAGAAGGATAGGTGGGATAAAGACATTCCTACTTTCAAAACCTTTGATATTCCCTACACATACAGAAACCATGTAGAAGATATCAAAATAAAAGTTACAGATGTTATGAATGTAGAGGCCCCCATCAGAAAATCAAAAGTAATAACTGTAAGAAAGAGAGGGTCTGATTACATAATAGAAAGTATTGTATGTCCTTTATGTGATAAAATCCTAGTAATCAACAAACATTGGAATTGTTATTTTTGTGAAAGAGGAGAACATGGAAGAAAAATCTTTGAAATCACCAAAGTGGAGCTCCCTCCTGAGAATACAGAACAGAATTCTTCAGGGGCTCCTCAAACGGAAACTACTAATTAGGATATTAGTTAAGGTAGGGATAGTATGCTCAATTGTAATAATACAAGTAACTAACTCTATTCAAATATTAGTAGTAGATACAATATTAGTTATAATTGGAGCCATCATATTAGGGTATATAGTTTTATTTGGATACAAAAAATTCATCTAAGGGTTTTTCAAAACTTTTTCATACATTCCAACATCTAAACTATCTAATCTCTATAGTTAGATAGATGGAACAGCATATAATAATTTTAAAGAATAGGAAATAATAAATAAATAATGGGGGAGGGGGTGTGTTAGGATTTTTCCCAAACCCAGAAAAAATCCTGAAACCCCTAAAGTTTATGCTCAAAAATGTTCCTTGTATTTGTGATATATGCTACTATCATCTTATATACCTAAAATTTTACATATATTAATCTTTTCCTCTTTTTGTTAAATCCAACTTATCATTGCACAAGAATTCATACCAATCTTTTGCCCCAGACTTTTCTTTTAAATATCGTAGTCTTCTAAACTCACGTTCAGGTATTTTAAAGTTTATGTTTCTTAATTTATTATCTTTGTCAGAATTCAAATTATTCCCCTCTAAGTTCCTAAGGTACTAAGTCTTTATATACTTTATGATATCTTTAATAGTTTAGTAATGATATATGGAATGAAAGTATTTTTAAAATTAATACAATTCAATACATTTATATATAATTTATAGCAATTATAAGGAAGTAGGTGAAATTATAGGAAATTAAAATCATAAGAGATGATTCTATGAAAAAATATCGTTCCCGCATAAAGTGTGATTCTTGTGGAAAAGAATATACCACAATAAAGCACAAAAAGAAAATCCCGTATTGTTGTAAAAAATGCAAAAGTACCATGATAAGAGTTCTTAGTGCATGGGAGGTATCATAATGGGATACTACGAAGTTAAATATACTGATAAAAGTGGAAAAACAAAAACCACATCAGGGCATGACCGAGCAAAAGTTGAACAACGTGTAGCTGACCGTGGTGGAACTATTATAGCTGGTAAACATGTTTCTACTAGCAGTAGTGCAACAGCTCCAGAAAGAGCAGGTATAATAACTGCAACAACAAGCACATCAAGAAAAGACATGGGTTCAACAGTTACATATCATAAGAAAACGCCAACACCCAAATCAAAACCAACACCTCCTCCAGAGCCTGAACCAACTCCTATACCAAAAAGTACAAAACCTGATATTCCATTTGGTGTATCTAATATATTAAGTCCACATTTACAAAGAGTAGTAAAAACAGGCCCCCAACCAACATCAGAACAAATAGCAATAATGGAAAAAGCAAAATCTGCTCCAAAAGTATATGACCAAAGAGGTGCAATAGAATGGGCAAAAAAACAAATATCAACAACATCAACACAACCAACAGGACCAGCTCAAATGACAGCATTAGAAAAAATGCTTACAAGACAAGGGGAAAAAGGAACAGAATTAGCACAAAAATTACAAGATATTCGTATAAAAAGAACAAAAACAGATACAACTCAATATGATGTAAGACAAGAAGGTGATTTAACTTACACATATATAAAACCTGTTCATCCTGAAGGTTTTGTAGGACCTGTTTATACACCACCACCAAAAATTGAGTATAAAGGTGTAGATGTTTCTATGCTTGATAAATCAGTGATAAATCAAATGGTTCAAAATAACTACAGTGCTCAAAAAGCACGAGATGTAGTAAAAATGTATACAACTGAAACAACAACTCGTCCTGAATGGAAAAATATACAACCAGATGCAAATAAACTAATGCAATCAATAGGAAAGGGAAAAATAATTCCCTCATCCCAGTTACCACCTGGTCTCCCAAATGATTTAAATCAAGAAGAAAGAAGACTTGCAATGGGTGGACAATTTAAAACTGCAATGGATTCATATAACAGAAGAAAAAATAAAGAAAGAAGTGATAAATATGGTAAACAATATACTATGGTTTCAGATGATGTTGCAGGTTTAGTAAATGCATATAACTCAGCAGAACCAGGAAGTAATGACCAATTAGAATATTTTGGTGCTTTACAAAACATTTTTCAAAGGGCAGATGAGGCATCTTTTTATACGGGACAACCAATGCTCACAACAGGAGATAAAAATTTAGATGCAAAAATTAGAACAAGATATGTAGAAAATATTGCAACATCAGGAATATCACAAACCCAGTGGGATTCAATGGCTCAAACCATAGAAAAAATTAAAAATTCATCTTCTAATTCAAAATGGACAATTGATGGAAAAACATATAAAAGAGATGATGCAGTAGCTTTTTTAGAAGACCAAATGAAAATAGAAATGCCAACTGTTTCAGGTACGGCAACTTTTATTCCTGGTCAAACAAGTTATAGTGATTTTCAAAAACAAGTTGGACAACATTATACTCAAAATGTATCAAGTCAACTTATAAAACCAGATTATGTAACTAGTCAACAATGGTCTAATATAGTTAATGATTTTAATAAAGGATATATAGGATTATCAGGAGTAAACAATAGAATTATAGATATACAATTAACTGATATGTTAAATAAAAGTCCATTATACAAAGGAATAGGAATGGATAATACCTATAAAGATATCATGAGAGGAGTTGTACTTGGAACAAAATCATATGATACTGCTCAAAAAGAATTAGATAAAGCAATGATAAATGCTTTACAAAGTTCAAGTACTGTTGATATAAAAAAATGGGAAAAGAAAGTTCCCATGTTTGTAAATCCAGAAATTAATACAAAATATGAAAATTATAAAAAAGCATGGGATGTAGCAAATATTAATGTAAATACACCAACATATGCAACATATAGTCCAAGTTATAGAACAAAATATGGTTTATCTTCAGATAATGCAAGAGAATGGCTTAAAGAAAATCCAACACCAAATGAATATAAACAAAATTTAATAAATGAGTATAAATCTAATAATAAATATCTTGTTAATTTTGATACTTTAAAATCAAAAACGCATGAAAGGGCATTAGAATTAAAAATTGATAAAACTGGAACAACAATACCTGAAATAATTGGAACAACAATGGAGTATGAAAGAGCAGATAGAGAAGAGTGGGAATTTCTTGGAGAAAAATATGGACCAGGTGCTCAAGCTATAAAAACCTTATTAGTTGGTTTTACACAATTTCCCAGAACAATATATACCGCCTTCACAGGTGACGTAGAAGGTTTAGAGCAAGAATTATACCAAGCAGGATATGGATTTGAAAGAGCAAAAGCAAAAGGATATCGTGGAGAAGGTTGGGGAGATTATGCAGGTAAAGTAGCATTTTCTCCAGCAATGACAGATGTTGTATATCCCTTTGTTGGTGGTTATGCATTTGGAGCAGCTCTCGGTGGTCTTTCAAAGGCTGGACAAGCAACAGGAGCAGTTATTTCAAAAACAGGTGGTAAAACAATAACACTTGGAAGTCGTGTAATTACTATTGGTGGAAAAACAGTAGTAGAAGGTGGTACTAAATTAGGTCGTGCAGCTTTATGGGGAGCAAAATATGCCCCTTATACTTTTACCCCATTTATAGCTCAAATGGGATATGAAAAGTATCAAGTTGGAACAAAGTATGGTTGGGGAAGTCAAGAATTTCGTAAGGGAATGGCTCAAACAGGTTTACAACTTGGTATGATGGGATTAGGGGGAAGAGCAGGAGCACAAAGATTTGGACCAAAACAAGTACCTAGAACTATTACAACAAAAGAACAAATTCCTGACCCATACGGTTTCAAAAGAATGTCTCCAGTAGAAGCAAAAGCAACTTATCGTAAATTATCATTAAGATTACATCCTGATAAACCTACTGGTTCTATACGAGCATTTCAAGCTTTAAAAGCATCATATCAAGCATATGGAATGCAACAACCAGGAATTTTATCAAGAACAATGCCAGCAGCTAGAACAAAATTATCAGCATTGGGAACAAAAGTAAAAACAGGTATAAGATTTGGAGGAGCACAAGAAACAGGTTTAACAGTATGGAAACCACAAACTTCATATAGAATTGCTTTTTCAAAACCTACAACTGTTACAAGTGAATTAACTACAGGTAAAGCAACACCAAAATCAATACAAAAGAGAATTGATTCTTTATTAGCACAAGATAGAGCATTACAAACTAGTGTTATGAAAGGAGAAATATCAAGAACAGAATTTCAACGTTTAATTAAACCAATACATGAAGAATGGTCAAAATTGGTAATGGAAAAAGAAATACTAACATCAGTAATGAAACCAAAAGAAATTATGATTCATGGTACTAAATTAAGAGTGCCCCCAGGAACTAAACCTGGCGTTCCTACAATACCAAGAACACTTGCTTTAGGAAAAGAAGCATTACCTCCAGGACAATATCCAACAATAAGTCGAGAACCAACATTTCCATCAGCAACAGATTTATATAAACCAAAAACATTTAGAATACCAACACAACAAGAAATACAAATAGCACAAAAAGCATATCAAAAAACAATTAAAACATCTGCAAAAGAACAAGCAAGATTAGGAAGACTACCAAGATTGGGAGAACAACCTGAAATACCAACATCATTAAAACTATCTGAACTTAAATCAAGAATTGCAGGAAGAACAGACCTTGCAGGCGCTGTTGGTGATAAATTTAAATTTCCAAGAATGTTTAAACCAAAACCTGTTAAAACAGTTTATAGACCATCTTTAGAAAAAGTACCAGTAGAAGAAATACCAACATCTGCTTTAGAAAAAGGTATTGGAAGAATGGCAAGAGTTAAATCAAAAACAGAAACAATAGAATTAGTCAGAGACAAATGGGGTAAAGTTAAAGAAGTAAAAGCTATTGAAGAACCAACATATCCAACTATTGAAGAAAAACCTGATATAGCTAAACAATTTATAGAAGAAATTAGACCATGGGGAGATAAAGAAGTAACACCAAAACAATATGCTAAATTAACAGGAATAAAAACAATACGACCACCTAAATCAAAAGTAATAAGAAGTAGATTTGGAAGAGGAATAGCATGGGAAGGACAAACAAATGCTCTTGGTTTTACACCAAAGGGACCTGAAGGTGCCTGGTTAGTAACATCACCTTATTTACCTAGAACAAAATTAACACAAAGAATATTTACCAGAACAGATATTAGAAGAACAGCTCGTGCAGTATTTGAAGATGTAAAGGGAAGAACACCAACAACAAAAGAGTTAAATGATTTTGTTAAAAAAATTAAAACTGATATTGGAAAATCAAAATTACTTGTAGAAGAAAAAGTGCCATTACAAAGGGAGGTTTTAATACATGAGCTTTTACATAGAAAATATCCTGGTGTTTCAGAAGCAAAAATAGAAGCATTAACAGCAGATTTGATAGGAATCAGAAAACCATTTGTTGCTAGAAAACCTGGTCTTATAAAAAGACCTACAACACAGCAAACTATTACAGAAGCATTAGAAAACTTTATGGGAAGAAAACTTTCATCTAAAGCAAAAGGATATACAATTACAGAAATTACAAATCCTAACGTATTAAAGAATTCATTTAGTAAAAATAAGTTAGATAAATTAATTAAAAATTATATGAAAAAAAATACACATTTAACAAAGAAACAAGCAGAAACAGAATTATTAAACAAATTAGGAACAGATGTTAGAAAAACATTAACAGTTCAGATTCAAAGAGCAGGGGGTTGGCAAGATATCAATAAACCTTTATCTGATATTTCTCAAATGTATGGTCAACAGTTTTATTTAGAGACAATGAGACAATTACCTAGGGCACCATTACAACTTGAAACACCTGTGACAGAAAGAATGCCTTATATGGCAACAGGGAGATTCAGACCAAGAATAGAAGCACTTGCAAAAGGAGAACGAGGTATTGATTTCCGTATGCGTGAAACAGAACCAATGGTATTTGGTAAAGTAAAAACTATAGAAGATATAGTTGCAGGTCGCGCAAAAATGTTAGAACCAACAATGAAATTACGAGGAGAAGAAACAACAGTATTAAAAGAAACAAATACTGAATTAATGACAAAACAAATAACTACAATGAATGAAATATTAAAATCAAAAGGACAAGAAGGAATTACAATAACACCTGAATTATTAGAAAGAGGTTATTATCCTGCTCGTAGAGAAATGATACAAGCATATACAGACAATACAATCAAAGATGCAATGTATGTAAAAGATATAGGGATATATGTAAAAACAAATATTAATAATTTTATACAAAGAAAAGGAAATGATTTTTTAAAAGGTTCAGGTTCTCTTGTAAAAGTAATTCCTGAAATATTACAACCAGACCAAACAGTAACTAAAACAGTAGGTGAATGGTTAACTTTATACAAACAACCACTTAAAGGTCTCTTAAACAAACCAGTAAATCAATTAATAAGAACTGGTAAATTAAAACTACTAGGAAGAATTAATTTAAATAAATATGGTCACATGACATTAAAAGATGTACCAATGCCTCTTCGTTATGGCGACACATTAGATGTTGCTAAAATATCAGTTAGAGAAGTAAGTGCTACAAGACAACCATCAACAACTCTTTATAATTTGGGTACAACACATAATGTTAAATTTAATTTAGAGAATATGTTAGCATTAAATGTATTATCTAAAAATGATGCTAAAGCATTAATAAATACACTTGGATTAAAAAATACATATCCGAATATGACATCAAAACAAATAGCCAAAGCATTATTAACAGAAATTTTACAAAGAAAGTTACAACCTTATAGTCAAGCAAGAAGAACAGCAGTAACTGATACAATGCAAGCAAGAAAGTTTTTTGATATTTCTATAAAACCAAGACCTCCAACATCAGAACTTATAGCAGAACAAAGAGATATTGCATTAGGAAAAGTTAAACCTACAAGACCTGGAATGAAACAACCATACAAAATAGTAACAGATGAAGGTTTAGCAGTACGTGGACCAGAATATTATAAAGCATATTCACAAATTTATGGAAAATATCCAGCCAAAATTAAATCATATGCAGAAATGGTAGAAGGAAGACCATATACAGAAAAAGGTAAAATATTAACAAAAGGAGGAAAGATGGCTGATTTAGGAGGAACATTAAAATCAGATTACTATGGACAAATGTATGGACAAGTATCTCCAGGAACACCATCAAATGCTTACAGTTTATTTAAAGTTAAAAATGAATTAATAGGAAAAGGAGAAATATCAGGTTTAGGAAAAGGAGCTCAACAATACATAAATCAATTTATGAAAGATTTTACAAAACCACCACAAATTTTAGTTCCAGAAATAGGAAAAGTTAAAACACCCGTTATGCCAAAAACAAAACAAGGAAAAATGCTGGTAGCAGGTGAGAAGGGTTTACAACAATATCAATTTGAAAAAACAGCAAAAGGTTTACAATTAAAATATAAACCTACAAAACCAGTTGAACCAATAATGAATCAATCAACAGTACAAAAAATAATATCATCAGAATCAACAGCTAAAACTGCAAAAGCGGTATATAAACTTACAGGAGTATCAAAAGAAGAATTTGAATTAGCATATAAAAGAGCAATGAGGGAAATACAAGTAAACAAAACAGTAGAAAGGGAAATAAATGCAACATTAAATAGAGTTGGACCACGACAGGCACCAACACAAGTAGGAAGAGTAATAGTTAAAAATATTTCAAGAGAAGGTGTAAAATTAGTAGAAAAACAAATGGGAAGAGTTTTATCAAGACAAATAGAAGCTCAAATAGAAAGACAAATAGAAAGACAAATATCTAAACCAATATCAAGATACATTAATAAAGTTATACCTGAGCAAATAGAAAGACAAATTACAAGAACAATACCAAGAATTGTTCCAACAATTACACCAAAAGAAACACCAATAGTAATTCCTCCAATAATCCCAACAGCAACTAAACCTGTAAGACAACCATCAAGACCCTATAAACCAAAACCACCAAGAATTGTTCCTCCAAAATTACCAGCAACAGAAAAGAAAGAAGAACCTAAAATGAAATATTATGGTTGGTGGCGTAAAAAATACAAAGAAAGAGAATTCATACTCCCAACATTTACAGGAGCATTACAACAAAAAAGACTTCAACCAAAAATATCAACCCGCTTCAAACCAACCCTAAAAAGGAGACCACCAAAAACTTTAAAATTATAGGAGAGGATAAAATCGATATAGTCCCATTTTTTAGGTATCTCGGAGCAATAATTCTATTTGGATTAGCATTCTACTTCTTTAATATTACCCTCTTTGGTTTTATGGACTACCTAGCCTTTGAAGGTTCATATGCATCAGCCCTCCTCTCCTTATGGGGAGCACTTCCAGCAATAGTATTGTTCTTCACAGGCATCCGCCTAATAATGGTACAACAAAAAAGGAGTTATTGATATGTCACAATATAGAAAGAAAAAATTACCTCCATACGGAGACTATGACCAAGATGGCGCGCCCAACTGGAGCGATTGCGACCCAAGAGACCCAAATGAACAAGGAATCTTCAAAAGAGCAGTAGGAGTAATCACAAGAGATAAATATGGACAAACAGCAGAAGAATATGCTGAGGAAAAACAAAAACTCGAAGAACTAAAAGCAAAAGCAGAAGCAGCTGGCATAGACACATCAGAAATAGGAATAGTTCCCCAAGCAAAAGAAACTCTTAAAAAATGGGCAAATGTTGGAACTCGAGACCCAGGTGTTGCAGGAATGCAAAAAGCAATCTATGGTCAACCAACACCACAATACAGAAGAACATATCAAGCTCCTCCACAACCTGTTCAACAACAAGAACCTCAATATCCTGTTCAAGCATATCCCCCAGTAGAAGATGAATATACTTACAAATCCCATTACTATCGAAAACCAGGGTATATTTATTTGCCCTCAGTCAAAAAGCCAAAAAGACATCGTCCCCGTCCCCATCAAGCAGTAAATCCCTTTAAACGTTCAAAGCAAATGTTCCGAAATGCAGGCCTCAATGCCCGCCCAATTAAAATTCAATGTCCATACTGTGGTACAATCAACTACAGTTATGTATGTCAAAAATGTGGAGCAAGAGTAAGATGAACTATATAAGAGCAACAGTCTTCCTAGGCATTTTATCATTCATAAATTTAGTATTAGCAATAGTCTTCAACCGAGCACGTGTAGCATTGTGGGATGCTCTTCGTACAGCCTCAAACCAAACAGGAGTATATTCCCAAGTAAATCCCCATCTCGTTAACATAGAATTAGTCTTCTGGTTAATCTTCATCCTTTCAGCAGTAGGAGCAATCATCTGGTTTATATTAGGTTCCCATAAGGAGGAATATGAAGAGTATCGTGGTTAAATCAATAATAGTCGTCTTGCTACTATCATTACCCACAACAATAGCTTTAAACCCATCTCTGATATTCCCTACAGAAAAAAATAATATGGTGATAAATATCAAAACCAACCAATTAGACAAAACATTATTCTATGCCCTTCCGGCCAATGCACAATATAATAATATTGATATCATTAGTCACAAGTTTAACAAGGTAAAAGAAGAGCAACCAGTTACAACTTTCTTTCCAACAACAGAACAACAACCAAACATTTCTCTTTCTTTGCCGTGTACAAAAAATAAGCCATATTACTTTGATATTCTAAAAAAAGGAAACATAGACGTTGCCCGAATACATATTCCATCAACATACTATTCTGATGATTATAAATATACAACAACATCATTTTCCCTACAAATAAATTACCAGAAAAAACCAAAGTTCTTTACTACCCAAAAAGATAAAGAAAAAGTGGGGACTATTGTGGAGAATTCTGATGTTTTAAACACTTATCAATCTCAATCAGAATATTATCCAGAAACAGGACCTGTATATGTAATAATAACAAATGAAACATTATGGGGAGTATATCATCATCATTACAAGGATTGGGTAGAAGATAATTTAAATTTAGGAGGAAGTGGAATTGTTTCTATTATAAATATTTCTGAAATATTATCAAATTCTTTATATTGGGTCAACGGAACTTATGGAGATGCAACAAATGAAACAGAAGGGAATCCATGGATGCCAGATGGAAAAGAAATAACAACACATCATAATATGTTTAATGATACACAAGCACAAATAAGAAATTACATAAGAAGATGTCATGGTGCATATAATACTAGATATATTTTACTTGGTGGAAATAAAGACATATTACCTCCAAGAATGGTTTGCTCTTATGCATATTCAACCTGTCCAGGTTGTACAGGTCCTAGTCATGATTATTCCCATGCATCAGATATGTACTATTCCTGCCTCCATTATTCTATGAACAACAATACAAATTCATATTGGATGGAAAATGATGCTTGTGGAAATCCATTTGACGAAATTGATTGGGGATATGATTTATGTGTAGGTCGAGTTCCAACAAATACAGTACAAGAAACCCTTCAATGGATAAATAAAACAAAAAACTACACAGTCGGGAACAACCATGGTAACTATTTATCATATGGTATAGTAGCGGCAAAAAATGTTGATGGAGATATTACTGATTCATCATGGTTAATGGTAGGAGATGAATTTCCCACAAATATATCATTTGTAAATAATCAAAACCTTACAGAGGAACAATTTCAAAATACAAAAGAATATGTAAATGGTAATATATCAAATATAGATGGAATAGCTCTTATATTACAATCAGGACATTTTGGTTCATTCTGGCCTTATTATAATGAAGTTCTTGCAGATAATGATGCTACTCCAAACTTTTATTATTCAGAAGGATGTGAAAAAGCTGACTTTGGAACAGATACAACCAGTCACTTTGAACAATTAATGTCAGCAGATGGAAGTATCTTTGGAGGAATTGGAAATTCTGCTTCTGGTTGGTTTGTAGCATCAACTTATTATGTAGAGGAAATGATGAATCAAATGTTTAATGAAACAACAGGAAACTTTACAATGTCATTTTGCCAAGCACACAATGATGCCAGAGAAATATATGGACACGACCCTGATTGTGTTTGGGGAATGATAGTAAAAGAAACAAACTATTTTGGAGACCCAGCAATACAATGGGTTTGGAATACAACATATACACCAGAAATAGCAAATTTACAATTTACAAATATTAGTAATCATATTAATAATTCATTTATTTATACAAATGAAACAATAGTATTTAATTGGACAAAAACATCAAATACATCAAAATACAATTTACAAATTGCTAAAGATTCAGATTTTACAAATATGATATTAAATTTAACAAATGTATCTGCAATTGATTTTCCAACATACTATATAGTAGCAGAATCAAATATATCATTTCAATTGCCAGATATTTATGAGTTAGAAGAATATACAACATATTATTGTCGTGTGAGGGAATATGCTAAATAGAAAAAGAATAATGTTAGTAGTGTTAATAATTCTCCTTTTTGCCCCCGTAGCACAAGGAGGAATTATGTCTTGGACAATTATTCCAGGAGGACAATATCAATATTTTTCACAAGGATACTGGGAAAATAGTGCAGGGTCTACTGGATACATAAGTAATGATGGTGGTATAGCAACAGTAGGTTACTTCAATATTATCCGTTCTGCTCTTGGTGATACTGATAAAATATACTTAGCAACTAAAACAGGGTCAAAAACAGATTTAAATGATACTTCTTACATATCACTTTACTTTGAAAGAAATAGTACTTGTAATGGAAATATCACTTTAGGAGTTGATGATGTTTCAAGAACAACAGCAACAATGGACAAAAGAATTGATTCAACATCTGATGGAAAACAAACAATCAAATTAAATGTTGGAGACCTTTATGATGCCTACTGGATTAAATTTGGAGGAGACACAACAACATCAGCATTTGGTGGATACATTAGAACTTATATTTATAACATAACATTACATAATTATAGTTATTCTTATCCAAAAAATGCAACAGCAATTTCAACAACAACAGCAACACTTAATGGATACTTAGTAAATGATAGTGGTACAAATATTGAAGGAGGATTTTTACTTTACAATACATCATTATCAGTATCATCTCATGGATGGAACAACTATGAACATAACTTTTCTGCATCTGGAACTTATACAACTGGAAATTCCTTCTCTGCTTCTGCAACAACTTTATCACCAGGTCAGTATTATTATGTTAGGTCTTGGTCATTTGATGGTTGCAATTATAATTTATCAGAAAATGAAACATATTTTTTAACAAAGCCAGCAGAACCAACAAACTTTAGAACAATACAACAAGCTGCTACATCAATTACATTAGCATGGACAAATGCTACAGTGGGAAATACATCAAATCATTCAGTATTAATACATTATTCAACTTCATCACCTCCAGGTGGAGCAATACCTTCAACATGGGGAACATTTGGAGCAAATGAATCAACATGGAATTATGCTACAGTCTCAGGATTAGCACAAGATACAACTTATTACTTTGTAGGATGGACATATGTAAACAATAGTGGCTCTCCAACATTATCTCACTTTAGTGATTCATTTGCAACAACATCAAACTTTACAGAAGGAGGAATTTACAACATATCAGTTAGATATGAAAATGAATCTAACAGTGGTAATCTCCCTGTTGATTTATCAATATGGGGACAACATAAATTTGTTATACATACTACAACTTTCTCAAGTGAAGTAATATTTGATGATGGTATTTGTACTTATACAGGAGATATGATTGGTTATTTTGGTGATAACTCATCAGGGAACTTTACAATAGAATTAAATGAAACAATTCTTTGGATTGATTTTTATTGGAATTATTCAAACAATAGTATGTTTCGTTGTACTAGAAGTCATGTAGTTTTAACAGGAGAAAGAAATATTACTTTTTATGTAAGAACAGATTTGCCTGTTTATGGAACAACAACATACAAAGAAGTACATTCAGATACATCAGCTGTAGTAAATCCAGCAAACCCTGTAACAATTACAACATCATACCAAATAGATGAAGTATATGGTGTTTATGTTTACAATGCATCAATTTATGGAGGTTGGGTACAAGTTGGAAGCGGAAACTATACAGCAAATGATTTCTCAGTTACAGTTTCTGATGATGTATTAGATGCAAACTCAACCCTTGTCAAAGTAGAATATTATACATATTCAGTAGTTGCAGGAACAACAGATATTATAGGAACATTAGTACAATATACTTATACTTTTAAAGATGCTTCAACAATGTTTGTAGATGCAGAAGAATTAAATGCATATGCTGAAATATATTATTATAATGATTCTTCTGTAAAACAAATAATACATAGAGAATTTTTATCAGCTAATGATGAAGTATATCCAATGCTTGTATATGATAAAAAATATAGAATAGGAGTTGGATTATTGTCAGATGCATCAAAACGTATAGAACTGGTTGGTCTTGCTCCTACAGGAACAAATCCAACACCAGAATCAATAGAAATACCTCAAACTGTAGCAGATAATTATTCATTTTTTGAAGTAATAGATTTAGATGTTGGTTGGTCTGCTGGAGGTTCAGGTTTATATGTATATTATCAAGATGTATTATATGGAACAAATAATGTATCATTTCAAGTATTTGCATATAATCATACATTAGTATATAGTGAGAATTCAACAGCATATAATAAAAACTTTACATATCCAGATGCAGATTATAATACAACATATACAATTAACATAACAACAAATCATTCAGTATGGACAACAAATATATCAATAACGTTTCAAATGTTTGGTCGTATAGCACCAATAACAGATATAACTTCACTTAATAATTTATTAGAAAAGATATTTGGTAATACTCCATTACAGAACTTTGAGACAGGAGAAACAATACCATGGACATACATATTAGTAGGAACAATTGCTTTTATTATAATGATGTCTCTTGGGTACATCAATGCTTATGTGGGAATGATGGGAACAGGTTTGTGGTTAACAGCGTCACCAAGTTTTATAACAGGTGTACCTATACAATTTGCAATAGTAGGAGTATTTTTAATAGCAATGAGTATCATATTTGCACTAGGAGGTAAACAATGAAAGCATATCATATAATGGTATTTTTATTTATATTTAATATGTTCTTTTGGGTAGTAACAGCAGGATTAGGCATATACAGTTCTCCAGCATCAGGTGATTCTGGTTTTGATTTATCAGATGAAGCAGCTAATCCAACTGATATAGGATTAGGTTTATTATCAGTTTTTAGTTTATTTGGAAATGTATATGCTACAATAGGAGGTCTTGCTATAGCATTATCTGGAGGAGCAATGTTAGGTATATTTACTGCTGGTCAGGGGTCACAAGGAATTGTATATGGGCTCTTTTCCTATTTCTTCTGGAGTGCAATGTCAAATACTTTTACTGTATTTTATAATTTGGCAAATCAGCATATAGGAGCAATGTATGTTGTTGTAATATTTGTTATGATTATAGGAGTTATATTTGTTGCAGGATTATTCCAAATGGTTACAGGAGGGTGGAAATCACATGAATAGTCTCTTAGTATGGATTTGGTCATTGATGGTATCATTTGATTTTAATGTATCAGATTTTGTTGAAAACTGGACAAGATATGCCTTTAATCCATATACATCATTATTTGGAAATGTAACATGGGCAATCATATTTGGTTTCTTTGGAGCAGGAATCTACGTTGGAAGTAAAAGTACAATAACAATCTTTACATATCTTACAGTAGTAGGTTTAATATTTGCTTTAATTTTACCAGCTGCTCTTACAGCAATATTTGTATTGATATTAACATTCATTGGAACGATAGCATTATATATCGTTTACGTGACAAGGAAAGGACAATAGGAGGAAAGAAATGAGGAGGAAAATAATAATTTTGCTTCTGTTTTTAATTATATTGGGAGCAAAACCAGTATCAGCAACGGGTAATGGTGGAAATAATCCACCATGGGGAGGACCATCTTTTCCATGGTGTGCATACTGTTATAATGAATCTTCGGGTTGGTGGCAATGGGAAGGATATAATGATTATCTTAGCGACTCGGTGCCAGATACTTTTGAAGACGATGTTGAAATTACAGGTAAAGGAATTCAAACTTGTATTAATTTAACATTACCAGCAGGATGTGTAGCAGATGTTGCATTTCAATGGCTTAATGCAAGTCTTTATTATGATATTTGGTTGGATTGGGCTTATGAACAGGATTGGGGTTGGGAAGACTGGGATGTTAACTGGTCAACAGAACCAACTTGGGAAAATGATTCTTTTTGGTTTAACTATTCTAATTGGTCTCTTTTAAGTCATTCTCAACAGTTATGTGCATACAATACAAATTGGACTTGTCGTACTGAAAACGATTGGGCATCAATTTGGGATAGTTGGAGAATAATTGCAAATATTACTTGTGGAGTAACAACTTATAACATAACCTGTTACTATTGTTTTCAACCAGAACTTTGTCCATTAAGTTATATTTATCCACCATCCCCAAATGGAACTGCTTGTCCTTGTTGTAGTCCAATGTGCATAAACATAAGTAATGAAGATGGACATCCAATGAATATAACAATTTTTAGGAACGATACTAAATATGAAGATTTTTATCAAGTTAACAAATATATAGAAATACTAAATGGAACTTATTGTTTTTGTTTGGATGGACATATTAATGATAGTATTTATTATCCAATGGAATATAATATGATATATCATTGGTATATCAATATTACAGATACAATAACAGATGCTTCTTACAGTAGTGATATATTTCAATTTAGAACAGAAATAAACATATCAAATTGTCCATGTGGTGTAGATGCATTAACAGAATTAATGGAGGATACAGATACTATAAGTAATGAAGCGTGGCTCATTGGTTTAATTATAACATTTTTTATTTTAGCAATATACTATAGGAGGAAAATAAATGCTTGAAAGTGTATTTATCTTTATGGGAGCAATTGCGTTCGTACTGTTTGTACTTGGTATAGGAGAACAAAGTAAAGTTTATTGTGCAATGTCAACAATATTATGGATTATAGTAATGGCAAATGCTCTTTACATAGAAGTACCAGCAGATACAAGTTATACTGAATGGGGATTTTCAGCATTTTGTTTGGCATTCATCTTTGCAAATTTGGTATATTTGATTGCTATGCAATTTGATTGGAGGCGAAGATTCTTTGAGTAAAGAAAAAATAACTATATTTCTAAAGAAGTCAAAAGCACCAGAGCATATTCAACGTGCTCTGGATGCTATTATTTATGAACTTGAGCATTATGGAAGGGCAATTACTAATAATGGTTCTGCTTCAAGATATTTAGCACTTAAAATGAGACAACCTAAAAACTTTGAATATATTTACTTTGGTTGGAATAAACAGAACCAAAAATCAATGATATGTCTTGCCCATAATGTAATGTTGGAAAAAGTAAACGATAATAAGATTCGTATTACTTGTAAACCAAAGTAAACAATATATTATATATTTATTTATGTGTTGTTGTTTTATAATTTTATTATTTTTCTCCATGTATTTAATGATAATTCTATAAACAGTTCTAAGGAGAATATAGAAACATCCAAATTTATTAGTATTTATAAATGAACAATACAAATATTAATGTTGAAAAAACCTATAAGAAAGGAGGCAACACATGAAACGCTTTCAATATATGGACCCAGAAATGATTATGACCGTAGTAGTGTCATTAATCATATTAGGCGTTGGCGTCTTTGCGTTCTTTGTGACAATTGATAGCATTCCTGAGGCAGGACCAACCCCGTCAGCAACAACAACAACTACCCAGAATTCAACATATTGGAGACAACATAATGCGGTAGGAAACGCATCAAATACTGGAGACAGTGTTTTCAATATAATTGGGATAGTGTTGATAATTGGAGCAATCATGACTATAGTTGGTTTAGTGTACAGTTATGTACGCCCAGGATATTAGTTGAGAGAATGCAACCCTTTCTAAAATTGAAAAGGAGGACGAAAAGTGAAAAAATTTAAGTACATGGACCCCGAAATGATAATGACAATCGTTGTATCGCTGATAATTCTAGCAGTCGGTGTATTCGCGTTTTTCGTGACAATCAACAACATACCAAACCAAGACAATGCACACGCGCAAACATGGTCAGCAATAAACAACACGTCTAACACAGGTAACAGCGTATTTAACATAATTGGTATTGTACTGATTATCGGTGCAATTATGACAATTGTGGGTCTTGTATACAGCTATGTCAGACCAGGATACTAGGTCTCTTGAAGAGGGAACCATTAAATCCCTTTTCTTTATTTTTTTCGTACTCGAATAGGTTTTTACATATGTATAATAATATTAGATATAGGATTGAAAGTAAATATATAATATATAATTAAAAAAAGGAGTATGAAAAAATGGAAGATACATCAAATTTGGTAATGACCATTATTGTATCACTACTTATTTTAGGAGTGGGACTTTTTGTAATAGTAGTGTTTACAACAGAAGGAGGCATTGAATCTACTTCAGTAGAAATATTTAGTGTTGAAAACCCATCAGTAGACCAACAAGTAACCCTGAAATATATACCAGCATCAACCCCAACAGTTACTCAATATAATGGAATAGAATGGGTATCAGTTGATTCTGGATTTGTGTCATATTCAGGAAGAGTTTTAACGGTAGCTGCTGGTGGATTACAAGGGTGATTTAAATGAATAAAAAAAGTCAACAACATACTGTTGGCGCTATTTTAATATGTTCTTTACTTATATTAATTTCAGCGTCGGCAAGTTTTGTTGTAGAAAAAAATAATGTAGAGGCAAGCAATACAAAGTTTGTATTACTGGGATATGAAATCCAAGCATCATCAAGTGATTTTAATTATAGTAAATCTATAACGATAGACCATAATCAAGTTAATGAAGATATGACTAATTTTCCACTAACATTAAATATATATAATGATTCAAATTTGCACAATCATGCTGTAAATTCTTCTGGTTATGATATAGCATTTTTTAATTCAACTAATGAAACTCAATTTCCTCATCAAGTAGAAAAGTGGATTGATGATGAAACATATGTTAATGCAACTGTTTTTGTTAATGTTAGTTCTGTTACTTCTGCAACGGATACAATAATATATATGTGTTATGGAGCAAATGATACAGACCAATCAAATACTCAAGATGTTTGGGACACTTCTATTTTTCAAGCAGTTTATCATATGAATGCCTCTTCAGGAGCAATATATGATAGTACAAGTCACAATAATCATTCAACTGCAAATGATGGAAGTTTAACATATCGTCAAACTACTCATTTGGGATATTCCATAGATTTTGATGAAGCAAGTTTTACTTTACCAGACCTTCTATTTAAAAGTGGAGCAGGATTTGAAGGAACTTGTACTGTTGTTGCAAAATTTGATACTTGTGACCCTTCAGATAGCAGAACTGTTATTGATTTAAGAAAAAATATAGATTGGATTCCTGTATTTTATAGACTAACAAGCAATGCGACTATTGCGTATGGATATGATGGCGCAAATCATCAGAGAATAAACTTTACAGGTGGATATGCAGATACAACAACATGGCATGTTTATACTTCAAGAATGGTGGCAGGCGATGGTGTATATGTATGGTATGATTCTGCTTTTAATGGAAGTCTTCCTCTTGGAAATATAGATGCTAGTGTATCAAATAACAGATTGGGTAGAGATGCTGGTTCATCTAATGATTGGTTAGATGGAAAAATTGATGAAGTAAGAATTTATCATGAGAATATGTCAGCTAATTGGATTAATGCAGAGCATAATAACATAGTTAATTGTACTGATGGAGGTTTTTATACTTTTGGTGCAGAAAAAGCTCAAGGTGGAACACCATCAACATATTCAATTAAAGGTTTACCATCTAACAGAGTTACTTGGTCTGGAACAGCAGGAACAACAGTATATTGTAATGATACAGGAGACACAAATGAATGGTTAGAAATCAATATGTCAATAAATGCATCTGATAATGTTACAGAAATTCGTGTTTGGATGGACGATTATAATGATACTGGAGCTTTTGTAAATGCATCAAATATCACAATGTATGTTTCATCTGATAATTCATCGTATGGAGAATTTGGTGCTTTTACCGATGGTGGTTCAAACTTATCAATAAATATATCAACTTGGATAGCTGGAACAATGGGAATAAATCCATTTTTAGGTGAAGGATTAACAGATAAAGATGCATCTATATATTGTATATTTAAGCTTACAATTCCTGCAGATTCTCCAACAGATGTATTTTATTCTGCTGAAAGTAACAGTTTCAAGATATATATTGGTCATTAAATACAAGGAGTATGTTATGAATAATATAAATAATAAAAAAATATCAATAATGTTATTATCTTTTTTGTTAATAGCAAGTTCTTCTATTATTATATTAGTTAAAGCAGATGGACCAGAATCCCAATGGATAGATAAACAGGTTGTACATTCAGGGAGTAATGATAGAATACCTAGTGTCACTGTTACTCCAAATGGCACTATTCTTTATGTTTATGAAGATAGAACTGGTGGAGACCAATCAGAAAAGACTATTGATTTATATACATCATATGATAATGGTTCTACTTGGTCGCATAAAAATTGGTTTACTACTCTTCCTGATGGTAACATTAGTGGTTATTGGTTTACAAATCCTTTCTTTTTAAGAGATTACACAAGAGAAAGAAATTATTTATTTTTAACAAAAAACAGTGATACAAATAAACCCTCTTATCTTTTCTTTAAATATACTGATGATAATGGTGCAACATGGTCTGCATGGCAGAATATTTCTAATTGTAAACCACAAGCAGTTAAAGATTCATATAGTAGAGTATGGAATGCAGGGAGAGGAACTGTTACACCAAATGGAACAATATTAGTTCCAATGTGTGGTTTTATTGGAACAGATAATTATCCTTATTGTATTAGAAGTTGGGATGGAACAAATTTTTACAATGCAAGTGATTTAATGACTGCTGGTGGAGAAGGATTAAATGAGAATACTTATGCTTATTGTTCTAATGATAGTATTCTTTGTTACTCTAGGAGAGGAAGTGGTGCTGGTGGTATGGCAAAGTTTTACAGTGATGATTATGGTAGTACATGGAATTATTGTGGTGTAGATTTTGCTGGGATTTCTGGAAGTAGAAATACACTATTTTCATATACCGATACAACAGATACAGATAAAAATAGATTGCTTTTAGGATTTACCAATGCATCAGATAGAACAGATGTAACTATGACAGTATCATATGATGATGGTACAACTTGGACTTATTCAAGACAGATACAAAGCGGTTATGGTGCTTATATTGATGTGGAAAGAACAAGTAACTATAGTATAGTATGTGCATATGAATCGGCTTCAAATACTGATTTATCTCTTGCTATGTTAAATCTTGAATGGGTAACACAAGGTAATGATTGGGTTACAGAAAATGATAATGAAATAGAATTTATATCAATAGATTCTAATTTAAATGTTTCAACAATTTATAGTCCAACTCCAACAATTAACTGGACAATTGTAGAAAATACTGCACAATATCATCTTGAAATTGATAACAATGTAGATTTCTCTTCTCCTGAAGTAAACTATACTAACATAAATCAATATAATTATCCATCCAACTGTAACATAAATGCAACAAGAGTATCATTTACTTTACCATCTGAATTACCAAAGTATAATACATATTATATGAGGGTGAGGGCATACACAAAAAGTTAATAATATTAATAATATCAATTTGCTTTTTTGCAATATCAATTAGTGCAAGTGCAGAATGGTCAGATACTTGGGAGTTTGAATATCAAGAAGAAGTTATTGAAAACTCTCCTGTTTATTATAATCCTCAAGCATTTAGTCTTTATGATACTTTAACATTTGGAGGTAAAGTATCAATTCAAGGTAACTCAGGACCAACTCTTTCAAATCCATATCCATCAAATGGAGAAATAGATGTTTTAGTTACACAATATGATTGGAATATAACAATAGAAGACCCAGAAGGAAATCCTTTTAATTGGACAATAGAAAGCCCAATAGGGGCAAATGATTCACAAAATTGTGTTAATGGAAGTTTTAATATAACAATATTTGGTAATTTATCAACAGGAACAACATACACAATTTGGGTGAATGCTTCAGATGGAATAGCATGGACAAGAGAAACATATACTTTTACAACAGAAAGTGCAGATGTTTTAACAGTATATGCTACACTTACATTTGGAGGTAAAGCAGATGTTCAAGGACTTAAACCAGCAAATGTTACAATAAACAATGCCATTGGAGTAGAAGAAACAAATGTTACATGTATTGGTACAATGATAAATACATCAGGTTGTACAACAACAGCTTGGTTCCAAGCAGATGATAATATTGATTTTGGTTCTTTAGCAGTAAATACATCAAATGGAACGGTTGGAGAAGGAGAATTATTTTATAAAAGCGTAACAGGATTTGATAATGGAACATATTATTATATCAGAACAGCAGCCAACAATTCACAAGGTTGGAATTATTCATGGAATTATACAACTGTTTTAACAAAACCACAACCAACAACATCATTTACAGCAACAGAAATTGGTGGTGGTTATAATTTAACATGGACACATGGAAATGGATATAATGATTCTGTGTTAGTAATGAATCAAGACCATTATCCACAATATGCAAATGATGGACAATTATTACAACAAAATAAACGCAACTATTACAATCACTTAGGATTAAATGCAAGTGATACTTACTATTATAGAGTGTGGGAATATGTTAGTTTTGGAGGATTAGAACAGTTTTCTGATGGAAATCAATCAATAATTAGAACTTATGCAGGGCAACAACCAGCTTTATATTCACCTTATCCATCAAATGGAACAAATGGAGTTAATATAGATTTATATGCATGGAATATTACAATACATTCACCAAGAGGTAAAACATTTAACTGGACAATACAAGGAGAACAAGATATTGGAATAAATGGTTCAGATAACTGTGTAAACGGTTCATATAATATGACAGTTTCAGGTAATTTATCAGAACTTACAACTTATACAGTATGGGTAAATACAACAGAAACATCAAATACAAATTGGACAAATGCAACTTATTGGTTTAGAACAGGACAACAAAATTTAACATTATATGCAACATTAACATTTGGCGGAAAGGCAACAGTACAAGGAGAAAGTCCAATAATATCATCTCCAGCACCAACAAATACATCATTTGAAAATAATATGTATCCTTTCATTAATGTTACAGTTTCTGACCCACAAAGTACACCAATAAATGTTACATGGTTATATAATTCAGGTAGTGGTTGGATAATACTTGGGTATAATACAACAACCTCAGGTTCAACAGTAAGACAAAGAGCAACCTTTGCAAATGCATCATATACAAAATATAATTGGTCAGTAAGAGTAAATGATTCTGATATGAATTGGGGAAATGCAACATACTTCTTTTATACAGCAAATTATACTTGGGGAAATTGGTCAGGTTGGTGGACTTTCAATTACACCTGTTGTTGTGGTTCAAACTTACAGGGAACAGCATACAATGAATCAACTATTAATTTAACATGGGATAATTGTACAGAGGATGGTTGTGATGTTAATGTGTTAGTTGTAAATGAAACAGGTTGGCCAAATTATCCATATATACATACAAATGGAACAGAAATTTATAATGGAACAGATGAATATTATAATCATACAAATCTTGGAAAATCAACAACCTATTATTATACATTATGGGGATATAACGGTACAAATAATAATTATTCAATAGTTAATAGAACAGTAGCAGTAACTACACAAGGTGATGTAGATGTTTGTTGTCCATATCCAGGAAATCAAAGTACAGGAAATTCAAGACCACCAACAAATGTAAGTGCACATGTAAATGGTACAAACGTTGATATCTATTTCTACTTTATGAATATGACTCCAGTAACAAATACATCAACATTATTTGCAAGTTGGACAGGAGAAAATGATGGAAGATTTGACTTTACAACATTTAATTGGACAAATCCAGAAACTTATGATGCTACAGATTGGATTTGGGGTGATACAACATACACCTGGTACGTCAACGCAACAGATGGTTCAACTTGGTATAATCAAACATTTAATTATACAACAGGAGGGTCTCGTTATGATGTATCAGGCTCAGGAGATGTTGTATCAGCAGATGCATATAGAGTTTGGACAAACAGAGCAGGAGAAGCATCATACAATGGTATATATGATGTAAATCAAGGAGGGGATATTACACCAACAGACGCTTATTTAGTCTGGATAAATAAAACATAAGAGGTATAAGTATGAAAAAAATTCCCGCAATAATAATAGTAATATTATTAATAATAATATCAATATCTAATATACAATATGTAGAAGGTAGTTTCACGGAGGAGAAAAACATATCTGCTCCTCAGTATGACCCTGAAGAGTCTCTTACTTTTACTTTAGAGCAACCCCTATTTATAAATGCTAGTGATATAGATGAAATATCAATTATTGTAAATATATCATCTTCAGAACAAAGAATTAGAAATGAAACAATATTATTTGCAAGAACAGTTAGTTGGAACACTACTCCACAAAATGGAACCTTTTTTTGTCCTGGTACAGATTTAGCTCCAAACGTTGTTAGAGGACATGGTCGTAATTTAGATTATTGGTTTGAGCAATTTAATAAATCAGGTTCAGGAGAAATTGGTGACATAGGTGAATGGTCTTGTGGAGCTTTACCAAATGCATCTAAATTTACTGTATTATCATATGGAGATAACTGGACAAGGGTTCAAGTAACACCTTGCTCATGTGCATTATTTCCAAAGTTTTGGTATTTAGATAGAAAGAGAACAATTTCTGAAGATAAAACTGACCAATATTCTCCAATATATCAATATAATACATTAAAAACAGAATTTGATTTATCAACAACCCCTCCTGATACCCAATACTGGAGTGATGATTGGAGGAATGCTACATGGCATATATTTGTAAATGCAAATGCAACATCAGGAACAGAACCCTTAAAAATATTTTATGCAAATGAATCCTACACAACAGGTAAACCAGATGAATCTTCTTTTTGTGAATTTGTTGGACAAATAGAAGTTGGAGATGAATATACATATTCAGTTGGTAATTCAAATTATTATGCAAAAACCTTTTCATCAAATAATGCATCAGTAGGTAATGTTAACTTAACAAACAAATATTATTTTATATTTGAAAGTGATGCCTCTTACAGTGATGCATGGAAACTTTATTATGTTGATGATTATTATAATATCAATGGAAGAGTTATAGACTTTAAAAATCAAACAGTTGCAGAAATATCAACAACAAATGGTTCATTTTGGTATGATTTTGGAAATGACACAACCGATGATAAAGTATTAAGATTAGAATTTAATGAAGGCTCTGGAGATAATTTAGTTGACCATTCAAGTATATTCACAGGACATTATCATAATGGAACTCGTCATGGTGCAACTTGGAATGCTTCAGGTCATGAAGGATATTGTTTAGATTTTAATGGAACAACAGATTATGTAAATGTAACAAACGACCCGGATGGACATTTAAACTTTACTGACGAGATGTCAATATCATTATGGATGAATCCTGCACAATTAGCATCTGCTGACTATTGGATATCAAAAGAAGATTCATTTAGGTTTGGAACAGGTGGAGATAAAAATAGACCAAGATTTGGTTTTTATAGAGGTTCATGGAAAGAAAGACAAATTGATGATGATGTATTTTCTGATGGTGATATTTGGTATCATGTTGGAGTAACATTTAATGTATCAGAACCTGAAACAATAGTTTATTATGTTAATGGAACAGAAGTAGGAAGAGAATCAGGATTTACAGGTGATGGATTATTTGATGCAGGAACAGGCGACATATACATAGGAACAAGATATGGTATAACTGCAGGATTTAAAGGTTCGATTGATGATGTTAGATTATGGAATAGGTCGTTATCACCAGATGAAATGTATGATGTATATGCAAATGTAACAAGACAAGGAGCGCCAGATGTAAACTTTAATGTTGTAAACCCTGATGTTGATGTGGTTCATTATAAATTTTATGCAGAAACAGAAGATGGAGGAAATGGAACTTGGAGTCAAACTTGGTATGATGTTTTAGGAAATGCTACTTTTTCACCAACACAACCAACAATTGATGTTCCTGAAAATAAACAATATTATTATATTAACTCATCTGAAAACATAACAGTTAGAATAGAATGGGTTGGACATCCAAATTATGTAAATTGTATAATGAATGTAAGTCTTTGTGATGAAAATGATGATTGGTTGCAAACAATATCAAATGAAACATATACAGGAGCAGACCAACAATCAGATTCACAATATATATTTAACTTTAGTTCATGGGGATATCAAGGAGGACATTATATAATACATACTAATATATCAGAAGAAGAAAATGCTTCATCTTATACACATAATGATAGAAATTTCTTTTTAACAGAAGTTGATACTCCTTCATATGTTTATCCTATTGACCAGGGTTTGGATTTTGATGTTCCTGTTACATCATTAACAGTATCATATAATCAATCATATGGAGAAACTTTTAATAGAACTCTTTATGTAGTAGATGATGATGGACAAGATGTACTTATTGCAAGTTTTCCTGCATTTGGTAATGGAACAAGCGAAACTCATTTTACAGAAGACTATTGGGGAAGAAATTATTCAACAGATTATACATGGAAAGTTCATTTTAATTATACAGGTAACTCTAATCATTGGAGAAACTTTACATATACATTTAGAACAGAAGATGACCCATTAGAAGGTTGGCATATTCTTCCTGGTTATGATAATTGCACAAATGGAACCCCTGATTTTGACCAAAAACAAGATGCCTGGTATAATCTTGTAGATTTTCATTGGGTATATGATGCTCCAACTGCTTTAACAAATGTTTTATGGTGGTTAGATTGTAAAAGAAATAATGGAACAGATAATTCCTTCTTACCTGATTATTATGGAGAAGGTTCACATAGTCCACAAAATGTAATTCCTTTAATAGAACAAACAGCAGTTGAATTAAATACATCAATAGCATGGGCAATAGATGATATTGGAGGGACAACTGATTCAAACTTTACAAGAGGTCTTTATGTATTATTAAATAATTGGTCAATAAATGGTTCAATGGAAGTAGAAATGGAAGGTTCAGCAAATGAGGGGCTTTTAACATCTTGTGTAAATTATTCAAATATAACAGATAATATTAGCAAAAATCATGGAGTAGTATTATTGCTTGGTTTTTATTGCTTTGATGGAATTGGATTTACTGATAGATATGGAGGACATTATGTAACCTGTAATGGTTATAAGGAAAATGATACAGGTGTTGCATTAAGTTTTGCTGACCCCTTTTATGATAGAAATGAAAATGGAAGTTGGGGATGGAATACAACACACAACCATGATTTATATGGTACTGGTTCTCATAATTGGACACAAAATTTAAGTTATGATTTTTATTGGCTTAATACATCATCATTGTGGGGAGGAGAAATATGTAATGCAAGTGAAGTAGTTGATTATACAGATAATTCAACTAACTGGACAAATAATAATTGGTTTGATGATAAATATCATGCTGAAATAGAATGTTGGCAAGTTCCTGGAGAAATAAGAACTATTATAGAAAAAGCTTGGTATATTTGGGAAGAACCAGATGTATCTGTTACTAAAAGTG